>Ga0207657_10007567_pt1 | contig 11133 bp, 11 predicted proteins | sample KBSC33metaG_FD_184316 | JGI IMG/M metagenome (GOLD analysis project Ga0207657, IMG submission 184316) | Corn rhizosphere microbial communities from Kellogg Biological Station, Michigan, USA - KBS C3-3 metaG (SPAdes) (version 2) | ecosystem: Host-associated > Plants > Roots > Rhizosphere > Soil ... | reverse complement strand
CCTCGAGCGCGTCGGCACGCGCTTCGTGGTCCATCCGGGCCACTGCGTCAGCGCCGCCGAGGCGTGTAATGAGGTCTTCGCGATCGATGTCCATAGGGGGCTCCAAGCCGGCAGCATGACCGAATTGCCGCGGGCAACGCAAGCCGACACGCCGCGGGACGTGACGCGACGCGCAGGTTTGTGGTACACAGCCATGAGGTGACCATTAATCCACGCTCTCACGAAAATCTCTTGACCGTCGATTCCGCAGACGAGGCGCAGATCCTCGACCTGTTTCGCCGCTGGGGCTACCTCCAAGCCGACCTGGACCCCCTCGGCCGCCTCGCGCCGCAGCCGCAGGCGGAGCTCGACGCCATCGGCGACGCCGGCGCCGCGGCGCGCCGCTGGTACTGCGGGCCGATCGGCGCCGATTTCATGCACATTCCCGATCCGGCGCGGCGGCAGTGGATCCAGGAGCGGCTCGAAGCGCCGGCCCCGCCGTACGCATCCGACGCCGTCCTCGATCGCCTGATCTCCGCCGAGACGTTCGAGGAAGTGCTGCACGCCCGATATCCGGGCACGAAGCGGTTTTCGCTCGAGGGCAGCACCGCGCTGATCCCGCTCCTCGACGGTATTCTGGAAACGTCCTCCGCGCACGGCGCGGGAGAAGCCCTGCTCGGCATGAGCCATCGCGGCCGACTCAATGTGATGGTCCACATCGTGGGCAAGACGGCACAGGAGGTGTTCGCCGGCTTCGAGGATCTCAATCCGCGCAGCGTGCTCGGCGGCGGCGACGTGAAATATCACATGGGGGCGAACGGCGAGTACGTCGGGCGATCGGGGCGCTCGATGCGCATTCAGCTCGTCTCCAATCCGAGCCATCTCGAAGCCGTGATGCCGGTGGTCCTCGGCCGCGCGCGCGCGCGCCAGGTGCGCCTCGGCGATGACGGCCCGCGCGTCGTCCCGATCGTCCTGCACGGCGACGCCGCGTTCGCGGGTCAAGGGGTCGTCGCCGAGACGCTCAACTACGCGGGCATCGACGGCTTCTCGGTCGGCGGCGCGCTGCACATCATCGTCAACAACCTGATGGGGTTCACGACGGTGCCAACGGAGCTGCACGCGACGCGCTTCGCGGCGGACGCGGCCAAGCGCCAGCCGATCCCGATTTTCCACGTCAACGGCGAGAACCTCGAAGCGGTGTCGCGGATCGCCGGGCTGGCTGTGGAATACCGTCTCGCGTTCCAGAGCGACGTCGTGATCGATCTGATCGGCTACCGGCGTCATGGCCATAGCGAGGTAGACGATCCGACGGTGACGCACCCGGTGCTCTACAAGGCGATCATGAATCGCCCGCCGCTCTGGCAGCTGTTCGCGCGGGAGATCGGCGTCGACGCGACCGAGCGGGCGAAGGCGGCGCGCGCCGCGCTCCGCGCCGCGCAGGAAGAAGCGGGGGCGATGACGGCGCGGCCAATCTTGTCGCCGCTGCCGGAGTACTGGCGCAACTATCGCGGCGGCACGCATCGCGCCGAGTACGACGTCGATACGCGCCTGGCGCCGGATCTGTTGAAAGCGCTCGGCGAAAAGCTGACGCAGGTGCCTCAGGATTTCCACGTCCACCCGAAGGTGAAGCGCCTGCTGACACAGCGCGTCGAGATGACCGTCGGCAAGCGGCCGGTCGACTATGGGACGGCCGAAGCGCTGGCGTTCGCGTCGCTGGTCAGCAGCGGCGTGCCGGTGCGGCTGAGCGGTCAGGACAGCCGGCGCGGCACGTTCAATCACCGCCACGCCGTCCTGGTCGACGTCGAAACGCAGCAGCCGTACATGCCGCTCGCGCACATCCTGCCCGATCAGGCGCGCTGCGACATCTACAACTCGACCCTTTCCGAAGCAGGCGTTCTCGGCTTCGAGTACGGCTACAGCCGCGATTATCCCGAGGCGCTCGTGTTGTGGGAGGCGCAGTTCGGCGACTTCGCGAACAGCGCACAAGTGATCATCGACCAGTTCGTCACCTCCGCCGAGGACAAATGGCGCGGCTGGTCGGGTATCACGCTGCTGCTTCCCCACGGCTACGAAGGCCAGGGACCCGAGCATTCGAGCGCGCGGCTCGAGCGCTTCCTGCAGCTGGCGGGCGAAGACAACATCCAGGTGTGCCAGCCGTCGACGGCCGCGCAGTATTTCCATCTGCTGCGGCAGCAGGCACTGAGCGTCTGGCGCACGCCGCTCGTCATCTTCACGCCGAAGAGCATGCTGCGGCATGCGTCCGCGAGCTCGTCCATCGACGACTTCTCTACCAGAACCTTCGCGCGTGTGCTGCCCGACGGCGGCGCGCCGGACGCGCGGCGCATTCTCGTATGCACCGGCAAGATCGGACACGAGCTGCGCATCGAGCGTGCGAAGCGAAAAGCCGAAGCGGAGATCGCCATCGTCTCGATCGAGCAGATTTATCCGTTTCCCACCGCCGAGCTCGCGAGCGCGCTGCACGCGCACGCGGCCGCGCGCGAGATCGTCTGGGTGCAGGAGGAGCCGGCCAACATGGGCGCGCGCTTCTTCGTGATCCCGCGGCTGCGCCGGCTGGCGGGCGCGACACCGGTGCGATCGGTCCGCCGATCGGCGTCTGCGAGCCCAGCCACCGGCTCGGCGAAGGCGCACGAGATCGAACAGGCGACGCTGCTTCAGCTCGCGTTTTCGTCCTGAGATCGCACCGTTTTGTTGTATGCTCGGCGGCCCACCGCCAGAAGGAGGTCCGCATGTTCACCACCATCCGTCGATACCACATGAAACAACCGGGACAGACGACTGAAGTGACGCGGCGCGTGCAGCAGGGGCTCGTCCCGATTCTCTCCGGGCAACCGGGCTTCGTTTCGTACTCCATCATCGACGCGGGAGCGGATGTCGAGCTCTCGATCAGCACGTACACGGATCGCGCGGCGGCCGAAGCGGCGAATCGCGCGGCGGCGTCGTGGGTCAGTGAGAACCTTGCCGATCTGGTCGGCGCTCCGGAAATCACGATGGGCGAGCGAATCGTCCACGCCACCGCGTCGCCCGAGCAGCAGAATCTCGCCGTCGTTCGCCAGGGCTACGACGCCTTTGGCCGCGGAGACATCCCCGCGCTGCTCGCGCTGTTCGATCCGGACATCTCGTGGACGACGCCGGGACCGTCGGATTTGCCGACCGCCGGCGTGCGGCACGGCCATGCGGCGGTCACCGGCTTCTTCCAGACGCTCGCGACACTCGGGGACTTCGAACGGTTCGAGCCGAGAGAATTTCTCGCGCAGGGCGACCGCGTCGTCGTTCTCGGCGACGATTCGATGCGCCTGCGGGAAACAAAGACGACCGTGGACGCGCGGTGGACGCACATCTTCACCATGCGCGGCGGTAAAGTGGCCGCGTTCGAAGAGATCAGCGACGTGAGCGCGCTGGTCGCGGCACTGCGGTCGGCGCACGCGAAACTCTGATCGCGATCGTCCGCTCCCACCGGTCACGGCCGTTCGAATTACAATCGAGGTTCGAGCGGCCGCGATCCCATGCGCATCCTCTTCTGCGGAAACACATTTCCGATGGCGCCCGTGATGACGGGCGCGCGCCTGCCTTCCGACGAGATCGTCGTCTGTCCCCAGAACGACATCCGCGCGGCGCTCGACGGCGTCGACGTACTCGTGCCGCTGATGGCGCGGATCGATCGGCCGTTGATCGAGGCGGGCCGCTATCGATTGATCCAGCAGTTCGGCACCGGCCTCGAAGGCGTGGATCTCGAGGCGGCGCGGGCGCGCGGCGTCTGGGTGGCGAACGCGGCGGCGAGCGCGGCCGCCAACGCCGAATCAGTGGCCGAGCATGCGTTGATGCTGGTGCTGGCGGTGCTGCGGCAGCTGCCCGCGGCGCAGGCGAACATCCGCGCGGGTGTGCTCGGCGCGCCGCTCGGCCTCGCCCTCACCGGACGAACGGTGTGCATCGCCGGCTTGGGGGCGGTGGGGCGTGCGCTGGCCGTGCGCCTTGCGCCGTTCGGCGTCCGGCTGATCGGCGTCACGCGGCGGCCGGACGCGCAACGCAGCGCCGCGATGGGCCTCGCGGCGTGCTACGGATTCGACGATCGGATGAAAGCGTTCGCGGCGGCCGACGTTCTGGTACTCTGTCTGCCGGTCACCAGCGAGACGCGCGGCCTGATCGACGCGGCGGCGCTCTCGATGCTGCCGGCGGAGGCGTGCGTGGTGAACGTCGCGCGCGGCGGCCTCGTCGAGTACCAGGCCTTGTTCGAGGCGCTCTCGAGCGGACGGCTGCGCGGAGCGGGCCTCGACGTGTTCTGGCAGGAGCCGATCGCTCCGGACGATCCGCTGCTCGCGCTGCCGAACGTCGTCGCGACGGCGCACGTTGCGGGCGTCACCGATCGCTCCTACGCCGGCATCACCGACGCGGTCGTCGACAACATCGAGCGGCTGCGCCGCGGCGAGCCGCCGGCGCATCGCGCTGCGTGACGTACACGGAGGGCCTCGTGTTTGTGTGGTTCCAAAAAGGCGGCGCCTTCCTCCGCTACGAAGCGCGCGATTTGGCGAACGGCCGCTACGAGCTGCGGATCATCGACGCCGACGGCGCGGAGCGCGCCGAAACGTTCAACGATTCATCGTCGTTGAACAAGCGTCAGATCGATCTGGAACGCGAGCTCGCCGAGGCCGGGTGGACCGGTCCGCACGGCTGGAATCTTTGATATGACCCGCACATGCTTCTGGTATGCGAGCAGCGCGATGGTGCTGCTGGCGCTGTGTCTCGCGTCGAATGTGTCGGCAATCGGTGCGAAGCAGACGCCGGCGGTGGCGGCACCCGCCATGAGGCCGCAGACCGCACGTCCTGACGCGTCCGCCGCTGCCGTCAATGAGTACGTGGGATCGGCGGCGTGCCGCACGTGTCATGCGTCCACCTACGACCGCTGGAAGCACACGCGCATGGCCAATGTCGTGCGCGATCCGCGCACGAATCCGGAGGCGATCATTCCGGATCTGTCGATCCCCAATCCGCTCGTCACCTTCAAGGCGAGCGACATCGCGTTCGTGTACGGCAGCAAGTGGAAGCAGCGGTATTTCACTCGCATCGGCGATGATTACTTCGCCTTCCCGGCACAGTGGGACGTCACGCACAAACAGTGGCGTCCCTATTTCGCCGCGGCCGGCAGCGACTGGTGGACGGTCCACTACCCTCCCGACAACATGAAGCGGCCGACCGGTCCGCTGTGCGACGGCTGTCACTCGGTGAACTACGACGTTGCGACCAAACGCGTCGCCGAATGGAATGTCGGCTGCGAGAAATGCCACGGGCCCGGCGCGGCGCACGTGAGCGATCCGTCGCGCGCGAACATCATCAATCCCGCGCGGCTGGATCCGGTCCGCGCGAACGACACCTGCATCCAGTGCCATTCGCAGGGACAGCCGCTCGTCAATCCCATCCGCGGTCAGTACTACGATTGGCCGGTCGGCTTCCGCGAGGGGCTCGATCTCAAGAATTTCTGGAAGCTCGAGGAGCATACGCTCGGCACGACGACGTTCACGCACTTCGCGGATGGGACGGCGCACAAGAATCGGATGCAGGGCAACGACTTCGCCGCGAGCGTGATGTACACGCGCGGCGTCACCTGCTTCAGCTGCCACGACGTGCACGGCACGTCGAACAACTCCGACCTGATCAAGCCGGCCGCCGACGTGTGCCTGACGTGCCATGGTCCCCAATCGCCGAACGGCCCGCACACGGCGACGATCGAGCAGCACACGCATCATCGGGCCGGCTCGGCCGGCAACGAGTGCGTGTCGTGTCACATGCCGAAAATCGAGCAGACGATCGGCGACGTGATGGTGCGCAGCCACACGTTCAAGTTCATCACGCCGCACGACTCGGAGACGCTGAAGGTGCCGAACGCGTGTGTGACGTGCCACAAGGACAAGACGAACACGTGGGCCGCCGAGACGCTGGCATCCTGGCCGGAGTTCTCGCCGTGGCGCGTCGGGCAGTGAGAAAAGGGGACGGGAGTCTTTCTTTTACGAGCGGCGCAAGACCAGAAATCGCCAAAAACGCTGACAAACACTCGTAAAAAAGGGGACGGGGCTCCCTGTCTCGAGGCCGTCGAACAGCCGACAAAAAAAGACTCCCGTCCCCTTTTCAGCCCGACGCCGGACGCGCGTGCAGGAGGAGCTTCCCGCCCGCCATCAGCACGGCGGCGATCGCGGCGCACAGGAAGAACACGGCGCGGATGCCGATCAGTTCGGCGAGGACGCCCGACAGGATCAAGCCGAAGATTTGCGCGAGGAACACGACCGACGTCACCGTGCTCGACACGCGGCCGAGCATCGCGTGCGGCGTCTCCTGCTGCATCAGCGTCTGCGCCGGCACCATGATCGCCGCGAACGCGAAACCGATCGTGAACGCGCCGGCCAGCGTCGCCGCAACCAGCGGCACCGCGCCAAGCAGCAGCACGCCGGCGCCAATGCCGGCCAGCCCGGACAGCACGAGCGTGTCGTTCTTGACCTGCCGCGCGAGCACGCGCACACCCTGCGTCCCGGCCAGCAGACCCACGCCAATCATGCCGCTGACGATGCCGAACAGCCGGGCGGCGGCGTGCAGCGTCTCGCGCACGTAAATCGCGATGAGCGGTCCGAAGCAGCCGATCGTGAACAGACCCGCCGCCATCGCCAGCACCACGAACAGCACCGCGGCGTGGTGGAAGATGAACGCGATCCCCTCACCCATGTCTTGCCAGATGATCCGGATGCGGCTGCCGGACGACTGTGCCGCCGCCGCGATCGGCGCGGGCCGCCGGATGACGACCGATCCAATGAGGCTCGCCGACACCAGGAAGCTCAGAACGTCCACCGCGTAGCATGACGCCGGTCCGAACGCGGCGACCATCGCACCGGCCGTCGCCGGGCCGACGATGCGGCTGCCCATGAAGGCGATCTGCATCAGCGCGTTCGCCGAGATCAGCCCCTCGGTCGGGACGTGCGTGCGAATCGTCACCGATTGAGCCGGCCCGAAAAAGCTCGAGACGCAGCTGAGGAGCGCCAGCACGACCCACACCTGCCAGATCGACGTGGTGAAGATCAGCAGCAGCGCCAGCACCGCGCGAACGAGATCGCTGGCGACGAGCGTCGGCTTCAACGGCCAGCGATCGACGAACACGCCTGCCAGCGGACCGAGAATCACCAGCGGCAGCATGTACGCGATCTGCACGCCGGTCAGCTGATTCGGCGTGCCGTGCATGCGGAACGAGACGACGGCGATGACGGCGAACAGCGCGAGAAAATCCCCGAACAGGCTGACGATCTGCGCGTACCACACGCGGCGGATCACCGCACCGCGCAGCACGTCGCGAAACGTCATCGGCGGCGCTGCGATAGAAGTTGGGTCCGGCATGGTGGAGATACCAACGCGACGGTCGGGGCGAGAAAAAACCGATGAGGTTGAACGACGCGAAAATGTGAGCCATCATAGTTTAAATGTCCGCGGACCAGCGCACTCCCCTGACGGGCCGGGAATTGATCTCGCTCGCGCAGAAAATTGCGCGCGATGCCGAGCACCACGCGATTCTCTCGGCGTCGCTGGCGAGTCAAGCCGACCGCTTGATGCATGCCGGTCTGCAGTCGCTCGATCTCCCGGTGCCATCCCCATCGTCGATCCCGACGCGCCCACATTCGTAAGGAAAGCACTCCGACTCTTTCTCGGTCCGGCCCGACCTGCCCGAACTGCCCTCCCTGCCCGACCTGCCCTCCCTGCCCTATTACCGTCCTCTCCCGCTCCGCGTGCGGCCTGTGGGAGAATGAACGGCCAGCCCTATCGAAAGGACAGTATGCGTTTCCGGTTCGCGGCCGCCCTGTTGTGCGCGGCGGCGCTTGCGACAATCTCATGCGGCGGCGTCGTCGACCCGTCGAAGAACGTGACTGAGACGTTCAGCGGCACGCTCGAGCCGTATCCGTCGGGCAACAGCATTCAGGTGTTCACGTTCTCGACGTCGAAGTCCGGTGAGTACAGCATCAAAATCACCGCACTGGCGCCCAACACGAACGTGTTCCTCACGATGACGTACGGCCTGGTGCAGTCGGGCTCGTGCGGCCCGATTCAGCAGAATCCCTTCTCGGCGCTGAACACCACGTCGCTGAGCGGCGCGATTACACCGGGCACATGGTGCGTGGCGATTCAGGATCCGGGCGTGCTCACCGCAAACGAAACCTTCACCTTCACCGTCGCGCATCCGTGACGTCCCGCCGCTGAAGCGATCGCGTGCCCACGCTCGAATCGAAGATCGACGATCTGTATCGCGGCGGGCTCGATCAGTTCACCGCCGCGCGCAACGCGCTCGCCAAGACGCTGAGCGGCGCCGAGGCGAGCCGCGTCCGCAAGCTCGCCAAGCCGAGCCTCGTTCCCTGGACGGTCAATCAGCTGTATTGGCGCGCGCGATCGACCTACGATCGCCTGCTGACCAGCGGCGCCCGGCTGCGCAAGGCGCAGATCGACGCGCTCGAAGGACGCCGCGCCGACGTGCGGTCCGCCGGCGACGCGCACCGTGCCGCGATCGCCGACGCGGTCAAGGAGTCGATGCGCATCGCGGCCGACGCGAACGTCCATCCGGCGGTGGACGCGCTCACGCGGACGGTCGAAGCGCTCTCCTTGATGAAAGAGCCGCCTGAGACGCCGGGGCGTCTCACCGAGCCGCTGCAGCCAGCCGGTTTCGAGGCGCTGGCCGGCGTGCCTGTGCGCGCGACGCACGAACCGCGGGCTCCGCACAAGCCACGCGAGCCTCGCGGACACCACGAACCAAGCGAACCCAAAACCGTCCCTCGCGAACCCACCAAGCAAGAGCGCGAGGAGGCGCGCCAGCGTGAAGCCGCCGCGCGCGCTCACGCAGCCGCGGTGAGGAAAGCGGAAGCGGCGCTCGCGCGAGCCCAAGCCGCCGCCGCCCTCGCCCGAGAAGCCGCCGCACGCGCCGACCAGGCGGTCGCCGACGCAGAGGCCGATCTGAAAGCCCTGCAAGCACACGCCGCTCGATAGGAATGTATCAGGCGAGGACGCTCGGCTGAAGGCGTCGCGCTTCACGGATACGTGGGCCCCGTGGCGGGCGCTCGGCTGAAGCCTTCGCGCTACACGGATAATGAGCCGCGTGGCGGGCGCTCGGCTGAAGCCCTCGCGCCACACCGACGTCGCACCCGGGCACCTTCCCCCGTGCTAACGTCTCCTCATGTATACAACCGTGCTCTTCATCCATTCCTGGCTCCGCTGGGTCGCGCTCGTCGCCGGCGTCGGCGCCACGCTGGCCGCGATCGCGGGCAGCGGCGATAGCGCCCGAGCCGATCGCTGGGGCCTCGCGTTCGTGACGTCGCTTGATCTGCAGATGCTGATTGGCCTGCTGCTCTACTTCGTGCTGAGCCCATTCACCAAGGTCGCCATGCAGGACTTCGGCGCGGCGATGAAGGATCCCGGCCTGCGGTTCTTCGCCGTCGAGCACGTGACCATGATGCTGGCGGCCGTGATCCTGGTGCACGTCGGCCGCGTGCTGGCGCGGAAGGCGGCGTCGCCGGCGGCGAGGCGGACGCGGATGTTCGTCTGCTTCGGGCTCGCAACCATTCTCATGATCGTCGCGATTCCATGGCCCGGTGTCGCGCACGGCCGGCCGCTGTTCCGCGTATAATCGCGCACCCGCTGCATGAATCTGCTGGAGGTGCCCGCGCTCGCGTGGCTGGCCGTGGCGACCATCGCCGCGATTCTCGAAGTGTCGGTGCCGCATTTCGGATCGGCCTTCGTCAGCGCGGGCGCTGTGGCCGCGGCGGTCACGGCGTTTCTCGGATACAGCGTCACCGCGCAGTTCGCCGCCTTCGTGGTCGTGCTGACGGCGTCGATCGCGCTGTTGCGGACGCGGATTCTCGAGCGCGTCGGCGGACCCGGCGTGCCGTCGCGCACCGCGCCGCTCATCGGCCGCCACGGCATCGTCACCCACGAGGTCGATCCGACGGTCGGGACGGGCCGCGTCAACGTCGGCGGCGAGGACTGGGCCGCGCGCAGCGGCGAGATGATCACGGTCGGAACGAAAGTGCGGGTCGTCGGCGCCGACGGCATCGTGCTGGAGGTGACGCGCGTATGAATGCTGCCGTGCTCTTCGGGCTGTCGCTGGTCCTGCTGATCGTCCTGCTGCGCACGATCCGGATCGTGCCGCAGAAGCAGGTGAAGATCATCGAGCGGCTCGGCAAATATCACCGGACGGCCGAGGCGGGGCTCAATACCATCGTGCCGTTCCTCGACTCGGTGCGCGCGACGATCGATCTCCGCGAGCAGATTACGAAGATCGAGCCGCAGCCGGTGATCACGCGCGACAACGTGACGATGGAGGTCGACGCGGTCATCTACTACCTGATCGCCGATCCGGTGCGGGCGACCTACGAAGTCCAGAATCTGCCGTGGGGCCTCGAGCAGCTGACGCTCTCGGCGCTGCGCAACGTGATCGGCCAGCTCGATCTCGATCACACGCTCTCCTCGCGCGACACGACCAACTCGCAGCTGCGCGCGGCGCTCGACGGCGCCACGCAGCAATGGGGTGTCAAGGTGATGCGTATCGAGCTGAAGAACATCACGCCGCCTGAAGAGATCCGCCTGACGATGGAAAAGCAGATGACGGCGGAGCGGACGCGGCGCGCGGTGGTGACCACGGCCGAGGGCGACAAGGCTTCAGCGATCTTGCGGGCCGAAGGCCAGAAGCAGTCGCAGATCGTGAACGCCGAGGGCTCGAAGGAAGCGGCGGTTCTCGCCGCTGACGGCCAGGCGCAGGCGCGTCTTCGGGTGGCGCAGGCCGAAGCGCAGGCGATCCAACTCATCGCCCAGGCGCTTGGCGCCGTCGGCAACCCGGCCCAGTACCTGATCGCGCAGCGCTATCTCGAATCGCTCAGCGCCATCGCGAGCGACGCGCAGAAAGTCGTGTTCCTGCCGTACGAAGCGAGCGGCGTAATGGCGTCGCTCGGCGGCATCCGCGAGATGCTGCAGCAGACGCCCCCCGCGAAATAGCCGCGCGACCGCGGCCCAGCGACAATCCGTTCTCGTCGTGGTTTCAGAGGGACCGGAATTGCTCGCCACAGAGGCGCAGAGGATGCTGGCCACAGAGGCACAAAGACACAGAGCCTTTCGTTTCAGGACAAC
>Ga0207657_10007565_pt1 | contig 11133 bp, 10 predicted proteins | sample KBSC33metaG_FD_184316 | JGI IMG/M metagenome (GOLD analysis project Ga0207657, IMG submission 184316) | Corn rhizosphere microbial communities from Kellogg Biological Station, Michigan, USA - KBS C3-3 metaG (SPAdes) (version 2) | ecosystem: Host-associated > Plants > Roots > Rhizosphere > Soil ... | reverse complement strand
CTTCGCATCTCGCGCGATCTGCACGACCACTTCGGGCAACAGATCACGACACTGCGCCTGGCGCTCGAACGAACGCAGAAGGAGCTGCCGGTCGGCGCCGACGAGATCGCCCCAGCGCTGGCGCTGCTCGGGCAGATCGGCCGCGACCTCGATTTCCTCGCGTGGGAACTGCGGCCGGCGGTGCTCGACGAGCTCGGCCTCGCCGCGGCGCTGCCGCGCTTCGTGACGGAGTGGGCCGCCCATGTCGGCATCCAGGCCGAATGCCGCTTCGGCGAGTTCGAGTCGGGGCAGCTGGCGCGCGATGCCGAAATCGCGTTCTACCGGGTGACGCAGGAGGCGCTCAACAACGTGTCGAAGCACGCGCACGCCTCCCGCGTGGACGTCGTCCTCGCCTCGACCGGCGGCAAGGTCGTTCTCGTGGTCGAGGACGATGGCGTTGGCTTCGAGCCAAACGAGAACACCGCCTCGCGCGGATTCGGCCTCGCCAGCATGCGCGAACGTGCCGCGCTGGTCGGCGCCACGCTGGAAGTCGAATCGGCGCCAGGCGAGGGCACGTCGGTGTTTCTCCGCTGCCCCATCCGCAACGAGCAGGACGCCGGCGACGACGCGAAGGCGCGCGTATGATCCGCGTGCTGCTGGCCGACGATCACGAGACGGTTCGTGAAGGATTGCGTCTGCTCGTCAACGCGCAGACCGACATGCGGGTCGTCGGCGAGGCAGGCGACGGGCTCGCCGCCGTCGAACGCGCCGGCGCGCTGAAGCCGGATGTCATCGTGCTGGATCTGACGATGCCGGGGATGAGCGGTCTGTCGGCGGCGCGCGCGCTCGGCCACGGATCGGGCTCCTCCGCCATCGTCGCGCTGACGCGCCACGACGACCATGCCTACGTGCAGGAGCTGTGGGACGTCGGCGCCTCGGCGTACGTGCTGAAACAGAGCGCGTCGACCGCGCTGCTCCACGCGATTCGCGTCGCCGCCGGCGGCGGCCGCTATCTCGATCCGGCGCTGCCGCCGCCGCAGCACCCGCGCGATCCCCGCCGCCGCCCCAGCACGCCGCCGATCACCGACCGCGAGGGCGCGGTGCTGCGCCTGATGGCCGTCGGCCACAGCAACAAGGAGATCGCTGCGGCGTTGAACATCGCCGTCAAGACGGTGGAAGTGCACAAAGCGAACGCGATGCGGAAGCTCAATCTGCACGGACGCACCGACGTCGTCCGCTACGCCGTGCTGAACGGCTGGCTTCGCGACGTCTGACCCGCGCGCCACTGCATCGCCAGGCCCAGCAGCGTCATCACCGCCACGCCCGCCATCGCCGAGAGCCAGATGCCGCGGTACTCGGCCAGCCCGTGCCCCGCCTGGGTGCTCAAAGAGATGCCCGCGTAGCCGCTCACGGCGAGTCCCGTGGCGCCGGCAAACTGCGCCACCATGTTCATGAAGGAGACGATCGACGCGGTGCGCTGCGGACCGTAGGTATCGGCGACAGAGGCGGGAATCAGCGAGAACGAGTTGATCGAGACCCCGATCAAGAAGGCGATGAGGCCGAGCGACCACGGCGCCACGACGCCGCGCGAGAGCAGCCCGAGCAGGACGAACGCGCTGGCCAGCCAGAGCACGACCACCGCCGTGCGCGACAGCCCCGCCTTCACGGCGACGTCGGACGCGCGCCCGGCGAGCGGGCAGCCGACGCCGCGCCCGAGCAGTGAGTACGCCACCACCGCGAGCAAGCCGCCGCTGAGCACCGCGGCCTTCACGCCGTCGCCGCGCTCGATGTACACGTCTGCGGCGTAGACGGCAATCCACGGCTGCACGATCCGGATCGCCATGATGAATCCCGAATAGAGCAGCGTGTACGCCCACAACTGCGGATCCGCCAGCAGCGCCGCGTCGAACGGCTTCCGCGTCGTCGCGGGAGCGTTCGGCGGCGACGATCGCAAGAAGATCATGCAGAGGATGCCGACGACAGCAATCGCCGCCGCGACCATGTTCGTCGCCTGACGCCATCCGGTCGCGATGTAGATCGACATCGCCGGGAGCACGAAGAAGGCCACGCTCTCCCCGAGCGCGCCGCCGACGCCGCCGAGCGCCGTCTGGCTCAATCCGCGCTCCCCCCGAGGAAACCAGCGCGCGACGCCGCCAGCCATGGCGACGTAGACCGCCGCGCCCGCGATACCGCTCGCGCCGCGCCAGAAGAGGAGTTGTCCCGCCGTTCGCCCGGTGGCGAAGCCAGCCGTCGTCACCGCCACGAGGATGACGCCGATCGTGGTGATCGACCGGCTGCCCCATCGATCGGACGCGACACCCCAGGGCATCTGGAACAGCGCGTACGAGTAGAAGAACACCGACCCGAGCAGGCCGAGCGACCCCTTGTCGAGGTGCACGTCCACCGCGATGAACTTCTGCACGCCGGAGTAGTTCTGGCGCGCGAACAGCGTGGCGGCGTATCCGAGAATGCCGAACACGAGGACGACCCATCGGTACGGCGAGGGCTCGGGCTCCGCGATGCGTGGCTGCTCGTCGATGGTACGGTGGCGTGAAGGAGTCAGGTTGGCCGGTGATTTCAACACGTCGTCAGATATACATACACGACAAACCCGGGGCGTGTGACGCTTATCGCCGCCGGAGAAGCTTGCCGAGGCTTTTCGTCAGCTCTTCATGGGCGCGGTTGACCAGGGCTCGCTTCGCCACGTCTGCCGCATCGATGCGGACGTGGAGGTTCTGCGCCGGCCCATCGATCGTCGCGGGCAGCGTGACTCGTCCCTGCTCCTGCGTGTAACGCACCAGGTCGCGCCCGGCTTGTTGTGAGAGCGCCTCGGACAGCTGCGCGCGCCCCTTCAGATCGACGGCGCTTCCGTCCAGGCGCACGCCGCCGGTCAAGGCGACGCTGAGATCCTTCGCCTCGAACTGGAGATCCCGTGTGGTGCCTTCGCCGTTCGCGATTGTGAGCGTTCCGCCGAGTCGTGTAAAGGGCTCGTCCCTCGCGCCGTTCGTACTCTGCGACAGAGAACCGGCGCGCATCGACGTCGCGAGCACCACGGCTTGAATCAGGCCGAGGTTTTTCACGACGCCGTTGGCGATGTCCATGTGCAGCGTGCCGCGCGCGCTCTTCGCGGCGCTGGACGCGTCCAGGCCGCGGCCGCTGACGTCGATGTCGCCCGACAATCGGCCGGTGATCGTGTTCGGGCTCCCGGCCATCGTCGTGGCGGCGTCGACATCGATGCCCGAGAGCCTGGCCTTCAATCGAAATCCAGGAACGGCGCCGAGCGTGAGCGCAAGCGATCCTTCGCAGCGCCCACCAAAGATGCCGAAGGCAATCGGCTGGAGCGCCATGCCGTCTGCTGTGATCCGCGCGCGCCCCGAAAGCTTGTCCAGCACGAGCCCTCCGAGCGTCGCGCGGGCGGCGTCCACCGTCACGGCGACATCCATCGAGGACGCTCCGGTCGACGCGGCAGGCTTTGTGGACGAGGGCGCTGACGCGGCGGCGCCAATCCCGGCGTGCGTCGAAAAGTCCGACACGAACGCGAGCAGCCGCGACAGGTCGAGCGCGCCGGACTTGACCGTCAGCTCTCCCGTTGGACCCGCCAGGTCCGTGATCCGTCCAGTGATGTCGACGTTCGCGTTGTCGGCGTCGAGCGAGATCTTCCGCACGAGCACGCCGTTGCCTTGTGGCACGACGTCGATGTCGCCGTGCAGCGTGCGCCCGCCGCTGACAATGTCGACGCCGCTCAACACGATCTCGTCGATGGATCCGATCTCGACGGGTGCTGTATGTGCGCTGGCGGACGGCGCGGTGGCCGGCGACGCCGGGGCGAACGCCGGAAGCGGCAGCTGGATGCGAGCGCCCGTCAGGCGCATGCTTCCGTGCTCGATCCGCCTCGAGAGCAGGGCGCGGAAGTCGGTGCCGATGCGCAGCGAGTTGACCCGGATGTTCGCCTGCGGGCCGATGGTCACATTGTATAGATCGACCGCCACGCGCGGGTAGATGCTCGCGCCGATGCCGCCGATGGACACCGGCTGGCCAAGCGCCTGCGTCAGCCGGGCCGCAATCGCCGTGCGAACGCTGTCCTGCGCCAGCACCGACCGCGCCCAGACGAACACGGCGATGGCGCCCACGAGCGCGGCGACGAGCACACCGAGAACGGTCTTTTTGAGCATGGTCTATTGTCCGCGGCCCACATACTACCAATCATTGATGAGCATCCATGGAGAAACCTTCGATGTCTGGCGCGCCTCTGATGGATACTGCAGGGCGTGAAGATCCGATGGTTCGAGCCCACGAAAATTGTGGCCGTGATAATCGCCGCGCTGTTGCTCTCCGGAACCGACGCCGCCGCGTACTCCGTTCTCGCCCACGAAGCGAATATCGACGCGCTGTGGGAAAGCGGCATCCGTCCGCTGCTGCTCCGCCGCTATCCGGAGACGACAAAGGAAGAGCTGATGAACGCGCGCGCGTTTGCGTACGGCGGATCGGTCATCCAGGATCTCGGCTATTACCCGTTCGGCAGCCACTTCTTCAGCAACCTGCTCCACTACGTCCGCTCCGGCGACTTCATCGCCGCGATGATTCATGACGCGCGGGACGTCGACGAGTACGCGTTCGCGCTCGGAGCGCTCGCGCACTACGCCGCCGACAACACCGGGCACCCGGACGCCGTGAACCGATCGGTGCCGCTGCTGTTCCCGAAGCTGCGCGCGAAATATGGCGATCGCGTCACCTACGTGCAGTCGCCCGCGTCGCACGTGATCACCGAATTCTCCTTCGACATCGTGCAGGTCGCCGGCGGCGGGTATGCACCCGACGCGTACCATAGCTTCATCGGGTTTCAAGTGGCGAAGCCGGTGCTCGAGCGCACGTTCGCCAACATCTACGGACTCGACATCGCCGCGGCGCTGCCGCGGGAGGACCTCGCGATTTCCACCTATCGCCACGCGGTGAGCGAGCTGATTCCGGCGATCACGCGAACTGCCTGGCGGCAGAAGAAGGACGAGATCGCCAGGCTCACGCCTACCGTCACGGAAGACCGCTTCGTCTACCGATACGCGCGCGCGCAATACGAGAAAGACTTCGGGACCGACTACCGGAAGCCGAGCTTGTTCGTCCGCTTCCTCACATTTCTGTACCGACTCGTGCCGAAGATCGGACCGCTGCGGCCGCTCAGCTTCAAAGCGCCCACGCCAGAAGCCGAACGCCTCTTCACCGAGAGCCTGAAGACGACGCGCGAGCGATACGCGCATGCGCTGGCGGGAATGAAGGACGGCCACCTCGATCTGCCGAACACCGACTTCGACACAGGGCAATCGAGCGCGTATGGAGAGTATTCGCTCGCCGACGACACGTATCGGGAACTGCTGGATCGTCTTGCCGATCGGCGCTTCACCAATGTGCCGAGCGCGCTCCGGGCGAACATCGACCGCTACTTCGCGGCGATCGGCGCGCAGCCGCCCGCCAGCCGCAAAGCACGCAAGCGCATCGAGAAGATCAAGCGCGAGCTCGCCGCTCTGGACGCGCCGTAATCATCCCCGCGTTGGCGCGCGGCGCGGATGCGCCGTTCGCATGTCCGCCGCCCGCCGGTGTGGCACCCCTCTTGCTCGATGCCCCGCACATTCACGGGGTGCTCACCATGATCCCACGCCCGCTCGCGCTCATCACGCTGTGCCTCTCCCTCGCCTCGGCGGTCGTCCACGGTCAGACAATCGGCCTCGACCCGGCGTTCGGACACGGCGGCCTCGTCGTCTCGCAATTCGGACCGGGCGCGGACGCCGCTCAAGATCTCGCCATCGCGCCTGATGGAACGCTCGTGGCCGTCGGGCTCGCGTCGTTCCCCGGACACGATGATTTCGTGATCGCGCGCTACTCAGCGGACGGGCAATTGATCGCCTCCGTGACGGTCGACTTTCATCCGGGAGAGCTCATCAACGACGAAGCGAGGCGTGTCGCGGTTCTCCCCGACGGACGCATCGTCGTCGCTGGGATCACGGCTTCATCACGCGCGGGCGCCAATTACGACATCGGACTGATCCGCCTCCTGCCGACGCTCGAACTCGATTCAACATTTGGCGTCGACGGCAAGGTGATCACGCCGTTCACCGGATTCAGCCGGGTCGACGGCCTCGCGATCGACACCAATGGGCGAATGATCGTGAGCGGCGCGTTTGGAATCAGACGGTACAACGCCAACGGAAGCGTGGACGCGACGTTCGGTACCGGCGGCGTCGTCACGCCAGTGTTCTCGGCACAGGAGTCGACGCAAGGCCTGGCGCTGCAGCCCAACGGCAGAATCGTCGTCATCGGAATCGCGTTCGATCAACCTGCCTCCGAGCTCAGCCTCGCGCGCTTCCTCTCCAACGGTTCGCTCGACGCCACTTTCGGCGTGAACGGGAAGGTGTTCTTGAGTGATTTCGTCGCCGTGCCGAACGCGGTCGCCGTGCAGCCGGACGGCCGCCTGATCGTCGCGGGTACGGTCCTCAGCGGCGGCGCCGCGGACTTTGCCGTGTGGCGCTTCGAGCCGAACGGACAACTGGACGCGTCATTCGGTACCGGCGGCCGCGTCTTCACCGACTTCGGCGGCTTCGAGGAGGCGAGAGACATCGCGCTGCAGCCGGACGGCCGCATCGTTGCGGCGGGTTTCACTCAGCGGAACGGCGATCCGAAAAGCACGAACTTTGCCGTCGCGCGGTACCTGGCGACCGGCGAGCTCGACGCGAGCTTCGGTAGCGGAGGGCTTGTGATCACCGACTTCTTCGGCGAGCCGGATTCCGCCAACGCCGTGGTGATTCAACCGGCTGGCGGCATCGTCCTCGCCGGCGTCGCCGGCAATCCGAACAACGGCACCGACGACGTGGCACTCGCGCGATACGCGGAAGCGCCACACGAACCGCCGGTCATCTCGACGCCGGCTGCGAGCCGGAGCGAGCTCTGGCCGCCGAATCACAAGCTCGTGAACGTCACGATCGCCTACACGGTGACAGACGACCAGAACCCGGCACCGGTATGCGCCCTCAGCATCACGAGCAACGAGCCGGTCAACGGTACGGGCGACGGCAATAGACCACCGGACTGGGAGGTCGGCGACGCTCATCACGTGTTCCTGCGCGCCGAGCGATCGGGGTCGGGCAACGGCCGGATCTACACGGTTGCGATCACCTGCACCGATGCCGCCGGCCTTCAATCGCAGCGTCGGGTCCTCGTGAGCGTGCCGAAGTCGCGCTGACGACGATGTGGATCCTGATGGCGATCGGCGCCGGTCTCGTCGTGCTCGCCCACACCGCGCCCGCGCCCTTTCTGCTCGACGTGTTGGCCGGCCCACGCTCCGTCTGGCACATGCCGGCTCTCGATCCGCCGACGCTCTATTTCACGTTCGACGATGGCCCGAATCCAACGACGACGCCGGACCTGTTGGACGTCCTGGCGCGCGAGCACGTGCACGCGACGTTCTTTCTGATCGATCGCCACATCACCGATCGAACCGCGCCGCTCGTCGCGCGCATGTTTGCCGACGGCCACGCCGTGGCGCTGCACTCGCACACCCGACAGTACATGCTGATGTCGGCGGATGCCTTCGCACGCACGCTGACGACCGCGGCGGATCACATCGAGCAAGTGGCCGGCCGCCGGCCGTGCCGCGCCTTTCGGCCGCATGCGGGTTGGCGCTCCGCGTCGATGTATGCGGGCCTGAAGAAGATCGATCACCGGCTCGTTGGTTGGAGCTGGATGCTCTGGGACTGGAACTGGTTCCGGCGCAGAACGGCTGACGCTGTCGTCGAACGCGTTCTCCCGCGGGCACACGCCGGCGACATTGTCGTCATGCACGACGGCGACGAATCCGCTCCGTTCGCGGATCAGCGCTACACCGTCGAGGCCACCGCTCGTCTCATCCCCGAGCTGCGCGCAAAAGGATTTGCGTTCGGCACGATCTGTTACTGAGACCAGGCGGCGACGCGTGCAGGATTTTTGGCTCGCCGCTTGCGTTGTTTCAACCTGACCGCATTGACATCGCGTGAGCCGCCGTGTCTCAACAGATTCGCATCGGGCTCGTGCTCAGCGCGGGCGGCCTCCGCGGCGCCGGTCACGTCGGTGTGCTGCGGGAACTGCTGCGCTGCGGCGTGCCGATCGACGTGCTCGTCGGCGTCAGCGCGGGCGCGGTGATTGCGGCGTACTACGCCGCGGTCGGCCTCGACCTCGACGCGTTGATCGAGGACGCCGAAGCGTTTCGGGCCCGTCACCTGCTTGCGCACAGCCTCGTGGTGCGCCTGCCGCACCGGTTCGGCGCGCCGCTTCAGCCGCGCTGCGGCATCATCCCGGAGCGGCTGCGTCAGCTCGAATCCTCCAGCTTCGACCGGCTGCATCACGGCATCGGCAGCCTCGGCATCGTCTGTCACGACGTCGATGCGCGACGGCCATGCTATTTCCGAAGCGGCTTGGAGGGAGGACCCGCGCTGCCGGACGTCGTGAAGGCGAGCGCGTCGATGCCCGGACTCTTTCCCGCGATCGACGTCGCGTGCGGTGGGAAGCACTATCGCCTGACCGATGGAGGCGTGAGCGACGCCGTGCCCGTTGCCTTTGCCCGCGGCGCCGGACTCGGCGCGACGCACGTGATCGTGTCGGACTGCCGGTGGATCGGCGGCGTGCCGGCCACCGATCGCACGACCGTCTGGATCCGTCCCCGCATGGCCGCGACCGGTACGTTGTGGTCGCCGCGGCGCGGTCTGCTGAACGCGGTACGAAACGGCGAAGCCGCCGTCACCGAATCGATCGTCGCGCGCATCCGCGAATGGCTTGCGAAGGACACACGCGAGGCGGCGCCCCTCGCCACACCGCTCGGCTAAAGCCTTCGCGCTACGTCTGACAGTGGCCTCACGAGATCGGTGTCTGACGCCGGCCTCTCGAGATAAGTGCCGCGCGAACGCTTCAGCCGAGCGCCTCCGCGGAGTTCTGTCGCGCGACTACACAGCTGCCGCGACGCCGCGAATCTGTTGCGTGCCGAAGTTGATGCCGCCATCAGATACGAGCGATGCCTCATGACGCGCCCGTATCCGCCGAACTGCAGCGTCCGCGCGGACCCGAGGAGCGCCGGTCCGAGATGCCGCGGCGAATCGCTTCGAACCACCGTATCGCGGCGTCCCTTTCAGGTAGGATTCGGCCGAAGGAGCTGTGATGTCACCGACTTACGCGAACGGCAAGATCTGCTATCTCGAGATTCCCACCACCGACATCGCACGATCGGCGGACTTCTACACCAAGGTCTTCGGCTGGCATACCCGGCAGCGTGGTGACGGGAGCACCGCGTTCGACGATGGCGTCGGAGAAGTGAGCGGCACGTGGGTGCTCCATCGTCCGCCGGCGGGGACACCGGGGCTGCTGGTGTACATCATGGTCGACAGCGCCGCCGCGACGATCGATATGCTCCTCGCCAATGGCGGCGAGATCGTGCAATCGATCGGCGCCGACGCGCCGGAGATCACGGCGAGGTTCCGAGATCCTGGAGGAAACGTGATGGGGATCTATCAGCAACGCGGCTGACGCCACCTTGGAAATGCCGCCTCCTGTGCCCTAAAGCGTCGGCATCGCGGCGCGGGATGCCGCTTCGAGCAAGCGCTGATGTTTGAGGCAGTAGGGCGTCCACGGCACGGCCTCGAGCCGCTTCGGCTCGATCGGACCGCCGTCGACCACGCAGCGGCCGAACGTGCCGTCCTCGATTCGGCGGAGCGCGTCGCGCACCTGCTGGAGCACGGTCGCATCGAGCTCGGCTTCCGTGAAATCTTCGCTCCTCGATTCGTCGGAGACACTGGCGTCGCCGGCATCGGCGGCGGTGTCGATCACCTGGTCGCGCGCCAGATCCCGCTCGCGTGTCGAACGTCCGGCGAGACGCGCTTCGATTTCGAGTAAGCGTCGCCGGTATTCCTCGACGTTCATGCTGGGCTCCTCTCGGTCGCGACTGCGCTTCGTGTTGGCGTGTTCGGACGCAAGGGTCGATCCGGCCCGAGGCTGAGCTATTACTGGCTAAGGGTGCGATGTCGGAAGGGCGGCCAATGCTCGCACGATATGGTGTAGCGCTAACAGATGAGCGTCACGGGCACGAACGTCGCATGTGTTGTCACGCTGGGAGAAGAATAATGAAACTCATGTGTGCGTGTGGAATGGCGATGATGTGTGCCGTCGGTCTGGCGGCGCAGTCCGGCACCACCGAAACGAAAACAAAGGTCGAAGTGAAGGATGGCAAGGACGTCAAAGTCACCGGCTGCCTGGAACGCGATGCGGCCGGCGGCGGCTATGTTCTGACCAGCAGCACCGGAAGTTTCAAGTACGCGCTCGTCACCGACGATGACCTCTCGAAGGATGTGGGGCACCGGGTCGAGGTGAAGGGCAAGGCGGCCGATCGTGGAGACGGTAAGGTGAAAGTCGAAACGTCGGTCGGCACGAGCGGGAAGGACAAGACCGAGTCGAAGACCGAGATGAAGGGCTCGGACATGGCGGGTATGCAGTATCTCGGCGTGAAATCGGTCAAGAGCATTTCCGGCTCCTGTCCATAGACACGTGAGAATCGACGATTGAGATTGGCTGACGATTGGCGATTGTGGGGCGGGTCTTAAGGCCCGCCCCTACTACCCCATATCGACCTACATCGACGGGGCGAATTTCTGTATTCGCTTGCCTTCGTAGGTTTCCGTGATGAACAGATTGCCCTTCGAGTCGATGGCGAGGTTGTGCGCGCCATAGAACTGTCCCGCCCAATGCCCCGCGCCCCCGAACGTGCTCAGCACCTCGAGCGACGAGCGCAACAGCACATACACCTGCTGATTGGTTCCATCGATGACGAAGACAAACGTCTGCGCTGGATCCGTGGAGAACGCCAGGTCCCACACCGAACCGCTGCCTAATGTGTCTTTCGCGATGAAGACCTCGCGAACGAACCTGCCATCCTTTTGAAAGACTTGGATCCGGTCGTTCGTACGATCGCACACATAGACGAGACCGTCATGTGACAGGCGCACCGCGTGCACGATCCGGAACTGCGGCGGCGGAGCACCGTCGGGATCGTACTGACTCGGCTTGTTCTCGTGCTGCACCGCTCCGCTGAAGGGCGGCGGAAGGTGTTCCCCTCGCGACTCGAAAAAGGCATCGTCTGCCCGTTTGCCG
>Ga0207657_10007564_pt1 | contig 11133 bp, 10 predicted proteins | sample KBSC33metaG_FD_184316 | JGI IMG/M metagenome (GOLD analysis project Ga0207657, IMG submission 184316) | Corn rhizosphere microbial communities from Kellogg Biological Station, Michigan, USA - KBS C3-3 metaG (SPAdes) (version 2) | ecosystem: Host-associated > Plants > Roots > Rhizosphere > Soil ... | reverse complement strand
AGCTTGAGCGTGGTCGTCGGCGTGCGCGCGGCTTGCGCGAGCAGCACGCTTTGTGGATTGCCGAACAGATGCCACTTCGCCACGGACTGCGTGGGTATCGCGCTGGGCGCTGCTGCGGGCGGCGCTACGGTGACGTTTTCGTCCGGCTGCGGTACCAACAACCAAGCCAGGCGCACGAGCAACCACAGGCAGGCAGCGCCGGCGCCGACGCAAACGGCAAGCGCGGCCAAGCGTGACAGGCGGGTTTGCTCAGCAGTCGAAAAAGAACTCAGCATGCGCGCGAACTTTACCTCATTCGCCTTCGCGCGCAGAGAGGTCGGCGCGACGGCGGGTCATGCGCATTCGTTCAGCGAGGCAGGCGCGCCGGCTTCAAACCGCCCCGCCTGGACGCAGTTGACCGTCAGGATCGCTTGAACAGATTGCCGAGACGGCGGAAGAAGCCCGGCTTCTTCTGCTGCTGCGAAGCCACCACCGCGGGGGCGGGTGCCGTCGTCGAGACCGGCTGATGTCCGTGCGCACGCTTCTCGGCCGGCTTCGTTGCGGGGCCTTGCTGGGACGTGCCATTGACCGACGCTTCGGCACCGTTGCCGCGACCACGACCGCGACCGCCGCGACGGCGCTTGCGTTCGCCGCTACCAGCCTCGCGGGCCAGCGCGGCCGCATGCACCGGCGCGGGTGCGTGTGCCGGTGTATGCGCGTGCGAGGCACGCGGCGCGTCACGGCGCGCGCCATGCGGGCGCGAGTTTGATGTGCGCGAGCGCTGTTTCGGCGGCGGCGCGGTCGGGATCGAGCCGTCGTCTTCTTCTTCGACAACCGGCACGTTCGCGCGCACGCGCGGCGGCGGCAGCACGAGCAGTTGCGGATCGACGCGCTCGACCGGAATTTTCTGGTCGATGTAAGCCTCGATCTCGGGCAGGCCTTGCGCGTACATGTCGCAGGCGAAACTGATCGCATCGCCCTCGGCACCGAGGCGCGCGGTGCGGCCGATGCGGTGCACATAATCTTCCGCATCCTGCGGCAGATCGTAGTTGTAGACGTGGCTGACGTCGGGAATGTGCAAGCCGCGCGCGGCCACGTCGGTGGCGATCAATACTTCGATCTCGCCGCGCCCGAATTTTCCGAGCAGGCTCTGACGCTTCTTCTGCGGCACGTCGCCGGACAGCATGCCGACGAGGAAACCGTGCTTCTCGAGCCGTCGCGCGACTTTTTCCGCGGCGACTTTCATGTTGACGAAGATCATGCTGCGCTTGGCGTCGGTGCGCGAGAGCAGGCCGATCAGCAGCGGCAGCTTTTCTTCCGTCGCCGGAAAATACACGACCTGGCGCACGCGATCGGCGGTGACGAATTCGGTTTCGACCGTGAGCTTGATTGCCTCGTTCATGTGCTCGTAGGCGAGTTCGAGCACCCGATGCGACAGCGTCGCCGAGAACAGCAGACACTGACGGCGATTGCGCTCGGGCAGGCGGCGCAGGATATAGCGCACGTCGGCGATGAAGCCGAGGTCGAACATGCGGTCGGCTTCGTCGATGACCATGACTTCGACGGCGCGGAACGAAAACACGTGCTGCTTGAAGTAGTCGAGCAGACGTCCGGGCGTCGCGATGACGATATCGACGCCGTCGCGCAGTTGCTGACGCTGCTTGTCGTAATCGACGCCGCCGTAGATCAGCGCGGATTTGAGTCCGGTATCGCGGCCGAGGCTGCGGAAATCCTTCTCGATCTGGATCGCGAGCTCGCGCGTCGGCGCGATGATCAGCGCGCGCGGATCGTTCGGGCCGCGCTCGGTCAGCGCCGGCTGCGTGAGCAGGCGCTGCATCACCGCGACGAGGAACGCTGCGGTTTTGCCGGTGCCGGTCTGCGCCTGGCCGGCGACATCGCGTCCGGCCAGCGCAACCGGCAGGGTCAGCGCCTGGATCGGCGTGCAGCGCGTGAAACCGGCGGCGTGCAGACTGGAAAGCACGCTCGGGTGCAGCTCGAAACTGTCGAAGAATGTATCGGTAAGCGGTTGGTGTTGATCTGGCATGGGCCTTCCCGGCCGATTCGATATGAAAGGGCGCTTGATTTACGCGCGGTGCGGCCCAACTGATTGGCCTAACTTGATAAAGTCGGGCGCTTGGGCTGAAATGAACCGATCAGCCGCAAGGTCTGACCGCAAAGTATCGCTATTCTAACCTAAAGCACGATGTAAGCGCCGTTTTGGCGACTTTCAACCATTTGGAGAACACCGTGAGTACTGCCATTGCCCATGTCGGCGACGACCAATTCGAGGACCAGGTACTGAAGTCCAGCGAGCCGGTGCTTGTGGATTTCTGGGCCGAATGGTGCGGCCCGTGCAAGATGATCGCGCCGATCCTCGATGAAGTGGCGCAGAGCTACGCCGGCAAACTGAAGGTGGCCAAGGTCAACATCGATCACAACCAGAAGACGCCGCGCAACTACAACGTGCGCGGCATCCCGACGCTGATGATCTTCAAGGACGGCAAGGTGCAAGCGACGCAAATCGGTGCACTGAGCAAGACGCAGCTGACGCAACTGATCGACAAGACGATCTCCGCGCCTGCCAGCAAAGTGGGATAAGCCTGCGTCTGACAGCCGTTCGTGGTGGGGTATCGAACCATTGAACGGCGACGCCAACCGTTCGCTCTTCGATGCCTCGGGGCGAACGGTTCACAACGCGGGGCTTGCCCCGATCCGCGAAAAAGCGAAGAATAGCCCCGACACGCGATGCTGGACGCTTGCATAGCGTGGTGCTAAGTTAAACGAGCCTGCTGGGCGATCTGCCCCGCCCGCCCTCCCCGATCCTTCCAATCCGTAACTACTACGGCGCCTGCACGAGGTCCGTCCGTGACTGAACCCGATAACAAAGATCCTGGCGCAAGCCATTCCAATAATGACGAAGTGCGTGCTGACGCCAAACACGCGCGCGCTGATTCGCCTGACGCCCAGCCAGCGACCGCCGACGGCGGCGATGGCCAAGGCCAGCAAGGCGGCCAGGGCGGCGAGAACCGTCCGCAAGGCAATCGTCCGCAAGGTCGGCGCGATCGCAATCGCCGTGACCGCAATCGCGGTGGCGGTGGCGGTGGCGGCGGTGAGCGCGGCGGCCAGCAACGCTTCCAACCGCCACAGGACGAGGAATACGACGAGTCCAAGAATGGCGGCGGCGATGGTCCGCTGATCGATCTGAATGAATTGAAGCGCAAGCCGGCGCACCAGCTGCTCGTGCTTGCCGATGAACTCGGCATCCAGGAAGGCGTCGCGCGTGCGCGCAAACAGGACATCATCTTCCTGATCCTGAAAGCGCACGCCCGCGTCGGAGGAAATATCTCCGCCGAAGGCGTGCTCGAAATCCTGCAGGATGGCTTTGGCTTCCTGCGCGGTCCGGATGAGTCCTATCTTGCCGGCCCCGATGACATTTACGTGTCGCCATCGCAGATCCGCCGCTTCAACCTGCGCACCGGCGACTACATCGCCGGCCGCGTGCGTCCTCCAAAAGAAGGCGAACGCTATTTCGCGCTGCTGAAAGTCGACACGATCAACGACGAGCCGCCGGAAGCGTCGAAGAACAAGGTCTTGTTCGAAAACCTGACGCCGCTGTTCCCGCGCAAGATGTTTCATCTGGAACGCGGCAACGGTTCGACTGAAGACATCACCGGACGCATTCTCGATCTGATCGCTCCGGTCGGCCGCGGCCAGCGCGGCATGATCGTGTCGCAGCCGAAAGCCGGCAAGACGATGATGCTGCAGAACGTCGCACAGGCGATCGTGCAGAACTATCCGGAAGCGCACCTGATCATTCTGTTGATCGACGAGCGTCCGGAAGAAGTCACCGAAATGCAGCGCGGCGTACGTGCCGAAGTGATTTCGTCCACGTTCGACGAGCCGGCCGTGCGCCACGTGCAGGTCGCCGAAATGGTGATCGAGCGTGCCAAGCGCCTGGTCGAACACAAGAAGGACGTGATCATCCTGCTCGACTCGATCACGCGTCTGGCGCGCGCCTACAACACCGTGGTGCCGGCTTCCGGCAAGGTGCTGACCGGCGGTGTCGACGCCAACGCGTTGCAGCGGCCGAAGCGCTTCTTCGGCGCCGCGCGCAATGTCGAAGAGGGTGGTTCTTTGACGATTCTCGCCACGGCGCTGGTGGAAACCGGCTCGAAGATGGACGAAGTCATCTACGAAGAGTTCAAGGGCACCGGCAACATGGAAGTGCACCTGGACCGCCGCATTTCCGAGAAACGCGTGTATCCGTCGATCAACATCAACCGCTCCGGCACGCGCCGCGAGGAGCTGCTGATCGAGCCGGACATGCTGCAGAAGATCTGGATCCTGCGCAAACTGCTGCATCCGATGGATGAGCTGGCGGCAATGGAATTCATGCTCGACAAGATGAAGAACACCAAGTCGAACGATGAGTTTTTCAACGCGATGAAGCGCTGATCCCAGCAATAAATCAGAAAGGCCGGCGCAATGCCGGCCTTTTTTTGTCTGATTCGGTAGTTGTCCAGACAAATATCCCGCATCGCAAGGTGACACTGTGCGTCACTTCTATATAGTGCGCGTCACTTAAAGGGACTCGCGTCCAAAGAATCGCTGCATCGCACGGGGCGAGAGCAGCAACCGCGCCGAAGAGCGCGTTTTAAACGATACCCACCTTACATATCGGGAGAGTTTCATGCGTTTTTCTTTGCTCGCACTTTGCGTCACCGGCGCGCTCGCAGCGTCTTCCGCCTTCGCCGGCGTTCCTCAGGGTTCCAATACTGAACTCCTCATGCCATCCGGCAAGGGTTGGGGCGTTCCGGCCACGGAGGCCAACGGCAACGCCAAACCAGGCGGCGGCGGCCACAGCAGCAATGGCATCGACTACCACGGCGGTCCGGTGATGCTCGGCACCACCAATGTGCACTACATCTGGTACGGCCAGTCCGGTTGGCCGAACAGCACCCAGAGCGCCATCCTGACGGGTTATCCGTCGAGCACAGGCGGTTCGCCGTATTTCAACATCAATACGACGTACTACAACGGCAGCAATACGCACGTCAGCAACTCCGTGCATTATTCCGGCTCCGTCAGCCATGCCGAGACTTACGGCACGTCGCTTACGGACGCGGAGATCCAGCAGATCGTTGCCGACACCAATCCGACTGACACGAATGGCGTGTATTTCGTGCTGACCGGTCCGGACGTCACCGCGAGCTCGGGCTTCTGCTCGCAGTACTGCGGCTGGCACACCCATGCTTCGATCCTCGGCCAGGACATCAAGTACGCGTTCGTCGGCGATGCCGCGACGCAGTGCCCGAGCGGCTGCATGGCGCAGACCACGAGCCCGAACGGCGACGCCGGCGCGGATGGCATGGTCAGCGTGATTGCGCATGAACTCGAAGAAGCCGTGACCGATCCGGACCTGAACGCATGGTACGACCGCCGCGGTGCGGAAAACGCCGACAAGTGCGCGTGGACGTTCGGCACCGAGAGCACCGCTTCGAACGGTTCCAAGTACAACGTCGTCCTCGGCGGCAAACAATATTTGGTCCAGCAGAACTGGGTCAACGCCAGCGGCGGCTATTGCTCGATGTCGTATTGATCGACGATCCACTTCGGTAGATCATCACGGCGCGGCCCTCAAGCCGCGCCGTTTTCTTTTGTCGAAAACACTTATGAAACGATTTCTTGTTCCTGCTTTTCTCGCCTGCGCCGCAACGCTCGCCTTGGCGCAGGAACCGGGGCGCGTCATGACGCTCACGCGCACAGTGAAAACATTTTCCGAGCTGGAAAATCAGCTCGACGACGCGCGCCGCAGCCACGATGAGACGGCGCTCGGAAAACTACTCGCAGCAAATTTCGAACAGCGCAACGGAACAGCGCCCGCAGCGCCGACCCCGCGTGCGGACTGGCTCGCGCAAAAGTCCGCACCGAAATCCGATATCAGCCAGATGGCCGTGCACGAATACGGCAACGTCGCCGTCGTCAGTTTCGCCGATGCCGCACAACACGCCTTCATCGTCGATGTGTGGAACAAGACCGACGACCACTATGCGCTATCGGTGCGTTACCTCAGCGCCGCGAGCGGTGCGCCGCAGACGCAGCCGGAAAACCCGGCGAAATAAGCTAGTTCGCCGGCAGTCTTCGCAGGTTCGGCAGAAACACCGCGAGCAACCCGATTGCCGGCAGATACGCGCAGATCTGGTAGACGAACTCGATGCCTTTGACGTCGGCCAACTGGCCGAGCAATGCCGCGCCGAGTCCGCCCATGCCGAAGGCGAAGCCGAAGAACAATCCGGCGATCATGCCGACCTTGCCGGGCAACAGTTCCTGCGCGTAGACGAGGATCGCCGAGAACGCCGACGACAGGATCAGGCCGATCACGATGCTCAGCACGCTGGTCCAGAACAGGCTCGCGTGCGGCAGCGCGAGCGTGAACGGCAATACGCCGAGGATCGACACCCAGATCACGTACTTGCGGCCGATGCGGTCGCCGACCGGTCCGCCGACCAGCGTGCCGAGCGCGACGCTGCCGAGAAACAGGAACAGGTGAAACTGCGCGTCCTGCGCGGTCAGCGCGAAACGCTCCATCAAATAAAATGTGTAGTACGTGTTGAGGCTGGCCAGATAGAAATACTTGGAAAAGATCAGCGCGAGCAGCACGCTGATCGCAAGCACGATCTGGCGCTGCGGCAGCCCAGGCGCGCGCGCCACATGCGCTTGCGCACGCGCGACGCGATGCGTCTTGTACCAGCCGCCGACGCGCACGAGCAATGTGATCGCAATCAGCGCGGCGACGCCAAACCAGGCCACGCTCGCCTGCCCGTTCGGCAATACGATGAACGCGGCGAGCAGCGGTCCGGCGGCGGTGCCGAGATTGCCGCCGACCTGGAAAAACGATTGCGCAAAACCATGACGCCCGCCCGAGGCCAGGCGTGCGATGCGCGAGGATTCCGGATGAAATACCGACGAGCCGGTGCCGATCATCGCCGCGGCGAGCAGCAGCAGCGGATAGGCCGCGCGCGCCAGCAGCAGCAGGCCGAGCAGCGTGCAGCCCATGCCGATGGCGAGCGAATACGGCAATGGATTGCGATCGGTGTATGTGCCGACCACGGGCTGCAGCAGCGACGCCGTGAGTTGGAACACGAGCGTGATCAGCCCGATCTGCGCAAAGTCGAGCGCGTAGTTCGCCTTCAGCAGCGGATAGATCGCCGGCAGCATCGCCTGGATCAGATCATTGAGAAAATGACAGAAGCTTACGGCCGCGAGCACGCGCAGCGCGGTGCCGGCTTCGCCGTTTTCGTTCGTCAAGATTCGCGCTGATCCGTCCGCGTTCACAAAGGCTTGTGTCCTGGTTTGAAGTCTTGCAACGCCAGGCGCATGCGCACGCGCCCGAGCTCGATCAGCTCGTGGGCGCGATGGAATTCGTAGAACGCGGCGGCATTGCGTGGAATCGGCACGAGCAGATCCGGCGGCTGCGCGGCGAGCTTGAAACGCGTGATCGTCGCCTGCACGACGTCGAGCGAGCGCGCGAATGTTTCCAACAAGCCGGCGTCGGCCGGCTCGTCCTTCTTGTCGCGTTTTTCCAGCAAGCCGCCAAGCAGTTCGGTGATCTTCTGCTTGTAGCCCTGTGCGCTCGGCTGTTCGCCGTTCTCCGCCGGCGGCGCATCGGCAACCACGGGCACGCCCTCGCTCGCCGGCTCGATCTGCGCGGGATCAATCGGCGCATCGGCGGCGATGACTTCCGGCGTTTCCGCCGGCGCGTTCAAGTCCACCGCAATCGTGCAATCGGTCAGATCACGCAACGTCGGCGTGATCGGCACCGGATTGAGCAGACCGCCGTCGACGAGCATGCGACCTTCGTAGCGATGCGGCCGGAACACGGTCGGAATCGCTATCGAGGCGCGGATTGCGTCGAACAGCGAGCCGCGCGAGAACCATACCTCGCGCTGCGCCTGCAGATCCACGGCGACGGCTGTGTACGCGATCGGCAGGTCTTCGATGTTCATCTCGCCGATCAATTCGCGCAACTTGTCGACGATGCGGTCGCCCTTGATCAGGCCGCCGCCGCTGAACGTCCAATCGAGCATGCGCAGCACGTCGAACCGCTGCAGCTCGCGCACCCAGTCGCGGTAGCCATCGAGTTTACCGGCGGCGTAGACACCGCCAATCAATGCACCCATCGACGCGCCGGAAATGCTGCGGATCTCGTAACCTTGTGCGAGCAGTTCCTCGATCACGCCAATATGCGCATAGCCGCGCGCACCGCCTGAGCCGAGCACCAGCGATATCGTCGGCTTCGCAATCGCGTTCACTGGTAAGCGCCCACCGCCAGCTGCAGCATGATTTTCATTTCCTCGCGCAACGACACCGGCGCGACGATCTCGGCATCGGCGCCGTACTTGAGCACGTCCATCAGCAGTTCGCGCGAGTTGCTGTAAGGCAGGCGCAGCTCGTAGCGGCCGTCCTTGAGCCACTCGCCTTGCTGCTGCGAATGCCAATGCTCATCGGCGACCCAGCGTGCGGCATGCGGCGAAAAGCGGATCGTCGCCGTCGCCTTCGGCTGGCCGGAAAAAATTCCGTAGCTCGATGCGAGATGTCTGTTCAACTCGGCCTCGTCGCGATCTTCGGCGGCGGCATCGAGCAACTGCACATCGCTGATGCGATCGATGGCGAAGCTGCGCAGCGCGTCGCGGTCGTGATCCCACGCGTCCAGATACCAGTTGTCGCGATAATGCGTCAGGCGCTGCGGCGAGGCGTTGCGCTGCGTGATTTCGTTGCTCGTGCGCGCGCGGTAGCGGAACTTGAGTTTGCGCCGGCCGAGTACGGCGCTGGCGACATGGCGGAACGTGGCCTCATCGACTTTGCGCGTGCCGCTGCCGATGACGCGGATGCGCTGCAGCGGGAACGCCTTGCCATCGCCGTGATTCGACAGCAGACGTTCGATGCGCGAGCGGAACGGCGCCAGCGTACTGACGAGAATCCCGGGACCGGTGCGCCCGACCAGCTCGTTCAGTGCGAGCAGCGCCTGCAGCTCCTCGCTGTTGAGCCACAACCCCGGCAGCTCGAAGCGTTCGGCTTCGTCGGCGGCGTAGCGAAATGCCGCTTCGTCGCCTTCGCTGTCGATCGGCGCGCCGAGTGCATCGCGCAGAAACGCGATGTCGCGGTAGGCGGTCGCGCGCGAGCACGCCAGCTCATCCATGATGCGCGCGAGCGGCACCGGGTAGCGTGCCTGCTGCAGAATCCGGTGCAGCGTGAGGATGCGTTCGTATCTGTCCATGCGCTTATTGTGGCATGTAAAATGTCGCTGTCCTCACAGGAAACTGCCCATGCGCCGCATCGCTTTGTCTGCTCTCGCTCTCGCCATTGCCGGTTCCGCCTGGGCCGGACCGAAGGAAGCCGTGCACGATGCGTTCGCCAGGTTTCTCGCCGCGAAGAGCTTCCGCGCCACCATCAGCGACGTGAAGAACGGCGAGCAACTCTCGGCGATGGAATTCGTCGCTCCGGATCGCTATCACATGCGCAGCGGCAAGGGCCCGGAAACGATCATCATCGGCGACGACGCCTGGATGAACATGAACGGCCAGCTCATGAAAATGCCGATCCCGGTCGGCAAGCTCATTGGCCAGTACCGCAACGAGGCGATGCTGCGCCAAGCCGATTTGGCCGTGACCGATCTCGGTGCCGACAGCGTCGGCGGCGAAGCGGCGCACAAGTACAGCTACACGGTGACCGAACCGATGAAGGCGGACGTCAAACTTTGGATCGGCGACAAGAGCGGCTTGCCGCTGCAGATCGAATCGCAAGGCAGCTTCATGGGTCATGCCTCGACCGCGCGCATCCACTACAGCGACTTCAACGATCCGTCGATCACCATCGCCGCGCCGAACTAGGCCGGCATCACTTCCTCGTTTTCCTTTGCGGCGCGAATCATCTCTTCGCGCTGCTGTTTCCACTTCGCGGCCAGCTGCGCGGGGCTCACCTCTTTCTGCATCGAGCCGAGCTTGAGCGCCCACGCCGGCGCTTCTTCCGGCAATGCGGCTGGGCCGGCGCTGGTCTTGCTGCCAGCCAGATCCCACAAGGTCTTCAGACCGATCAACACATACAACAGCGCTGCCGGCGATTCGGTCAGCATCATCGCACCCATGCCAAAAATAATGACGAAGTGCATGATGAGAACGCGCCCCATGCGCTTGTCGACGTAAGCGCGGATCCAGGCAAAGCTGCGCTGGCGCATGCTTGCCGCATCGACCAGCAAATCGGCGACGAGGGCGAGCGCCATCCATTGCGCGCCTTGCACGAATTGCACACGCGAAAACTGCCAGATCGCTTCGCTGCTGTGATCGGCGGCAATCGCGACGAATCCCCAGACAAAAATACCGTGCGCAAGCGTGAACACGAACGCCATCGTCGCGTATTCGCCGAGCAGGCCGGCCGTGCTCGGTTTGTCGCCGACCTTGGTGCCGAGCTGACCGGTACGCCAATGCCCGCGCTTGCGCGTGAGCTTGCGATGCAGCGCGATGCGTGCGCACGTGAAAAATGCGATCAACAGATTCTCGAACCAATACAGCACGACGACCGTGCTCGCCGACCAACCGAGCTGCTTGACGCCGTACAGCGGTACGGCATTGACCAGCAGCACGAACAGCAGATTGAGCCAGCGCATGGTCACCTCCCCGAAGACGGTTTGCCGATTATAGGCGTGGCCCATCCGTTATCATGCGTGACGATGCCGCATGCGAATCTCAAAACCAGCGAGCCGGTCGCCGACGAGGTCAAGACCACGACGTGCTACATGTGCGCGTGCCGCTGTGGCATCAGAGTGCACCTCAAAGACGGCCGCATTCGCTACATCGACGGCAATCCGCAGCACCCGGTGAACAAGGGCGTCATTTGCGCGAAAGGATCGGCCGGCATCAAGCAGCACTACTCGCCGGCGCGTCTGCGCAAACCGCTGCTGCGTGTCGGCGAACGCGGCGCCGGCGAATTCCGCGAAATCGAATGGGAAGAGGCGCTTGGCATCGCGACGCAGTGGCTCGGCGACATCCGCGCGCGCAATCCGGATGAACTCGCGTTCTTCACGGGCCGCGATCAGTCGCAAGCGCTGACCGGCTGGTGGGCGCAGCAGTTCGGCACCGTCAACTACGCCGCGCACGG
>Ga0207657_10007563_pt1 | contig 11134 bp, 9 predicted proteins | sample KBSC33metaG_FD_184316 | JGI IMG/M metagenome (GOLD analysis project Ga0207657, IMG submission 184316) | Corn rhizosphere microbial communities from Kellogg Biological Station, Michigan, USA - KBS C3-3 metaG (SPAdes) (version 2) | ecosystem: Host-associated > Plants > Roots > Rhizosphere > Soil ... | reverse complement strand
GGCCCGCCCCCGATTCGGACCGAGCACGGCTGGCTGCTCATCTACCACGGCGTCAAGGAGACCGTCGCAGGCGACATCTACCGGGTGGGCCTCGTCCTGCTCGACCTCGACGAGCCGACGCGGGTCCTCCGCCGGCTGCCCACCTGGGTCCTCGCCCCTCTCGCGCCGTACGAGCGTACGGGGGATGTGCCGAACGTCGTGTTCCCGTGCGGGCTCGTCCACGACGAGGCAAGCGACGAGATTCGGCTCTACTACGGCGCCGCGGACAGCTCGATCTGCCTGGCCACGTCTCGCCTCTCGGCCCTGCTCGATGCGGTACTCGGCGCGCCGCCCGGCGAGTAGCTCAGACCAGCCGGCGGTACAACGTCACGTAGTCGTCGACCATTCGCTCGGCGTCGAAGCGCGAGGCGACGGACGCCCGGACCGCGCCACGGTCCAACGTTGCAGCCTCGCGCACAGCCGCGACAGCCTCGTCGGTGGTGTCGACGAGATAGCCGTTCTCGCCGTCGCGGATGATCTCCGGCATCGAGCCGCGACGCCTCGCCACGACCGGCGTGCCGCAGGCCATCGCCTCGACGACGCTGAACCCGAAGGGCTCGTCGAAATCGATCAGATGAAGAAGCGCTGCTGCCCCGCCGAGCATGGCGGCGCGGCGCTCGCGATCGACGGGGCCGACGTAGGTCGCCGCCACACCGTCCAGTCGCGGCTCGACGAACTCCTCGAAGTAGCCGCGATCCTGGACGATCCCGGCGATGAGCAGCGGCAGGCCCGACCGCTCGGCAACGTCGATCGCTTCCGCCGTGCCCTTGTCCGGGTGGATCCGCCCGAAGAACAGGAGATAGCCGCCGTCGCCGGTGCCGGGATCGAACTCGGCGAGGTCGATCCCGTGGTGGATCGTCGCGGCGTACTCCAGTCGAGCGTGGCGGTCCGCGTCGCTGATCGCGACGTAGTGGCCGATGTCGTTGTAGCGCTCGTAGACGGGCACGATCCTCTCGGACGAGAAGCCGTGAATCGTCGTGACGACCGGCGTGTCCACGAGGCGGCTGAAGCTCAACGGCAGGAAGTCGAAGCCGTTGTGGATCAGGTCGAACTCGTCGGCCTGTTCGAATACGGTCGCGATGTGCAGCGCCTCGCTGACCTTCGCGTCCGCCGTCGCATCCTCTGCATACCCGATCGGCGCGGTCCCGACGAGGCGAGCGCGGGTGATCGAGTCGGCGGTCGCGAACAGCGTCACGTCGAGCCCGCGCGCGACAAGCCCTTCTGTCAAAAGAGATGCGAACTGCTCCCACGGCCCGTAGTGGCGCGGCGGCACCCGCCACGCAATCGGCGCGAGAACGGCGACGCGCAGGTCCGCGCCGGCCGCGCGCCCGGCTACTTGCCGCGTGAGGTCTTCTTCTTCGGCTTCGGCTTGCCGGTCGGCTCCTTGCCCGAGGCGGCAGCCCGTGCCTTCTGTTTCTTCGTCGCCAACCGATCCTCCGATCGTCGCTCGCAGCCACCGTACTCCCTTCTCGACGGAGGGGCGCACCGCTCCGAGCGTCCCGGTGGCAAGCTCTTGGCCGGATGACGGCGAGCGAGCACGAGGTTTGACGGAGCAGCTCTCGCGGCGCGGGTTCCTGGGCTGGTCGGCGGCCGCCGTCGGCGCACTGGCGCTCCCGCGATCGGCGGCGGCCCGGCTCGGCTCCGCGGGCGTCGAACGCGGCTACGCGACGTTCCTCACCCAGCCGTTCCGCATTCCGACGCTGGCCGTGTCGACGCTCGAAAGCACCTCCCCGGGGCTCATCTTCGTCGCGACGCTGAACGGGCCCGGACAACGGGGGCCGATGATCGTGGACAACCAGGGGAGGCCCGTCTGGTTCCGCCCGGTCAAGGGCTTCGCGATCAACTTCCGCACGCAGGTCTATCGCGGCAAGCCCGTGCTCACCTGGTGGGAGGGCGAGGCCACGAAGATCGGGACGAGCGAAGGAGTGAACCTGATCCTCGATCAGCGCTACCGGAAGGTCGCGCAGGTCGACGCGGGCAACGGCTATCACGCCGATGTCCACGAGTTCGTGCTGACACCGAAGGGCACGGCACTCCTGACCGTGCACGCCGAGACGGCGGCGGACCTGACGTCCGTCGGCGGCCCGCGGAATGGGAACGTCCTCGACTCGATCGTCCAGGAGATCGAGGTCGCAACCGGCAAAGTCCTCTTCGAGTGGCACAGCCTCGACCACGTTCCTCTGACCGAGACGTACGCGCCCGTGCTCGATCCGTTCGACTACTTCCACGTGAACTCGATCGCCGTCGACGTCGACGGGAACCTCGTCATCTCCGCGCGAAACACATCGGCCGTCTACAAGCTGAACCGGCAGACCGGCGAGGTGATCTGGCGGCTCGGCGGCCGTCGCAGCGACTTCGCATTCGACCCCGGCGCGGGCTTCTTCTACCAGCACGACGCCCGCCCGCAGCCGGACGGGAGCCTCACGCTGTTCGACGACGGAACGGGACAGTCGTCGTATCCGGCCCGCGGCCTTGCGCTACGACTCGACGTGCCGAACCGGCGCTGTTCGCTGATCCGCGCGTTCCCACACCCGACGCCTCTCGTCGTGAACTCGATGGGGAATGCGCAGCTCCTTCCGGGCGGCGGGATGATGGTCGGCTTCGGCGACCAGCCGTACCTCACCGAGTTCGGGCCGGACGGGACGGTGCACCTCGATGCGAAGTTCACCGGAGGCGGCTGGAACTACCGCGCGTTCCGTGACCCCTGGGTCGGCCGGCCGCAGACCCTGCCGACCGTCGCGGTCCGCCGATCGGGGCGGGATGCCGTCGTCTACGCAAGCTGGAACGGCAGCACGGAGACGGCCTACTGGCGCGTCCGCGCGGGGCGCACCGTGGCGACCCTCGAGTCGGCCCGCGTCGTGCCGCGCGCGGGCTTCGAGACGTCGATCCGGTTGCACGGAGTCCCGCGGGTGCTCACCGTCACCGCGCTCGACCGCAAGCGGAACGCGCTCGCGACGTCGAAGATCGTGCGCCCGTTCGTGTAGCTCAGTAACCGATGACGGTCGTGGTGCTGCCGGTCGACGTGCCGGTCGTCCCGCCCGTGCCGGTCGTCGGAGCAGGCGTCGTCACGACCTTCCCGCTCGTCGACACCACGTACCACTTGCCCGCGGGATCCTTGACGCCCTGCCCCCGGAACTGACCGGGCTTTCGGTCCCGGTAGTAACGGTAGAGCGGGAACCCGTTGTAGGTCACCTGGAGCGCGCCGTTCGGACGCTTGGTCGTCCCGAGCTTGGCGCGCGAGAGCCCTTTGCCCAGAACGACCTTGCCCTTCCCCGCGAGGACCGGGAACCAGAAGTAGAGACAGTTCCCCTTGCAGACGACCTTGCCGTTCTTCTCGCTCGACGCGTGATAGACGGTGAGGCCCTTGCCGTTGACGACGATCGAGCCCAGCCGCGCGACCTTCGACGACTTCAGGATCGGGGCCGTCACCGCGAACGCGACGCCGACACCGATCGCACCGACGGCGCAGACCGCCAGGAATCGAAGAGCGCGCGACCCCACGCGATTACTGTACCGCGCCGTCGACAACGGTAAGCAGGTCGAGGTCGCGCAGGCCGGCGATCACGATCTCTGCGGCGACCGCCGCGTCGACGCCCACGGTGTCGACGACGATGTCGGCGGCGACGGGCGCCTCGTACGGGTCGCTGACGCCTGTGAACGCCTCGATCTCTCCTGCGAGCGCGCGCGCGTAGTGCCCTTTCGGATCGCGCCGGATGCACTCTTCGAGCGGCGTCGACACGAAGATCTCGACGAACCGAGTGTGCTCCTCGACGACCTCGCGCGCGCGTTGCCGCGCGTCGGCGTAGGGCGAGATCGCCGAGACGAGCACGATCGCTCCGGCCCGCGCGATGCGCGACGCGATCCAGGCGACGCGCGCGACCTGCGCATCCCGGTCCGTTCGGGAGAACCCGAGCTCACCCCAGAGCTGTGCGCGGACGAGGTCGCCGTCCAGGCGGTCGAGCAGGAATCCTTCGGCCTCGAGCTGATCCGCGACGAGCGCCGCCACCGTCGACTTGCCGGCGCCCGGCAGCCCGGTGAACCACGCAACGAAGCCGCATCCGTTCACGATGCGGTTATGGTAGGCGAGCGTTGGGCGGGACGGAATCCAGATGAGGCTGATCGGAGCCGGCCTGCCGAGGACGGCGACGCTGTCCCAGAAGATCGCGCTCGAGCTGCTCGGCGTCGGACCGTGCTACCACATGGTCGACGTGCTGAGCGATCTCGACCGCGTCGAGAGCTGGACGCAGGCGCTCGACGGGAACTGCCGCTGGGACGAGATCTTCGCCGGGTACCAGTCGATGGTCGACTGGCCGGGCTCGTACTTCTATCGCGAGCTGCACGAGAAGTACCCGGACGCGAAGGTCCTGCTCAGCGTGCGGCCTGGTGACGCGTGGGCGCGAAGCATGGCGCAGACGATCAAGAACATCTTCTACGGCGACTCGCTGATGCACGACCTCTCGACCGCGCGTGCCCGCATCGACCCGAAGTGGGCCGGCTACCTCGACATGATGCGCGAGATGTGGGATCGCAGCGGCCTCATCCCCCACGGCGGGAGCATCGACGAAGCCGGGCTCGCGCACGCGATGGAGCGGCACAACGACGAGGTCCGCGAGGCGATCGACGACGTGCTGGTCTGGTCGCCCGGCGACGGCTGGGAGCCGATCTGCGAGCTGCTCGACTTGCCGGTGCCCGCTGCGCCGTTCCCGAGGGTGAACGATGCGGCGACGTTCGAGCAGCGCATCGTCGACTCCGCGCTCCAGGCGCTCAACGGGTGGCACGACGAGGCGGCCGCAGCAGCGGCGGAATGAACACCCTCCTGCGACGCCGCGTTGCGACCGGCGACACAGGCGACCACAGCGAAGAAGACGGACGGAAGGGATGGCTTCTCGCCGTGTGCTGCGTGGCGCAGTTCATGGTCATCCTCGACCTGAGCATCGTCACCGTCGCGCTGCCGGCGATCCAATCGAGCCTCGACTTCTCGTACATCGACCTGCAATGGGTCGTCGACGCCTACGCGATCCTCTTCGCCGGCTTTCTCATGGTCGCAGGCCGGGCAACCGATCGCTTCGGCGCACGGCGCGCGCTCGTCGTCGGCCTGTCGGGGTTTGCACTGGCGTCGCTCGTCGGCGGGCTCGCGCCGACGCACGGCGTGCTCATCGGGGCGCGCGGCTTCCAGGGCCTCTGCGGCGCGGTCATGGCGGCGGGCTCGCTCGCCGCGATCACCTCAAGCTTCACCGCCGGCCCGGCCCGGCATCGCGCGATCGGGCTCTGGGCGGCGATGAACGGCGCGGGCGGCGCCGCCGGCGTCCTCCTCGGCGGTGTGATCACGGACACGATCGGCTGGCGCTGGGTCCTGCTGATCAACATCCCGATCGGCATCGCCGCAGCCGCGGGCGCGGCCGTCGTGCTGAGCGACGACGCCGCGCGCGGACGCGAGGCGCAGCGCATCGACGTTGCGGGCGCGCTCACGCTGACCGGCGGGCTGATCGCGCTCGTCTACGGGATCGTCGCTGCGGGCTACCTCGGCTGGACCGGGCTCGGCGCGGTGGTGCCGGGGGTGATCGGCCTCGCCCTCCTCGCGGGCTTCGTCGTCATCGAGTTGCGCCACGCCGCGCCGCTCGTCCCGCTACGCGCACTGACGCCGCAACTCCGTCGAGCAAACGGCGTCGTCTTACTCTTCAGCGCCGCGCTCTTCCCCATGTGGTACGTGAGCTCGCTCTACCTGCAGCAGGTGCTCGCGCTCTCGCCGCTGCGCGCGGGCCTGGCTTTCCTGCCGATGGCGCTCACGATCATGATCGCCGCGCGCCAGGCGGGTCGCCTCGTCGGGCTCTTCGGCGCCCGAGCCGTCCTGACGTGCGGGCTGACGATGATGGCGGGCGGACTGCTCCTGCTGGCCCGGATCGGGACGAGCGGCAGCGCGACCGGCTACGTCATCCTGCCGGGCGTCCTCGTGGCGCTCGGCATCGCTCTCTCGATCGTCCCGTCGACCATCGCGGCCACGCAGGGCGCGCGGCCGGATCAGGCGGGCCTGGCCTCCGGGCTCGTGAACACGTCACGGCAGGTGGGCGGCGCGATCGGGATCGCGCTTCTCATCTCGCTGGCGTCGCAGCGGACGAGCCATCTGATCGGAGGAAACCGCGACGTGCCGACCGCGCTGACCGACGGGTTCCGGCTCGCGTACCTCGTCGGCGCCGGCCTGTGCGTGGCAGCGGGGCTCGCTGCGCTCCTTCTGCTCCGGTCACCGGCCGAGGGCCACGCCCGGCGGCGTCCTCCCCAGCTCGCCCTCGCCGCCGCGGCCGCCCTGGCTGCGTTCGTCGCCGTCGACTTGACCTTTGCGGGCGGTCCCGGCGCGCCGATCGGCGCCTACACCACGCACGGCGCCTACAGCTTCGTCTCGGCGCCGTCCCTGCATCCGCCGAAGATCCGCGTCGAGACGGCCGCGGCACCGCAGGCACTCGCGCCCGGCTACATCCTGGCCGCGAACTTCTACGACCTGTCGAACGGCCCGATCGTCGGCCAGAGCGGGCCGATGATCCTTGACAAGAGGCTGCGGCCCGTCTGGTTCAGGCCCGTACCGAAGAACGTCGTCGCCTCCAACCTGAGCCTGCAGACGTACCAGGGACGGCCGGTGCTCGCGTGGTGGCAAGGGATCGTCACGAGCACCGGCGCCACGCAGAGCGGCGAGATCGTCGTCGTCGACCGCAACTACCGGACCGTCGCGACGCTCACCGGCCGGGACGGCTGGATCCTGACGCTCCACGAGTTCCAGATCCGCGGCGACAACGCCTGGGTCACCGCCAACCGCAACCTGCCGATGAACCTGACGAAGTACGGCGGCGCCAAGAACGGCGCGCTCGTCGATTCCGCGGTGCAGGAGTACAGCCTGAAGACGGGCGAGCTGCTCCGGAGCTGGGATGCGCTCGACCACATCTCGCTCTCCGACTCGCATAGTCCCCCGCCGCCGAACGGGTTCCCGTGGGACGCCTACCACGTCAACTCCATCGACGTCGAGCCCGGCGGGAAGCTCCTCGTGTCGATGCGCGACACGTGGGCCGCCTACCAGGTCGACACGGCGACCGGCAACATCCTCTGGACGCTCGGCGGCAAGCACTCGAGCTTCCGCTTCGGCGAGAACGCCGACTTCCAGTGGCAGCACGACGTCACGATCGACGAGCGCGGCGAGGTGACGCTCTTCGACGACCACTGCTGCGAGGTGACCGGCGCCGGCACCTACCTCTCGCCGGAGGGACCCTCACGCGGCCTTGTCCTTCGCCTCGACTTCGCGGCGAAGACCGCGCGGCTCGTGCACGAATACCGTCACGACGGCGAGCTTCACGCGGCGTACATGGGGAACTTCCAGCGCCTCGCCAACGGCAACGTCCTCGTCGGCTGGGGCGCCGAGCCGTACATCTCCGAGTACCTGCAGGACGGACGCGTGGTGCTGGACGGCGTCCTGCCTTCGCCCGACCTCACGTATCGGGCCGTCGTCGCGCCGTGGGTAGGCGTCCCGCGGGCCAGGCCCGCTGCGGCGGCGCGCGCGACCGCCGGGGGCGCCACCGTCTACGCGAGCTGGAACGGGTCGACGGAGGTGTCGTCGTGGCGGGTGCTGGGCGGCGCGGACGGCTCGCACCTCGGCAAGGTCGCGCAACAACCGAAGGCGGGGCTCGAGACGGCGATCGCGGTTGACGGCCGCCACAGGGTCTTCGTGGTGCAGGCGCTCGACTCGAACGGGCGTGTCCTCGCGCAGTCGCGCCCGACGGTCGTGCAGTCGACTACCCCGTGATCGGCACGAGACACGCGATGAACATCGCGTGTCGGGAAGAAACACCGAGGGATGCTTGCTCACACGGCGTAGGTACAGTCGGCCGATGACGACGCCGCCGAGCCCGGCGCTCTCCGCCGGGCAGCTGGAGACGTTGGCCGCGGTCGGCGAAGAGCGCACGGCCGGCGCGGGCGACGTGCTGTACCGGGTCGGCGACTCGAGCTACCCGTTCGTCGCGATCCGAGAAGGGGAGGTCGCGATCCTGGACCCGGCGGGCAAGGAGATCGTCCGGCACGGGCCGTCGAGCTTCCTCGGCGAGCTGAACCTGCTCTCCGGCCAGACCGTGTTCCTCGCCGCCGTCGCGGCGACACCACTTCGCTACATCGCCGTCGAGCGCGACACGCTGCGTCGCCTGCTGTTCGAGGACGGGCCGCTGAGCGATCTCGTGCTCTCGACGTTCATCAGCCGTCGCGAGGGCCTGCAGCGCGTCCAGGGGATCGGGCTCGAGATCGTCGGCCCCCGCTCGTCCGACGCCACGATGCGGATGCTCGGGTTCGTTCGCGCGAACCAGCTGCCGTTCAGCTGGCAGGACGACGAGACACCGCCCGGCGTCGAGCCGCCGCTCGTCCGGCTGCCCGGCGGCGTCGCCCTCTCGAGCCCGACCCGTGGGCAGGTGCTCCGCGCGCTCGGGGTCGGACGCGAGCTTCTGCCGCGCGAGGAGGTCGACCTCCTGATCGTCGGCGCAGGCCCCGCGGGCCTGGCGGCCGCCGTCTACGGCGCCTCGGAGGGCCTCGACACGCTGATCGTCGAGGGGACGGCGCTCGGCGGGCAGGCCGGTTCGTCGCGCCGGATCGAGAACTACCTCGGCTTCCCCGCGGGAATCAGCGGCAACGAGCTCACGAGCCGCGCGGTCAGCCAGGCGCGCAAGTTCGGCGCCCGCCCGGCGACTCCGTATCGCGCGATCGCGCTGGAGACGGGCGACGGCCTCCACGTCGTCCACCTCGAGGACGAGCACGAGATCGCGGCACGCGCGGTCGTGCTCGCGACCGGCGCCGAGTACCGGCGGCTTCCGGTCGACTGCCTGGCGGACTACGAAGGACTGAGCGTGTTCTACTCGGCGGGACCGCCCGAGGCGCAGCTGTGCGGTGCGTCCCGCGTCGGCGTGGTGGGCGGCGGCAACTCCGCCGGTCAGGCCGCGGTGTGGCTCGCCCGCGGCGGCGCGCTCGTCACGCTCCTTCACCGCCGCGGCGACCTCGGCGAGACGATGTCCGACTACCTGCTGCACGAGCTCGAGCGCTTCGGCGTCGTCGTTCGCGACCGGAGCGAGATCGCCGAGCTCCACGGCAGCGACGGGCGCCTCGAAGCGGTGACGCTGAAGGACGGCGAGAAGCTCCCGCTCTCCTACCTCTTCCTGTTCCTCGGCGCGCAGCCGTGCACCGAATGGCTCGACGACGCCGTCGCGCGCGCGCCCGACGGCTTCATCCTCACCGGCGAGGACGCAGGAGCCGAGAGCCTGCTCGAGACGAGCGTGCCCGGGATCTTCGCCGCCGGCGACGTGCGCTGCGGCTCCACGAAGCGCTGCGCGGCGGCCGTCGGCGAGGGATCGATGGCCGTGCAGTTCGTCCATCAGCATCTCGCGGCGAGCGGGGCGAGATCTCGATGAGCCAGGTCTGCACGCATCTCGACCAGATCGTCGTCGAAGAGCTCCCCGAGGCGGTCGACGGCTGCGAGGAGTGCCTGCGCGACGGCGGCAAGTGGCTGCACCTGCGGATCTGCCTGACGTGCGGGCACGTGGGCTGCTGCGACGACTCTCCCAACCGCCACGCGACCGCACATTTTCACGAGACCTCGCACCCGATCATCCACTCGCTCGAGCCGGACGAGGAATGGTCGTGGTGCTACGTCGACGACATCGGGTTCGTGCTCCGCGGCGTTCGCGGCAAGACCCGCATCCCGCCCTCGCCGCTCGGCGGCTAGTCCCTAGACGAGATCGCGAACGATCGTCGCGAGCCGTCGCGTGTGCGCGTCGAGCCGGGCGCGATCGTCCGCGTACGCGCGTCGAGAAAGCGCGTCGAAGTACCCCACGAGGCCGGGCTTGTCGCGTTCGAGCATCTGCCGAACCTGCGCGATCCATGCGTCGACACGCGGGTCGGAAGCCGACGGATCGAGCTGCTCGCCGAGCGCCCGGCCGGCCTCGAGGCGCTCTCGCAACACCACGTGCACCTCGTTCGGAGGCGGCGCCGTCGAAACGGGAGCGATCGCAGGTGCGGGTCCCGGCGTCGAGGTCGCCGCTTCGGCGGCGACCGCCGAAGCGATCAACAACATGACGGAGAGGGTGGCAGCGAGGGCGATCGACGCCGCCAGCAGGCGAGCGCCGCCGGACGCGTCGGCCAGGAGCCGGGTCGTGCCCGCGACGGCGACGGCGCAGCAGAGCGCGGTCGACGCGAGAAACCGGAACGATGTGAGGATGCGCTCCATCCGGGAGTAAGACGACCAACGAAGGCTGTGAAACACCTTAGAAGCGCCGTACTCTCTGAGGAACTTCCAAGGTTGTTCGAGGGCGGGGCACAGGTGTGCAGGCGAGCCTGGCGGGACATCGACAGATCCGAGGAGCGCACCAGTGACGACCGACCCGAACAGGTTCCGCCTCTTGAGCTTCCCACCACGCTTCCGTGCGCTCGCCGCCCTCGCGGCGCTCGCACTTGCGATTGCCGCCGTCAGCGCGAGCTATGCGCTCGCGCAATCGCGTGCGAAGCCGATCGGCACCGGCGTGGTCGTGATCAACACGAACCTCGCCTACCAGGGCGCTCAAGCGGCGGGAACCGGGATGGTCCTCGACTCCTCGGGCGAGATCCTGACCAACAACCACGTGATCCGCGGCGCGACGACGATCAAGATCGTCGTCCCGGGTACCGGCCACAGCTATACGGCGAAGGTCATCGGCTACGACGCGACCCGCGACGTCGCGGTGCTGCAGGCGTCGGGCGCGTCGAACCTGAAGACGGTCGAACTCGGCAGCTCGGCGACGCTCGAGGTCGGGCAGCTCGTCAAGGCGGTCGGGAACGCGCGCGGCGCCGGCTCGCTCGTCAAAGCCGTCGGACAGATCACCGGGCTCGAGCGCACGATCACCGTGAACGACGACTCGGGCGGGACGGCGACGCTGCGCAACCTGATCGAGACGAGCGCAGCGTTGCAGCCGGGCGACTCCGGCGGGCCGCTCTTCGACGCCGCCGGGAAGGTGATCGGCATGGACTCGGCTGCATCGGGCTCGGGCCGGTATCAGGACATCGCGACGACCGACGGCTACGCGATCCCGATCAACCGTGCCCGCTC
>Ga0207657_10007562_pt1 | contig 11134 bp, 8 predicted proteins | sample KBSC33metaG_FD_184316 | JGI IMG/M metagenome (GOLD analysis project Ga0207657, IMG submission 184316) | Corn rhizosphere microbial communities from Kellogg Biological Station, Michigan, USA - KBS C3-3 metaG (SPAdes) (version 2) | ecosystem: Host-associated > Plants > Roots > Rhizosphere > Soil ... | reverse complement strand
TCTTGATTACCGAAGATGATTTCATTGGACAGGTGATCGAGGCGCACCCGCACGCAGGAATGGAAGCGGAAGATGCCGGCCGCTATTTGTTCCGGTGTGAGCGTCGCGTTGGGTGTCCAGTTGATGTAGACGTCGACAAAGCCGCCGGGCGCGATCGAAGCCAAGCCCGGGAAATCGGCTGAGGTGACCTTACCGAGTTCGACGAAGCCGTTGGAACCGTTGATGCCGAGACCCAATGGACTCGTGACATCGAAGTGCGCAACAACGTTGCTTGCGGTTACTGTGCCATAATTCCGGACGCGGGCATAGAGGCGGTTGACCTGACCGATGGCCGGATCGTCGCCATTGCCCTGCGGAACCATGCCGCCCATGCGGTCGGACCACATCCCGAAGCGGTATGTGCCGTAACCATTGACTGGGCTATCCACCCAGATATCGGTTGATTCGTAAGTATTGCCCGGAGGCTGCAGCCAGGAGTTCAGGCCCACGTCGGGTTTGTTGCTGTTGTCGCCGTAGAAGACTTCCACGACGTGATCGTCGGCGGCAACCAGTGGTCTGAATTTTATGCTGATAATGGCAGGATCAATCAAGATGGTTATGCCATCGGCCGTATTGGTATACACGTCGCCGCTTTGCCATAACTTATTCCGATCCCCGCCTTTGCCTTGGATCGTTACCCATTGGTCCTCGCCTTCGGTGACACGCTCGATAAGAACCCCTTCGTCGGGAATACCGTTCGGTGTGAAACTATCATTCAGGTCGTCGCCGAGGACACGGCGGCGTAAGCTGATCAAATAGTAAGCGCTCCCTACGCTCCCGATATACGCTTTGATGGCTTGCGCGTTAGGCTGCGATTGCGGGTCGTATTCTTCGGCGTACAAGCCGAAGGTGGCTCCGCCCACAGCAGGCGTCACGATGGCGTATTTCGAATCATCGAGCCAACCGAACGCAGTGGTGCTTTGTTTTTCAAAAACGCCGGTCTGGCCTGGGTAGTTCGCGTCCATCTGCTCGAAATTGCTGTTGTAGTTGCTCGGATGCGGCGGACCTCCGGATTGCAGAGCGTGGCCGATTTCGTGCGCGAAACGGCCCCACACCGCGGTCGCGGTGCTGCCGGGATTTTCGCTAAAGATGGCGCAGCCCACTAGCTTCACGGTGCTGCTGCCCGGTCCCATATTTAAGTTGCATTTGTTTCCTTGGCCGCGATGAAATTTAGCGGTATTGGTTTCCGCCATCACTACCACGACGCCATCCACGCTGCTCCAATCGATTCCCGATGGCGAGTTCGCCACCGAGTCGTTCAGCACCTTCAACATTTCTGCCTATCGAGAACAGACGCGCCCCTCATCGCGGGGGCGAAAACCAAAGCACCAACTCGCGCTGTGGCGCGGGAACGCTTTGTCGTGGCTGTTTGACATGTGAATCCGAATGTTGCGCGAGGCCTCGCCTCATAACGCAGCGTCGTCCCCGCGCAGGCGGGGACCCATACGCCGTGTCGCTCATGATGCGGACAGCGATCGTGATCTTGCGATGGATAGTCACTCCGCCATCGCTACCGTCAGAGGTTATGGGTCCCCGCCTGCGCGGGGACGACGGCAGAACCTGTTGGCACACGCATCATAAATGGATGCGGCCTTAGCAAGCCTCATGACTCATGGCTCGCACTCACAATACGACAGGCCTACAGCACCACCGGCTTGTCCGGCAGTTCGTTGCTGCCGCCGGCATTGCGGGGGAAATGCCGGGCGAGATATTGCGTGACGGACTGAATGCCCGCGATAACGCCGCGCTCGAAATTCGCTCTCTTGAACTCGGCTTCCATCGCGACGCAGATCTGCTCCCACGTCGCCTGGCCCACGGCCGCATTGATGCCGCGGTCGGCCACGATCTCCACCTTGCGATCGGCCAGCAGCAGATAGATCAACACGCCGCTGTTGTGCGCCGTATCCCAGATCCGTAACTGCGAGAACACATCGAGCGCCCGCGCTCGCGCGGATTGATCGCGGAACAGCGGCACACCGTCGAGCGCGCCTTCGACCACGAAGCGGATCTGGCCGGCGTGCGTCGCCTCGCTGGCCTTGATGGCGCGCTCGATATTGAGCAGCGCCGGATGCGGAAAGGCTTTGCGCACCCGGGAACGATTGGCGATGAGGTGCTTGCCGATGCGCTTGATCTCCATCGTCACCACCTCCCCGATGCGCCGCCGCCACCGAAGCTGCCGCCACCACCGCTGAAGCCGCCGCCACCCGAACCGCCCGAGAATCCCCCGCCGCCACCGGACCATCCGCCCCGGCCGCCTCCCCCGGTCGATGCGATGCTGTCACCGACCAGCGTGAAGAAAAACGCGATGATCCCCGTGATGACCGAGACGACCAGCGTGCCGATGAAAAACCAGGCGATAAGTCCGACCAGACCACCTGTCACCGCCGCGCCGAACAGGCGCCCGAACAGCGTCCGCAGAATGCCGCCGAGCACCAGCACCGCGATGAAGGCAAACGGGATGATCGATTGAAGATTGTTGAGAACGTCCGACGCCGGTTGCTGGCGCGCCGGCGCCGGCAACGCTTCGCCATCGGCGACACGGATCATCCGCTCGACACCGTCGGAAATACCGCCGGCAAAATCTCCGTTGCGGAACTTCGGCGTGATGATCTCGTCGATGATCCGCTTGGCGGTAACGTCGGTGAGTGCACCTTCGAGGCCGTAGCCGACTTCGATGCGCAACCGTCGATCGTTCTTGGCGACGACCAGCAGCGCGCCGTCGTCGATCTTCTTCCGGCCGATCTTCCACGCCTCGGCGACGCGGATGGAGAACTGCTCGATGCTTTCCGGCTCCGTGGTCGGCACGATCAGCACCGCCATCTGGGTGCCCTTGCGCTGCTCGAACGCCTTCAAGGTCTGGTCGAGCGAGGCGACCTGATCCGGCGTCAGCGTCGCGGTCTGGTCGACGACGCGGCCCGTCAACGCGGGAACCGCGACCTGCGCAGCCGCCGTCCAGGCCCAGCACAGCATCAATGCCAGCAGGGCCGCTGTCGCCGTCCGCATCAAGGCCACGCGACGTTCCACCGGCTATTTTGCCGGAGCGGGCGTCGGAGTTGCGGGGGCCGGCGCAGGTGTTGCCGGTGCCGGCGTCGGATTGAAGTCGACCTTCGGCGCCGTCGAAATCGCCTTCTCGTTATCGACGGTGAAGTTCGGCTTCTCCTTGTAGCCGAACATCATCGCCGTCAGGTTCGATGGGAACGAGCGCACCGTGACGTTGTAGTCCTGCACCGACTTGATGTAGCGATTGCGCGCCACCGTGATGCGGTTCTCGGTGCCTTCGAGCTGCGACATCAGATCGCGAAACAGCGCATCGGATTTCAACTGCGGATAATTCTCCGTCACCACAAGCAGGCGTGACAGCGCACTGGAGAGTTCTCCCTGGGCCTGCTGGAACTTGGCGAAGGCACCCGGATCATTGAGCGTTTCCGGCGTGACCTGAATGCTGCCGACCTTGGCGCGCGCGTTGGTAACGCCGAGCAGGACATCCTTCTCCTGCTGCGCAAAGCCCTTCACCGAGTTGACCAGATTGGGCACCAAGTCGGCGCGGCGCTGATATTGATTGACGACTTCGGACCAACTGGATTTGACCTGCTCGTCATTGGTCTGGATGACGTTGTAACCGCAATTGGTCAGGCTCAAGGTGGCGAGGGTTGCCAACACCGTCAGAAGTCGACGCATCAATATCTCCTGTCATACGACTGCAATAAAGATGTGAGCTTGGCGCGGCTTGCGGTGCGCGGCCCATTCAGGTTCGCAAGCATACCCTAAACGTCGTCCGTTGCCACACCGCATGACATGCGGTGCGCGAAATGAGCCAGCGGTAACATTCGCTTCCGACGACACCGCCTTACGGCTGCGAGGAACTCGCATCGCGAATGGCCTGCCAAATCTTGATCGGCGACAGCGGCGTGTTCAGCGTCTTGATGCCCAACGGACTGAGCGCATCCATCACACCATTGGTGATGCATGGCGGTCCACCGATCGCGCCGGATTCGCCGCAGCCCTTGGCGCCGAGCGGATTGGTCCGGCATGGCGCGGAATCATCCAGCGTCACGGCAATGCCGGGAACATCGCTGGCGCGCGGAATGCAGTAGTCCTGATAGCTCGCGGTCAGTAACTGGCCCTCGTCGTTATAGGCAACGCCTTCATACAAAGCCTGGCCGATGCCCTGCACAACGCCGCCGTGAACCTGACCCGCGACCAGCATCGGATTGACCGCAACACCGACATCGTCGACCGTCGTGTATTTCACCACGTTGGTGACGCCGGTTTCGGGATCGATCTCGACCTCGCAGATATGCACGCCATTCGGCCAACTCGGTCCATCCACTTCGCCGGTGCTGTCGACGCTCAAGCGCGCGCCCTTCTCGTCCTTCGCGATCTCGAACAACGAAACGCGACGATCGGTGCCGACGACCGTGAGCCAGCCGTCGACATACTCGATATCCTCGAGCGAGGTTTCAAGCATATGCGACGCCTTCTCGCGCGCCTTGGCAATCAGCTCCGTGGTGGAGACCGCGACCGCAGTTCCACCGACGAACAGCGAACGTGAGCCGACGCTGCCGAAACCCTGCGCCAGATCGGTATCGCCCTGCACCACATCGATCTTGTCGATGGCAACGCCGAGCGACGCGGCGATCATCTGCGAATAGCTGGTTTCGAGTCCCTGTCCCATCGCCTGCGTGCCGGAATGCAGCACGATGCGGCCTTCTGCGGTAGCGTGCAGGCTGACGGTTTCGGTATGCGCGCGGCCACCGGTCCATTCGATGTAGCTGGTCAGACCGCGACCATAGAGCAGACCTTTCTTCTTCGCCGCCTTCTTGCGCGCGGCGTAGCCATCCCAGTCCGCGAGTTTCGCAGCGCGGTCGAGCATGTGCGCGAAGGCGCCGCTGTCATAGACCTGACCCGCGGCGTTGGTGTACGGCAACTGCCCCGGCTTGATGAAGTTGACCTTGCGGATGGCGCGCGGGTCCATGCCAAGCTGGCGTGCCGCCGCATCCATCAGGCGCTCGACGATGAAGACGGCTTCCGGCCGACCGGCGCCGCGATACGCGCCGACCGGCGCGGTGTTGGTCATCACCGCCTTGATGTCGAAGTGAACCAGCGGCAAATCATAGACGCCCGTCGCAACGAACGGGCCAAGCACCAGCGGAATGATCGCGCCGGTACCGGTCAGATAAGCTCCAGTGCCACCGACCGAACGCACGCGAAATGCCTGCACGCGCCCCTTCTCATCCAGCGCGAACTCGCCGGTCGAGGTGAGATCGCGGCCATGCGTGCCGCCGACGAATTCATCGGTGCGCTCGCCGCGCCAACGTACCTTGCGCCCCAACTTGACGGCGGCGTAAGCAACGATGCCGTCTTCCGGATAGAGGCCGGTCTTCTGCCCGAAGCCGCCGCCGAGATCGCCGACAAGCACGTGCACACTCTCTTTTGGGCGCTTGAGAATGGCTTCCGCCAGAAGATCGCGAGTCGAGGTCGGTGTCTGCGATTGGACATGCAGAACCAGACGTCCGGTCTGCTTTTCGATTTCGGCGATCGTGCCGCGCGGCTCCATCGCCGAAGGCACCAGCCGCTGACTGACGACATCGAGCGAGACGACGTGCCTGGCGGATGCGAAAACCTTCTCCACCGCTGCCGCGTCGCCATAGCTCATCGCGGCAGCGATGTTATCCGGTGCATTCGGCCACACCACAGGCGCGCCTGGCGCAACAGCCGCAACCGGATCGGACACCGATGGCAGAATCTCATAATCAACCGCAATGGCCTCAACCGCCGCCTGCGCAACGGCGGGCGACGTCGCGACCACAGCAGCAACGGCTTCACCGGTGAACCGGACAACCTCATGCGCAAGCAATCGGCGCGGCGGTACCGTCATATCGGAACCATCCGGCCGCTTGAAAACCGCCAGTGTCGGAAGGGTGCCGATATTATCGGCGATCAGATCGGCGCCGGTGAATACTGCCTCGACACCGGTCATGGCGCGCGCGGTTTCGGTATCGATTGCGCGAATCCGGGCATGCGCATGGGGCGAGCGCAACAGAACCAGCCACAGCGCACCGTCGGCGGGCTTGTCGTCGATATACCTGCCGCGTCCCGTCAGCAGTCGTTGATCCTCAAGGCGCTTGACGGGCTGTCCCGCGCCGAAGCGCATATTGCCGGGCAGAATGTTCATGAGGCTTCCTTCAACAAACGCGATGGGCGAAAAGATTTGGTAATTGACTATCTGGCGACGATATCGCGGCGAATAACCTACCCAATATCGCGCAATACAGCTTCGACAACTTTGCGGTCATCCGGTGTCAACGGAGATTGCGGCGCGACCGGATCGCCGACATCATAACCCTGGATGGCGAGACCGGCCTTGATGCAGGCCGCGAGATTGAACCGGGCGAACACTTCGTTGAGCCGCCACAACCTGCGTTGCAACACCAGCGCGTCATCCCAGCGACCGGCTTTGCAGAGATCGTACAGCGCGACGCTCTGGCGCGGCGCGACACAGGCCGGACCGGCCATCCATCCAGCGCCGCCGATCAGCATCACCGCCGCCGGAATATGCGCGGACGCCGAGAATACGCGCAAGCCCTCGCCACAGCGGTTCATGATCGATAGCAGGCGGCCGGTATTGGTCGACGCATCCTTGATGTAGTTGATGCGCGGGTGCTGCGCGAGCCGTGCGATCACATCCAGCGTCAGGTCCGATCGCTGGAATTGCGGATTGGTGTAGATCACCACGGGGATATCGACCGCATCGGCAATGGCACGGAAATACGATTCGACTTGCCCATCCGTGAGCGGGAAATACGCCTCCAGGATCGCCAGGATGCCGTCAGCGCCGAGTTGCTGATAGGATCGCGCTTGAGCGACCGCATCCGCCGTCGAAGTCGAACTGACACCAACGATCACCGGCACACGGCGTTGCGCGGCCTCGATGGTCACCTGAGCAACCGCGGTGCGCTGCTGCCGGTCGAGATAGGCGAACTCGCCGGTCGAGCCGAGTGGTGTCAGCCCATGCACGCCCGATTTGATCAGGTCGTCGCACAGCCGCCCCAGTACGTCGGCACGAATATGGCCGGCGGTATCGACAGGCGAAACAAGGTAGGGAAAAACGCCGTGGAATTGGTTCATGGCGTGATGTTTGAGGCCATCACATGCGGTTCGTCAAGAACCCGGGCAGCATGCCGTCTCTCGCGTTTCGTGGCCTTGACGCCGGGCTGCTATCCACCGAGATCGGTTGCCGCGACCGCACGCAGACCGTCCAGCGCCAGCCCGATCAGCGCCTCGTCGGCCTGCGATGAACAGACCGCATAGATCGGATGAAAGAAGCTTGGCGCGCCAGGCACCAGATGCAGCTTGCCGGCGGCGAGATGCGACGCCACAGCGCCCTGACGGAAATAACCCGATCCTCCAGCCTGCAGGATATAGTCCAGCGCCAGCGGCCCGTGGCCCACGAACAAACCGGGATTCATCGCGTCGGGAAAACTCAAGCCGTGATGCAAGGCGAAATCCGGCCCCCAATCGACGTAGACATATCCCGGCGGATTCGACTGCTGCGCGGCAGGATCGGTCGAGACCAGAACCAGCTTTTCCTCGAGCAATAACTCGACGCGCGAGCCGGGTCGCTGTTGCGGCGCGTACATCACGGCGATGTCGAGCACGCCATCGGCGACCTGGCTGGTAAGTCCCTCGGCCAAGCCAACCTGCACGCGCAAGGCGATATCCGGCGCGGTTCGCCGCATCCAGAGCAGCCAGTTCGGCAACCAGGGCTGCCATAAGCTCAGCTCGCCGCCGATCGCGAGGATGGCGCGGCTGCCGGACGGCACCGCAACTTGATGCCGGGCCCGCTCCCACAGTTGCACGAACATCGGCGCATAACGCAGGAACTGCTCGCCCGCCGGCGTCAGGGTCGCGCCGTTCTTGTTGCGGAAGAACAACGGCCGGCCGAGCCGCTCTTCCAGCGATCGAATGCGGGCGCTGACGGTGGTCTGGCTGACGTTCAGATGTTCGGCGGCACGAACGAAGCTGCGCGTCGCGACAATCTCGAGGAACGTGCGGGCGAGTTCGACGTCCATGGTCTTCAGACTAACGCTGTTTCGCCACGGCGGCGAACCCTGCTTCCAGACCCGCCAAAAGATCCACTTCGGCCTCCAACCCGACCGACAGGCGCAACAGACTATCGCTGATGCCGGCGGTGCGGCGCGCCTCGACACCCATCTTGGCGTGCGTCATGGTTGCCGGATGCGCGATCAGGCTTTCGACACCTCCGAGCGACTCCGCAAGCGTGAACACCTCGATCGCTTCGACGAAGGCTTTCACGGCTTTCGTGCTGCCCGTCAGTTCGAAACTCAGCATCGCGCCGAATCCCGCCTGCTGCGCTTTCGCGATCACATGTCCCGGATGTGACGGCAGACCGGGATAGTGCACCGCGCTGACCAGCTTGTGACCATCGAGAAATTGAGCGATGGCGACGGCATTTGCCTGCTGGCGCTCGATCCGGGGAAACAGAGTCCGCAGTCCTCGCAGCGTCAGATAGGCATCAAACGGCGCGCCGGTAACGCCAACGATATTGGCCCATTCTGCGATGGCTTCGGCATCCGCCTTGTCGGCTGCGATGACCGCACCGCCGACAACGTCAGAATGCCCATTGAGATATTTGGTGGTGGAATGAATGACAAAATCAGCACCGAGCGCGATGGGACGCTGCAAGGCGGGAGACAGGAAAGTGTTGTCGACCGCCACTCTAGCGCCCGCGCTCTTGGCCTGCGCGGCAATCGCCTTGATATCGACCACCCGCATCAACGGATTGCTCGGCGTCTCGATCAGCACCAGCGCCGGTGAGCGCGCAAGCACTGTGGCGAGCGCAGCCGCGTCGCCTTGATCGACGAATGCGACCTCGATCTGCCCGCATCGCTGGCGCGCTTCCAGCAAACGGTAGGTGCCGCCATAACAATCGTGTGGCGCGACGACGAGGCCACCCTTGCGGGTTTGCGCGAGTACGACATCGACCGCGGCCATCCCGGAACACACGACGACAGCGCCAGCGCCGCCCTCCAGCTTCGCCAGCGTATCCGCCAGCATGTCGCGGCTTGGATTGGCCGTGCGCGTATATTCATACGCGCCGCTCTTCTCGTAACCATCGAACGCGAAGGTACTCGAGAGATAGATCGGCGGCGTCACCGCACGGAAGGTCCTGTCCGTCGCGATGCCGTTCGCGGCAGCGATGGTGTGTGGGTCTCTGGGTTTCGTCATAGCGATCTATTCCTGCGCGCACGGTCGTCGAGGCAGCAGGTTTAGAGGCTTTCGTTCGCAAATCCAACTGAAACAGAGGGGCGGACCGGGCTCCCTCAATCGTTGAAGTGACGACCTTCCTTGACCTCGGCGACGTAGCCGGCGCGGATCGCAAAATCACCAAAGCGCTCTTGCGGCTGCCGTTCGCGGGCATAACGACCCAGGATCTCGCTCAACGCTTCGAGGATGGCAGCCTCGCCGACGTTCTCCAGATACATCTTGTTCAGCCGCTCGCCGTGAAATCCGCCGCCGAAATAGAGATTGTATTTGCCGGGCGCACGGCCGGTGAGCGCGATCTCCGCGATGTAGGGCCGCGCGCAGCCGTTGGGGCATCCGGTCATGCGCAGCGTAATCGGCTCATCCGTCAGGCCGTTGGCCTCAAGGATAGGTTCGATCTTGGACAGCAACGTCGGCAGATAACGCTCGCTTTCCGCCATCGCCAGGCCGCAGGTCGGCAGCGCGACGCAGGCCATCGAATTGAGCCGCATGCCGCTACGCCTGTTCAAGCCGGCCAGACCGTATTCATTCAAGAGTTTCTCGATCGCCGGACGCGCAGCAGGTTCGACGTCGGAAATCGTCAGGCTCTGGTTCGGCGTGATGCGGAAAGTTCCAGTGTGGACGCGCGCGATGGCGCGCAAACCGTCCATCATCGGCAACGCCGGCGTATTGATGACGCGCCCGTTCTCGATGAACATGGTGTAGTGTTCGCGGCCGTCTTCGCCCCTCACCCAGCCGAACACATCGCCGTTGGAGGTGAACTTGTACGGCTGCGCCGGCGCGAGTGGAGAGCCGAGCCGATTTTCGATTTCCGCCTTGATCCAGTCGAGACCCTTGTCATCGATGGTGTATTTGAATCGCGCATGCAGACGATCAACGCGATCGCCGTAGTCGCGCTGCACCGACATCACCGCATCGATCGCAGCCGTCAACTGCTCGACCTTGATGAAACCGATCACATCGGCGAGGCGCGGATAGGTCTGCGGCGCCTGATCGGTGCGACCCATGCCGCCACCGATGGCGACATTAAATCCCTTCAGCTTGCCGCGCGAGATGATGGCGATAAAGCCGAGGTCCTGTGAATAGACGTCGATGTCGTTGCTGGGCGGGATGACGAAGCCGATCTTGAATTTGCGGGGCATGTAAGTGCGCCCGTAAAACGGCTCCTCTGGCTCGGAAACCTTGCCGCGCTCCTCGCCGTACCAGATCTCATTATAAGCGCCGGTCTTGGGGATCGCATGATCACTGGCCTGTTTCGCCAGCGCATAAACTTCGGCATGGATCTTCGAGAGCTGCGGATTGATCGAGCACATCACGCCGCGGGTGTCGTCACCGCAGGCTGCGCGGGTATCAAGCACCACGTCGCGCAACCCCTGCATCAGCGCCTGCAAATCCTCCTTGATGACACGATGAAACTGGAATGTCTGGCGCGTCGTCAGCCGCAGCGTCTCGCCGCCGTGTGCCCGGCCGAGTTCGTCGAGCTTGAGCCATTGCGACGCACTCAGGACGCCACCCGGCAACCGGACACGCGCCATGAAGGTGAAGGCCGGCTCCAGTTTCTGGCGCCGACGTTCATCCCGGATGTCACGGTCATCCTGCTGATAGATGCCGTGAAATTTCATCAGCTTGGTGTCGTTCGCGGTCACTGCACCAGTGATCGGATCAAACAGGCTCTTAGTGATCGTGCCGCGCAACTGGTTGCTGTTCGCCTTGAGCGTTTCGTCCGGACCGAGCTTCTCGAGCGGCTGCGAAACGTCCCGACTGCGGTCGGGCGACGTCAATGTGGTCGTCATTACAATCCTCAGTAAAC
>Ga0207657_10007561_pt1 | contig 11135 bp, 10 predicted proteins | sample KBSC33metaG_FD_184316 | JGI IMG/M metagenome (GOLD analysis project Ga0207657, IMG submission 184316) | Corn rhizosphere microbial communities from Kellogg Biological Station, Michigan, USA - KBS C3-3 metaG (SPAdes) (version 2) | ecosystem: Host-associated > Plants > Roots > Rhizosphere > Soil ... | reverse complement strand
AAAGGATCCGCACCGTCTCGCCCTGCAGGTAGTCGGGAGGTGTCAGGGTCAGCCCCGCAATCATCCCCGCGATTGCCAGCGCTCCGCCGACGAGAAGCAGCCACGCCGTCGCCGGACGAGCGAAACGCAGGAAGCGGGTGGGGTTGGCTAAGGCGTGCACCGGGCGCTTATGCCCTTCCGATCAACCTTTGCGCCATAGCGTCGGCAACCGCAGCCGGGTCGCGGCCGCTCGATTGGCTTTCGGTCCACACCTGCTCGAGCCGAACAGGAATTCCTTCGATCCGCTGGCGAACCAGGGTCGCGTCCCCATCGCCGAGATATTCGGTGCAAACGTTGATGATGCCGCCGGCGTTGATGACGTAATCGGGCGCATAGAGGATGCCGCGAGCGTGGAGCCGCTGGCCGTCCTCGGGGGTAGCCAGCTGATTGTTGGCGCCACCGGCCACGATCGGCGCCTTCAGGGAGGCGATGGACTGCTCCGTCAGGATTGCCCCGAGTGCATTGGGACTGACCACGTCGGCCGCCAGGCGGAGGACTTCGTCGGTCGAAACCACCTCGCCGTTGGTCGCGTCGGCGAGCTTTTTCGCCTTCGCCTCGTCGACATCGGCAATGCTGAGCTTGGCCCCTTCCGCGCAGGCATGAAGCGCGACGCCCGTGGCGACACTCCCCGCGCCTTGAAGCGCAATGTGCAGGCCCGACAAATTGTCCTTGCCGAGAGCGTGCTTGACCGCGGCCTTGATGCCCAGAAACACTCCGAGCGAGGTGTGCGGCCCTGGATCGCCGCCGACGTCGCCGGCACTATTCGGCAAGCCGGCGACAAAGTTCGTCGAACGCGCAATTTCGACCATGTCCGCGACGTTCATGCCAACGTCCTCGGCGGTCACATAACGGCCGCCCAGCCCGCCAACCGCCTTGCCGAAGGCGTGGAGCAGGTCGGGGCTTTTCGTCCGACTTTCGTCAGCCAGAATCACCGACTTGCCGCCGCCGAGGGGCAACCCCGCCATCGCATTCTTGTAGCTCATCCCGCGCGACAGGCGGAGCGCGTCCGTGAGCGCCTCATCGTCCTTCGCATAATGCCAGAAACGAGCGCCTCCGGCGGCCGGCCCGAGATGCGTCGAGTGGACAGCAATGATCGCTCTAAGGCCGCATTTCTCGTCCGTGACGAAGTGGATTTCCTCATGCGCGTCGAAGTCGGGCAAGCCCCAGGGCGTCGTCATTTGTGAATTGAGTCCGTTGAAGAAATGGGGCGACCGAGGGGACTTGAACCCCCGACCCCTGGTACCACAAACCAGTGCTCTAACCAGCTGAGCTACGATCGCCACGACTTTGACAAAGGAGCAGTTTCCTAAGCCGCGCGCGCCACTTAAGGGGCCGCGTTGGTGAAGGCAAGGAGGCCACGCCGAGGCGAAACACGGCAGCCCTGTCAGCCAGCTAGCGCGCCGCGTTCCGCAGGCGTATCGTCCGTTCTGGGGGAGATTGCATGGCGAGTCGGCGTATAAAATCGCCGCGGCAAGCGGTATCCCTGCGTGAGACGTTGGTCTTGGCGGGGTTGGAGCCGCGCCTCGCCGACCTGCTCGAAGGAATGCCCCACCGAATTATCGAGGTCGAACCCCGGCGCCCGTTCCGCGAGCCGGGCACACCCCGAAGCGAAGTCATGTTCGTGCGCTCCGGAATCCTGGCCAAATTCAAGCCGGATGCGTCAGGCGGCCGCCAGATCGTCGCGCTCCGCTTCCCCGGCGAAGGGATCCTGCCGCGCAAGGGGGCGGCCCTTTACGGTATCCAGGCCGTCGTGCGCAGCGAGGTGATGGTCGGACAGGCGCGTGATTTCGATCCGCTGGTCGATCAGCATCCCGAGCTTCAGAGCTTCTTCTGCCGCCTGCTCCAGCGCAATGAGGACATTGGCTACGAATGGCTGGTCAACTGCGGACGGCGGGATGCGACTGCGCGCGTCGCGCACCTGCTGTGCGAAACGGCGGCAAGGATGCAAAGCGGAGACGACCGCTTGGCCAATCCGTTCACTCAACAGCAGATTGCCGATATCACGGGCCAGACCTCGGTTAACGTCAACCGCGTCCTCGCCGACATGGAGCGGCAGGGCCTGATCCGGCGCAAGGGCCGCGACATCGAGTTCGTCGATTGGGCCGAGATGCGGCGGGTCGGAAGCTTCCAGCCGGCCTATCTCGAAATCTGAAGATCACGCCTTGGCGGGCGTGGTGGGCGCGACAGGGATTGAACCTGTGACCCCACCCGTGTGAAGGGTGTGCTCTACCGCTGAGCTACGCGCCCGCTGTCGCGGAAAGTCGGCGGATATAGTGCCGCCGCGGCGGCTGTCCAGCTACTGCACCGCGTCCTTGAGGACCTTGCCGGGACGAAACTTGGGCTGCGAGCTGGCCTTGATCTGCATCGGCTCCCCGGTACGCGGGTTGCGCCCGGTCGACGCCTTGCGCCGGGTCACCGAAAAATTGCCGAATCCGACCAGCCTGACCTCGTCCCCCCGCTTCAGGGTCGAGGTGATCACTTCCAGCATCGTCTCGACGGCGCGCATCGCATCATTGCGGTTAAGTCCAGAGCGGTCGGCGACATGGCCGATCAGTTCTTGCTTGTTCATGCCCCAAGCTCTCCCTCACCGGCGGCCAAGACTCGCACGCACGGACCGTTGGCCCTTAAGGCAAGAGTCGAGGCTTAAGTCCAGTGGCTCCGACCGCGATTCTCGCGTCCCGGCGCGGGACTTTGGGAAGTGATCGCGGCCGCCCTATATGGAATGAGACGCACGCCAGGAGTGACCATGCACAACGACGCACCCGACCAGCAGAACGCCTCGTCCGGAGATTTCGTCAGCCGCATCGAGACCGAGCTCCTGCGGACAAGGAAAGTGCTGATCTTCGGCGACATCAACGACCGGTTGGCGCGCGACGTCTGCTCGCGGCTCCTGCTCCTGGCGGACCGCGACGCGAACGAGCCGATCGACGTCTACATCAATTCGCCCGGCGGCCACGTCGAATCGGGCGACACCATCCACGACATGGTCCGCTTCATCAGGAACGACGTGCAGCTCAACATGATTGGCACCGGCTGGGTGGCCAGCGCGGGAGCGCATATCTTTCTCGCCGGCGCGAAGGATCGCCGCTTCTGCCTTCCCAACACCCGTTTCCTGCTTCACCAGCCCGCGGGCGGAACGCGCGGAATGGCAGCGGATATCGAGATCGAAGCCAAGGAAATCCTGCGCATGCGCGAGCGGCTGGTGCGCATCATCTCCGAGGAAACCGGCCAACCGATCGAACGCATCAACAAGGACATCCATCGGAACCATTGGATGACCGCGGAAGAAGCGATCGACTACGGGATGGTGACGAGCATCATCCGCGATCCGCGCGATATTCCGCGGGGGTAATGTTTTTCTCTTAGTGGCGGACGGCCGGTTCGCCCGAGCCGGCCGGAGGGTGGGCTGGCGGCTCGACCGCATGCTCATCCTCGTCCGTCCACTCGATCGGCTGCGGCGGCTCGACGAGCGCGTGCGCCAGCACCTGGTCGACGTGGTCGACCGGGATGATCTCCAGCCCTTCCTTCACGGTGAGAGGAAGCTCAACCAGGTCCTTCTCATTCTCTGCCGGAATGAGGACCGTCGTGATCCCGCCGCGCAGCGCCGCGAGCAGCTTCTCCTTGAGGCCGCCGATCGGCAGCACGCGGCCGCGCAGGGTGACCTCACCGGTCATGGCGATGTCACGACGGACGGCGATCCCGCTCAGCGTTGAGATCATCGCGGTCACCATGCCGATACCCGCGGACGGGCCGTCCTTGGGGACCGCGCCCTCGGGCAAGTGGACGTGGATGTCCTTGCGCGCGAAGATCGACGGCTTGACGCCGTAAGCAGGCGCGCGCGCCTTGACGAAGCTCATCGCCGCCTGGATCGACTCCTGCATCACTTCGCCAAGCTTGCCGGTGGTCTTGATCTGGCCCTTGCCCGGAACGGTGACCGCCTCGATCGTCAGCAATTCGCCGCCGACTTCGGTCCATGCGAGGCCCGTGACGGCGCCGATCTGGTCCTCTTCCTCGCCCATCCCGTAGCGGAATTTTCGAACGCCGAGATAATCGCCGACACGCTCCGGCGTCAGCTCGACCTTCTCGGTCTTGTTTTCGAGAATTTGGCGAAGCGACTTGCGGGCCACCTTGGCCAGTTCGCGCTCCAGCGTGCGGACGCCGGCTTCCCGGGTGTAATGCTGGATGATCTTGCGCAGCGCTTCGTCGGTAAAAATCAGCTCCTCGGCTTTAAGCCCGTGCGCCTCCATCTGCTTCGGGATCAGGTGCTGCTTGGCGATCTGGACCTTCTCGTCCTCGGTGTAGCCCTCGAGCCGGATGATCTCCATCCGGTCCATCAGCGGCTGGGGCATGTCGAGCGAGTTCGCGGTAGTCACGAACATCACGTCGGAGAGGTCGTAGTCGAGCTCCAGATAATGGTCCTGGAACTTGCTGTTCTGCTCGGGGTCGAGGACCTCGAGCAGCGCCGAGCTGGGATCGCCTCGGAAATCCTGGCCGAGCTTGTCGATCTCGTCGAGCAGGAACAGCGGGTTCGAAGTCCCCGCCTTCTTGATGTTCGAGATGATCTTGCCGGGCAGCGAACCGATATAGGTCCGGCGGTGACCGCGGATCTCGGCTTCGTCGCGCACTCCGCCCAGTGACTGGCGAACGAACTCGCGGCCCGTCGCGCGCGCGATCGAGCGGCCGAGCGAGGTCTTGCCGACGCCGGGCGGCCCGACGAGGCACAGGATCGGACCCTTGAGCTTGTTGGTCCGCGCCTGGACCGCGAGATATTCGACGATCCGGTCCTTGACCTTCTCGAGTCCGTAATGGTCTTCGTCGAGCACGCGCTGCGCCTCGGCGATGTCCTTCTTGAGCTTCGACTTCTTGCCCCACGGCAGGCCGAGGAGGACGTCGAGATAGTTGCGGGCGACGGTCGCCTCGGCCGACATCGGCGCCATGGCGCGAAGCTTCTTGAGCTCGGCGTTGGCGCGGCTTCGGGCTTCCTTGCTGAAGCGCGTCTTGCGGATCTTCTCGGCGAGCTCGGCGAGCTCGTCGCCGCCTTCCTCGCCCTCGTTCCCGAGCTCCCGCTGGATCGCTTTGAGCTGCTCGTTCAAATAATATTCGCGCTGCGTCTTCTCCATCTGGCGCTTGACGCGGCTGCGGATTTTCTTCTCGACCTGGAGAACCCCGAGCTCGCCCTCCATGAAGGCGAAGACCATCTCCATGCGGCGGGCCGGGTTGAGCTCGCCGAGCAGCGCCTGCTTGTCGGCGACCTTGATCGACAGGTTCGAAGCGACTGCGTCCGCCAGCGCCGAAGCGTCCTCGATCTCGCCGAGCTGGATCCCCGTCTCCGGCGGAAGGCGCTTGTTGAGCTTGGCGTAATTTTCGAACTGGTCGATGACCGAGCGCATCAGCGCCTGCGCTTCCGGTCCGCCGGCGTCGTCCTCCTCGACCTCCTCGATCTCGGCAACCGCGTAATCGTCGCGGGCCACGAGATCGACGAGGCGCGCTCGCTTCACGCCCTCGACCAAGACCCGAACGGTACCGTCAGGGAGCTTCAGGAGCTGCATCGCCGTGGCGATGACGCCGAGGTCGTAGAGCGCGTCGCGATCGGGATCGTCCTCGCCCGGATCGAGCTGGGCGACCAGGAACAGCTCCTTGTCCGCGGCCATCGCCGCCTCGAGCGCCGCAACCGACTTCTCGCGCCCGACGAACAGCGGGACGATGCGGTGGGGGAAAACGACGATGTCGCGGAGCGGGAGGATCGGGAGAAAACGAGTCATGGCTCAGTATATGGGCGACGCCCTCGGTGCGTGCAACAAAGCCGAAGGCTTGAGGGCAATCTCCGCTTCCGACCCAAAGCAGACGTTCGGCATCATCGCTCAGCCTAGCTTATCAGTGCCTCGTAAGGCTGTTAAAGACGACCGTCTTCGCGACCGAGTCGAAGCTTTCGACGGACCGAGTACAGCCCGCCCTTTGGCCCTCTTACGAGACAGCAGCGCCGGCCCTGTCGGTCGGCAACTCTTGCCGTTCGCAGGCAGGACGCACGACGGCCCGCGCCTCGGACGAGGAGATCGACCATGTCCGTGGAAAACACTCCAACGACGCCCGGCGGAGCCCCAACGCTAACACCTGCGACAGGCCCAGCGCAGCCCAATGCGGCCAGCGCGGAACGACCGTTCATCGGCGCCGCTGCCACGGTGGAGCCGACCGGCGACACATCAATCAGGCCGTTCGAGTTTAATGCGTCCGACGAAGAACTTGCCGACCTCAAGCGCCGCATCATGGCAACGCGATGGCCAGAACGTGAGCTAGTCGATGATGGCACCCAAGGCGTGCAACTCGCGCTTATGCAGAAGCTCGCGGGATATTGGACGACCGACTATGACTGGCGTCGGTGCGAGGCGCGGCTGAACGCACTGCCCAACTTCATCACCGAAATCGACGGTCTGGATATCCATTTCATCCATGTTCGGTCCAAGCACCCAAATGCACTGCCGGTCATCATCACGCACGGCTGGCCCGGCTCGCCTATCGAACAGCTGAAGATCATCGATCCGCTGACCAACCCCACGGCTCACGGCGGCAGCGCCTCGGACGCCTTTGACGTGGTGATCCCATCGGGTGCCGGCTATGGTTTTTCAGGCAAGCCCACCGCTCCCGGTTGGGACCCGGCTCGCATGGCGCGCGCCTGGACCGTTCTGATGAGAAGACTGGGATACGACCGCTTCGTCGCGCAAGGCGGCGATTGGGGTGCGTTCGTCACTAACGAGATGGCGCAACAGGCTCCGCCTGAGCTGATCGGCATCCATGTCAACTTCCCCGGCAGCGTGCCGGATGACGTCACGAAGGCGCTTCAGTCGGGTGCGCCGGCTCCGGCGGATCTGTCGATCGAGGAGCAGCGCGCATACGACCAGCTCGCGTTCGCTTTCCAGCACCTGCCTACGCAGATCATGATGATCGCTCATCCCCAAACCCTATACGGCTTGGCGGACTCACCGATCGCCCTTGCAGCCTGGATGATCGACCATGACGTGGCGAGCTACGGGCACATCGCAAAACTCTTCGTCGATGGTGAGCCCTACGGCGACCTTACGCGGGATGACATCCTCGACAACATCACGCTCTCCTGGTTGACGAACACCGGTGTGTCTTCGGCTCGGCTCTACACCGAGTTCAAGGGTGGATTTTTCCACGACCTGAGCATCTCCGTTCCGGCTGCCGTCAGCATTTTCCCCGAAGAGATCTACCAAGGTCCGCGGAGTTGGTCCGAGCGCGCCTACCACAACCTCCTCCATTTTAACGTCCTCCCCAAAGGCGGGCACTTTGCCGCGTGGGAGCAGCCGCAGCTCTTGTCAGAAGAGCTCCGAACTGGCTTCCGGTCGCTGCGCTAGTTTTGAAAAGGGAAAGGGCGGCTCCCCACGGGCGCCGCCCCTTCGCCATCCGTTAATGCACCGGATCGGGCTTTACGTAGAACAGTAGGCAAGTGACACAAATCGCGAGTGCCATGACCGGGTGCTTCAACGCCACAATGGCGGCAACGGCGAAAAGGCATAGACTTATCAGTGCGCGCCAACGGACCACCCGGATGGTCAAAGCGTTCTCACCGAAAGCGTTCGTTGACGTAACTTCCCATACGAGCGCAATGTACGTCGCGTTCATCAACAAGATGACTGCGGCGTAGAATGACACTGGCTCCGGAGCGAGCCTGCTGGTGGCCATCCAAGCCGTAGCAACCGGTAAGAACGAAATCGAGAAGAGGTGCACGAAATTGCACCAAAGAAGGCGTGGGCTCGCTTCGGTGACGTAGCGGAGCAAGTAATGGTGATTGATCCAGATGAGCGCCAAGAAAAGGTAGCTAAGCGTGTAGCTTAGCCATCGGGGCCACAGCTCCAGCATTGCGGCGTATGTCGGGTCGCCAGGCGGCCGCAGGTCCAGGACGAGCACCGTAATAAGGACGGCGAAGATACCATCCGAAACTCCGCGTAGTCGTTCGGGCGTAGCCCTTCCAAGCACCGATGGTCCCCGTGACTCGCCGCCCGTATCACGCCAGGTCGCCAATCGGCCACTGCTTTGATGGGATGGTGTTGTGTCTGCTTTCCACCCATTGCGGACACCGCAGCGCCGCTGAAATTTCGCTGTCCTACAGCCGCTCGAATGCGATAGGTGGTTCGCTCCCTGAATGAAGGTGAGCCGATGCATCCCTTTACAAACGTTCCCCTATCGCCCGCGCTCTCGCGTGCGCGTACGCGCGCGCATGTCGGTGCCAACTTTGGCAACTTTCGCGCGCGGATTAAGGTCACAAGGGATCGAATCTGATGCTCGTCACTACGAACATTCGCGAACATTCGGAACTCACCCGCCTGCGGCTCGCTGTTGAAGTCGAAGGAGAAAACCCATGGCCGACGACCGCGAGAAGATCAGCACCGGGCCCAACGCCGAACCGATCGACGAGAATATCGCTGGCACGGCGCCCGGCATTCCCGACGACGCGCTCGCCCCGGGGGAGGACGAGCTGCCGCAGCCGCCGAGCGATGAGGAAGTCGAGCGGATCGCCGAAAAGATCGGCGCGCCGACCGCCGAACGCGACACGTTGCCGCTGGAAGGTGAGTAAATCGCGCCGGAAGTGAATGGATGATTCTGTAATCGTTCAGTTTCCTTCCCTATCTATAGTCGGGTGAAAATGCGCCATTCCCTTCTCGCGCTTAGTGCGCTGACGCTGCCCGCTGCCGCTTTGGCGCAGTGGAACGGCAACTGGCCTGTGCCGGGCCCCGTTCCTCCTCCTCCACCGCAGGCGCAGCGGGGCGGCCCTGCGCCCGTTGCCGAGCCATGGATGGCGCGGCCCGCGCCACAGGGGCAGGCATGGCAGTCGCCGGCCGCCGAGCCGAACAAGTCTCCGGCGCTCGAGCCGATCGACCTTCCGCCCGCGATCGAGCAGGGCGTCGACATGATCTACATCGACGAGGACCTCGTGCCCCGCGCCGTCCACGACAATGCCGCGCCGGACATGGCATTCGCCGCATGGAGCGGCGCTCCCGTGGACTTCTACTCGGCCGTCAACCCGATCTACACCGACCTTCGCCGCGGCCTGATCAAGTACCAGCAGCGCTGGGCGAGCCTGCCGCAGCTGCCGATTCCCGCCGGGCCGGCGATGAAGGTCGGCATGTCCGGCGACCGGGTGGCCGCTTTGCGGACGCGCCTCGGCCTGCCCGACGGCTCGAAATATGACGCGGCGCTGGCCGCCCAGGTGAAGGAGTTCCAGTCGGTCCACGGCATCAAGCCGGACGGAATCGCCGGCGCGGGCACGATCCAGGCGCTGAACCGCGGCGCGCAATATTATGAGCAGTTGATCATCATCAACATGGAGCGCGCGAGGCGCCTGCCCGCACCCGAGGAGCAGCGCAAATATGTGCTGGTCGACGCCGGCAATGCGCGCCTCTCGATGTGGCAGAATGGCCGCAAGGTCGACGAGATGAAAATCGTCGTCGGAAAAGCCGAGACCGCCACGCCGATGATGGCTGCGTACATCAAATATGCGAGCGTGAACCCCTATTGGAACGTGCCGCCCGAGCTGGTGCGTAGCCTCATCGGTCCGCGCGTCGTCGCCCAGGGCGTCAGCTATCTGACCGAGCGCGAGTATCAGGTGCTCACCGACTATGGCGACGACGCCAAGACGATCGACCCGCACGATGTCGACTGGCAGGCCGTGGTCGACGGCCGTCAGGATGTCCGGCTGCGCCGCCTGCCGAGCCCGGCGAACTCGATGGGCATGATGAAGTTCATGCTGCCCAATTATTTCGGCATCTATCTCCACGATTCGCCCGAGAAAGAGCATTTCACCAAGAACGAGCTGTGGATCAGCAACGGCTGCGTCCGCGTCGAGGACTACAAGCGGCTCGCGAGCTGGCTGTTCGGCGGTTACGTGCCGAAGGGCCACGATCCCAAGGTCGAGGAAGAGGTCGATCTGCCCAAGCCGGTGCCGGTCTACATGACCTATCTGACCGCCCAGCCGACGGCGAATGGCGTGCAATTCTATCCGGATGCCTATGGTCGCGATGCGCACCTGATGGAGCGCTACGGCACCCAGCTGGTGGCCGCGGTTCGCGGGCTGCGCTAGGCGAGTGTGTTGACGACGTAAGACACTTCGCCTAGTTTCGACGGGTGTTCGCAGTTCCCGTCAGCCTCACCCAATTCGTCGCCTTTTGGCTGATGGCGGCGGGATTCTTCCTGTCGATCGCGCGGGCGTTTTGGCGAAAATCCTCGGAGACCGGCGCAACGACCAGCTCCGGCTCGCGGCTTGGAATCGTGCTCCAAATGGTCGGGTTCGCCATTGTCGGTTTCGGCGTCATCCGGATCGCGCTTGGTCCCGCAAGCGCCCTCGCTCTGCTGGAAACCGCCGTTGTCGTCGCGCTGATGGGCAGCGCGATTGCTCTGTTCGTCACAAGCTCGCGCGCATTGGGGCGGAACTGGAGCCTCGTCGCCCGCACCCGCAGCGACCATGAGCTGATCAGGAGCGGGCCATACGCACGCGTGCGGCACCCGATCTATCTGGCGATGCTGCTCTTCTTGATCGCGCTCGCCATCGGGCTCGGCCATTGGGGCCAGCTGCTCATCGCTGCTCCTATATTCCTGGCCGGAACGAAGATCCGCACGGACGCCGAGGACCGCTTGCTCGAGCAAAATTTCGGCGACGCGTTCCGGCAATACCGGAGCGGCACGCCCGCAATTTTCCCGAAGATCGTCTAGGCGGCCTCAGGCCGCGTCGCCGGCCTTGTCCTTGGCCGCATAGACCCGCACCGGCTCCTTTCGGCCCTCGACCACATCGCGGTCGATATGGACCTCGCCGACCCCGTCCATCGACGGAAGATCGAACATCGTGTCGAGCAATATCCCCTCGAGAATCGAGCGCAATCCGCGCGCGCCGGTCTTCCGGTCGATCGCCTTGACCGCGATCGAATGGAGCGCGTCGTCGGTAAACTCGAGCTGCACGTCTTCCATGTCGAACAGCTTGGCATATTGCTTCACGAGCGCATTCTTGGGCTCGACGAGGATCTTCACCAGCGCCGTCTCGTCGAGGTCGAGCAGAGTCGCGATCACCGGCAGACGGCCGACGAACT
>Ga0207657_10007559_pt1 | contig 11138 bp, 8 predicted proteins | sample KBSC33metaG_FD_184316 | JGI IMG/M metagenome (GOLD analysis project Ga0207657, IMG submission 184316) | Corn rhizosphere microbial communities from Kellogg Biological Station, Michigan, USA - KBS C3-3 metaG (SPAdes) (version 2) | ecosystem: Host-associated > Plants > Roots > Rhizosphere > Soil ... | reverse complement strand
CCCGCTCCTTGTCCACGGCAATCTCAATTTCGTGCGGATCTTCCATTCCGCGCATCAGATCGAAGGTGTTGCGCCACAAACGAACCTTGATCACGTACTCGCCGTCGACCGGAAAGTTATGCCGGACCAGAATTCCACCCCGCGTGCCGGGCGGCAATCCCTCGATGTGCTGGTCTTGCGAAAGGTCGGGACGAACGCGGTACGTCGCGGTGGCCGGTGTCACGTGGGTGTTACCAACCGCCAGCCGGCTGATATTCCAGGACGCTGACAGGTAGCGTTCCATCAGCGCCGGAGAAACCCGCAAGACGTCCGCGATGTTATCGAAACCGCTACTTTCATCGTCCGGAGGCAGGATCGCGGTGGCATCGATCTCCAGGCCCAGAATGTCGCGGATCGCGTTAGCGTACTCTGCGCGGTTAAGGCGATGCATGGTCGCTTCGCCGGGATTCGGCTTGACTTCGGCAGCGCGGTCGAGCGAGGTTTCTAAAAAGGATGCGAATCCATCCAGCGCGGCCTTGTCCGGCCGCTGAGCGCCTTGCGGAGGCATCGATCCGGCGCGCAATTTGCGGACTACCTTTTCCCAAATCTCCGCGCCAGCCGGAATATTGTTGAAGTCAGCAGATTGCAGCGAGAGCCCGCCAATGCGCGCTTTGTCGTTATGGCAAGTGAGGCAGTACCGCCCCATAATCTCAGCGTATTGTGCATGCAATGTTCCGGTCAGCACGAAACCAGCCAGCCATGCCGCTACCGGAAAGTACGAGCTCCGATTCATCACTCCGCAGTATATAACCCGAATTCGGCAAGCACAAAGGAGGTGATCTGCTGACTTAGATCAGATAATTCAAAGGAGATTCTGAGACGAAGAAGGGCGGTTTACCGAAGAGCAGACCGTTGGCATCCTGAAGCAGCAAGATGCGGGAGGGAAGGCGCCAGAACTAGCGGGGGATATCGGGATGAGCGCGGCGAGGTGATCCAATGACCGGTGCCGTCGAGTTCAAAACATTTCGTTTGCAAAACGTTCGTCCGGTTTCGGTCCGGTGCGAATGCGTGAAAAGCGGGAAAACGCGGGATCTTGCGGGATGTTCCGGGAAGGCCTAAATTATGGCAAATACAGCTAAGTTGTTGGAGGCGCGGATCGGAGTCGAACCGACGAATAAAGGTTTTGCAGACCTCTGCCTTACCACTTGGCTACCGCGCCCGAAGTGCTTCGTAGCTATTCCACAGATACCGTGCCCGCACCCGCATTGTCAACCGTCGTTGGAAGCAAAGCCTCGGGAATGTTTCTACGACCGGTGGCCACTCTTAACTGGCTCACCCTTTTAGCAACCATTCTACTTTGCTCTGCTAGGAACTTCTCACGTTGCTGCGAACCGACCCATCATCGGATAACGGCTCTAGGCCCTTTCTGCTATCCTGCCGATCAGGGCTTATGGGAGCAAGAGTCGAGCCATGGTTCAATAGCGGCGCGGTCGAGTCGCTTGCCGCTTTCTATCAAAGCGCTGAACCGTTTCCTCACATCCACCTCGAAGAGCTTCCTCGAACCGGCGACCGCGCACAGGCTTGCGAACGAGTTCCCCCGGCAAGGTTCCGCCGCCTGGATTCAATACAAGCACTATAACGAAAACAAGCTTGGCCTTACCAAGCGTGAGCACATGCCCGACGGCCTGCGCCGCTTGGTCGATGAACTGAGCGGACCGGAATTCACCACCTGGCTTTCACAACTGACCGGAATCCCCCAACGGATCGCGGATCCAAGCCTGGAAGGTGGCGGCCTGCACCAAAGCGGCACTGGCGGCTTTCTGAATATGCACGCCGATTTCACCGCGCATCATCACCATCCCCACTGGCGGCGGAGAGTGAACCTGATTCGAACTATGGGACCGCAACATGACGCGTTGCGTTGTCAAAGTGCCGCCCTTGCTCAACCATGCGCTGATCTTCAGCGCGGACGAGAACTCTTATCACGGTTTCCCCGATCCCTTGCGGTGTCCTGAAACCGTCACTCGCAAGAGTGTCGCACTCTACTACTACACAAAGGATCGAGAGGTGAACTCGCGCTCCACTAACTATCGCGCGCGTCCTGACGACACCAAAAGAAAAGCCGTGCTGATCTGGGCCGACAAGCAAGCGGTCTCGGCTTATTCAAAGATGAAGAGCAAGCTGGGACCGTCGGACACCCTCGCTAGCCGTCTGCCAGGCCTATTTTCACGATCTAAAAAATAAAAATCGGCCGGCAAACAATGGCAATCGGTTTAGCCCTTTAGCGTTACGTGCAGCGTTTCGACCAGATATTTTCGGTGGGCGTCCATATCTTGCTCCACCGTTCCCTCTCCAGGCCGGGGAGCGTCGAAGTCGAGCGTGATCCAGCCCGCGTACTTCTTCTCGCGCAAGACCTGGAAGAAGGCCGGGAAATCCACGCCGCCACTGCCCAGACGCTTGTATAGATTTACCCGGTTGTGCTCCTCTTCGCTCGGCGCGGGACCTTTCCAGCCATGGCCCGCGCTATACTTGGCCTCGCAATCTTTCAGATGAACCGCCGCGATGCGCGGATAGTAGTCGCGCAGCGCCTTCACCGGATCAATGCCGCCCAGACTGGCGTGGCCGGTATCCAGCACCAGAAAGACGTAGCGGGAATCGGTCAGCTCCATCATCTTGTCCAGCTCCGGTTGCCGCTCCACCAGCGTCCAGCAGTGAGGATGAAACGCAAACCTTACGCCCGTCTCGCCCAAGGTCCGTTTCCCAATCTCGTTCAGCGTTCGAGCGATCGCCGCGGCGTTATCGTCGCTCAGATTCGCCCGGCCATCGCCGGGCCGCCGGCTGAGATTAACCTTCAAGTGCTCGCAGCCGAAATAGGAAATGTAGCGGCACCGGGCGACATTGCTCGCGATGGTCTCGGGAACCTTGGCCAGATCGAGATATTGGCCGCCGCTGCCTACCGTGCACAGCGCCAAACCGGAGGCATCCAAAACCTCCTTGAGCGCCGCGGGAGGCTTATCCAAGTACTTCGCGATATCTTCCTGGAACGGCTCCAATCCGTGGTAACCGTAACGCGCCGCCATCTTGATGCCGGCCTCGGGATGTGGCGGCGTGTGACGAAATTCGTGGCCGCTCATGGCATACCGCATTCGGTCCTGGGGCAGGGCGTGCAAGGTCGAAGCGGCAGCTAGGCCAGTTCCTAGAAACTCGCGCCGATTGAGCATAATCACTCTCCTCCGTGAGGAAGTATACACTGGTTTCGCACTTCCTATGACCACCAAACAGCCGGAGGTGCAGAGATGCAAATCCGCGTCAACTTTATTGGTGGCCAATCGCTGCGATGCCAACCAAGCGTTGGATCCGATGCCCTCAGCCTCCGGCAGAGTTTAAAGTAACTGCCTGCTGCTCTTGACGGGGCGTACGGAGCCAGTGGTTGAAGGGAGAGGGGGAGCCCTCATTCCGAAGAACAAGCGCTCCCTCTCCTAGGGGACACATCGGAGGAGTGCCCAACCCGCCTTTAATTATAGAACGCCCGCCGCAAAAAGGGAGGCTATCTAAAGGCCAATTCGACATTAATACGACGTCTATAAACGCGCTATTTGACGAATGGCCGGACGGGCAAATCGTTGGGTCGCTGAAGGCGCGTCAGGCCGGACCTAGCGTTGACGTCTCCAAATTCGGCAGCGTCTCTTCGAGAGCAGTTTTCAACAGCTGCGATAAACCTGACGTGCCCACTGCAACTTCGACGACGTCAATTCCGGTGTGAAATCGCCGTTCGGAGTGGGTGTCGCCATCTGGACTCGATTCAGACCATAATTTGTTGCGGGCGAAAGACGGCTTTGACACAATCGGCCATTCTTCGGAATGGGCGACAAATCCGTATAATACACTGTCCGCAATATCCACCCGGACCAGGCTTCCCGCCACGAGTTGGATCGGCAGGAAGACGCCGAGGCCGGAACTCGATATATCTTGGGCCTCTCCTGTAGCCGTAAGCTCCGGGTTCGTGACAACCGTGACGCAAACCTGAAAGGCAACTGGAACGCGGTCGTGAATTCTTCGGTTCCTCATTTTTTATGATCTACTTTCTTTATGATCGATAAGGCAGTTCCGTCAAGAGGCTTTACAAACTCAGATGTCATGCTTGCCCGGCCCGCCGCTCGCCAAGCATCGCGCGCGAACCCGAATATACACAGGAAATTTCGGCAAATGTGCAGTAAAACTTTAGTGGCTACTCAGTCATTCCCTGAGAAATGCCGCTCTTGACAAAATCCGGCTTACTCCCGGACCCACCATTTGCGGGCCCGGGCACGGGGGCGGGCCTCCGCCGCGCCCCGCCTCTATGCCAGCTAGGGTAGACTGGATCTCGATCCGGAAACATGAATCATCCAGCAACTGGGTCATCCAACTGGGTTATCCAATATGGATCAATGCATCAAATTTGAAAGGAGTTCTACCATGCAACGGGCCATCCTTTCGACCGCTCTGTTGTGCGTCGCCCTGGGCGCCGGTGCGCGTCCCGCCACGGCGCAGACATTTCCCTACGACCACATTCATCTGAATGTGCCCGATCCGCCTGCGGCCGCCGCTTGGTATGAGAAGTACCTAGGCGCGCGTCGACTCCCGGAGGGCCAGGACCGGCTGATGTTCGGCAGCACGCGTTTTCTATTTATGCGGAAGGCGGATGCCAAGCCGAGCAGTGGAAGCGTGCTCGATCATTTAGGTTTCTCGTTCCCGGACCTTGACGCCAAGATGAAGGAATTCGAGGCCGCCGGCATCAAGATCGTTACGCCGATACGCGACGCGCCGGGGCTTTTTAAGCTCGCGTTCATTGAAGATCCATGGGGCACGCGCATTGAAGTCGTGCAAGATCCGGAATTGCTAGGACTGCACCACATTCATATGCGCGCGCCGGACCCGGATGCGGTTTTGGGCTGGATGCTGGCGAAGTTCGGAGGAGAGCGCAGCAAGCTTAAAGGACGCATCGACGGGATCAAGTACAGCCCGGCCGGCTTCAGCAGCGTTTGGATCCTGGTGCAGCGCGGCGACTCGGAGCCGAGCGAAGGACGCGCCATTGACCACATCGGCTTTCGCTCCACCGGCCCCCTGGGGAAGACCATCGACGGCCTGCGCGGCAAGGGCGTGACGGTGACCGGCGAACCGCGCCCGCTCGCAATGGCGAACGGTCCTGGAGTCAACTTCTCCTACGTGGCCGGACCGGCTGGCGCGAGGATCGAAATCGTCGAGCGTCCCGGACTGAAGCCCGGCGAATAGGTTGGCGCCGGCCTCGCACGAAATCCCGGATCAAGCAAGCCGAAGTTGCAGTGCAGCGCGTTTGCTATCTGCATGCGGAGCGGCAGGGCGGCTCTTGATTAGGGCTCGCACTATACCGGTCAGAGTTCGGAAACTACCACATAGAAGCTAGCAACTCGGCGATTAAGGGCCGCATCCAACAGCTAGAGGCTTAGGAACATTATGAAGCGGTCAAGTTTGCAAGCTCTGATGGGCTTCTTTCTAGCTGCGTTGATAAGCAGCCCCGCCTGGGGCGTGGTACCTCCGCAACCTGGAACCATCAACTACGTTGAAGGACAATCCTCCATCGGCGGGCAACCGCTGGGCGAGAAATCGGCCGGATCGGTAAGGCTGCTGGCTGGTCAATCGCTCTCCACGCAAAACGGCAGAGCAGAAGTCCTCCTGACGCCCGGCGTCTTTCTCAGAATCAGCAACAATAGCAACATCGACATGCTTTCGCCGGATTTGGCGAATACGATCCTCTTCCTGCAGAAAGGCCGCGCCTTAGTTGAAGTGGCCAATATCCGGCCTGAAAATAACATCCGCATCAATGTGAATGGCGCAAGCGCCCGATTACTGAAGCCGGGCTTGTACGACATCGACGCGGACCGCGGCCAGATCCGCGTGTTCGATGGAAAAGCCGTGGTTCAAACCAATGGCAGGCAGATTGAGTTGAAGGGCGAACGCCAGCTAGAACTCAACACACAAGCGGCGCTTAAGGCGCGGAAATTCGATCGCAAAGCGTATGAGGATGACTTCTATCGCTGGGCGAGCCTGCGTTCTTCTTACTTGGCAGATGCCAACGTGGAGGCGGCCAGAAGGTACGCCGGCGGCGGCGGTTGGTCTCCGGGCGTGTGGGCCGATGCAGGGTGGTATTGGGACCCGGGATTTGGCGCCTATACATTTATCCCAGGCGATGGGATCTTCTACAGTCCCTTTGGCTGGGGATACTATTCCCCGTGGTTCGCCTTTGGCGCACCGGTCTATGGCTACTACGGCGGATTCCACCATCATTTTGGGTCAGGTTATCGCCCGCCACATGGCCCCGGGCATGGATTCTCCGGACACGCCTCACATATTGGCGGAAATAGCTTCGGTTCCCACGGCTTTGGAAGCTTTCATCGGGGCGGCGGGTTCCGCAGTGGTGGTGGCGGGTTCCACGGTGGCGGACACGGCGGAGGCGGCGGGGGACATCGTTAGTCCCAGAAGCATCGACGATGCCCAGCCAAAGGGCCGGAGAAGATTTCAGGGACGTGGCCCATCCCAACTAAGGAAGATCGATTGTGATACTCTCTCGGAGTGCGCAGCCCTTTGACATTCCTCATCGCATTCGCACTGGCTATCCCCTGTAGTGCAGCCAAGCTGGATATCTCGCAAATGCCCGACGCCGATATCAAGAAAGGCACGGCGGTCGTCAGTGAAGGGCCGGACTTTCTGTGGGCGGTGGAGTCGGAGAAACAGCCGATCCTTTTTGTGGACGATCAGCGTATAGGCCCCTTGAAGCGCGCGAGCAAGAACGGCGTCTGGACTTATTCGGGCAAGCTTAAGACCGGTACGTCTCATGCATTCTATTACACGATCGACGGGAAGCGTTTCGGCGGCTTGACTGACTTCCACGCCTACGGTCCCGACTCTTACCTGCAGCCTGGAGTTCCCAAGGGCAAGCTCTCGGAAAAAATGGTTCATACGAGCAAGATTTATCCAGGCATGAAAAGTGACTACTGGGTGTACACGCCGGCGCAGTACGATCCCAACACGCCCGCCGCGCTTATGGTCTGGAACGATGGCTATCAACTGGTCGAGCGCGACGGTGTTACCCGGGCCCAAAATGTCTTCGATAACCTGACTTATCAAAAGAAGATTCCAGTGATTGTGCATGTCCTGATCTCGCCAGGCACAGTGGGCGAGAAAGCCATGCGCAGCATCGAGTACGATATGGTTTCCGACCAGTATGATCGATTCCTGAATGAAGAGCTTCTGCCGGAGGTTTACGCCAAGTACAATATCCGCCGCGATGCTTACAGCCACGCCATAGCAGGGAACTCGTCCGGCGGGATCTGCTCATTCAATGCAGCTTGGTGGCATCCGGATTTGTTTAGCCGGGTGCTCTCGCGAATCGGAACATTCACCAGCATTCAGTGGAAACCGGGAGTGATCGACGGTGGCAACATTTTCCCCTTCGCCGTGAGGAAAGAGCCGAAGCGGAATATTCGGGTCTGGCTGCAGGATGGGTCCGAAGACATGGAGAACAGGCAAGGAAGCTGGCCCCTGCAAAATATCCAGATGGCGAACGCGCTCAAGATTCGCGATTACGATTTCCACTTCGTCTTCGGAAACGGCACCCATAACCACGCTCAAGGGGAATCCGAACTTCCCGAAGAAATGCAGTGGCTATGGCGGGAATACGACCCTGCCAAGACAGAGCAGACTTTCGAAATGGAGCCGGCGGAGAAAGCCAAGCCAGTGTTCCGAGTGAAGATCTATAATCGCTGATCCCACGCCGTGCTGGTTCCACACTGAAGGCGATCTACTCGGGCTCAATCTCCCGGCAGATCGAAATTACAGGTTGGCCAGATAGCCGATCTCACCGGTGCTGTCGCCCATATGATCAACCGGCACGCCCATACGGTCTAGCATGGCTACAAAGAAGTTGGCCATCGGAGTTTCGGCGGGGTATTTGATCCAGCGGCCAGGAGTCAGCGTTCCGCACCCGCGGCCGGCGAGAACCGTCGGCAGATTCTCGTGCAGATGGCGGTTGCCATCGCTCAGACCGCCGCCATAGACGATCATCGAGTGATCCAGCAGCGTTCCATCGCCATCCGGGGTGGACTTGAGCTTGCCCAGGAAGTAGGCAAACTGTTCCACGTGGAAACGGTTAATCTGGGTGACCTTCTCGATCTTCTCCTTGTCGCCCTGATGATGGGTGAGCCCATGATGACCTTCGGCGACGCCGATCTCGCGATAAGAGCGAGTACTCTGCTCGGTGGCCATCAGCATGGTCATCACTCGGGTCATATTGGTTTGGAACGCGATCGTCAGCAGATCGAACATCAGCTTGGAGTGGTCAGCCATGTTGTCCGGCACGCTCGAAGGGGGGACGGCGACGTCCGGCATTTTCATCGTAGCGTTTTGCTTTTCGGTCCTCTGAATCCGCGCCTCGATATCGCGGATCGCGAACAGATATTCGTCAATCTTATTGCCGTCACTCGCGCTGAGATTGCTTTTCAGCCTCTGAGCCTCGCCTAACACTACGTCCAGAATGCTGGCCTGATACTTTTGCTGGCGTGCGCGATGCACGGCATCCAGCGCGAAGTCATCGGGATTGCCGAAGAGTCGTTCGAAAATTGCGCGGGGCCGCACTTCGGGAGGATTAGGCGTCGATGGGGTCCGCCACGAAATGCTGTTGCTATAGGCGCAGCTATATCCGTTATCGCAGTTTCCGCCCTGAACACCGTCCTCGCAGCCGAGTTCGAGCGATGCAAACTTGGTCTGGCTGCCGAGATGCTGTGCCGCGATCTGATCGACGGAGATTCCGGTGTGGATGTCCCTGCCCGAGGTCTTCTTGGGATGGGTCGCCGTGAGGTAGGCGGCGCCGGCGCGGCCGTGGTCGCCAGGACCATCCCCCAACTCACGGCCACCGTTGCAAGTGAGGCCGCCGAGCATCATCAAGTCCTCACGGAATGCCGCGAGAGGAGCACTGACGCGTGGCAGATCGGCGGGCAGAGGCCCGATATCAGCCTCCACCTTAGGCGTCCATTGATCCATAATGATGCCGTTTGGAACGTAAACGAATCCCATGCGGCAAGGCGCCTTGGTGGAGGCGGCCCGGGCGAAAGCAGGCACCATCGCGTCCAGCATAGGCAGCGCCACGGCCGTACCGACCCCTCTCAGGAATGTGCGTCTTTCAAGGTGCTTGCCGAGGATCATCATTATCTTTCTCCTTCTCCGCTTCTCATCCGAAAAGGTTTGCTATTGACCACGTCCATCAACAGCGCCGAGAATTTGTAACCGTGCGCGGCAACATCTTCCGCGATGGTGTCGACCGTGGGTTTGTCGAAACGCTCGAGTCCGCGGCCCAGCGCGTAGGTCAAGAGCTTCTCGGTCAGATTGTGTGTAAACAAGTCCGACTGCGATCTGAGAACTCCTTCGAGTCCCTTGGCGCCATCGAACGACTTGCCGTCCGGCAGCGTCCCGGATGCGTCGATCGGGAACTTGCCGTCCATGCTGCGCCAAGCGCCCGAGGCATCGTAGTTCTCAAGGCCGAAACCAATCGGATCCATCTGCATGTGGCAGACGGCGCAAGACGGATTTGCGCGGTGCTGCTCCATTTTTTGCCGCAGGGATGCGGACGCGCCGATATCGCTTTCGACCAGCGAGGGAACGTTTGGCGGAGGCGGGGGCGGCCCGGTTCCAAGGAGATTTTCGAGCACCCATCTACCGCGCGTCACCACCGAGGTTCGGGTAGGATAAGCGGAAACCGTCAGGATGGAACCCTGAGTAAGGATTCCACTGCGTTGCGGCGTGTTCAGCGCTACCCGCCGGAACTGTTCGCCCTTTACACCTTCAATGCCATAGTGCGCCGCGAGAGGGCCATTTAAGTAGGTGAATGGCGCGTCGATGAAATCCAGGATGCTGTGGTCTTCACGGATCATGGCGGCCACGAACATGTTTGTCTCGGTGTGCATGTAGTCGAGAAGTTCGTCATCGGCGGTGGGGAAGCGATTGGGATCTGGCGGCTTGCGGTCGAGGTTGCGAATCCCCAGCCACTGGCCGGCAAAGTTCTCCACCAGCGCATTCGATTTCGCATCCGCCAGCATGCGCCTCACCTGGCCTTCGAGCACGGCAGGATCGTGCAGCTTCTGCTCCTTCGCGAGGCGGAAAAGCTCGCTATCGGGCATGCTACTCCAGAGAAAGTAAGACAGGCGTGAGGCCAGTTCGTAGTCATTCACAGGATGCGCAACTGCCGCGGCTCCGGCCAGAGGCTTCGGATCGATTTCGGTCCGGAAGAGGAAGCTGGGCGAAATCAGGATGGCTTGAACCGCGAGCCTGACTCCTTCGTCGAAGGAGTCCCCTTGGCGCTGGGCCAAGGCAACCAAGCCGGCCAGCGGATCGATCTCCGCCGCCGTGACTGGGCGGCGAAACGCGAGTTGGCTCAGGTTCTCTACGATGCGTCGAGCGCAAGCCGGAGTCTTCTCCTCGCAAATGAAGATTTTCTTGTGGCTTTCCGAAGGCGCAGAGCTGGGATTATAAGGACCGGCAACTTCGGTAAACTCGACGTACAATCGGCGGCGCCCATCCGGATTGATGTTGCGGCGCGGATCGTCGACGTCGGCGAGTTCGGGAAAAGACGCTCGAATATAGTGCTCGCCGGCCTTCAGCGGCACGCGAACGATGAAAGCGCCACGGTCATATTCGTAGCTGGTATCGCCCTCAATGAAGCTGCTGAGCACCTTCTTGCCGTCTATCGTAAGCGCCATTTCGACGGGCGGGTATGCCTTGCGCGACTTCTCCTGGCGAGCTTGCAACTCTTCCGGAGTCAGAGGCCGGCGCGGGCCGCGGACGCGTGCGGGAGTTCCTCCGCCGTTTCCGCCGTTACCTCCCGTTGGTTGGGCGCCAGGCGCAGGAGCGTCGCCTTCCCGCGTTTGGAAAAATTTGTGTGTAGCTGCATCCAGCAACGACAGGAACTGCTCTTTCGGAGCGCTGTAATCCAAGAAGGGATCGCGGTGGTTGAGCACGCGAACCCGGAACTCATATTCGGCATCGACCGGAAACGAAAGCTTAGTGTACATCGAGCCGCGGATCGAATACGGCAGGATGATGCTGCTGGATGAAGTGCTAGGCGCCTCCGGTCCTTTCTTAGGCATCAACAG
>Ga0207657_10007552_pt1 | contig 11143 bp, 10 predicted proteins | sample KBSC33metaG_FD_184316 | JGI IMG/M metagenome (GOLD analysis project Ga0207657, IMG submission 184316) | Corn rhizosphere microbial communities from Kellogg Biological Station, Michigan, USA - KBS C3-3 metaG (SPAdes) (version 2) | ecosystem: Host-associated > Plants > Roots > Rhizosphere > Soil ... | reverse complement strand
TTCCCATCGTCGAGCCGAGGATCGTCAGCTGCTTCCACCAGACCCGGTGCAGCGCGGCCGGCGGGTTCGGGCCGGTCGTCGCGCCGCACACCGCGATGCGTCCCTGGCGTGCGGCGACGTCGAGCGACGTGCGCCACGTCGCTTCGCCGACGTGGTCGACGACGACGTCCGCGCCGTGGCCGCCGGTCGCGTCCTTCACGGCCGCCTTCACGTCGCCGTCGGCGTGGTTGACGACGACGTCGGCTCCGAGCTCGAGTGCGTGCTCGAGCTTCTCGTCGCTCGACGACGTGACGATCGTCCGGGCGCCGAGCGCCCTGGCGATCGCGAGCCCGGCGGTCGAGACGCCGCCGCCGATCCCCCAGAGGAACACCCATTCCAGCGGCTGCAGCCGCGCGCGCGTGACGAGCATCCGGTACGCGGTCTCGAAGACGAGCGGAAACGCGGCCGCCTCCTCGAACGAGAGTCCGGGCGGTAGCGGGTAGACGTTCGTCGCCGGCACCGCGATCAGCTCGGCGTTCGTCCCGTCGCCGTGCTCGCCGATCACGTGCATCGTGCCGTCGCCCGACTCGACGCACGGGTTGAGCACGACCCGGTCGCCGGGGTCGAAGCCCGAGACGCCCTTGCCGAGCGCCGCCACGACGCCGGCGCCGTCCGCGCCGAGGATCCGCGGCTTCGGCACCGACGGCAGCCCTTTGCGCACCCAGACGTCGAGATGGTTCAGCGCCGATGCGTGCAGCCGCACGAGCACCTCGCCCGGCCCGGCGACGGGGTCGGCCACGGTCTCGAGGACGAGCACCTCGGGGCCGCCGTCCTCGTGGATACGAACCGCCTGCACCCGCGGCAGACTATCGGCGTGTCGCCTTTCGAACTCCAGCAGCCCGATCTCCAGGAGCCCGATCTCCAGCAGCTCGGCGCGGAGCTCGGCCTCGATGCCGTCGGGGCCACGCCCGCCGTCCCGTACGAGCGCACCGAGCGCGACATCGCCGAGCGCAAGGCCCGCGGGCTCTTTGCGGACATGAAGTTCACGATGGCCCAGCCCGAGCGCTCGTGTCATCCGGAGACGCTGCTGCCGGGTGCGCGCACCGTCGTCTCCGCAGCGCTCTGCTACTACGCACCCGAGCCGGAGCGGCCGGCGGGGCACGGCCGGCTGCCGCGGTACACGTGGGACGACGGCTACGCCGAGCTGCGGACGAAGCTCGACAGGCTCGGGCAGAGGCTCGGCGGTGCGTACCGCGTGCTCGTCGACGCGAACCAGCACGTCGACCGGGAAGCCGCCGCACGCAGCGGCGTCGGCTTCTACGGCAAGAACACGCTGCTGATCACCCGCCGCCACGGCTCGTGGGTCGTGCTCGGGACGCTCGTCACCGACGTCGAGCTCGAGGCGACGCCGCCGCTTCCGACCGATTGCGGCGAGTGCAGGCTCTGCATCGACGCATGCCCGACGGACGCGCTCGACGAGCCGGGGACGCTCGACGCGACGAGGTGCCTCTCGTACTGGACGCAGGCGCCGGCGGCCATCCCCGAGGACTACCGCGAGAAGCTGGGCGCGCACGTCTACGGCTGCGACATCTGCCAGGACGTCTGCCCGTGGAACCGCGGCGTCGAGAAGCGGCGCGCGGACGAGGCGCCCGCAGAGGCGCACGTCTCGCTCCTCGACTGGTTGCGCGCCGACGACGAGAAGTTGCGCGCCCGCTACGACCGCCTCTATGTCCCGCGCAACGACGGCCGCTATCTGAAGCGAAACGCGCTCGTCGCGGCCGGGAACGTTGGAGGCGAGGACGAGCGCGACGCCGTCGCCGCCCTCGCGGACGGCGACGACCTGCTGCTGCGCGAGCACGCGCGCTGGGCGCTCGCCCGCCTGGACGAGCGCACATGACCGCGCGGCTCGCCGTCGAGCGCTGGATCGCGTGGATTCGTCTCGGCGCCGTTGCGTTCGCGATCCTCGAGATCGGCGTGCTCAGCTCGCGGTTCCCGCCGCGGTACGAGGGCGCCGCGTGGACGATCACCGCGGCCTTCGCCGCCGGAGCGGTCGCCCTGCACGTCCTGGCGCGGCGAGCCGACGAACGGCAGGTGCGGCTCATCGGCGCCGTCGCGCTCCTCTTCGACACGGCGATCATCTGGTCGTACGGAATCGTCTTCACCTACGAGTACGGCAACCAGACCCGCTGGGCGACGATCGTCGCGCTCGTCGAGGCGGCGCTCCGCTACGGGCTCGCGGGCGGCGTGCTGCTGTCGGTCGTCGCCTCCGGGTACTTCGCGTTCAACGAGTGGTGGCGCGGCCATTACTTCGGGCCGCCGGGCTTCGTCTCCGATCGCGTCACGTTCCCGTCGGGCGTCATGCTCCTCACCGGGCTGATCGTCGGCTGGCTCGTGCGCCGGCTCGACGAGGAGGTCCGCATCGGCGGCGAGCGCGCCGACGAGGCCGAACGCCTCCGGGACGCGCTTGGCCGGCGGGTCGACGTCCTGGAGGCCGCGAATCGCTCGGCGCGCGCACTCGGGTCGTCGCTCGAGATCGAGCAGGCGTTCGGCGCGTTCATTCGCGAGCTCCGGGGGCTCGTCCCGTTCGAGCGAACGGCGATCGTGCTCGTTGACGGCGACGGCGCGCGCACGATCGCCACCGCGGGGCTCGGGGCGTCGAAGGTGTTCCCGCCCGGGAGCACGGGCCCGCTCAGAGGCTCGGTGCTCGAGCGCATCGTCGGCGGCGAGGTCGTCGTCCGCCGCGACCTGGCACGGACCGAGTACGCGGAGGACAGCCGCCTCGTCGAGCTCGGCCTGCGCAGCGAGCTGATCGCGCCGCTCATGCTCGGGGCCAGGCCGATCGGCATGATCTCGCTCTCGCGCAAGACGGTCGATGCGTTCACCGCGGACGAGGTCGAGCTTGTCTCGCTGCTCGGCCGGCTCGCCGCGACGGCGGTGCAGAACATCCGCGCCTACGAGGCGGAGCACCAGACGGTCGAGGAGCTCCGCCGTCTCTCCGCGTTGCGGGCGGACTTCGTCTCACTCGTCTCGCACGAGCTGCGCAGCCCGATGGCCGCCGTCATCGGCGCCGCCCGCACGCTGCAGCAGCGCTGGCGTTCGCTCAACCCGGGACAGCGTGACGCCTTTCTCACCCTGATCGCCGACGAGACCAATCGCCTCGCGGCCCTGATCGGCGACGTCCTCGACACCTCGCGGATCGAGGCGGGGACGTTCTCGTACAGCTTCACCGACGTGGATCTCGGGCGCCTCCTCCGCGACGCCGTGTCGGCGGCGTCGATCGGGCAGGACGAAGTGCGCGTCAGCGCCGACGTGGAGGAGCCGCTGCCGCCGATCCGGGGCGACCGCGAGCGCCTCAGGCAGGTGCTCGCGAACCTGATCGACAACGCGGTCAAGTACTCGCCCGCCGACGAAGAGGTGGGCGTGCGCGCCGTGCAGGCGAACGGCGTCGTCCGGATCTCGGTCACCGACCGTGGACCCGGGATCCCGGGCGACCAGCAGCGGGTCATCTTCGAGAAGTTCGGCCGGGCAGACGTCGCCGGCGGCACGAAGCCGGGCACCGGGCTCGGGCTCTTCATCGCGCGCTCGATCGCCGAGGCGCACGGCGGCACGCTCGAGGTCAGCTCGCGCCCCGACGCCGGCGCGACCTTCACGCTGACGCTGCCGGCGAGTTAGTCGGCGCAGGAGCTGGAATCCGCTCGCGCAGATTCCAGTACGCGCGAAGACCCCTGAAGCGCGGCCGCATTCGCGGCCGCGGAGGCTCGATCGCTCATCTCGAGTCTCTAAACAGGCGCGCGCAGGCGCTCGACCCCGAGCACCTTCGCGAGCTCGCGGGCGCGGGCGGCGATGCGCGCGCGCAGCTCCGGCGGGCCGAGGACGATCGCCTCGCCGCGCTTCGAGAGGATGTCGCTCTCGAGCCACTCGTCGCTGCCGACCGGTATCTCCCGGAACGCGCCGCCGCCCACGAGCTTGCGCGCGCCGCGCTCGATCTCGTAGCGCGCGATCTCCGGCGTGTAGAGCACCCTCGCGCTGCGGGCGCCGCGCAGGCGCGTGGGCTCGAAGCCGACGCGCGGCTCGAACTTCTCGCGCAGCAGCTTCGCGCTCCGCATGCGGTCGAGCCGGAACGAGCGCTCGCCGTCACTCGTCCGGTCCCAGGTGTGCACGTACCAGTGCGGCAGCGCGCGCTCGAAGGTGTAGGGCTCGACGACGCGCGTGGACGGCTGCGCGTCGACCTCCTTCTGGTACTCGATCTCGACGACGCGACGTTCGTCGCGGCCGCGCGCCAGCGTGCCGATCAGGTCTTCCTCCGCGCGCTCGACCGTCTGCTCGGGTGCCTGCTGGAGCTCGAACTGCCCAAACGTCTCCTCGAGCTTGCGCCGAACCTTGTCGAGCGGTGTATGCGCGTCGGCGGCGATCATCGGGCCGACGTACTCGAGCGCGAGGCGGATCGCCCGCGCCTCGAGCGGCGTCAGCCGCGGGGGCAACCGGAAGGTGTCGCCCCAGAGCTCCTTGTCGACGTGCACGGAGCCGTCGACGAGCTCGGTGTAGATCGTGTAGCAGCCGCCGCCGAAGTTGACGAGGTTGAGCAGCGAGAGATGCTCCTCGAGCTCCTCGGACGGGATCGAGGGGAAGCGGGCGAGCAGGTCCTCGGCGCGGATGACGGCGTCCTTCTCCTCGCCGCACGCTGCGAGGAGGTAGGCCAGGAGCGCCTGGAGGATCGCGAAGCGCTCGGGCGCGACCGGACCGGCCGGGCGCTCGCTCGCCTCGACGACGCCGCGCTTCGGCGCGTCGCGCGCCGGCTCGGGCGGCTTGCCTTCGTGTCCTTCGCGCACGCGGCGGAGCGAAGCAGCAACCTCGCGCCGCAGCTCGTCCGGCTCGAGCGGCACCGCCCGGCCGTCCTGGCGCAGCACCCACGACGCGAGCTGGGGGAGGGAGGAGTACTCGGTGACGAAGACGCCGTCCTCGAGGCGGCCCGTCGAGCCGTAGGCACGCTGCACCCACCAGGCGGTCTCGCCTGGCACCTCGATGCGCGCCTCGCCGACGATCGCGCCGACCTGCCACGGCGGCCGGCCGCGGTACGGCTCGATGTCGAACTCCGCGGGCGTGCGGAAGTCGCGCTCGCGGCGCGTTGCGAACTTGATCTCGCCTCGGATTCGCGAGACGCGAAACGTGCGGATGTCGTCGCGGTCGATGTCGTGCCCGACGACGTACCAGACGCCGTTGTCGGGCAGCAGCGCGTACGGGTTGAGCGTGCGCTCGGCGATCTCGTCGCGCGAGATCGACCAGTACTCGAACCGCACGGTGCGCTGCTTCGAGATCGCGCCTTCGAGCTTCGCGAGGCGGCCGGGCATCTCCGGCGAGTAATCGGGGTCGAGGACCTCGACGCGCTGCGCGGTGTCGCTCGCGGATTCGGCGAAGCCGGGGCGCCCGAGCGCGAGGTTCTGGAGCGCGAGCCGCAGCGGCTCGGCGTACGCGAACTTGCCCTCGAGGAGATAGAGCGCCGTCTGGAGCGCAGCGAGCTCTTCGTCCTCGAGCTCGAGCTGCGGCAGGAAGTACTGCTCGGAGCGAAGTGTGTACAGCTCCTCGCCCGTGAACTCGTCGCGCTGCGACTGCAGCGGCACACCGAGCGACAGGAGCTCTGCACGGTCCGAGTAGAACCGTCGCGCGAACGCCTCGTCCGACATCTCCGAGTAGCCCTCGACGTTCGACTTGACGTCGCGCGCCGTGATCGGGCGGCGCTCCGCCATCAGGAAGGCCACCAGCGAGAGCTGGCGGATCAGCTTGTCCGTATCGTGAGACACCCCTGGCTGAGCCTACACCTGCGTTGCTGTGGATCGCGACGGGGGAAAGCTGTGGAGAAGCTCTTACGCTGCTGCTTTGGCTTCGAGGTGCTGGTGCGACGGGCAGTAGTCGCGGTCCGGCAGGGGCGTGCGCTGGCACGGCTTGCCCTTGCGCGTCGTCGCGCGGCAGCGGGCGACGCCGCCGTCGAGCGCGCCGGCCTCGATCTGCTCCTCGATGAACTGCGTCGCGGCGTGCACGCCCTGCGTGACCGCCCAGGCCACGTCGGACTGGCACGTGATCGGGAAGTAGCGGCGGATGTCCTGGAAGAGCGCGCGGTCGGGCTTCGCGAAGTAGAGCGGGTCGTTCGCAAGCCGTTCCATCGTCTGCTCACACGACTCGAGGACGGCGCGGCGGGACTCGAGCTGCGACTCGCGGTCGCCGTACGGATCGATCATGTCCTTGACCGATCGGTAAATGGCGCGTGAGTACTGATACATGCAGTGTTGCAACTGGAGGGTTCGCTCTTCGATCACTAGTCTGCTCAGCTCCTATGAAGTTCCCGCGAATGCGTTGTTAGCAGCGCGTTAACGGTTCGTTGCCCCCTCTCCAGAAGGCGATCCTACACGGTCCCGGGCGTGTCACAAAGTGGCGCGTGCTGTTGCCTTCCGTGCGAACGCCGATCGGGCTGCTCCGAACCCGGGTGCCCGGGACGCGCCGCTCTTACACCTGCCGGCTACCGCGTGACCCGGGTCTGGTAGGCGTCCGGGAAGCCCTTGGAGTGCGCCGAGGAGAGGGCGGCGACCGCGTCGGCCTGCGTCCGGTAGATCCCGGCGAAGACGACGTAGTAGCCGGGATGGAGGCTCGAATACTGGGACGAGAGGAGGACGCCGACGTCGCGGAGGCCGCCCTGCCGGGCGCGGCGGGCCCGGTCGAGGGCCTTCGGGCGGCCGGCTGCAAGCGGCAGCGACTCGAGGACGAGCGTGTAGCCGCTCTCGTTCGCGGGCCAGACGGCAGGGGCGTTCGGGTTCGGCCGCGGGGTGGTGGCGGCCGGGGACGACGGCGTGCCGGGGGCCGCAGGGAGAGGGCCGGTCGTGATCGTCGGCTGCGGGGCGTTCGGCAGGGTGCTCGTCGAGCCGACGCGGACAGTTCGCGTCTCCCCGGGGCTCAGGGGCACGACCGTGGTCGCGGTGGCCGGGGTGGCGGCGCTCGTGCGCGTCGAGTTGGCGACGAGCACGGCGGCCGTCGCGACGACGGTGAGGACGGCGAAGAGCGCGACCGGCCAGATCCAGTCGCCCGGGTACCAGGCGAACCGGCGCTGCCAGCTCGAGGCGAGGACGCCGACGACGCCGCGGTTCGTCGGCAGCCGGGCCCCGCACTCGAGGCAGTACTCCTGCAGCGGCCGGTAGGCCACGCCGCAGCGGGGGCAGTAGTCGCGTGGCTCCTCCGGCGTCATGTTCCCTCGACCGGGCGCGGCGGCGCCTCGGCCACCGGCCGACCGCACTGCGCGCAGAACTTGGAGCCCCAGAAGACCGGCGCGCCGCACTCGCACCGCGCCGAGGGCCGCGTCCGCCCGCGCGAGACGGCGGCGGCGAGGAGTGCGTCGAGGTCGGCGAGCCGCTCCTCGAGCCGCTGCAGCTCGACGCAACGGTCGACGAGGAGATCCTGCCGGAACTGGTCGCGACGGTACATCTCGAGCATCAGCCCGCCGAGGTCGCGGAGCCGTTGCTCGCGCGTCTGGAGCAGTGCGCGTCGCTCGCGCCTGAGCTGGCCGGCGGGCGGCAGTGCGCGCCGCACGGCGCGCGGCGTCGCGGCGGCCGGAGCGGGTGCGGCGCTTGCGGGAGTGCGGCGAATCCGCATCCCGCGATCCTATTTATGCAGGCGGCTGGGTGGGCTGATCGCCCCGGGCCGCGCGGCGGCCGAAGCCGGCGAGCCACAGGACGGCGAGCACGAGCCCCACGATCCCGACCGGGATCCCGACCCAGGGGATGATGAAGAGGAAGATGATGCCCACGATCAGGAAGGCGAGTCCGACTCCGATCATGGTCGGTAGATGTCCGTCCGGGCGGGCCGCGAAACAGCGCTACCGCTGGATGACGACCAGGCGCTCCTCGGTCATCTCCCGGACGGCGTAGCGCGGGCCCTCCTTCGTGTTGCCCGAGGCCTTGACGCCGCCGTATGGCATCTGGTCGCTGCGGAAGGTCGGCGCCTCGTTCACGACGACCCCGCCGAACTCGAGGCGGTCGGCCGCGGTGAGCGCCGTGTCGAGCGAGGCGGTGAAGACGCCCGCCTGGAGGCCGAAGCGGGTGCCGTTCGCGCGCTCGATCGCCTCGTCGATCGAGTCGACCGGGTTGACGATCGCGACGGGGCCGAAGACCTCGTCGCAGCTCACCTTCGCGTCGTCGGCGACGTCGCCGATCACCGTGGGGCGCAGGAGCCCGGCCGACGCGTCGCCGCCGGTGAGGATCTTCGCGCCGCTCGTTCGTGCCTCGTCGATCCATGCGGCGATGCGTGCGCGCGCGTCGTCGTCGATCACAGGCCCGACGTCGGTGTCGTCGTCGAGCGGGTCGCCGACCTTCAACGCCTCGACCTTCGGCACGAACGCAGCGACGAAGGCGTCGTAGCTCGCGCGTTCGACGTAGATGCGCTGGACGGATATGCAGCTCTGTCCGGCGAAGGAGAACGCGTTCGCGGCGAGCTTCGTCGCCGCGGTCTCGACGTCGGCGTCGGCGGCGACGATCACGGGCGTGGAGTTGCCGAGCTCGAGCTTCACGCGCTTCCGCGGTGCGCGCTCCTGCAGCTTCCAGCCGACGTCGCCGGAGCCCGTGAACGTGATCAGCTTCACGCGGTCGTCCGCGACGAGGACGTCGCCGATCTCCGAGGCCGGGCCGACGACGACGTTGAGCCAGCCGGGCGGCAGGCCCGCCTCGAGCTCGAGCTCCGCGAGGAGGAGCGCGGAGAGCGGCGTCTGCGACGCAGGCTTCAGCACCACCGGGCAGCCGGCCGCGAGCGCGGGTGCGAGCTTGTGCGCGACGAGGTTGCACGGGAAGTTGAAGGGCGAGATCGCGCCGACGACGCCGATCGGCTTGCGCACCGTGAAGCCGAGCTTGCCCTCGCCGGCCTGCGCGCCCTCGAGCGGAATCATCTCGCCTGCGAGCCGGCGCGCCTCGACGGCGGCGAAGGTGTAGGTCGACATCGCGCGGGACGCCTCGACGCGGGCCGTCTTGATCGGCTTGCCGGCCTCCTCGCAGATCGTCCGCGCGACCTCCTCGTGCCGGCGGCCGATGAGCCCGGCGACCTTGACGAGGATCTCGGCGCGCCTGTGCGCGGGGAGCGGATGCTCGAGCGCGCGGGCCGCGGCGTCGACGGCGCGCTGCGCCTCGGCGCGGCCGCCCTTCGCGACCCGGCCGACGGTCTCGCCGGAGTACGGCGAGCGCACCTCGACCCAGTCGCCCGTCTCGACCCATTCGCCGTCGATCAGCAGCCTGCGCTCGGTCGCGGTCGCGGCCATGCGGCAAGTGTACGGGGTCGGACGGTCCTACCCGACTTCGGGCGGCAGGCGCTCGGCGAGGGCCTCGAGCACCTTCCACTGCATCGACGGCGTCCGGCGCAGCAGCCCGCGGAACGCGGGCGCCGTGATCACGAGCGCGTGCGTCGGCTGGGTCGTGCGGACGGTCGCCGTGCGCGGGCCGCGGCTGACGAGCGCGATCTCGCCGAGGAAGTCGCCCGACGTCAACTCGTTCACCTTGCGGCCGCGGCGGCGCACGTCGGCTGCGCCCTCGACGATCACGACGAACTCGCGGCCGGCCGAGCCCTCCTTCGTCAGGTCGTACCCGGCGGGGACGACGACCTCGTCGGCGACCTCGGAGACCGCGCGGAGCTCGCGGCGGGAGCAGTCGGCGAAGAGCGGCACCTTCGCGAGGAGCTCCATCTTGGCGTCCTTTCTCAGCATCGCCCCGATTCTCGGGGATACCATGTCGACATGTCCAGGCAGACGGACGCTTTCATCGTCGACGCCGTCCGCAGCCCGATCGGCAAGAAGAACGGAACGCTCTCGCATATTCGCGGCGACGAGCTGTCGGCGCAGGTCGTGAACGGGCTCGTGGGGCGGCACGACGTCGACCCGGCGGAGGTCGAGGATCTGCAGTGGGGCTGCGTGACGCAGGTCGACGAGCAGGCCTGGAACATCGGCCGCAACGTCGCGCTGACGGCCGGCTGGCCCGTCTCGGTCTGCGGCACCACGGTCGACCGGCAGTGCGGCTCGTCGATGCAGACGAACTTCAACGCCGCGGCCGCGGTGTGGTCCGGGCAGCTCGATCTCGTCGTCTCGGGGGGCGTCGAGATGATGTCGCGCGTCCCGATGGGCTCGAACCGCGGCTCGATGTCCGAGCTCGTCACCGACCGCTTCGAGATCGTCATGCAGGGCATCTCGGCCGAGGAGATCGCGAAGGAGTGGCAGCTCTCGCGCGAGGAGCTCGACCGCTACTCGCTCGAGTCGCATGTGCGCGCTGCGCGTGCGCGGGACGAGGGGCGGTTCGAGAAGGAGATCGTCCCGGTCGAGGTCGACGTCCCCTCACCCGAGGGCGACGGGGGCGGCGCGGCGACGCTGACGCGCACCCGGTTCGCGGTGGACGAGGCGATCCGGGAGACGACGCTCGAGAAGATGGCGGCGCTCCAGCCGGCCTTCGTCCCGGACGGCGTCGTCACGGCGGGGAACTCCTCGCAGATCGTCGACGGGTCCGCCGCGGTGCTGATCGCGTCGGAGCGGAAGGCGGCGGAGCTCGGGCTGCGGCCGCGAGCGCGCTTCCTCGGCTTCGGCCTCGCCGGCGTCGACCCGCACCTGATGCTCCACGGGAACCCGGAGGCGTGCGACCGCGCGCTCGCGAAGGCCGGTCTCGGCTGGGACGACATCGAGGTGATCGAGGTGAACGAGGCGTTCGCGTCGGTCGTGCTCCAGTTCCTCGCCGACACGGGCCTGCAGGAGCGCTACGAGGCGGGCGACGTGAACGCGAACGGCGGCGGCATCTCGCTCGGCCATCCCCTCGGTGCGACGGGCGCGCGCATCACGGCGACGCTCGTCTCCGAGCTCGAGCGCCGCAACGCCCGCTACGGCATCGCCGCGATGTGCATCGGCTTCGGCCAGGCGATCGCCGGCGTCGTCGAGCGTTTGTAGCGTCCGACCGGGGGTGACGCGGCTTCGCACGGCACATGCTGCCCTCGCCGTCGTCTTCATCGGCTTCGGGACGATCGACGGGACGTGGGCCGCGCGGCTGCCCGCGCTGAAGGGACGGCTCGGTCTCGACAGCGGCGAGCTCGGCCTCGTCATCTTCTGCGTCTCCGTCACGGCGACGGTGCTGTTGCCGGTCGCGGGCTGGCTCTCGTCGCGTGC
>Ga0207657_10007550_pt1 | contig 11143 bp, 17 predicted proteins | sample KBSC33metaG_FD_184316 | JGI IMG/M metagenome (GOLD analysis project Ga0207657, IMG submission 184316) | Corn rhizosphere microbial communities from Kellogg Biological Station, Michigan, USA - KBS C3-3 metaG (SPAdes) (version 2) | ecosystem: Host-associated > Plants > Roots > Rhizosphere > Soil ... | reverse complement strand
TTTCCTGCGCGAAAAACCGAGGGCCGGGCGTGGGTGGGCCGCGCCCGCGCAGGTCGGGCGCGGCGACGGGCTCGGCAGCAGTCGCTCCGGCAGGGGTCCAGGCAATCGCTAACAGCAACCTGCTCTCAGGGGCCGCGCCGCGCAGGACGGGACGCGCGCGCGCAACCTGCTTTCAAGCAGGTTGCGGTCGTCGGCTCAGTCAGGCGGCGCGAACCACGTGCAACCAGCGTTCACGCTGGTTGGAGTCGTCGGCTTTGGTGGAGCCTCAAAGAAACATCTAGCCGCCACGGGCGGTGTCGGTCAGCATTTCGGCGTGGAACCGGAAGACATGCGCGTACTATTCGAGGTGCTTTTCGACCTGCGACGCGACCTCCGGAAGGTGCTCTGGCTACTCGAGGGAGACGACGATGAAGAGGAAGAGGACGCCTGAGGAGCGGGCTGCGGACGAAGCCCGCTACGAGGACCAGATGCGCCGGCTCAAGGAGCGCATCGACTATTGGCGCGCGAAGTCCGAAGAGCGCCGCGCCAGCTCGTAGAGCGCCACCGTCCCCGCCATTGCGACGTTCAGCGACTCCGCGTCGCCCGTCTGCGGGATCGACGCTTGCACGTCGCAGCGGGCGAGCACCTCGGGCGGTAGTCCCTGCCGCTCTGCGCCGAGGACGAAGACGACGTCGCCCCCGAGCTCGACCTCGTGCAGCGGCGTGCCGCCGCGCGGGACCAGAGCCACCCGCCGGCCTGCCGGCTCGTCGAACGCCGCGAGCGGCACGCGGAACAGGGCGCCCATCGACGCCCGCAGCGCCTTCGGGCCGGTCGGGTCGGCACAGCCGTCCGACAGCGCGACGCCGGCACCGAACGCCGCCGCCGAGCGAAGCAGCGCGCCGACGTTCCCCGGATCGGCGACGTGCCAGAGCGCGAGCGTCACCGGGCGCACGCCGCGCGGCAGATCCGCGCGCCGAAAGACGCCGAGCACGCGCGGCGGGTGCGCGAGCGTCGAGACCTCGGCCAGGAGCGCCGGCTCGACGTCCTCGCCCGCGACGAGCAGGTCGACCGGCTCGATCCCGCCGGCCGCCTCGACGAGATCCTCACCCTCCGCGACGAACAGCTCGAGCTTGTCGCGCCAGCGCCGGTCATGGAGCTTGCGGACGAGCTTGAGCCGCTCGTTGTCGCGGGAAGTGATCAGACCTGAAGGGCGGTCTTCGCCTGGTCGGCGATCGCCGTGAACGCCGCGGGATCGCTCACCGCGAGGTCGGCGAGGACCTTGCGGTCGAGCTCGATGCCGGCCTTGCCGAGCCCGTGGATGAACTGGTTGTAGGACAGGCCGTTCGCGCGGGCGGCGGCATTGATGCGGGTGATCCAGAGCTGGCGGAACGTCCGCTTCTTGACCTTGCGGTCGCGATAGGCGTAGACGAGCGAGCGCTCGACCTGTTCCTTCGCGTAGCGGTAGTGGCTGTGCTTCCAGCCCCAGTAGCCCTTCGCCTGCTCGAGGACTGCGCGGCGCTTCTTCTGTGCGTGGACGGCTCGCTTGACCCTGGGCATTACTTGATCCTCAGCATCTGCTTCAGGGCCTTGAGATCAGACCCGGCGAGTTCGATGTTCCTACCGAACTTCCGCTTCTGCTTCGACGACTTGTGCTCCAGGTTGTGGCTGCGCATCGTCGGCCGGCGCAGGATCTTGCCCGACCCCGTCACCTTGAACCGCTTCTTCGCTGCGCTCCGTGTTTTCGTCTTCGGCATGTTGTTTCACTCCTGCGTTTTTCGTCGGGCCCAGCACCATCACCATGTTGCGGCCGTCGAGGAGGGGCTGGGACTCGATCGTCCCGATCTCCTTGACGTCCTCGGCGAGGCGGAGGAGCAGATCGCGGCCCCGTTCCGGATGGGTCGTCTCGCGACCGCGGAACATGATCGTGACCTTCACCTTCGCGCGCTGGTTCAGAAATCTCTCTACGTGACCCTTCTTGGTGTTGTAGTCGTGCACGCCGATCTTCGGCCGGAGCTTGATCTCCTTCACGTGAATCTGGCTCTGGTGCTTCCGAGCCTGCTTCCGCTTCTGCTCCTCTTCGTACTTGTACTTGCCGTAGTCCATGACCTTCGCGACCGGCGGGTCGGCCTGAGCCGCAACCTCGACGAGGTCGAGATTCTTGGCATAGGCGTACTCACGGGCCTCGTCGGTGGACTTGATCCCGAGCTGCGCTCCGTCGTCGTCGATCAACCTGACGTTCGGGACGCGGATCGCATCGTTGATGCGCGTCGTGTCCCTGTTGACGGGGCGGGAATGCTCGATCGGCCGGCGTCTGGGCCTCAAAGGCAAATCACCAAGTTGGGCTTACTCCTCCTCGAATCGTTTCGACAACACAGAAAAGCCGCTGCATGCAGCGGCCCGTTCCAACGGAATCTTTCGACTCGGTTGAACCCCGCGCGGACGATGTCCGGGAGGTGAGGAACGGGTCCGCTCCTGCTTTTCAGGAGTCAAGCGTAGCAAGCTTTGCGAGGAAATCGCCTAGCGATTGCTCGGTCTGGCCGCCGCCGCGCTCCCGGATGGCGAGGCTCGCCTCGCTCTCGCGGTCGCCGAAGACGATCGCGAAGGGGATCTTCTCGAGCTCGCTCGCCCGGATTCGCTTGCCGATCGTCTCGGTCGGCTCCGGAATCTCGACCCGGTAGCCGGCCTCCCGCAGCCGGTCGCCGATCGCCGCGGCAGGCGCCAGATGGCCCTCCCCCACCGGCAGGATCCGGATCTGCACCGGCGCGAGCCAGAACGGGAACGCGCCCGCGTAGTGCTCGATGAGGACGCCGATGAAGCGCTCGAGCGAGCCGAGCAGCGCGCGATGGACGACGTACGGCGTGTGCTCCCGGTTGTCGGGCCCCATATAGGTAAGGCCGAACGCCTGCGGCATGATCGCGTCGAGCTGGATCGTGCCCATCTGCCACGAGCGGCCGAGCGCGTCGGACATGTGGAGGTCGATCTTCGGGCCGTAGAACGCGCCGTCGCCCTCGTTCACGGTGTAGTCGATGCCGCGCCGGTCGAGCGCCGCCTTCAGCGCGCCCTCGGTGAAGTCCCACTCCTCGTCGGAGCCCGTGCGCTTCTCCGGCCGGGTCGAGAGCTCGAATCGCGCCTCGAGGCCGAAGAGGTCGTAGAGATAGTGAGCGAAGTCGAGGCAGCCGAAGATCTCGTGCTCGATCTGCTCGCGGGTGCAGAAGATGTGGGCGTCGTCCTGGGTGACGTGCCGGACGCGCAGCAGGCCATGGAGCGTGCCCGCCAGCTCGTCACGATGGAGCGTCGATGACTCCGCATAGCGCAGCGGCAGGTCGCGATAGGAGCGCAGGGCCGACCCGAACAGGAGCATGTGCCCCGGGCAGTTCATGGGCTTCAGGGCGAACTGCTTCTCGTCCTCCTCCTTCGAGGTGACGAAGAACATGTGCTCCTTGTAGTTGTCGTAGTGCCCGGACGTGATGTACGTGTCGACGTCGTAGAGCAGCGGCGTCTTCACCTCGACGTAGCCGCGGCCGAGGTTCTGGCGCCGGCGCGTGTCCTCGAGCTCGTTCCAGATCACCATCCCCTTCGGGTGCCAGAACGGCGAGCCCGGCGAGTGCTCCGAGAGATGGAAGAGGTCGAGCCGCTGCCCGAGGATGCGGTGGTCGCGCTTGCGCGCCTCCTCGAGTTGCTCGAGGTGCGCGTCGAGATCCTCCTGGCGGTAGAACGCCGTGCCGTAGATCCGCGTGAGCTGGGGCTTCGTCGAGTCGCCGCGCCAGTACGCGCCGGCGAGGCCGGTGAGCTTCAGCGCCTTGATCGGCTTCGAGCTCTGGAGGTGCGGGCCGCGGCAGAGGTCGGTGAAGTCACCCTGCGTATAGAGCGTGATGTCTCCCTCGGCCGTGTCGACGAGCTCGACCTTGTACGGCTCGCCCTCGGCGGTGAAGCGCGCCTTCGCCTCGTCGCGGGAGATCTCCTCACGCGTCCACTCGCGTCCCTCCTTCAGCTCGCGCTTGATCTCGGCCTCGATCTTCTCGAGGTCCTCCTCGCGCAGGGGCTCCGGGAAGTCGAAGTCGTAGTAGAAGCCGTTCTCGATCGGCGGGCCGATCGCGATCTTCACGCCCGGATAGAGACGCCGAACAGCCTCGGCGAGCAGGTGCGCCGACGAGTGCCGGAGGACGTAGAGCGCGTCGGGGTCGCTCGTGTCGCGCGTCGTCAGGAGCTGGATCGGCTGCCCGTCCTCGAGCGGGAGCCGCAGGTCCTGCACCTTCCCGTTCGCGCGGACGAGCACCGCCTGCTCCGCGAGCTTCGGCCCGATCGCGCGCGCCGCGTCGAGGCCGGTCGCGCCGTCGGGAAGTTCAAGCTCGGTCTTGTCGGGTAGCACGACCTTCATGTCAGAACAGGATATGGAACACCCGCGTGAAGACGACCGCAACGACGAAGTCGAAGGCTCGCCGGTACCGGATCCCGAAGACGGGGACTCCGACGCGGACGACGTCCCGACCGCGGATTAGCGGCGCAGCTCCATGAGGACCCATGGCGCCGTGTGCTCCTCGTCGGCGTCGTGGTGCGACACCGCGACGAAGCCGGCCTTGCGCCAGCCGCGAAGCGCCTGCTCGTTCCACGTATACGGATCGACAGTGACGCGCGGCCAGCCGCGGACGTCGAGCAGATGGTCGGCCATCGCACGGGCGGCGTCGGGCCCGAGCCCGCGGCCGCGCGCCTCGGGGACGAGGAACATGTCGAGCCCGCCCTCGGCGACTCCGTCACCCCACACCTGCAAGTAGCCGATCGGCGCGCCGTCGGCTTCGACGATCCATGCCTCCACATCGGGCCGCGCAAGCCGCTCCGACATCTCCTCCTCGGTGAACGTCTCTCCGTCCCAGAACCGCGCGACGTCCGGATCGGCGTGCCACGCGACGAGTCGCTCGACATCGGCGGCGGTCGCGACTCGCAGCTGCGTCATGCGTCCGTGAACCGGAACGTCCATGCGCGATGAGTCATGACCGACGCGAGCTCGCACGTCAAGATCGACATGAATGGTCCGCGGCACGGTGCAATCTGAAAGCGACACGTACACTGTTTTTCGTTTGCATTGCACAAATGCGGGAAGTTAGACATCCTGCGAACAACAAACGTGACGAAGACAGAAGAGGTCGGCACATGGAGGAGACCATCGGCGACTCGATGACAGTCACTTGCCACCCGCATCACAGTGGCAGCGACGAAGACAAAGGGGAGATTCACGTCGGATCGGTCATTCTCAGCGAGATCGCAGGTCGCGAGCTCGTCAGGGTCGACCCTCAGCAGGTCCTCGGCGGCGTGCAGCGGTTGCAGGCGCGACACCAGGTGCGCAGGCGTCCGGTCGTCGAGGTGAACGACGAAGTCAGCGGCAGCGCGGTGCAGAACGTCATCGCTGTGCACGCGTCCGCTGAGCGTCGAATCGGTGCCGTAGAGGGCACTTCAAGGTAGGAAAGATGCAAATCCTGCTGAATGTCATCCGAGGCAACGCGCATACTGCGCTCGTCGTTGCCAGAAACGCTCTCACCTAGGAGGAGCACGAATGGCAAGAGCACGGAGAAAGGCCTCGAGCACGCGCTCGAGTGGCGCCGCTGTAAAGCGCCGCAGCACGACTTCACGCCGTACGACCACCCGGTCGACAGCGGCGCGTAAGAAGACGGCATCGCGCTCGACCGGCCGCAAGAAGACCGCGGCGCGTTCGACTGGTCGCAAGAAGACCACGAGCCGCTCGACAGGCGCCCGCAAGAAGACGGCGTCCCGCAAGAAGACCGCGTCCCGTTCGACAGGCGCCCGCAAGAAGACGGCGTCCCGCTCGGGCGCACGGAAGAAGACCGCGTCCCGCTCGGGTGCACGCAAGAAGACCGCATCCCGCTCGGGCGCCCGCAAGAAGACGGCGTCCCGCTCGGGTGCACGCAAGAAGACCGCATCCCGCTCGGGCGCCCGCAAGAAGACCGCGTCCCGCTCAGGCGGCGCACGGAAGAAGACCGCGTCCCGCAAGAAGACCGCATCGCGGTCGGGCGGCGCACGCAAGAAGACCGCAGCCCGCAAGAAGACCGCATCACGGTCGGGCGGCGCACGCAAGAAGACCGCAACCCGCCGGAAGACGGCGACCCGCCGGAAGGCGGCGTCCCGGACGAGCAGCAGCACCGCTCGCACGGGTACGACCCTCACCGGAACGTCGGCCGGCCTCATCGCCGACGCGCCGTCGCCCGTGATCGAGTCGAGCCTGGGCATCACGCCCTCGCCCGCCACGATCAGCGGGTTCGAGTCCGACAGCGAGACAGGGAGCAACGAGTCCTAGTTCGCTCCACTCGCTTGGTAACGACCGGAGGGGCCCCGCGAGCGTGGGGCCTCTCCCCTTTTCAGGGCTTATCGTCGGAGACCGCGGCGCCGATGCTGACGAGGGAGGGTTTTGCCGCACGCCGCTGCACATCGTGGGAGTTTCGGAGCCGCTCAGGCTGAGCGGCTGCTCTGGCGCGCCGGCTTCGGCCCGCGCAAGGGCGAAGCGGAGGCGCTCGCGAAGCTCGGGCTCGACGGTGCGGTGCACGCGCTCACGAACCCGGGCAACGAGAAGCTCGTCGGCCCGGCGCCGAAGGACGAGAAGGGCCGCCCGCTCGCACCGTACGACGCATGGGGCCACGATCACCTCTGGTGGCTCGACCGCATGGTGCGCACGTCGCGCCCGCTCGTCGAGCGCCTGGCGCTCGTCTGGCACGACTGGTTCGCGACGTCGAACGACGGCGTCGGCTCGCAGCGGCTGATGCTGAACCAGAATCAGCTCTTCCGCGAGCATGGCCTCGGCTCGTTCTCCGACCTGCTCCTGAACGTGACGCGCGACCCGGCGATGCTCCTCTGGTTGAGCGGCAGCGACAACTCGAAGGCGTCGCCGAACGAGAACTACGCGCGCGAGATGATGGAGCTCTTCACGCTCGGCGCCGGCCGCGGCTACACCGAGTCTGATGTCCGCCAGCAGGCGCGCGCGTTGACCGGCTTCCGCAACGACTGGCGGAGCGGCGCCGGCAACGTGAACTTCCGGTACGACCCGACACGTCACGACGCGGGCATGAAGACGATCTTCCACAAGCGCGGCGCGTTCACCTGGAAGGACGCCGTGCATCTCTCGGTGACCCATCCCGATCATCCGAGCTTCTTCGTGCGCAAGCTCTGGAGCTACTTCGTCGCCGGCGATCCCGACGCCGCGACGGCACGTTCCCTCGAACGGCTCTACGTCTCGAGCGGCCGCGCGGTGCGGCCGGTCGTGACGGCGATCCTCAAGCATCCCCAGCTCTACGACGGTGGCCGGCTCGTGAAGCCGCCGGTCGTCTACACCGCGGGGCTCCTGCGCCGCATCGGCCGGCCGATCGACACGACGTCATGGTCCTGGATCGGCTCGATGGCGGGGCAGCAGCTCTTCTATCCCCCGAACGTCGCGGGCTGGGACGACACGCGCTGGCTCGACACCGCCACCTGGCGCGGGCGCTGGTGGACCGCCCAGAACGTGCTGCGGCCGTACGCGCTCGACCCCGGCAAAGCGGTGCAGCCGTACGACGCCGCCGCGCTCGTGAAGAACGCGCTCGCGTTCTGGCACGAGCCGCCGCTCACCGAGCACACGCAGGCCGCGCTCCTCGCCTTCGCCAAGGCGGCGCTCGCCGATGCCGCGAACGCATCGTGGAAGCGCAAGCAGTACGCGGTGATGACGCAGAACGCGCTGCGCCAGCTGATCGCCGTCAGCCCGGAGCTGCAGACTGCATGAGCGACTGCCGTCACTGCACGGGCCTCTCACGGTCGCGGTTCCTCCACAGCGCCGCCGCCGAAGCGGGGCGCGGCCTGCCCGAGATCGAGCCCGGGATGCCGCTGCCGGCCGGCACAGGTCTCTCGCGCCGATCATTCGTTTCGCAGAGCCTCGGCGCGATGCTTGCCGTCTACGGCGGCTCGCGGCTCGGGCTCGGCGCATTCGAGGACGGAATCGCGATGGCGGCGACGTCGCCGGCGCAACCGGTCCTCGTCAGCATCTTCCTCGAGGGCGGCGCCGACGCGCTCTCCGTGCTCTCGCCGCAAGGCGACCCGCTCTACCGCAAGCTGCGCCCGAAGCTCGCGCTGAGCGGCGGGCTGCCCTTCGCCGAGGACAACCGCCTGAACTGGCATCCCGCAACCGCCGGGCTCGCGCAGCTGTACGGCGAGCAGAAGGTCGCGGTGATGCCGGCCGTCGGTTACACGAACGCCGACCAGAGCCACTTCACGTCCCGCCACTACTGGGAGGTCGGCGCGACGAGCGTCAACGTCCGCACGGGCTGGCTCGGCCGCTATCTCGACCGCGTCGGCACGATGGACAACCCGCTGCAGGGCCTCTCACTCGACAACTCCCTCGCACCCGCGCTCGCGACCGCGAAGGTGCCGATCGCGTCGATCGACGGTCCCGACCAGTACGACTTCTGGAGCAACAACGTGTGGGGCGAGGTCGAGCAGCGGATGCTCGCCGCGATCGGCTCGTTCGGCGTGCCGGGCTCGAGCGACCCCGCGCTCGCGACCGCGGCGCGTGTCAGCAGCCAGGTCGACCGGCTCCGCACGCAGCTCCTGCCCTTCCAGGGCGACAACGGGATCACGAGCCCGGTGGCCTACCCGAAGTCGAGTGACGCCTTCCCGAAGCGGCTCGCAGGGCTCGCGGCGATGCTCGGCGCCGGCCTGCCGATGCGCGTCGTGTCGCTGAGCGCGCCCGGGCACTACGACACGCACTCCGACCAGCCGGGCGCGCTCGCGCAAGGGCTGCAGACGACGTCGGACTCGCTCCTCGCGTTCCAGCGTGACCTCGAGGCGCGCGGCATCGCCGATCGCGTGCTCGTGCACGTGTGGTCGGAGTTCGGCCGGCGGGCCCAGGAGAACGGCAGCAGCGGCACCGACCACGGCGCCGCGGGAGTCGGCTTCCTCATCGGGACGCGCTCCAACGGCCGCATGGTCGGCGAGTTCCCCGGGCTGAAGAGCGGGCTCGACGAGGACGGCAACGTGAAGGCGACGTCGGACTTCCGCGGCGTCTACGCCTCGCTGCTCGAGCAGTGGCTCGGCGTCGACGCGGCCTCGGTCATCCCGGATGCCGCCTCGTTCGCGCGGCCGGCGCTCGTTCGATGATCGCGGCCCCTCCCCCGCCCGCACGCGTCCAGGTCGTCGCGCAGGAGTTCCGCTTCTCGCTCTCGCGCCGCACGATCAAGGCCGGCCTCGCAGTGATCGAGCTCCGCAACATGGGCCAGGACGCACACGACCTCGTGCTCAGGCGGGCCGGCGGGACGCGCGTGCTCGTGCGCTGGCCCGTCGCACAACCCGGAGCTGTGATCGACCGCGAGATCCGCCTCGCGCCGGGGACGTACCGCCTCGTCTGCACCGTCGCGAACCACCGCGCGCTCGGGATGCAGGCGACGCTTCGGGTGCGCTAGGAGGGTCTGGCGAGACAGTGGCTGAGCCGCAGGGCCGCGCTGGACGCCGCGCTGCCGCGTCCTCAGTCGTCCCGATAGCAACCGCTATCGAGACTCCCTGCGTCCTTGCATCGCGACGCCCATCGCACGCCTGCAACGAGCACCGCCTCGCCAGGCCCTCCTGCCGCTACTTGTTGCGGTAGACGATGCGGCCGCGCGTGAGGTCGTACGGCGAGAGCTCCACCTTGACGTGGTCGCCCGGATTGATGCGGATGCGATACCGCCGCATGCGGCCGGAGGTGTAGCCCAGAGTCTCGTGGCCGTTGTCCAGCATGATTCGGTACATGCCGGAGCGGAAAGACTCGATTACCTCGCCCTCGAACTCGATTTTCTCTTCTTTGTCAGCCATCTGGACAAGACCGTAGCATTGACGCCGCAGGGCAATCTATTTTGAGCTCGAGCCACGACGATCCCAGCCCCCGGCCGCTCCTCCGGGGGATGATTCATCAGGCCGCTTTCTTCCTGGCGCTGGTGGTGGGAACGCTCCTGGTGATCTACGCCGACGGAACGCGCGAGACGGTCGGCGCGGTGGCGTTCGCCGCCGCCGTCGTCGCGATGCTCGGAGCGAGCGCGCTCTACCACCGTGTCACCTGGAGCCCCGGCACGCGCCTCTGGATGCGGCGCGTCGACCACGCCGGCATCTACCTCCTGATCGCCGGCACGTACACGCCGGTGGGGCTGCTCGTCGTGCACGGGCGAACGCGCCCGATCGTGCTTGCAATCGTCTGGAGCGGCGCGGCGGCCGCGATCATCCTGAAGTTCGCGTGGGTCGGCGCACCGAAGTGGCTCTCGGCAGTGACCGGTGTCGCCGTCGGCTGGGCGGGAGTGGCCGCGATGCCGCAGGTCGTCGAGCACGCCGGCTGGGCCGCGTTCGCGCTACTCGCCGCCGGCGGTCTTGCCTACACGATCGGTGCGTTCGTCTACGCGTTCCGCCGCCCGAACCCGGTGCCCGCCGTCTTCGGGTACCACGAGGTGTTCCACGCGCTGACGATCGTCGCGGTCGCGTGCCAGTACGTCGCGATCGCGTTCTTCGTGATTCACGTCGGCTAACCGACGGAGCTCGCCCAGGGCTCCACGAGCGGCAGCGTCGCGACTGCGACGACCGCGCCCGCGGCGATTGCCCCGCCGACGAGGGAGAGCCGAAGCCGCGAGCCTGGCACGCCCTCGCCGCCGCGGAGCTCTGCAGCGATCGGGCCTGGGAGCCGGATCACGTGTGCGAGCACGTGGATCGACAGGGCCGCGACCCAGACCACAAAGCTCGCCTTGTGGAGGAGCAGGACGAACGACGATCCGGGGCCAAGCGCGGCGAGCGCGATGCCGGTCGCGAAGAGCCCCGCAGTCGCGGCGACGAGCACCGGCCCGAGGAGCCGCAGATGGACCGGCGGCGGGCCGGCGCGGACGTACTCGGCGTCTCGCGTGTAGTAGCGCGCCAGCCGGTAGCCGGTGGTCGCCAGCTTCAGGAGCACGATCGGGACGAGCAACATGCCGACGACGATGTGCCACGAGATGAACGTCTGAAGGGAGATGAGCGTCGCTCCCTCGACGGCGAGCAGCACGAGGAGCACGCCGGCCGTGACCGCGGTGATGCGGGAGTTGGCATCCGGTGCCATCCGAACACGAAAGCAGGCCGAGCTGAAGGTCAGATGAACGCCTTCAGCGAGCGCGCCGCGCGAGCTCGTCCTCGACCTCGCTCA
>Ga0207657_10007549_pt1 | contig 11143 bp, 4 predicted proteins | sample KBSC33metaG_FD_184316 | JGI IMG/M metagenome (GOLD analysis project Ga0207657, IMG submission 184316) | Corn rhizosphere microbial communities from Kellogg Biological Station, Michigan, USA - KBS C3-3 metaG (SPAdes) (version 2) | ecosystem: Host-associated > Plants > Roots > Rhizosphere > Soil ... | reverse complement strand
GAAGTACAGGAAGCCATCCTGGGGATCGGTGGCCAGCGCCAGCATGTCGCGCATGCGGTACTGGTAGGCCGACGCGGTGGCGCGGAAGCGGTCGGTCGGGAAGTATTCGGCGATCAGTTCATACGTCCTGATGTGCTCCGAGCGCAGTTCCGGGCTCTGCTTGTGGTCGAACGCGTAATAGCGCTCGTAGGCGTTGGCGGAGCGGAAGGCCGTGCCGTACAGCGCCTTGAGCGTGACCTGGCGCGCCATCTTGTAGAGCAGGGCCACGCGCGGATTCGTCGTCGCGCCGCCTTCGGAATCGTAGTCGTGGCGCACGCCGGTATTCAGGATGACGCTTTGTCCGAGCCGCATCTCGTCCTGCAGGTAGACGGCGGCCTGCCGCTTCGGGCGATCCACGTTGATGTAAAGGGCATACGGATCGACGTCGTAGTTGGCCATCTTGCGGGTGCCGTCGTGCAGGTATTCCATGCCCGCGATGATCTTGTGGCCGGGCAGGGCGGTGCTGGCGAGGCGCAGTTCCCCGTCGCTGCTGCGGCTTTCGGCCGTATCGATGTTGCGCGTGTTGCCCTCCGTTGCCGTCCCATTCAGGTAGACGCCGTCGTAGCGGTAGCGCGCGACGCCCAGGCTGGCGAACACGTCGAGGTCGTCCGAGAGGGCGCGGTGCCACGACAGGCTGGCACCCGTGTACTCATCCTTCGTCCTGGTGCGGGGATCGTTGAAGCGCTGGCCGTAGGAGGCCGTCGGGATGCCCTTGATGCGGTTGCCGAAATAGGCCTCGGCCACGAGGCCGCCCACGTCCAGCCGCGCGAACAGGCGTTGGTAGCGGTCGTAGTCGAGACCGGAGGCGACACCATGGTTGCTGGCCGCGTCGTCGTACTCGGGGAAGGTCAGGTTGCGTCCCGCGCTGCTGTACGACGATGCGCCCAGCAGCAGGTCGACGCCGCCCTCATGGCGCTCGCCGTGCGCGATCCGCGCCTCGCGGCCGGACCCGCCGAACCGGCCCGCGCCCAGGATCGTCCCGTCCTGCGTGGCGCCGCTTTTCGTGATCACGTTTACGACACCGAAGAAGGCGCTGCTGCCGTAGATCGCGGAACCGGGGCCGGGCACGAATTCGACGCGTTCGATCAGGCCGAGGTCGATCGGAAACTCGGTGCCGATGGCACCCTGGTCGAACACGAAATCGTTGAGGCGCCGCCCGTCGATGAGGATCAGCAGCCGCGTATTCAGGTCGCCCGGATTGCCCAGGCCGCGGATGTTCGCATAGTTGTAGTTGCGGTCGTACGAGATCGCCATGCCGGGCACGCTCTGCAGCACCTCGGCCAGCGTACGGTAGCCGCGCAGGCGGATGTCCTCGGCCGTGATCACCGAGACGATTGACGGCGCCTCGCTGATCTTCTGCGGGATCTTCGATGCCGTGACGACGTCCAGGTTGAGCAATTGCTCGAGTGGCAGACTGTTCAGGTCAGGCGCGGGCTGCGCCAGCGCGCCGGCATGCATGCCGGCCGCGAACAGGCCGAACGCACGCGACAGGTGACGGGACAACGACGTTAGCTTGTTCTGCAACATAAAGCGGTCCTTGGCGACAGGCTGCTTCCTGGCGGCGGTTGGGGCACGCTGTCGTGTGCGACAGTGGCCCGAGCCGCCTAGTGTAAGGACGGGGTGGGAGGCATTTGTTGACTAGAACCAATTTCTTGCCGGATAAGCGGTCGCCGCGGCCGCCATGCCCACCCACGCCGCTTTCCTGCGCAGCGTGCTGCGTCGATAGACCTTCGGCGCCGGACCTGGCCCCGGCTTTGCAGCCATCGCAGAACGGCCCTCAATCGCGGCGCAGCGCTCCCGGCAGCAAGCTGGCCGTCCAGGTGATTGGCGTTGGCCTATCGCCAAACTGGCAGGACCTCGAAGGAAGTGGACTTGAGCGTGACCCGTGCGCGTCTGGCGGCCATGTCACTGGCGGGAGGGAGCCTGGTGCGCAGCCGCGCCGATGGCGCCACCGAAGCGGGCAATTCATTGCCCTTGGCCCTATCGTGCGAGGACAGACCTGGCCCCGCCCTCGGCTGAACCGGGGGTCAGACCGCCAGGCCGGGCACAGGCGGCGCGGCGACGTGCTTGCGGATGTAGTCGGCATGGTCGGGCATGCCCGCGACGGTATGCGCAATGGTCTCGTGAAGCTTGGCGAAATACGCGTGCAATTTCTGCAAGTCCAGCAGACCGACGAGCGGGTCGCAGGTCTTGGGCGTCACGCCCAGTCCCATCAGGATCGAGACATGCGAAGCCACGGAGAAGCCTTGCGGATCGTAGATCACGACGCGGCCCGTTTCGCGGAACAGCTCGATCTGGTGGCGCAGCGTGTCGGGAATCGGCATGTTGGCGCAGTAGCGCCAGAATTCAGAATCGGTGCGGTTGGTGAGCTTGTAGTGCAAGACGATGAAGTCGCGTACGGACTCGTAGTCCGACGAGACCAGGCGGTTGAACTCGTCCGCCAGTTCGGGACGGAAGTCACGATCGGGAAAATTATCCAGAAGCCAGCCCACCGAATGTTCAATCATATTGATGCTGGTCGATTCGAGCGGCTCGAGAAAGCCGCTCGACAGGCCGATGGCGACGCAGTTCTTGATCCAGGCCTTGCGACGCCGGCCCGCGGTGAAGCGCAGCTGGCGCGGCTCGTCGAGGGCACGGCCATCGAGGCCGTCGAGCAGCACGCGCGACGCCGCCTCGTCGGTCGTGAAGCCATTGCAATAAACGTGGCCGTTGCCGGTGCGGTGCTGCAGCGGAATGCGCCAGGTCCAGCCGGCGCTTTTGGCACTCGACGTGGTGTAAGGGGTGAGCGAATCGGTCTTCGCGCAAGGCACGGCCTGCGCGCTGTTACACGGCAGCATCGCGCTCCAGTCGTCGTAGCCGGCCTGGTACACGCCCTCGATCAGCAGGCCGCGAAAGCCCGAGCAATCGATGAACAGGTCGCCCTCGACGCGGCGCCCGTCGCCCAGCTTGACGGCGGTGATGAAGCCGGTCTCGGGATGCTGTTCGACCTCGGTGATCGTGCCTTCGATACGCTGGACGCCGCGTTGCATCGCGTAGTCGCGCAGATAGGCGGCGTACAGACCGGCGTCGAAATGGAAGGCGTAGGAATACGCATTGGTGGCTGCCGGCTGGTCGCCGTAGGGCGGCACGAAGCGGTTCTTGCGCGCCATCACCGTCGCCATCGACCACTCCTCGTACGGGGGGATGTCCTTGAATTGGCGCGCCAGCCGCAGCCAGTACATATGCGACGAGCGGGTCTCGGTGGCGGGACCGAAATCGCCAAAGCCATGGAAAAAGCGGTTGCCGAGATGGCCCCAGTCCTTGAATTCGATGCCGAGCTTGAACGTCGCCTGCGTCTTCTTGACGAAATCGGCGCCGTCCAGACCGAGCATCTGGTTGTAGTAGCGCAGGGTGGGCAGCGTCGCTTCGCCCACCCCCACGCTGCCGATCTCGGGCGACTCGACCAGCACGATCTCGCGCGACCGGCCCAGCGCCAGCGCCAGGGGTGCCGCGGTCATCCAGCCGGCGGTACCGCCGCCGACGATGACGACTTTCTGGACAGGCTTATCGAACATATTTCTTCCCGCGTAAAAAACTATCGCCATCCCAACGAGGAACTCGACACACTGGGTTCCTCCTTGATATGTTCATTTTATATTTCTATTGCGGGCTTGTGTGGCCGCGCGCATCTTGCTGATTGGCCGACCCCTGCTTCGAGGCCGGCGTGTCACGCGGCGCAACTTCACCCCATTGCTTGCGGCACGTGGGAGCTCAACCGCCGCGCCGGCTGGCGCCGGCGCGGCGGTGACGACATCAGAAGTGGTAACCCATCGAGAAACGGAAGCTGCGGCCCGGATCGTACCAGGAGCGGCCCATGTTGCCGATGAACTGCTGATTGGTTTGCTTGGTCACGGTTTGGGTGATGTTGCTGACGCTTGCGTTCGCCCACAGATTATCGGTGAAGTTGTAGTTCACGCTGCCATCCCACTGGCCCACCGCCTCCTGCCAGACCGGCAGTCCCCAACCCACGTCCTTCGGCGCGACGCCGTTGTTGGCGGCGAGGCGCACCGGATCGGCGCTGGTGGCGTCGTTCCCGTTGGCGCCGAACGCGTTGGTCGCCTGCAGGGTGCGCGAGCGCCAGCTGTAGGCCAGGCGCATCGAGAGCGGACCGCGGTCATACATCAACGCCAGGTTGAAGGCATGCTTCGACATGTACGGCACCGGCAGGTCCTTGAACGGCAGGCCGTTCGTGTCGCAACCGTAGAGATTCTGCAAGGGCCCCGCGTTACTAGAGGCCGCCGGGCAATAAGGCAGCGTGTACGGGTGATACAGATCCTGCTTGCCGGTAAGGTAGGTCCAGTTCGCGTTGACGCCGAAGCCTTTCGCCCAGTCGGGCAGCCCCTGCAGCCCGGGAATCTTGTCCAGATAGGTCGAGCCGGCGAGTTCGAGGCCGCCCAACCACAGCTTGGCCGCGTTGGCCGGGCCGGTAATGTGGAACACCTGCGGACTGCCGGCCAGATCGTTGACGGTCCTGTCATAGGTATCGGACATGATGATGTCCTTGACCTTCTTGTAGAACAGCACGGCAGTGAGCGACTGGCCATTCTGCGGATACCATTCCAGCGACAAATCGACGTTGTTCGCTTTGAGCGGCTTCAGCTTGGCGTTGCCCGAGTTTTGGCCGGAGTAGATGACCGCGCTGGTTTTGCCGTTCGTGGTTTGCACGTCCTGCTTCAGCTGGATGTACTCCTGCAGCTGGTCGAAACCAGGACGGTACACGCCCTGAGACAAGGCCAGCCGGGACTGCAGCTTGTCCGTCAGCATCATCTTGAGGTTCAGGCTTGGGATCACGTCGACGTGACTGGCGCTGACGTTGAGCGGCTCGGTGATCTGGCCGAACCGTGGCACGCTGGGATCCGTGTTCGCACTGTAGGTCGGATTGAACACCGTGTAGCCATTGGCCTTGGTGCTCGACCGGACCACGCGGACACCCGCGTTGCCTTCCACCGGGAACCGCAGGTCGTCGAAGCCGAAGCGCAGGGTGCCGTACAGGGCCTGGCTGGTTTCGCTATGCGTCGACGCGGCGCCCTGCAGGGGGTTTTGCGGATCAAGCGCCGCGGGATCGTTCGTGAAAAGCAATGGCTTCCAGTTGGTTCCCGCGGTCGAACAATCGTTGTTGGTGTTCCTGAGCGCATTGCCATCCTGGCATTGCAACCTCACAACCCCCATCAACGCCTGGTACTGGGCCGGGTAGTTCGCCACCATGGCCGGCGTCGCCGTCACGATCGCCGGTGGCGCCGCCATCCTGCCATTGAAGAAGTTGGGGAACTGATTGACCTGGACCTGGCCGATGGCCGCGTACCGCGGATCGCTCAGGTAGCCGAAGCTGCCGCGGCTCCGCCAGCCGCCGCCAGCGTTAAAATCGGCTGGCGAGGGCTGCTGCCCCGGCGTCGAGCTCTGCTCCACTTCCCACGGATTGGCGATGGAGGTCCAGGTGTTGCCGACGGCGATCTGATGCGACGCCGAGCGCTTGGTCAGACGCACGCCAAAGCGCAAATCGCGCAGCACCGGGTGGTCGAAGCTGTACTTGACATCGCCCTTCCACGCATACAGGTCACCTTTGGCCTTGGTCTTGTACGGCTGGATGAAGTTGTAGTAGTAGTTGTTGGGATCGGCCAGGGCGGCGCGGGCCGCGGCGTCGAAGCTGACCGTCGGGCGCGGCTGGGTGGTCATGTCGACGTCCATGCTGGGCACGAAAGAGCCCATGCCGATCATGCCGCCTTCGCCGTGGTTGGTGGAATGCACCCATTGCAGATCGCTCTGGAAAGTCCAGCTCTCATTCATGGTCCACTTGTAGTTCCAGGCCATCTCGCGGGTGCGTCCAGCGGCGTCGTCAAAGCCATTTTGCGTTCCCACCGACAGGCCGCCGGTCACGTAGCGGTTCGCGCCAAGCCCCCCCGGATAGGTCAAGTGGCCCTTTTGGAGGACACCGTTGGCATCGTACTGGCCGTTGGTAACCACCAGGTCGTAGGGAGTCAGGCGGAGGTTTCCGTCATCCGCGCCGATGTTGATGTTGGCGTTCGTGCTCTTCGAACGGAAACCCGAATCGAAGTAGGTCAGCGACGACTCATGGCCACTCTTCTTCCATTGCAGGGCCCCATAGAGGCCCGCGCGTTCCGACTCGCCCTCGTTGGTGCTCCAGGAGGTGCCGGTCGGCACCCACACGGTCTGGCCGGGCTGGGGCTTGGTCAGTGGGTAGAAGGTGCCCATGCTGTACCCGTCGGCACGGAAGGTGGACTTGCCGTAGGAGACATCCACCAGCGCGCCGAACTCACCCATGTCCGTTTTCCAGCGGTTGGAGTACAGGCCGGAGAAGGCTGGCGATTTTTTCTTGCCCAACGCGGAATAGTTGTCCGCGATGGTCAGCGCGCCCGATTTGCCCTTGGTGTCGAACGGCAGCCGCGTGCGCAGATTGATCTGGCCGCTGATGCCGCCCTCGATCAGTTCGGACGAGGGGTTCTTGTACACGTCCACGGCCGCCATCAGTTCCGGCGGGACATCGCCCCAGCTCAATTCGCGCCCCGGCCACCCGGCGGAGAAACTCTCACGTCCGTTCAGCGTGGAGGAACCCCACGACAGGCCGCGAACCTGCACGCCCGACCCCTCCACATTGAACGACAGCGGATTGCTGGCCGCGTTGGTGCGGGTGCGCGAGGTGTTGCGGTCCATGGTGACGCCCACCACCCGCTGCAGCACCTCGGTGATCGACTTGTCCGGCAGCTTGCCGGCCTCGTCGGCCACGACCGAGTCGACGATCTGCTCGGCGTCCCGCTTGATTTGCGCTGCGGTTTCCAACTGCTTGCGCTGGCCGGTCACCACGACGGTCGTGGTGACGCCGTCAACGGTAGCCTGGTCCGACTTCGTCGTGTCCGTCTGCGCGTGCGCGGCATTGCCGCACAACAGTGCGAACTGCGCCGCAGCCAATGCGAGCGCGTTCATCTTGATCGTTTTCCTCACGATCTTCGTCTCTACTCTTGTCATTATCTGTGTCCTCTTGTCTATGCCTTGGTTGCCACCGAGCCGTGCGGTGGCTGTAAAAATCAGTCTGCTGTCACTGGAAGTAGAGCGGGCCGGTCAGCGTGAACTGGCTGTCATAACTCCCCGATGCGCTGGCCGTTTCCCCGTTCGGCTGTACTGCAGAGAACCTGATCTCGACGACCGGATGGCTCTGCAGCTCGTCCCAGGCGTCAAGCCCGCTCAGGTCGCACGACTCGCTGAGCGTGAACTGATTCTTGAGACTGATGTTGTAGTCCGTGGCGGCAGCGGCAGTGGGCTGCACCGTGGCCTTCAGGGTAACGGCGCATGCGTAATTATTGCTGTCAACCTTGTTGGGGTTGAAGTGGGCAAGGATCAGCTCGACGTTGAACTTGTTATTGGACGAGCCGAACCATTCGGGGTTCTGCGCGAGATTGAAATGCAGCCCACTCTGGATGTCGACCTGTACGCCTTTAGGCTTGGTGGGGTTGCTGAAACCGGCGGCGAGGAGGTAGCCTCGGTACGCATTGTCTTTATTAGTCGTGACGTCGGTGTCGTCCGCAACGTTCGGGCCGAAAATCTGGAACGAAGCGTGGTTGTATTGCCATGATGCCGGAGGCGAACCGAAGCTACCGGTAAAGGTGAAGCTGCTACCGTCGCTGGAGGCGGACTTGGAGCAGTCGTTGCACCACCATTGGTTGCCCCAATGCCCAATGCCGCCTTCGTTGGTGTTGTCGCCGTCCTTGTAGCCGCTCAGGAAAGTCAGCTTGGCCGGCAGTTCGGTGCCCACCGGGATGTTCCTGTCCAGCGTCGTCGTCGCATAGATATCGGTACCGGCCTGGGTGGCGGTGACGGTGCACATCCCGTTGGCGAGCGTGGTCAACGTATTTCCGCTGACCGAGCACACGCTAGGTGTCTTGCTCGTAAAGGTGGCCTGGAGACCCGAGTCGAGGGTGGCGGACAGTTGCACCGGCGGACCACCGACGGGCTGCCAGCCCGGATTCTGGAACTTGCTGAATACTTGCGGCTGTTTGGGAATCACGAACAGCTGGCTCTCCGACACCGTGGCGTAGCCCTTGTAGCCGGACTGGGTGGCGGTCACCGAGCACTCGCCGGCCGCCAGCAGCGACAGCGTGCTGCCGCTGACGGAGCACGTCTTGGGCGTGTTCGAAGTGAAGGTCACCGGGCCGCCGGAGCTGGCCGTCGCCTTCAGCTGGGTGGTCGTGACCGTGGGCGGGATGCCCACCATGCCGCCTCCCGGGAAGTCGAAAGTGAGCGACTGCACCGCCCCGCCGCTGCTGCCGCCGCTGCTGCCGCCGCCGCCGCCGCAACCGCTGATCAGCGCGGCGCAGCCAAGCGCAATCGCTGAAACCTGGAATTTCATCGCCTGTCTCCTCATGGTGGTTTTCCTTTCTGCTCTCTGTTGTGTTGATTCGTTGCTCATGGGTCCCGCATGTGCTGTGCCGGGGCGCAGCCGTGCGTCGGCGCGCCACGCGGGAACGCGCGCCGTTGCGGATGTTCGATGGGATGTATTCGACTGGTAGCGGAGTGTCAGAACCTGGTGCGCAAACCTGGCCTTGCAAACCTCAGACGTTATTGTTTTTAATGAATTACAAACATCGTTAATATTTATGATGCAAGCCGGCTTACCCGACCGCAATTACAATAATTGTCAATATCAGCAATAAGATTTACCAGTCTGTACGTACGACGTGGTGTAGCTCAAGAATAAGAGGGAAGGATTGCTTAAGGGAAGTTTCTATCGCGCACTATGCTGATAGGGTGTTGCGCATTCGCATCAGTTTTGGGCGCTGTGTTGACGAACAGTTATACCGGCGTCCGGTTGCCTTGGCATGCGACCGGGTGGTGGCGTTACTGGTGTGTCCGGCACCATGCGTGACCGGGCGGCCACGTTGACCGTCAGCGACGAGACGGACGCAATATATCGTGCAGAGCCGTAGCAAGGTTTGCGTCACCTGAACCGCAACCTGGGAATCGCGGCGGCGCGTCCACAAGGAATCCGTTTGCTTGCGCGTCGGATCGGGCGTATCGGCTGACCGGGCAGGTGGTGCTCCATATCTAGAACATTAACGCGCGACAAACGCTCCAGGGCTTGGCTGGTGCGCTTCGCGGTGTCGCGAGCCGCTGCCTCGTTAATTAATATTTGGGATGGCAGGGCTTGATGGATGCAGCCGTCCGGCGCGGATTGCGGACTGGTTGCGCGTTGCGGTCCAGCCAACAAAAAAGGCGTCACGATCACTCGTAACGCCTTCTTTCTTTGGTACTGCAAATTCGTGGTAGGCCGTGCTGGGCTCGAACCAGCGACCAACGGATTAAAAGTCCGCTGCTCTACCAACTGAGCTAACGACCCGACGGGCAGCATTATAGCGGCTCGACAGCAGGTGGCCAAGTGCTTCCGTGAAGATTGGCAACAAATGTTGGGAGGCGCTAGCAAATGTCAGGCGTTCGGTAGAGGGGTTGCGGTATGATTAATTGATTTTCAGATATTAAAATCGTGCCGTGATCCCGACCGACCCCGATACCGCCACCGACCTGTCCGCGCGCGTCCTGAATCTCGTCAACAGCGGGATCATCGTGCTCGACGCTCACCACAAGATCGTGCTCTGGAACGGCTGGATGGTGCCACGTTCCGCAAGGGCATCCGCGCGCGTGCGCGAGCGTCCGCTGTTCGAGGTCTTCCCCGAACTGCGCGGTTCGCGCGTCGAAGCGGCCATCCTGGCCGCGCTGACCGAAGGCGCCAGCACGACCATCCCGCCAACGGAAAGCCGCGCACCTTTTCCCTTGCGCGAGGCAGGCAGTTTCGACGGTCCGCGCATCGACCAGGCCGTGACGGTCACGCCGTTCCGCGACGGCGAACAGCGCTACTGCATGATCGAGATCCGCGACGTCAGCGGCACCGTCGAACGCGAAAAGCGCCTGCTCGATCATGCCGAATCGCTGCGCGCCCGTTCCTATGTCGACGGCCTGACCGGCATCGCCAACCGCCGCTACTTCGACGTTGCGCTGGACCGCGAACTGCGCCGCGCGCAACGCGCGAAGGGCGAGTTGTCGCTGCTGCTGATCGACATCGATTCCTTCAAGGCCTATAACGACCATTTCGGCCACCAGCAGGGGGACGCCTGCCTGTCCACCGTGGCACAGGCGCTGGCCGCCAAACTGAAGCGCCCGGCCGACGTGGCGGCACGCTATGGTGGCGAGGAATTCGCGGCGATCCTGCCCGACACCTCGCTCGAACAGGCCCGGCTGCACGCGAACACGATCCGCGACCATGTGGCCGGACTGGCGTTGCCGCATGCGCCGTCCGCCCACTGGCCGATGGTCACGTTGAGCATCGGTGTCGCAAGCTTTGATCGCGCAAGGCTGCATGAGGTTCCCGCGCTGATCGAGGCCGCCGACAAGGCTTTGTATGCGGCCAAGCGTGGTGGCCGCAACCGTGTCGTGGCGGATGGCGACGCGTCCGCGTGAGACCTTTTCACATCGTGCATCGCGATACGGGAAGCAGTCCGTTGCGACCGGATTCGTGTCATTTCCCTTCGATCTGACTTTCGCCAAATCGAGACTGTTTCGTGATGCGCTGTATTTACGCCTTGAGACTGGCAAGCGCTGCCCTAGACTGATGTTGCCGCTGCCGGCATGACCGGCACCGCGGCGCCAAAAGGCGAGGCATCGCGCTTCCGGACGCGGTGCCGTGTCCCATATATCACGTCCTGAAGGAGCGATCATGCGTGCCCTCTCACTATTACTTCCCGTATCCCTGCTGCTGCTTGCACCAAGTGTCGGTGCGCAGTCGGGGAATTATCCGATCAATGACGACGCGCCGGTCACCCGTGTCGAGGTGACGGCGCAGCCGCCCGCATTCCGCATCTGGGACTACCAGCAGGAGGCCGTCAGCGGCGCGTACGCCTTGTCGAACGGTTGGCGCATGAAGGTCGAGCCGGCCCGCGACGGTATCCGCGCGCAGATCGACAAGCAACGTCCGATACGCCTGATCGCACAATCGCCGGACCGGTTCGTCTCGCGCGACGGCAATGTGATCATGGAATTCAACCGTGGCGATTCCGGCGATGAC
>Ga0207657_10007547_pt1 | contig 11146 bp, 7 predicted proteins | sample KBSC33metaG_FD_184316 | JGI IMG/M metagenome (GOLD analysis project Ga0207657, IMG submission 184316) | Corn rhizosphere microbial communities from Kellogg Biological Station, Michigan, USA - KBS C3-3 metaG (SPAdes) (version 2) | ecosystem: Host-associated > Plants > Roots > Rhizosphere > Soil ... | reverse complement strand
TTTCTAAAGCAACAGCAAAAAGAACAGGTGCCTTCCAATGAAGTAATTTCCGGCTGGGCATCGAGGCTCATCTGTGTTTTATATCCTGAACTTTCACATTTTACTTACCAGTCGCCAGAAGGTATCAAAGATGATTTTATCAAGCTTGAAAAAGAATTGGTAAGAATAATGGATGCTACAAAAGCTTGCACCAATTGTAATCATGAAGCCGTGAGCGCGCAATTTTTTCAACAATTACCCGAGTTGTACCGCGTACTCAACACAGATATTAATGCTATCCACCAGGGCGATCCGGCGGCAAGAACTGAGTTTGAAGTCATTCGCGCCTACCCAGGGTTTTATGCGCTCTCCTTCTACAGGATTGCCCATGCCTTGCACCAATTAGACGTGCCGCTGCTGCCACGTATTCTCACTGAATTTGCGCATAGCAAAACAGGAATTGATATTCATCCGGGGGCAAGAATCGGCGAGCATTTTATGATTGATCATGGTACCGGCATTGTGATAGGTGAAACTTCAATTATAGGAGAGCATGTAAAAATGTATCAGGGAGTAACGCTGGGAGCACTTAGCATTAGCAAAAACATGGTGAAGATAAAACGGCACCCCACCATCGAAGACAATGTAGTCATCTATTCAGGCGCTACCATCCTCGGTGGCGATACATTAATTGGTGAGGGATCGGTAATCGGTGGCAATGTATGGCTTACGCAATCTGTGCCGCCGGGTTCATTGGTATATCACAGTCCTGAGATAACAGTAGTAGAAAGCAAATTCATTAAAAACAAAGTTTAAGCAATGGCAACTATTTTAGATACAGTGGGCAATACGCCACTGGTGGAATTACAAAGGCTGAACACTAACCCAAACGTAAAAATATATGCAAAGCTGGAAGGTAACAACCCGGGTGGAAGCGTAAAAGATCGCCCTGCACTTTACATGATGCGTAATGCATTAAAGCGTGGCGATATTACCAAAGATACCAAACTGATAGAAGCTACCAGCGGTAATACAGGTATTGCTTTAGCCTTGATGGCCAACATTTTTAATGTGGAAATAGAACTGGTGATGCCTTCTAATTCTACCCGTGAAAGAGTGTTGGCGATGGAAGCTTTCGGAGCAAAAGTAACGTTGCTTGAAAACATAGAAGTGTGCCGCGATTACACGGCAGAAAAAGCATCCGGAGGTAAATTTTATATGTTGGACCAATTCTCTAATTCTGATAACCCGTTAGCTCATTACGAAACTACCGGCCCGGAGATATGGAGAGATACCGCGAAAAAAATCACTCATTTTGTAAGCGCCATGGGTACTACAGGCACCATTATGGGGTGTTCTACTTTTCTAAAAGAAAAAAATCCTTCGATACAAATTATAGGCTGCCAACCAACCGAGGAAGCTTCTATCGCCGGCATTCGCAGATGGCCTGAGGAATATTTACCCAAAATTTTTGATGCAAAGAAAGTAGATCGTATTATGGATGTGTCGCAATATGATGCGGAAGAAACGACCCGCCAACTGGCAAGAGAAGAAGGCATCTTTGCAGGCACCAGTAGTGGCGGCGCGGCCTCTGCGGCGTTGCGCCTGAGCGAAGAATTGAATGAAGGTGTTATCGTGTTTATAACCTGCGATCGGGGCGATAGATATTTGAGTACGGATTTGTTTGGATAAAATGGTGGGCTTTAAAAGCGTTTTTTTTGTGCAATTATACTGGTAAAGGGATAAAACCATAAATTATTTTTAGCTTCAAAAGGCTATTTCATCAATATCAATTACAAAGTATCCCAGCGGGTTTTCCGGTTTACAAACATTGTATTAAAAAGGACTTCACCGGAAACCCCGATGCTTGCAGAGATTCTGAATCGGCCCTCTCTTATTTCTAAGCCCCTTCACACTTCGGGGTTTCATGCTATCTCACAAAAGCCAGGAGAATGAAAACTCCTCTGAGAAACCTGGTTCTTTGATGATGGAAGTTTGATGGAAGGAAAGTGAATAAAAATATTGGTATAGAATTTTTAACTATGTTATTGTCTCGTAGTTTAATGAATGACAGCTATAAGATTCATACAATCGAATAATACATTTTTTAAAAAACTCAAAATGAAAAACAAAAAACCGGAAAAGCATAAAGCTCAAAACAAAGATGTGATTCTTTTAAAAAAAGAACAAGGAAGAAAATATAACCTTGGGCCAATGACCGCTATTTTCAAGGCAGACGAAGCCGAAACGGATAATAAATACAGCATTTCAGAATGGTGGCTGGAGCCACATTCCGAAGGGCCTGAAGCGCATTTGCACGAAAATATTGTCCAAACATTTTATGTCTTTGAAGGGCCTGTCTCGTTTTTTGCCGGCAATAAATGGATTGATACTGAAACAGGAACATTTATAAGAATTCCGGAAAACACAATGCATACTTTTGCAAACAGAACGGGCAAAAAAACAGGATTTATTAACTTTGATATTCCTGGCGGATTTGAAAAGGACATGCCTTCAATGGCTGCATGGTTTGACGATAACAAATGATCTCCGGCAGTGAACCGACAAATAATAATGATTCTTATTTAACGTTGGCTATTACTTAAACTAACATTAATGGTAACCTTAGACATTATAAAAGAGCAGTATTCTAAAATGCCCGATGAAGAACTAATTCACTTTGCAAAAAATGAATCTCAGCATCTGACAATTGAATCATTTCGTTTATTGCTATCAGAATTTGAAAATCGTAATCTTGATATTGGAATACTTGAATCGGTTGAGACAGACAAACAATTAGCGAAACTAAATAAACAATCATCTTTTGAACAAAAAACTGCTCAGGAATTCGAACAATCCATACTCGAATATGCATTAACTGAGAAAGAAAAGGGTACATCCAATATTGATATTTATAACGGATTGATACAAAAAGGTCTTGGTGAAGAGTACGCTTTCATGTTTGTACAAAGTTTAAGTTGGAAAGTAAAATCATTGGTTGATAGATATGATACAAATCTTATCTTGAGTTGTGTATTTGTATTGGGCGGAATTATCATGTTCGCATTATATTCTACTGAAACCTTCGGACCAATGTTTGCTTTATACGGTTTTCTTTTAATCGTACTTGGAATATTTGGAATAATTAAAAACTATTCGAATAAGCAGAAGTATCAAGCAATTCAAAAAATCATTGAGTCAGAAGAAAGTGAAATTACAGAAGGAGATAACAGTTATATGAACAACTAAACTAAGCGACAGCTAACATGACTAAAAATTATAAATTTCCCCACCGAACGCGAGAACCGATGTGTAAGATGCGCCGCTCTGACGCTGCCAACGCAGATTTTAAATATCATTCTTTCTGTAATAACATTCCAAGACACTAATTCCAAACGAGTTCAAAAAAAATCGCTTACTTCGTGCAACTTTAATCTGAAATTTTTTGTTCTATTTTTAATTGGAATCATAATTATGAAAGTTTATTTAGAAAGAGCCACTAAAGTTCAGCAACGGATAGACGAGATTAGCCTGTACAGCGACGACACACGCTGGCTTAGCCGAACCTTTGGATCACTTGCTTTGAAAGAATGCGGTCATAAAATCGGTTTATGGATGCAGGAAGCCGGACTTGATGTCAGGGTTGACAATATCGGAAATATAAGAGGGAAATTATATAGCGCCAATCCTGAAGCAAAGACCTTTGTAATAGGTTCCCATTTCGACACTACTGTAAGCGCAGGGAAATATGATGGTATTTTAGGAATTATAATGGGTTTGGATATTATCGAAAACATTAAAGCGAAAAATATTCAACTTCCTTTTCATCTTGATATCATTGCTTTTGCTGAGGAATCCGGAATCCGGTTTCATGCTGGTTATCTCGGCAGTAAGGTGATAGCCGGCTCTTTCAAAAATAAATTTCTCGAAATAAAAGATGAAGACGGCAATAAATTATCACAGGTTTTACAATCGTTGAACTATGATATCACCCGGCTAAAAGAAGATGCTATACCGGCTGAAGATTGGCTTGGATATTTTGAAATTCATATTGAACAAGGCCCGGTTTTATTTGAAAAAAATATCCCGGTAGGAATTGTGAATAATATCATAGGACAGAAAAAAATTGAGATCACTTTTACTGGTGAAAGTGGCCACGCGGGAACAGTGCCTATGAATTTGCGAAGGGATGCATTGTGCGCGGCAGCAAAATTTGTTTTAGGAGTAGAAAAATATGCTTCAAAAGAAAAAAGAAAAATACTGGCTACTGTTGGAAAATTAGATGTTCCCGAGTCCGCAAGCAATACCATACCTGGCACCGTAAACTGCACCCTTGATTTAAGAAGTGAAGACTGGCAAGTATTATCTGATGCTTATGAGGTCATTTATTCGCTGTGCGAAAAACATTGCGACAAAAGAAATATTTATTTTGAATGGAAACTAATCCATGAAACAGATCCCGTGACATGCAATAAAAAACTCCGGAAACTGCTGGCTAATTCCATTGATGAAAAAAATATTGAAGTAGCTTACCTTGATAGTGGCGCTGTTCATGATGCAGCGGTGATATCGCAGGTGGCGCCGGTGGCTATGCTTTTTATAAAATGCCTAAGAGGCAGCGGCCGCAACCCTTTAGAAACTGTAGAAGATTACGACATAGCCACCGCATTAGATGTTTGTGATCATTTTATAGAACAATTATCTGTTGCCAGTCTAAAGAATTTAAAAGAAAAAATAAAAATAGAAATGTAAACTATTTGTAGGTTTACTGTAACCTTTTACCCGGTAGTGCAGAAGTTAGAAAGGACAATTATTTTTCTTCCATTTCTACTACTCCTGATTTTTTTTAATTAACCCCAAAATCTAAAACCTGCTTTTATTCTGATAGAAAAATCTTACGGCAGGATCACGCTTATTAATCTGTAAAAGAGCCTGCATTTCACTCCCGCAATAATCCCATATTTCTTACATTTACTCCCTCAATTTTATCAAATGAAAAAAAATATTTTTTGCATTCTTATTTGCTTCGGTATTTTTTCGTGCAAAACAAAAACTGCAGAAACACCAAAAAATGTTTTTGCTGCAGATATAGACACAACTGTTAATCCGGTTGATGATTTTTTTGATTACGCCAATGGAAAATGGATAAAAGATAATCCCATTCCCGCTGACGAAAGTTCCTGGGGAATCGGAAATATTGTATTTAATGAAAATCAACAACGCCTTCACGAAATAAGTGAAGCGGCAGCAAAAGAAGGAGGAGCAAAAGGTTCAGCATCTCAAAAGATCGGAGATTTCTGGACAGCCGCAATTGATAGCGCTACTATTGAACAACAGGGAACTAAATATCTACAGCCTTATCTGGATAAAATAAATTCAATTACTGATTTTCCTTCATTTATAAAAACAGTTGCTGATCTTGATAAGATTGGGGTTGGCGCTTTGTTTGACGATAACGTTTCACAAGATGATAAGAATAGTGATGTAATGGCTTTTAAATTGAGGCAGGGTGGTATTGGACTTCCGGAGCGCGATTACTATTTTAAAACAGACTCATCCACCACAAATATTCGCAAAGCTTATGTTGCTCATATAGCAACAATTCTGGAATTTCAGGGCCGCGATTCTGCATCTGCTTTAAAAACAGGAGAAAATATTTTAGCTCTGGAAACTAAGCTGGCAAAGGTTTCACGTACACTTGCCGATTTGCGCGATCCTTATTCCAATTATCATAAAATGCCGATCGAAGATCTTAAAAAACTCTCCTCATCTATTGACTGGGAAAATTTCTTAAAGAATATTGGTGTTGCCAAAGTAGATTCAGTAATTGTAGGCCAGCCTGAATTTTTCAAAGCTTTGGATGGCATTTTAAAATCAACATCAGTTAACGATTGGAAGGATTATTTAACCTACCGGTTGGTAAATTCATATTCAAATGCATTGCCCGAAAAATATGGAGTGGAAACATTTAATTATGGCAAATTATTTAGCGGTGCAAAAGAAAGAAAGCCTCGCTGGAAAAGAGTAATACAATCAGAAGAACGCGCCATGGGCGAACTTCTTGGACAACTTTATGTAAAAAAATATTTTGATTCAACCTCCAAAAAACGCTATGAAGAAATGGCTGAAGAAATTCGTTTAGCGTATAAAGGACGAATAGAAAAATTAACCTGGATGAGCGATAATACCAAAAAAAAAGCCATCGTTAAATTAGAAGCTATCAAAAAGAAAATCGGTTATCCGGATAAATGGAAAGATTTTTCTGGAATGGAAATAAGCAGAGAAAGCTATGTGCAAAATGTGATTAATTCAAGAATATGGTGGCATAATTTTGAGATGAATAAATTGGGTAAACCCGTTGACAGAGACGAATGGGATATGTATCCGCAAACCTATAATGCCTATTATGACCCAAGCAATAATGAAATTGTTTTTCCTGCTGCGGCATTCATTGTTCCGGGATATGAAGATAAAGATTTGGATGATGCCACCATGTATGGATATGTAGGAGCAAGTTATATCGGCCATGAGATTACACATGGTTTTGACGACCAGGGAAGATTGTACGATGCAAAAGGAAATTTACATAATTGGTGGACAAAAAATGATTCTGCTGAATTTGCAAAAAGGGCTGCGGTAATTATAAAACAGTTTAATGATTTTGAACCTTTGCCTGGTGTACACATCAATGGAAGAGCTACGCAGGGAGAAAATATTGCAGATCTTGGCGGACTTGAAATAGGCATAGATGCTTTCAAAAAATCTGATGCATATAAGAAGAATGAAACGCTCTGGGGACTTACTCCGATGCAACGCTTTTTTATGGGATACGCTTTGAACTGGCTGTATGAAACACGTCCTGAAAGTCTTAAAACACAATTAATGACTGATGTTCATGCGCCTGCGAAATACAGGGTCAACGGCCCTTTCAGCGATATTGAAGAATTTTATAAAACTTTTAATGTAAAGCCGGGAGATAAAATGTACAGGGCGGATAGTATAAGGGTGAAAATATGGTAATTGAAAAACAGACCAAAGACAATTATTTTTCTTCCATTTCTACTACGCCCGATTTTTTTTCATGTACTCCCGAATCTAAAATCTGCTTTGTATGCAGATAGAAAAATCTTGCAGTAGGATCATTCTCATCAATTTGTAAAACCTTTTTAAACGCATGATTCGCATTCGCAAATGATTGATTCAAATAACAAGCAACCCCTTCATTAAAAATAGAAAGGGTTTCAACTTTTTGCTGCAATTCTTCGTCAGTATTACTACTAAAACATTCGTAAACATTGATTGATGAAAGTTTTCCCTTCAATTGCACCAGCCCAAGATTTCGCAGATGGAACACTTCAGGATGTTCTATCTGCTTCAGGCTTTCTTCGCTCAACAAAATAGATGCTTTATAATGTTTGGTAAGGCTTTCTACTCTTGAAGCTGTATTAACGGTATCTGAAATAGTGCAGGCATCCATCCTGTCCTGATCGCCGGTAATTCCCATAATGAGAGAGCCGGTATGCAGCCCCACTCCTATCTGTATGTGCGGTTTATTTTTGTGCTCTTGCAATTTATTGAACGCCTGGATTTCCCTCTGAATCTCAATGGCAGCTTCTAAAGCATGAGCTGCGTTCACCGGGAAAATAGCCATGATAGAATCGCCAAGATATTGATTAATAAAGCCCTGATGTTTGCGAACGATCGGGCCCATCCGTGCATTAAACAAACAAATAAATCCAAAAGTCTCTTCCGGCGTCATCTTTTCTGAAATGCTCGTGTAATCACGAATATCAGTAAAGAGTACCGTCACTACTTTTTCTGCCTGGTCGCCAAGCTTCACATCAGTGATTACTTCATGGCCTAATGATTTCAAAAACTGGTAAGGAACAAATTTTTCGGTTGCGTCAAATACTTTTCGCATCGCTGCTTCCCTTTCCTCTGCTTCCCTGATACTTTTTTCATACAGCAATGAGCTTTCTATTGCAGATGAAGATTGCAGCGCAAGTGTGGTTAGAAGCTTTAATGAATTGGCAGTGTATTTATCGTGTTCTTTGCTGCCAAGAATGATAGCGCCCATTATCCTTCGTTTCACTTTCAATGCCGAATAAATGACAGATTTAATTTCGGGTAAAACAATACCGGCTTTTTGCAGAGAAGCAAAATCACTCACGATTTCTGACTGGCCGCTAAGAATGATTCCGAGCAACAAGTGCAATTCTTTATTGATGATTTCCTTTTCAAAAAAACGGCTGTCCGTTGATGCTTCTACTTCCAGGCATTTTTTATCTTCATCCCATAACACCACTACCCCACTTTCCGAATTAATTACATGACTTGCTTCATCGAGTGTAATTTCTGAAATGGCTTTCGCGCCTATCGTTTGCGCCAGTTTATCAGAAAAATTAAAAATTAAATTTATTTCCTGGTATAAGTTTAAAACCTCGCTTCCTAAATTTTTTCGTTCCGATTCTTTGCTCAATAAATGTGATAAAATTTTAGCAATAGAATCTCCCTTCTCACTTCCTTTGACCCAACCCATTGTTTCATTTTCAAATAAAACAGGAAATTGAAAATGAGAAGAAATCGTTCCGTTGGAAAACAGAATTTTACCACTATTATCTTCGATGGAAATAGTTGCGCCTAATTGTTTAGCCAAAGAACTTACCATATTGATGCTGTCAATATCTTTGCTTAAAATATTCTTTAAACTTAATTTAGCCATTTTATTTTAGCAATAAGCAACGTTCAATAATTTACAAGCCCAATATTTCTTTTGCCTTTTCCAGTATCACTTCCGGGTCAAATGGTTTGGTCATATATAGATCGGCCCCGACCTCCTGCCCTTTCTGACGATCCAGTTCCTGGCCTTTCGCAGTAAGCAATACGATAAAAACATCGTTGAGTTGTAGTTCTTTTTTTACTTTTCTGCACACTTCCATACCATTCATTTTAGGCATCATCACATCCAGGAAAACGAGTTGTGGTTTTTCAGCTTTTATTATTTCAAAAGCCTCTTCTCCGTTTTGTGCGGAAAAAAAATTAACACCATCATCTTCAAGATCTTCAAGCGTTTGTTCCAACAGCATCCTGATGTGTGCTTCATCATCTACAATTAAAAGTTTTTGTTCCATTAGTTAGTTCTTAATTTTTAGTTCGTAGTTATCAACATATTTCGAGAAAAGAAAAACAGAAATTGCCATTATTTATTTGTTTACTGATTCCCCATTCACTATTCACCATTCACCCAACTACTGGTAAATAAAAAACAATACATTTTCCAAACCCTTTTCAAAGCGCAAGGTTTTCACTATTTCCTGGTTACCCGATAACAGTGAATTTAAAATGATAATATCCGGCTGTGAATCAATTGCATTTTTTACCAATTCTTTTCCATCTGATTCTAATACCTGGTAACCTTTTGCCTGCAAAACATCGGTTAATGAACGAACGGCTTCGCTGTCTTCATCCACTACCATTACTTTCCTTTTTGATTTTCCCTGTTCCAGTAAATTGCCTACTTCAGTAAATAGTTGCGCGGTATCAATTGGTTTGGTCAGATACCGGTCAACACCAATTCTAAAACCTCTCGCTTTATCCTGCACAATCGACAAAATAATAATCGGAATATCCATTGTTTGTGGATCATTTTTCAAAATGGCTGCCACATCAAACCCGTTCATCTCAGGCATCATTACATCAAGAATGATCAGGTCGGGACGTTTTTTCCTAATACTTTCCAAAGCTGCTTTTCCATTGGTTGCCTGTTCAATTAAATAGCCTGCGTCGCTCAATTCCTGTTCTAATAATGAGCGTATTGAATCATCATCATCCACCACGAGAATCGTGGCGTTTTTGCCGGCAACTTTTAATTGAGAAAATATCATTTGCTCTTTTAATTGCTTCACCAATTCATTTAAATGAATCGGTTTATCTTTTTTCAAGATTTTATTTTGTGATGAAGCAAAAGGAATCGCAAAAGAAAAAGTACTTCCTTTGCCTACTTTACTTTCTACCCAAATGCGTCCGCCATGATGTTCTACGATTTCTTTACAAATTGGCAATCCTAATCCTGTACCTTTTGGCTTATCCGTAAGTGTATCTCCGCCTACCTGTTTAAACTGCTCGAACACAGCGCCATAATCTTCCGGCGCAATACCAATGCCGGTATCGGTGATGCTTACAATTACCTCTTTGTCTTTCTGAAACACCTCACAGGTAACTGAGCCTTTTTCAGTAAATTTTACAGCGTTGGAAAAAAGATTAATCACTACCTGGATTAACTTATCAGCATCCCCGGTAATTTCCGGAACATTGATATCTATTTTCTTAGCAAGTTTTACTTCTTTTTGTTCAAACAAAGCAGTAGTAGCTGCAATCGCTCTCTCTACAACTTCCGGAATGGAAACATTTTCCTCGTTCCACTCCATTTTGCCCGCTTCTATTTTTGCAAGATCAAGTACATCGTTTATAAGGTGAGTCAATCGTTCACCTTCAGAGATGACTACCTGTAAGTTTTCGTTGATCTGGCTCACCGTTTTTTCAGTTCTCGGATCTGATTGATCCACGATAGGAAATATTTTATCGTGAAGTCTTTTGCTGATGATTTTAGCGAAGCCCAAAACAGAAGTAAGTGGCGTCCTCAATTCATGGCTCACCGTAGAAAGGAAAGCGCTCTTGGCTTCATTGGCTTTTTTAGCAACATTGCTCGCATCTTCGGCTTCCATTTTTGCCTGTTCCACATCTTCAAAAAGCTGTGCATTGCGAAGCGCCACGCCAACAGAAGAAGCGATGGTAGTTAATAATCGTTGATCATTTTCATTAAAGCGGTTCTCTTTTTCAGTACTCTGTACACTCAATACACCAATAATTTCATCTCCAACCGGTATTGGAACTCCGATATAAGAAGAAGCCGGGGTTCCCATTTGAGAGATGCCCATTTCTTCATGTTTCATACTCAAATCCTTATTGATCAGAAGTGGTTCTCCGGTCATGATTATTTTAGATGTCAGTCCATCTCCGATTTTTCGTGAAGGCATAATCTCTCCATATTGATAGCGGAAATGAATCATTTTTGTTTTCGTATCCAATAAGGCCAGATAAACAATATTAGCTTTGAACAGATCGCGTAACTGGTCGCCAACAAACTGGATAAGCTCGCCGGGGTTTA
>Ga0207657_10007546_pt1 | contig 11147 bp, 12 predicted proteins | sample KBSC33metaG_FD_184316 | JGI IMG/M metagenome (GOLD analysis project Ga0207657, IMG submission 184316) | Corn rhizosphere microbial communities from Kellogg Biological Station, Michigan, USA - KBS C3-3 metaG (SPAdes) (version 2) | ecosystem: Host-associated > Plants > Roots > Rhizosphere > Soil ... | reverse complement strand
GGCGGTTCGCGAACCGCTACGTCGCATTTGATGGAGCGCTTCCGGCTACTGAATGGCGGCCAGCGGCTTTCAGTGGTCTTCACCTGGGAAGATCCGAAAATGTACGCCAAGCCGCACACTTACGAGTTTCGGTATTACAGGGCGCCTCCGGGGACCGAAGCGCGGGAGTTCGACTGCAACGCAAGCGATGCGGAGCGAGCCAAGTTCCTGACGAGCGTCCCGGGAAAGTAAAAGAAAGTCTGTGACCCGACGCGATTTCATCAACGGAGTTTCGATAGCGGCGGCGGGTGGCGCGCTCGCGTCCGCGACGCGCAGCGCCAACGCGCAAGCTACCTTCGCGAAGTCCACCACCGTTCGCTACCCGCTCGGTATCCAGCTTTTCGCGCTGATTGGGCGCGACCTGCCGCGCACCTGGGAAAAATATTCCGCCGCGATTGAAACCGCCGCGAGTATGGGCTACGAATTTATCGAGCCCGCCGGTTTATGGGGTTTCGATCCGCAAACCATCCGCAAGAAAGCTGAGCAGAGCGGCCTCCGGGTGCGTTCACTGCACATGGGTTTCGACCAGATGAACGATCTCCCGGCCGCGACGATCGCGCAGGCGCGGGAAGTGGTTTACGCGTCGGAAAACATTGTCCCAATCGCGCGCGCGACGGTTCCGGTGGCGCGGGATCTGGGCTGCGAATGGGGCGTCATCGCTTCTTCGGCGACCTCGAGCTACCAATCCGTCGATAGCATCAAGCGCCTGTGCAACGCGTTTAATGAAGCGAGTGTCATCGCCGAGCAGGCCGGACTCAAGTTCGGATATCACATGCATTCCATCGATTTCACGCCGGTCGATGGCGTGCTGCCCTACGGACTCCTGCTCGAGCAGACCGGCCCCCTGGTCCGCTACGAGCTGGACGTCTGTTGGGCCGAAGCCGGCGGAGTGAATCCCGCCGCTTTCATCGGCAAGTATCCCGACAAAATCGTCAGTTTTCATCTTCAGGATCTCAGCCGGGAGAAGAAAGTCGCCAACCCCGGAGACGGCATCATCGACTTCAAGGCAATTCACGAAGCCGCGCGCAACCTCGACAATCCGATGTTTTTGGTGGATCGCGACGGCGTCACCGGAGATGCGCGCGTGGAGCAAGCCAAACAGGCGTTTCGCTATTTGCAGGGATTAGGCTGGGGGAAAGCAGTTTGAGCGTAATATAAGGAGCACAGGCATGAAATTAAAACATTTTGCAATCGGGCTGTTGGCGATGGCGCCGATCGCGCTCGCCCACCATTCGTTTGCGATGTTCGAACTAACCAAGGACGTCGCCTACGAGGGAACTGTAATGGAATACCGCTGGGAAAATCCGCACACCCACATCATTGTTAAAGTGGACCCGGGCGCCGCCGACCCGTCGACCGTCGGCACTTGGGACATTGAGGGCGGCTCCACCAACATTATGGGGCGGCAGGGCTGGACGCGCGCGACATTCAAAGTCGGCGACCACGTCAAATTGGTCGCGCACCCGATGAAGGACGGCACCAAGGGCGCGTCGCTCTTCTACGCCCAGTTGCCGGACGGCAAGCGCCTCTATCACGACATCGCACGGCCGAAAACCGAGGGCGCCACTGCCTCCGCAAAATACTAGCGCCACGGAAGGGGAGCGGAAGGCGGCCGGCTGGGAGCTGAAGGCAGGTTGTCATGTCGGTTGTTAGTTGGTGCCACTGGCTCCAAAATACATCCTGGGCTACGTCGCTCCGCCAGTCGGATTTCTTCTTCCCGCTGGTCGAAGGGAGCCACATCCTGGCGCTCTCACTGTCGGTCGGCCTGATCATCCTGCTGGACCTTCGATTACTGCGTCTGGTGCTGCCCAGCGAACGCGTTTCGAAGATCATGAATCAGGTAATGCCATGGGCTCTGCCGGGTTTCGGAATCATGTTTGTAACCGGCCTCTTGTTGTTTTTCGCGCAAGCTGAAAAGGTTTACACCAACGGCTATTTTCGCGTGAAAATGCTGGTGTTGGTTCTGCTGGGCATCAACGCGTTGATATATCAGTTGAAATTTTATCCGGCCATGGCCGAATGGGATCTTTCGGAATCGGTGCCTCGCGGCGCGCAGGTGATTGCGGTTACATCACTCGCTTTCTGGATGATTGTGATTGCGTGCGGCCGATTGATGGCTTACGAACTGTAGACGGGAAGCGAAAAATGTCACTTCAAGACCTGTGGCGGATGTCGTATGATTCCCATACCATCGACATCCTGCGCAACTCGAAGTATGCGATCCCGGTCATTCAATCGTTTCACCTGTTCGGAATCACGCTGCTGCTGGGCAGCATGGTGATCCTGAATCTTCGCCTGTCGGGCATCGGCCTGCGGCAGATACCAATGGCCCTGCTGGCGAAGCAGGTTTGGCGACTGGCCATTGGCGGCCTGTTGCTGGCGATGGCTTCCGGATTTCTGGTTTTTCTGCCGGACCCGGCGCGCTATGCCGCTAACTATGCGTTCCGCACTAAAATGGTGGCGCTATGCGTTGCGGTCGGCTTTCAGTTCCTGATTTATCGCAGGGTCATCCGGTCGGGTGCGGCTGAATCCGGTTCGCCGCGCAACATTATCGTCGCATGCTGTTCCCTTACGTCGTGGTTCCTGGTAGGCTGGGCCGGACGCGCCATAGCCTTTTTGGGGTGATGAAATGATGACCAAAACACGATTGAGAATCAAGGTCCGAGCGGCGCTCATGCTGCTGGCGGGCGGCCTGGCGGTCGCGGCAGGCGTGGAATTGAACCATCCCACCGGCACCAAAGGCCTGTTCATGGTGGACAAACTCGGCGCTCATCTGCGCTTCTTCGATCCCGTGACGTTCAAGGAGCAATCCGCGATTGAAGTCTCGGCCAACCCCCACGATTTCGCTTTTTCGGCGGATCACCACCTGGCCTACGTTCCCATTTATGGCGACGGCGTCTACGGCAAGAATCCACATCCCGGCCATGAGATCGACATCGTGGATTTACAGACCCAACGAGTTGTCGGCATGATCGATGTCGCGCCCTACCGGGCTCCCCACGGCATTCAGATCGCGCGCGACGGCACGGTATACGTCACCTGCGACCTCGACCGCAAAGTGCTGGTGATCGATCCCAAGGCTCGCGTGATCAAGGCCACCATCGACACCGAAGGCACCGGACATTGGATGGCGCTGCTGCCGGATGGCAGCAAGATGTACGTCGCGAATAAGAATGACAAGCCCTTCATAAGCGTGCTGGACCTCAAGACCCGCAAGATGATCGGCAAAGTTCCCGCGCCCAACGGTACGCAGGGCATTGCGGCTTCGCCCGACGGCAAGCTGGTGGTCGCCATGGATTTCGCCGAGCCGGTGCTAATTGTGATCGATCCCCGCACCGATCGCGTCACCGACCGCATTCCGCTGAAGGACCAGACCCAGGGCGGCTACAAAGTTTCATTCTCGCCCGACGGCCGGCGGCTTCTCACGATGAATCTGGCCGCCAAGCTCGCCAATGTGTTCGACACCGCCAACCTGCGCGGGGAGCAGAAGGTTCTGCCGACCGGGAAAGATCCCATGGGCTTCGCTTTTTCAGCCGATGGTAAGACCGCGCTCGTGGCGAATCACGGCGACGGCAGCATCTCCGTCATCGACTTGCGGAAAATGGAAGTGGTGAATAACTTCCACGCCGGAACCGGCATCGAGACGCTCTCTTATTACTAGTATGAATATCATTGCTGGAGTCGATCTGGGCGGAACGGCCATCAATTTTACGTTCCTCGACGAGCGGGAGCACTTTCTGCTGGAAGGCCTGTGCGAGCATCCGGCGCGCTCGGTCGAAGGCCCGCAGGTATGCCTCCAGCAGATTGAAGATGGCCTCCAGATCGCCGCCGCGAGAGCCGGAGTTTCATACGCCGACATCGCCATGGTGGGTCTCGATACGCCCGGTCCCGCCAGCGCCACCGGCGTCTTAAGCTCGCGCGGAGCCACAAACTTTGTGCACGCGCAGTGGAACGGCTTTGATCTGCGCGGAGGCCTGGAAGCCGTGCTCGGCAAGCCGGTGACGTATCTCAACGATGGCAATGCCGCCGCGCTGTGGGGACACTCCACAATTTTTGGCTTGAACAATCGAGCCACTTCGATCTCGGCGATTATCGGCACCGGTTTAGGCGGCGGCGTGATTGCCGAGGGAAACGTTTTGAAAGGGCGCGCCGGATTCGGCGGAGAACTAGGCCACGTTTTGATTCCCTGGCAGACCATTCCCGGGCTGGACGGACTGAATCCGCAATGCAACTGCTGGCGCACTGGCGATCTGGAATCGTTGTGCTCCCTCACTGCTATCGAGAAAACTCTGCTGCCATTCTTTCTGGCTCGCAACCCCGATCACGAACTGAACCGCATCGCGGATGTGCACCAGGCGGCCTTGCAGGTGCGCGGGCGAGCCGAGCGCGGCGACCCGATGTGCCGCGAGATTTTCCGCGTCCAAGCGCGGGCTCTGGGATTATTTTTCGATGAGATGGTGAACGTCTTCGATCCCGATGCCTTGATCGTCGGCGGCGGCGCACTCGAAACCGGCAAAGGATTCCAGCACTGGTTCTTGGACGAGATTCACGCGGGCATGCCGATTCAGCGCGAAGAGCAGATCGATATCCCGATCCATGTGATGCCCAACGGCGACACCGCCGGAGCCCGCGGCGCGGCCATTGAGGCATTGAAGGCTTGGCGTACCGGGAATGTGGAGCAAGCTGCGGCGTCCCCGCTGGCGCGTGGGAGTGTGAGATAGAAGTGATTGTCAGAAAGGAACCATCAGCGTGCGAGTAGGCGTATTCACCCCGCTTCTGTCCAGCCTTTCCTTGAAAGACGTTTTCAAAAAGGTGGCTGGCCTGGACATTCATACCGTCGAGTTAGGTACGGGCAACTATCCCGGTGACCCGCACTGCAAGCTCTCCATGCTGGACAATGCGTCGGAGCTGCGCGATTTCAAAAAACAACTCAGCGATCAGGGATTCTCCATCAGCGCCTTGAGCTGCCACGGAAATCCGCTCCATCCGGATGCGGATCACGCTCGCCACGACCGCGAAGTGAACCGCAAGACCATTCTGCTGGCCGAAAAATTGGGCGTGCCCGTGGTGGTGGATTTCAGCGGATGCCCCGGAGATTCTCCGGCCGCGAAATATCCCAACTGGGTGACTTGCCCATGGCCGCCGGAATATCTGGAAGTGCTGCGCTGGCAATGGGAAGAAGTGGCCGCGCCGTATTGGATCGAGCGCGCCAAATTCGCGGCCGATCACGGAGTAAAGATCGCCATCGAAATGCACCCGGGGTTCCTGGCCTACAGCCCCGAGACGCTTTTGAAACTGCGCGCCATCGCTGGGCCGTCGCTTGGATGCAATTACGATCCCAGTCACATGTTCTGGCAGGGGATCGATCCTGTCGCCGCGATTCGCGTGCTGGGCGATGCCATCTTCCACGTGCATGCCAAAGATACTCAAATGTACCCCGCCAACCTGCCGCGTACCGGCGTGCTCGACACCAAAAATTACACCGATGAGCGCAATCGGAGTTGGATTTTCCGCACCTGCGGTTACGGCCATGGCGCCGAGTGGTGGAAGGAATTTGTTTCGACGCTGCGCATGTTCGGCTATGATTACGTGCTCTCCATCGAACATGAGGACAGCCTGATGTCGGCCGAAGAAGGCCTTGTGAAGGCCGCTTCGTTCCTTAACGATATGGTGATCAAGGAACAGGCGGGCGCGGCCTGGTGGGCTTGAGTAAATTGGTGGGCTTAAATGAATTGGTGGGCTTGAGTGAATAGGATGTCTCCGAAAGATAAAGGTGAAAGTATGGAAACGAATCAAAGGCTCATGGGAGTCGCGGTGGCGGTCATCATGGTCGCGTCGGCGATGAATCTCGCCGCGCAGACGCACGAAGAAGCCACGCCGGCTCGCCCGATTCAAGGCGCCGGCCAATTCCCGTCGCGTCCGCCTGGCGATCCCGCCAGCGTTGCCCGCGGCAAGACTTCCTACATGACCAACTGCGCCTACTGTCACGGCGACGATGCGCGCGGAGGCAAGAATGGCGGGACGAATCTGCTGCGCTCGGATTACGTAATGCGGGATCGCGACGGCGAAGTGCTGGACCCGTTCTTCAAGAGCGCTACCTCGAACGAGCACAAGTTCTCCTTTACCGCCGCTCAGATAGCCGACATCGCGGCGTTCATTCACGAATTCAAAATTAACAGCCGCGATCCGGGACGCATGCGGCCGCCCACCATCGTAGTCGGCGACGCTAAGGCCGGACAGGCATATTTCCAGTCGAAATGTGCGTCCTGTCATTCAGTGACCGACGACTTGAAAGGCATCGCCAGCAGGATCGACGACCCGCGGAACCTTCAGCAAACCTGGCTAATGCCGCTGCTCATTGGCGCGCGCGGCGGTGGGGGCATGCAGATCGCATCCGCCGGCAGCAAGGTGCCGCCGGTGACCGTTACGGTTACGCTGCCAAATGGCGAGAAGATGGAAGGCGACCTGGGCCGCATCGACGATTTCATCGTCACTTTGACGCAGCCCGACGGCGCCACGCGATCCTTCCGGCGCGAGGGCGATACGCCCAAGGTTGAAGTCCACGATCCCCTGAAACCCCATAAGGACCTGCTGCCGGTTTATACCGATAAAAACATCCACGACGTGACTGCGTATCTGGTGACCATCAAATGAAACGAATCTTGAACCTCACAGCCAAGCTTTCCATCCTGCTGCTGCCCGCGCTGCTCGCCGCGCAACAACTCGACCCCACCGAGTTGCTTAAGAAACTCGGCACCACCGGCGATTGGGCCACCTATGGCGGCGACTATACCGGCAGGCGCTACAGCAGCCTGACCCAGCTCAATCAAACCACGGTCAAGAACCTGACCCTGGCTTGGAGCAGCAAATTGCTGGGTGGGACGCAAGGCCGCCGGCCTGGTCCGAATCTCATCGTAGGCGGCATCGGGACGCTGGAAGCCAACGCGCTGGCGAATATTAAAGGTTCCCCGCTCCAGGTCGACGGCATCATTTACGCCTCCACTCCCGACAACGCGTGGGCCATGGATGCCCGCGACGGCCACGAAATCTGGCACTACGTTTGGAAAACGCGCGGTGGCACCCACATCGGCAATCGCGGCCTTGGTATGTGGCACAACCGGCTGTATATGGAAACGCCCGACGACGTTCTGCTCTGCCTGGACGCCAAGACCGGGAAGGAAGTCTGGCATAAAGATATTGCCGATTTCGCCTTGGAATATTTCTCCACGCCCGCTCCGATCGTCGTCGGCAATCACATCCTGGTCGGCACCGGCAACGACCTCGACGAGCCTGGATATCTGCAATCCTTCGATCCCGAAACCGGTGATGTGCAATGGAAGTTCTACCCGGTGCCAATGAAGAAGGGAGACCCCGGCCTCGATACTTGGGCCAATCTCGATGCCGCGCGGCACGGCGGCGGCAACATGTGGGTCCCGGGCTCCTATGATCCCGACACGCATCTCTACATCGTGGGCACCGGAAACCCGTCGCCTGCCTACACCACCGGCACCCGCGGCAACGGCGACAACCTATATACGTGTTCCGTGGTCGCCATCAACGTCGAAACCGGAAAGATCGCCTGGTACTACCAGACATCGCCGCACGATACTCACGATTGGGATTCGGCGCAGACTCCGGTTTTGGTCGATGGCGAGTTCAACGGCCGCCCGCGCAAACTGGTTCTGCAGGCCAGCCGCAACGGTTACTACTTCACACTGGATCGTCTCACCGGCGAACATTTGGTGACCGCGAAGTTTGGGGAATCCGCGAATTGGGCCAAGGGCATCAATGCCAAGGGCCAGCCGGTGCGCGACCCCGCCAAGGATTTCGATGCCGGTGGCGCCCTGGTCTCGCCCGCCAATCAAGGCGTGACCAACTGGCCGCCCCCCGCTTACAGTCCTGATACCGGGCTGATGTACGTTCCCACCCAGGACAGCTACGCCATGTACTATCTCACCGAAACTGATCCGCGCGGCGCGATGGGACTCGGCGGAAAAGAAGAGCTGGCGCTCGGCACCATTCACAGCTACATCTCGGCCATCGACTATAAAACCGGCAAGACCGTCTGGAAGCACACTTACCCGACCTTGGGCGGCGGACTCGGCGCCGGAATGCTCACCACCGCCGGCAGGCTGCTCTTCGCGGGCGACGTCGCGGGCAATATTGTCGCCTACGATGCCGGGAACGGAAAGCCGCTCTGGCACGCTTACCTGGGCAGCGTTGTCTCGAACGCGCCCGAAACCTACGCGCTCGATGGGCATCAATATGTTCTGGTGGGCGCCGGCGATACTCTCTATTCGTTCATGCTGTATTGAGGCCGCGGCGTACCAGTCATGAGATGGGTGTAAAGTGAGAGCAAGCATGAAATCAGTATTGAGAACTGTGTACACGCTGAGCCTGCTGGCGAGCGTCGCCGGCTTCGCGCCCGCCGCCTCCATGACCTGGAAAGGCGAGATTAGCGACAGCACGTGCACCCTCAGCCATCAGAAGGTGACGCAAGTTCATCCGAGCTTGAACAGCCACAGTTGCACCCTGGCCTGCGTCGGGGACGGCGCCCAATTCGTTTTCGTAAACGATGGAAAGGTCTTCAAAATTGCGAATCAGGACCTTCCGGCGCTGAAAGCCAATGCCGGCTACACCGTGCAGCTCACCGGCGACTTGAAAGACAATACCATCACCGTATCTAAGGTCGTACCCACCGGAAATCACGATCGCAAGCCCGCCGCGAACTTCACTCTGCTCGATTCCAGCGGCGCGAAAGTCACTTTGGCGAGCCTCAAGGGCAAAGTCGTGCTGCTCAACTTCTGGGCCACCTGGTGCGGCCCCTGCCAGATCGAAATCCCCTGGTTCGTCGAATTTAACAAGACGTATAAGGGGCGCGGGCTCGCGGTCGTCGGCGTCTCGATGGACGAAGACGGCTGGAAGTCCGTCAAGCCCTATCTCGCCGCGAAAAAGATCGACTATCCGATCGTAGTCGGCACCGAGGAGACCGCGAAAGCCTACGGTGGCATCGATTCTCTGCCTTCTACCTTCATCATCGACCGCGACGGCAAGATCGCTTTCTCCCATAGCGGCCTGGTCGGCAAAGACACCTACGAAACGGAAATTCGCAGTCTGCTCGACAGCAAGCCCGCAGCCCGCTAATATCGCACCGTTTCGAGAAACAACCCCGACGCCGGAGCGGTCCACGCCGCGATATCGAGTTGCGGATTCTTGCGCCCCGTCAATAGACCAGCGAACTGCTCGACGCTCACCTCGCCCAATCCCACTTTCACCAGAGTGCCCACCAGGCGCCGGACCATTTTCCACACGAAATGCGAAGCCTCGATGCGGAACACGATCAGGTTGTCGTCGACACCCACTTCGGCGGACGTGACCACCACCGTTGTCGATTCGCCCGGACGCGACGGGTCCGCCGCGCGGAAGCACACGAAATTGTGGCGGCCCGCGATCAGCGCCGCCGCCTCCTGCATGCTGGCTACGTCGAGCGGCTGCTTGATCCACCACACAAAGCGTTTCGAGAGCGCCGTCTTCCGCGTCGAGATCTGGTAGAAGTAGGCGCGCGAGACCGCATCGTGGCGCGCGTGAAACGAGGGCGCGGCTTCCACGCATTCGAGCACGGCGATCGACGACGGCAGCCGGTCGTTCAACTCGCGCAGGATGCGTGCCGGCGACAGATCGTCGCGCAGCTTGCGGACTTTGATGTGAGCCGCCTGCCCGACGGCATGGACTCCCGCGTCGGTGCGCCCGGCGCCCTGCAGATCCACCTCGACGCCGAACAGCTCATCCGCCACCCGCTGCAAATCGCCTTGCACGCTGCGCGCGTTAATCTGCGACTGCCAGCCGGAAAACTTGGAGCCGTCGTATTCGAGAGTCAATCGGAAAGTGCGCATGCAATCGCTATTATGCGGGAAGCGCGGTCCACACGCGGAATGAGATTTCGAATCATGAAAGAAAATCCAAGCGGTCGCCGTCTAACGTCGGTATGCCTCGACTCTGGATCGCACCGCTTAGCCTGCTATGTTGCGCAGTCGCCTTCGGGCAAGCAAGTGAGTATAACGAGATTTACAAGAACCCCGAAGGAAAACTGTTTTCGCGGAAACCCAATGCCTTCCTGGTCGAAGTGACGCGCACCCGTAAGCCCGGCAAGGCGCTGGATGTTGGGATGGGACAGGGACGCAACTCCATTTATCTCGCTCGACGGGGTTGGGACGTAACTGGTTTTGACGCTTCGGACGAAGGAGTACGCATAGCGCGTGTCGAAGCTGCACGTTTAAGAGTCAAACTCTCGGCGCGTGTCGCCACGTTCGACGAGTTTGACTTCGGAGAGAACGCCTGGGACCTCATCGTCTTAACGTACGTACCCGCCAAAGAGATAGCGCCAAAAATTGTGCGGGCCTTGAAGCCTGGCGGAGCTGTCGTCATTGAAGACCGCCATCGTGATACCCGTAGAGTGTGGCCTGAAGGAGGGCTGTTCGCCGACAACGAGCTTCTAACTCTATTCCCCGGCTTGCGTGTTCTTCGCTACGAGGACTTCTCAGAGGTTCCCGACTGGCAAGCCGAGGGACTCCAAGAGCGCTTGGTGCACTTGATTGCGGAGAAGCCGGGCGTTCCGGAACCGGGCTGTCTTTGGAAGGGAAAACTCGTGCAAGAGCGTGGGGACGTCTGCTGGGACCATGCAGTAAGGTTTCGCTGTGTCGATGCCGGCTGGGTCTTTACGCATGAAGGTTGCAAATAAGTGCAGCACGATAAGCGCCCGGCCTAAATGTCGTGCGCGATCATAGGTAAATGGCGCACCTTGTAACGCTTATTCCCGGCGATGGCATTGGTCCCGAAGTCTCTCAAGCCGCACGCCGCGCCGTCGATGCCACCGGTGCCGCCATCGATTGGGAAATCGCCGAGCTCAACGCCGCGCTCATTCTCAAGACCGGCCAGTCGCTCCCCGAAAGCGTCCTCGAAAGCCTCAACCGCACCCGCGTCGGCCTCAAGGGCCCCGTCGCCACGCCCATCGGAGGCGGCTTCGCCAGCGTCAACGTCGCCTTGCGCAAGCGCCTCGATCTCTACGCCAACGTGCGCCCGGTGCACTCGCTGCCCGGCATCGCCTCGCG
>Ga0207657_10007545_pt1 | contig 11147 bp, 7 predicted proteins | sample KBSC33metaG_FD_184316 | JGI IMG/M metagenome (GOLD analysis project Ga0207657, IMG submission 184316) | Corn rhizosphere microbial communities from Kellogg Biological Station, Michigan, USA - KBS C3-3 metaG (SPAdes) (version 2) | ecosystem: Host-associated > Plants > Roots > Rhizosphere > Soil ... | reverse complement strand
TTGGTGCTCCCGTCGGACGAGTAGCGGTAGACCCCCTTCTTCAGGTCGAGGATCCAGGTCGCGTTCTGCCGCTTCGCGACGTTCGTCGCGCGGTTCACGGAGCCGCCGACGAGGTGGAAGTTGTCCCTCGTCGAGCGGTCTGCCACGGCGACCGTGTACTTGCCGGCGCGGAGGCGCGTGACGATGCGCCCGTCGAGCCTCAGCGTGAGGAACGCGCCCTGACCGACCGTCGCCTGCAGCGTACGGCCGCCCTCGACGAAGCTCGGGACGAACTTCGTCATGTTCGGCAGCGTCGTGATCGCGCCGTACTTCTTTGCCAGCTTGGCGAGATTGAGGAGCTGGACGCGGTCGACGAGTGGACTCCACGTCGGCAGCCGGATGTTCCGGATTGCGGCGGGGAGCATCGCCCGGATCTCGTCGGGGTGGCTGTTCGCGTACACGAGCGACTGGTTGATCGCCGCGCGAAAACGCGTCACGAGCCCCGGATTCGCTCGTACCCAGTCCTCCCTCGCGCAGTAGCAGCCGTTCGGGAAGTACCGGCCCAGCACCGGGCCGGGAGCCAGCACGACGCGACCGCCTGCCGCGACGATCTGCGACATGAAGGGCTCGGGGGTGTGCACCGCGTCGACGAGCCCGCTGGCGAGCGCTGCGGGCATCGCCGGGAACGGCATCACGGTGTACTTCACGGAGCTCGAGTCGATCCCGAGCTTGTCGAGCGCCCCGCGCACGACGATCTCGGCGACGCCTTTGAGCGCGTTGAGCGCGATGGTCTTGCCGACCAGGTCCTGCGGGCTGCGGATCGGGCTCGAACCGGAGACGACAACGTTCTGCCAGTTGTCGGCCTCCGATGCTCCCTCGGTCTCGCTCGCGGCGACGACCGTGATCGGGATGCCCTGCGTGCGGCCGATCATCCCCGGCGTGTAGCCGATGTAGCCGATCTCGCCTCGGTTGTTGGCAAGCGCTAGCACGATGTCGTTCCCGCTCTGCAGGGTCGACTTCTTGATCTCGATGCCCTGCGCGGCGAAGAAGCCCTTCTGGATCCCGAGGTCCAGCGGAAGCGCATTGGCGATCGGCAGCGTGTTCACGGTGATGGTCGCCACGGTCGCGCTCGGCGCGCCCGTCGCGGCGCCCCCGAGGGCGGCGGCCACGAGGACGACGGGAATCGCGGCGACGACCGGCCGCCTGCGGAAGGGGTTACGTCTCTCGGTCATCGGCAGCTCCCTCTCGAATGGACACGAATCGGCTCGGGCGGGCTCGACCCCGCGCGCGACGGGCGGAACGTCACTCTACGACGTCTCCGCCGTAGTGTCACGGCCGTGATCTGTCCCGGCTGTGGTTCGACCGTCGCCGTCGACGCCCGCTTCTGCATGAACTGCGGCACCGCTCTCGCACCCGCCGCGCCGGAGCGTTGGAAGCTCGCAACGCTCGTCTTCTGCGACCTGTCGGGCTCGACCGCGATGGGCGAGCGCCTCGACGCCGAGGCGGTCCGCAGCCTGATGCTCTCCTACTTCCACGAGATGCGAGGCGCGCTCGAACGTCACGGCGGCACGGTGGAGAAGTTCGTCGGCGACGCCGTCCTCGCCGTCTTCGGCGTCCCGGAGGCGCACGAGGACGATGCGCTGCGCGCGTGCCGTGCCGCGCTCGAGATGCAGGCGCGGCTCGGCGCCCTGAACGAGGATCTCGAGCAGCGCTTCGGGACGCGGATCGCTCTGCGGATCGGCGTCAACACCGGCGAGGTCGTCGCGGGCGACAGCTCGAGCCGCGAGACGTTCGTGACCGGCGACCCCGTCAACGTCGCCGCACGGCTCGAGCAGGCGGCGGGCGCCGGTGACGTGCTGCTCGGCGAGCCGACGTTGCGCCTGGTGAGGGACGCCGTGCGCGTCGAGGCGATCGAGCCGCTCCACGCGAAGGGGAAGTCCGAGCCGGTGCCCGCCTATCGCCTGCTCGAGGTCTCCGGCTTCGGGCCGGTCGCACGGCCGGCCGGGACGCCGTTCACTGGCCGAGCCGAGCATCTCGACCGGCTCGAGCAGGTCTTCGAGGAGGTCGTCGCCTCCGGTGCCGCCCGCCTGGCCACCGTCGTCGGCGAGCCGGGTGTCGGCAAGTCCCGTCTGATCGCCGAGCTCGTGTCGCGGATCGGCGCGCGCGCGCGCGTCGTCCGTGGGACGTGCCTCTCGTACGGCGAGGGAATCACGTACTGGGCCGTGGGGCAGATCGCGCGCGAGCTGGCCGGCGTCAGGGACGAGCACTCGCCGGAGGAGGTGCTCTCGCTGCTCGAAATGCACGTCTCGGGAACGGCGGAGCCGTCTGCCGTTGCCGCGAATGTCGGGCAACTCCTCGGCGTCGCCGGCGGGTCGGCCACCGCCGAGAACACCGCGCGCGCGGTTGCGGCCTTTCTCGCGGCGGGCGCCCGCGAGCGGCCGCTGGTGGTGATCGTCGACGACATCCAGTGGGCGGAGTCCACGCTGCTCGAGCTCCTAACCGGCATGCCGTCCGCGCTCACAACGGCGCCGGTCATGCTCCTCGGGCTGACACGTCCGGAGCTGCTCGAGGCGCGTCCGGACTGGGACGCGACGGTGCGGCTCGAGCCCTTCGGCGCACGCGATCTCGAACAGCTGCTCGACGTGGTCATCGGACGCGCCCCCGCGGCGCTGCGCGCGCGCCTTGCGGCAGCGTCGGGCGGGAACCCCCTCTTCCTCGAGGAGCTCGTCGCGATGCTCCGTGACGAAGGCGTCCTCGAGCCCGATGACGGCGGGGTTGGCGACGTCGACGCGCTCGCCCTGCCGACGAGCCTCAACGCGCTCCTCGGCGCGCGACTCGACTCGCTGGAGCCCGGCGCACGCGCAACGCTCGAGCGAGGCTCGGTCGAAGGCGAGGTGTTCCACCGCGGTGCCGTCGTCGCCCTCGTCGACCCACCCGCGCGCGCCTCCGTGCGGGCCGACCTAGAGGCACTCGCGGCAAAGGACTTCGTTCGACCCGCCGAGGCGAGCTTCGCGGGTGAGGCGGCATACCGCTTCAAGCACCTCCTCGTCCGCGATGCCGCGTACCAGGGCACCGCGAAGCGACTTCGCGCGCGTCTCCACGTGCAGTTCGCCGACTGGCTCGAAGACGTCGTCGGAGCGAGGCTTGCGGAATACGAGGAGATCCTCGGCTACCACCTCGAGGAGAGCTACCGCTACCGGACGGAGCTCGGCCCGCCGGACGGCGAGATCCGTGCGCTCGGGACGCGTGCGGCGCATCGCCTCGCGGCGGCCGGCGAGCGTGCGGCACGCCGCGGCGACATCGACGCCGCCTCGGGGCTTCTCGGGCGGGCCTCGACCCTGCTGCCGACGGACGAGCCGGAGCGAGTACGGATCCTCGTCCAGCTCACCGAGGCGCTGATCGACGCAGGCCGCAACGCCGACGCGCTGCGCGTCCTGGACGAGCTCGAAGGAAGCTCTTCGGTGGACGAGGTCACGCGCGAACATGCGGCCCTCTGCCGGGGCGAGATCGAGCTCCAGCTGGCTTCGACGACGACAACCGTCGAGCGGCTCCACGCCCTCGCGCAGAGCGGCATCGAGCTCTTCGCCGCCCACGACGACGACCAGGCGCTGCTCCGCGCGTGCTGGGTTTCGTACCTGACGAGCATGACGATCGGAAGGTCGACGGCCGCCCGCGAGGCGATCGACCGCCTCGGTGTCCTCGCCGACCGTCTCTCCCATCCGCTCGCGGGCCGACTCCCGGGCATGCGTGCGATGAACCTCGCGTGGGGATTGACCCCCGTGCCGGACGCGCTCGAGGCGACCGACGCGCTCCTCCGCACCGTGCGTGACGATCCGGCGACCGAGCCGTTCGTCCTCGCCGGACATGCGTACCTGCTCGCGCAGGCCGGAGACATCGCGTCCGCGCGCGCCGCGCTCGACCGGATGCGCGCCATCGCCGAGCGCCAGGGGCAGCGGATCGTGCTCTGGGCCTCGTGGGGGCAGAACGTCGGCCGCACGGAGCTCCTCGCAGGCGACCCCGAGCGGGCGGAGCGCGCCCTGCGCCCGTCGTTCGAGGCGCTGCGAGACGCGGGCAGCCTTGCCTTCTCGTCGACGCTCGCGGGGCAGCTCGCGCACGCGCTCGTCGAGCTCGGGCGCTCCGACGAGGCGGCGGCGCTCGCCGCGGTCGCGTGCGACGCGGCGGGCGAGGCCGACGTCCTGTCGCAGGTTCTCTGGCGGAGCGCGCTGTCACGCGCGCTCGCACTGCAGGGAGACGCGGAGCGATCGCGGAAGGTCGGCGACGAGGCCGTCCGTCTGGCCGCGACGACCGAGTGGCCGAACGTCCTCGCCGACACGCTCCTCGACCGGGCGCGCGTGGCAACACTCGCCGGTGACCACGCAGTCGCGGACGAAGACATCGCGCGCGCGACGGTGATATATCTCGCCAAGAGCAACACGGCGGGGCACGCGAGAGCCACGGCTCTCGCAACCGGCCGACGTCCGGACGATTTCACGACGGGGCAAGGAGGTCCGAGGTGACCGGAGAGACGACGCCAGGAGTGCTGCTTCGCGGCGAGGACGGCACGCACTACTTCATCCCGAAGACCGACCTCTCGGGGTACGCCGTGACGAACGTGCCCGAGCCGCTCACCGCCGGCGCGGACGTCTCGGCCAACGTGCCGCGCCTGCACGCGTTCGCGGTCGACCGCGCCGGGGGCGAGGACGCCGCCCGGATGCCGATGCCCGAGGCGGGATCGGACGCCGCGGCGTTCATGCCGATGCCCGAGGGCGGGCCGGCCGGCAGCGCCCAGTCGTAGCCCTGCCCGGGCCACCGGCGCGACCGACGAGGGTGGCACCGCTCGCCGTCGCCGAGAAGCTCCACCGCGACGGCACCCACCGCACCGTCGAGCCCGAGCGAACGCTCGAGTGGCTCGTGCCGATCCTGCCGCGGATCGGCGTCACGCGCGTGGCGGTCGTCACCGGGCTCGACGTCGTCGGCATCCCGGTCGTGATGGTCTGCCGGCCGAACGGCCGCTCGCTCTCCGTCTCGCAGGGAAAGGGTGTCGACCTCGTCTCGGCCAAGGTCTCGGGGATCATGGAGGCGCTCGAGGCGTGGCACGCCGAGCACATCCTCCTTCCCCTCCGGCTCGCGACGTACCGCGAGCTGCGCGAGGTCGCCCGTGTCGTCGACGTCGAGCAGTTGCCGCGGCCGTCGTGGTCCCGGTTCCACCCCGATCTGTCGATCCTCTGGATCGAGGGCACGGACGTCATCGGGGGCGAGCGGCTCTGGGTGCCGTACGAGTGCGTCCATCTCGACTTCCGCTCGCCCGGCCCTCAGGGTTCGGGGTGCTTCCTCGCAAACGGCACGGGTCTCGCCGCAGGCAACCACCTGCTCGAGGCGGTGAGCCACGCGCTCTGCGAGGCGGTCGAGCGCGACGCGTTCGCGCTGTGGGACGAGCGCCCTCCGACCAACCGGGCGGCGCGTCGCGTCGATCTCGACAGCGTGACCGATCCGGGCTGCCGGCAGCTGCTCGAGACCTATGAGCGTGCCGATGTGGGTGTCGTCGCGTGGGACCTGACGACGGACGTCGAGGTGCCGGTCTTCTCCGCGACGATCGTCGACCGGCGGAGCGACGTTCTCCGGCGCCTTCCCGCCGCGACCGGAGGCGGCTGCCATCCTGACCGCGCCGTCGCTCTCTCGCGCGCGCTGACCGAGGCGGCGCAGAGCCGGCTGACGTTGATCGCGGGCAGCCGCGACGACTGCCCACCCGCCCTCTACCGCCGGGTGAAGGACGCCGGCGCGATCGGGTCGCACGGGAGGGCGCTCGCAGCGGACGGTCTGCGGGCGTTCGAGGACATCGCGAACGTCTCCGGAGAGTCGATCGACGACGACGTGGCGCACGGGCTCGACCGGCTGCGGTCGGCGGGTATCGGGCAAGCGGTCCTCGTCGACCTGACGCGGCCCGATGTCGGGGTCCCCGTCGTCCGGATGGTGGTTCCTGGCCTCGAGGGCTGGACCGACAAGGTCGCTCCTGCCGTTCCCGGCTCTCGCCGTCGCGCACTGCGCGGGACATGACCTCGCGGCTCGTCGTCTTCCTCGGGCCGACGCTGTCGCACGACGACGCGCGGGACGTGCTCGACGCCGAGTACCGCCCACCCGCCGCTCACGGCGACGTCCTCCGAGCCGCGCTCCGCCGGCCGAAGGCCATCGGCCTTGTCGACGGCGTGTTCGAGCGAGTGCCGGCCGTGTGGCACAAGGAGATCCTCTTCGCCCTCTCGGAGGGCGTGCACGTCTACGGCGCGGCGAGCATGGGCGCGCTCCGTGCGGCCGAGCTCGACGCCTTCGGGATGCGCGGGGTCGGCACCGTCTATCGGGCGTACGCCGACGGCGTCCTCGAAGACGACGACGAGGTCGCGGTCGCCCACGCGGGCACGGAGCACGGCTTCCGCGCGCTCTCCGACGCGATGGTCGACGTGCGCGCAACTCTTGCCGCGGCGGTCGGCGCAGGTGTCATCCACGAGGGAACGGCGGACGGGCTCGTCGCACGGATCAAGTCGACCTTCTATGCCGAGCGCGCCCTCGTCGCGGCGCTCGACCGGGCGGACGAGGAGCACGAGCTGCTCCGCGCGTGGCTGCCGGGCGGTCGCGTCGAGCGCAAGCGCGAGGACGCGCTCGAGCTGCTGCGCGCGATCCGGCGCGACCTGGACGACGGCCTCGAGCCGTTCAGGCCGACGTGGACGTTGCAGCGGACGCGCTACTGGGAGGAGGCGCGACGCTCGGTCGAGGTCGCGGGAAGCGACGAGCCCGGGCCGACGGCCGACGCCGCGCTCGACGCGGTGCTCGACGAGGTACGTCTCGATCCCGACGCGTACAAACGGCTCGCCGATCGCTCGCTCCTCACGGCGCTGGCGCGAAACGCTGCGGCTTCCTTCGGCGTCGACGTCTCATCCTGGGCGCGCGAGGCCGCCCTCGAGGAGGAGCGGAGAGCGCGCGGGCTGCTCGAGCCCGAAGACCTGGACACGTGGCTCGACGAGAACGACCTAGACCGCACCGATCTGCCCGAGATCGGCCGACGGCTGGCGGTGCTGCGCTGGGCACGCGACGCTCACCGCGACGCCGTCGCCGGCGAGATGACGCTCGCCGTTCGCGCAGATGACACCTACGCAGGGCTCGCCGGCCGGGCAGAACGGAAACGTGAGCTGCTCGCATCCCTCCCGTCCGATCGCGCGACCCCGGGCGACGAGGAGCTCGTGGGCTGGTACTTCCGCGAGCGGCTCGGCCAGAAGGTGCCCGTCGCGCTCGACGCCTGGGCGACGACGAACGGCTGGCGGCACGTCGCCGAGCTCGTGCGGGCGCTCCGGAGAGAGTGGTGGTTCGTGTCGTAGAGGCCGATCCGTAGGCTCTTTCGCATGAGGCTCTGCATGTTCCACCCGGTCGCGATGCCGATGGAGCGCGGCTGGGTCGGCCGGGTCGAAGACGCCGAGGTGGTGCACCTCGCCGCGCAGACGCTGCAGCATCTCTTCACGGGCGGCGGCAAGGCCCGCGACCACGCGCGTTATCCGCTCGCGGACGTGACGCTGCTGTCGCCAGTCGCCGTCCCGCCGTCGATCAGGGTCTTCGACGAAGACGCCGCGTTCGAGTTCGCGAATCCGGCCGCGCTCGTCGGGCCGGGCGCCGTGGTCTCCGCCCCGGACGCGGCGATCGCACTCGACGCCGGGCTTGCCGGGCTGGTCGGGCCCGACGCCGTTGTCGCCGTCTCCCCCGTCGCTCGGTTGCGGGCGCCTGCGCTCGCGCCGCCGAAAGACCGCGACTTCGGGATCGTCCTCGGCCCCTGGTTCACGACGTTCGACGAGGCGCCGAAGGCACCGTCGACCCGGGTGACCGCGGGAGGAGAGACGACGGAGGCGACGGCGAACGCGTTCGACTGGGAAGCAGCGAGGCTCTATGCCGAGGCGAACACGAGGCTTCGCGTCGGCGATCTCCTGCTCGCGCCTGCCGCGGTGACGGCCGACGTGCCGCCCGGAGAGGCGGTCGTGGACGTGGCCGGCCTCGGCCGCCTGGAGCTCGCCGTGGGGACAGCGTGACGCACACCTTCCGCCGCCTCGACGGGCTGCCCCCGTACGTCTTCGCCGTCATTCGCGAGCTGACGCTCGAGCTACGGCGCGCGGGCGAGGACGTCGTCGACCTCGGCTTCGGCAACCCCGACCTGCCCTCGCCGGACGTCGCCGTCGCGAAGCTCCAGGAGGCAGCCGCAAAGCCCCACAACCACCGCTACTCGACCTCGCGCGGCATCCCCAAGCTGCGCGCCGCCTGCGCCGGCCTCTATCAGCGCCGGTTCGGCGTGGAGCTCGACCCCGAGACCGAGGTCGTCGCGACGATGGGCGCGAAGGAGGGGCTCGTCCACCTCATGTGGACGCTGGTCGAGCCCGGCGACGCGGCGCTCGTGCCCGCGCCGAGCTACCCGATCCACATCCATGCGCCGATCCTCGCGGGGGCGAGCGTCTTCCAGGTCGCGATGGCGCCGGACCAGGACCTCGTCGCGAACCTCGCGGACGCCTACGCGCGGGCCTCCCCGCGCCCTCGCGTGCTGCTCCTCTCCTTTCCCCATAACCCGACCACGGCCACCGTCGAGCTCGACTTCATGGAGCACGTCGTCGGCTTCGCGCGGGAGCGGGAGCTGCTCGTCGTCCACGACTTCGCGTACGCCGACCTCGCGTTCGACGGCCACGAGCCGCCGTCGATCCTCCAGGTGCCGGGCGCACGCGATGTCGCGGTCGAGCTCTACACCCTCACCAAGTCCTTCTCGATGGCCGGCTGGCGCGTCGGCTTTCTCGTCGGGAACGAGGAGGTCTGCGGCGCGCTGGCGCGCCTCAAGAGCTGGCTCGACTACGGCACCTTCCAGCCGATCCAGATCGCCGCAATCACGGCAATCAACGAGGCACCGGACACGCCCGCCGAGGTCTGCGGGGTCTATCGCTCGCGGAGGGATGCGCTCTGCGACGGCCTCGAGCGGGCCGGGTGGTCGTTCCCGAAGCCGCGGGGGACGATGTTCGCCTGGGCGCCCGTCCCGGAGCCGTTCGCAGCGATGGGCTCGCTCGCCTTCGCAGAGCACCTCGCCCGCGAGGGCAAGGTCGCCGTCTCACCGGGATCGGGCTTCGGCCCGGGCGGCGAGGGCTTCGTCCGCTTCGCCCTCGTGGAGAACGAGCACCGGATCCGCCAGGCCGTGCGCGGCATCCGGCGCGTCCTCGAGGCAGGCCCGCCCCGGTAGCCGCTACTCGACGGGCACGGCGCGCTGCGCGACGAGCGCGCGGGCGCTCCGGAGGGCTCCGGCGGGGCGAACCGTCCGGAAGAGAAGCATCATCGCGGCGACTCCGACCGTCACGTTGACGGCTGTGACGCCGACCTGCAGCCCGAGGGAGAAGGAGACGGCCGCCGCCGTCGAGACCGCGCCCTGGAGGGCGAACGTCGCCAGGATCTGCTGCGACCCCGCCCCGCCCGGGACCGGCACCAGGGTCGACGCGCCGTTCAGCACGACGACGAGGGCGGCGGTCGCGAGGCTCGTCCGGATGCCGAACGCCGCGAGGACGAGCCACACGACGCCGATCCGGCAGGCCCACGCCACGACCTGGAACGGCAGCACCGTGCAGGCGTAGCGGCCCGGCTGCCGCACGATCCGGAGACCCTGGGCCGCGCGACACGCCAGCCGTCGCATCGGCTCGGGACGCAGACGGAACGCCAACACGATGCCGGCTGCCCCGACGGCGAGACCGAGTGCGCCGACACCGACCGCGAGCGTGCCCGGGAGTGCGGGCAGCACCGGGAGAACGCCCGTCGCCCAGAGCACGCCGAGAAGCGCGCTGCCGATGAGCCCGTCGACGACGGTCACGACGGCGAGGGATGCCGCCAGTGTCGGCACGGTCGAGCCGACGATCTGGGTGCGGGCGATCAGGACTTTCGCGAGCTCGCCGCCGCGCGCCGGCGTGAACGCGTTCATCGCGACGCCGGCGGCGTACGCGCCCGCGACCGAGCGCACGGGGATCCGCCGCTCCGGGTACGCCGCGACAAGCACTCCTCGCCATGCGAACGACCGGAACGCGAGCGTTCCGAGCTGGAGGACGAGGGCCGCCAGGAGGAAGCGCCCGTCGAGCCCGCCGAAGCGATCGGATGCGGACTCGAAGACGTCGGCGAGCGACCCCGCGACGTTCATCCGAGGCTGCCCCCGGTCCCCTGAGACCCCATCGGCACGAGAGTGTAGACGCCGCCGAGGCCGGATCGGTTAGCTGCAACTCCCTCACATCGGGGGCTCTACTCTTTCGCGCGTGATGCCGATCCAGCCGTCGATGCGGCGCGCCGTCCTCACGATCCTTCTGCTCGCCCCCCTCGCCGTGCCCGCGGGCGCCCCGGCGTCGCAGTTGATCGCCCGCGACGCGAAGGACGTCACGCTCCGCGTCAACGCGCGTGGTCAGGCGCTCGTCGGCTACCGCGCGAAGGGTAAGCAGTGGACGGTGCTGGCGTGGGGCGCGATCAACGCCAGGCACCCCGCCCCGGGCCAGGACCAGGTCGCCCTCCGCGTCGACTACGCGGGCGGCTGGGGCACGTACCGCAAGACGCTCTCCGCCGGGTTCGTCAACGCGTGCGGCAAGTACACCGGCCCGCAGCTCCCCTGGTTCGTGACCGCGTGCACCATGCGCGACGGGAGCCACTGGGCGATCCAGTCGTGGCAGCGCGGCCTCCCCAACCTCGGGCTCGATCCGTGGAAGCCGCTGCAGTCGTCCTGGGAGCTCCGCCTGAGCCACTGGAGCGGCGACCTACCGAAGCTCGAGATCTGGACGAACTGGGCCTACAGCAGGCGTTTCGACCACCTGTTCGGGCGACTGACGTACCTCGGCCAGCCCGCCTACGGCTTCGCGGCGTCCACCGAGGGAGTGCCGGCGGACGGGTTCGGCCGCAACATCTACCTCGACACGCTCGACTCCGCCTACGGGCCGGGCTGGAAACGTGAGAACAGCTTCCTCGCGCACCGCGGCACGGGCGTCTTCTGCTACGGGCTGTACCCGCACGACCCCTACCCCGGCTACCCCGCGGTCGGCAAGCGCCCGGCCGGCAAGGGCACGCGCTACCGGGCGACCGTGATCGGCCCCGGCGTCCTGCCCGACGTGACCTGGGAGGGCGCCGCGCCGGGAGCCTAC
>Ga0207657_10007542_pt1 | contig 11151 bp, 9 predicted proteins | sample KBSC33metaG_FD_184316 | JGI IMG/M metagenome (GOLD analysis project Ga0207657, IMG submission 184316) | Corn rhizosphere microbial communities from Kellogg Biological Station, Michigan, USA - KBS C3-3 metaG (SPAdes) (version 2) | ecosystem: Host-associated > Plants > Roots > Rhizosphere > Soil ... | reverse complement strand
TGATGACGCGGATGAGCGTGCGCAACGCCTTCATCCCGCCGACGGCGCTGCGGATGCTGCGCTCGGCACCGCCTCCGACGGCGGGCATGCGCCTGCGCTCGGTTGGCTCGGGCGGCGAGGCGCTCGGCGCCGAGACCTTTGAATGGGGCAAGTCGGCGCTGGGCGTCACCATCAACGAGTTCTACGGTCAGACCGAATGCAACCTGGTGCTGGCGTCATGCGCGGCAATCGGCGTGTCGCGCGCCGGTGCAATCGGCAAGCCGGTCCCCGGCCATACGGTGGCGGTCATCCGGCCGGATGGCTCGCCCTGCGCGCCGGACGAGCTTGGGCAGATCGCGATCAAGCGGCCCGACCCCGTGATGTTCCTGGAGTATTGGGGCAAGCCCGATGCGACCCGAGACAAGTTCATCGGCGACTGGATGACCACGGGCGACCAGGGCGTCACCGACGCCGAGGGCTATGTCCAGTTCATCGGACGCGACGACGATGTCATCACGTCGGCGGGCTACCGCATCGGCCCGACCGAGATCGAGGATTGTCTGATCCGCCATCCCGCCGTGGCGCTCGCGGCGGTGGTGGGCAAACCCGATCCGGTGCGGACCGAGATCGTCAAGGCTTTCATCGTGCTCAAGTCCGGACAGGCGCCGAGCGACGCGCTCGCGGCCGACATCAAGGGCTTCGTCCGGACCCGGCTCTCCGCGCATGAATATCCGCGCGAGGTCGCCTTCATCGAGCACATGCCGATGACCACGACCGGCAAGGTGATCCGCAGATTGCTGCGGGAGCGAGCATGATGCCGCGCGCGAGCGTTGCGGCGCATGGCTGCATCGCGTCCGCCCCCGCACGTGCGAGCCGCCTCGCAAAGCAGAAATGGATGGCATAACCTTCGCGCTATCGCCCAAGAATAGACATCCCATAACGGACATCCCATGGAAACAGCTGCAAGGCGCAAGACCAACAGCCCGTCCTATTCGACCGCCTATTTTTTCCTGGAGGGGCTCAGCGAGCTCGGGATCGAATATCTATTCTGCAATTTCGGCACCGATCACGCGCCGATCATCGAGGAGATCGCGCACCGGCGAAAGCGCGGCGATGCACTCCCCACCATCATCACCTGTCCGCACGAAAACACCGCTGCCCACATGGCGGCGGGCTACGCCTTCGTGACTGGACGCGGCCAGGGTGTGCTCGTCCACGTCGACGTCGGAACTGCGAACACCGCGACGGCGATGCACAACATCTTCCGCAGCCGGCTGCCGGTGCTGCTGATGGCCGGCAAGGCGCCGTACACCACCGGCAACGAGCTGGTGGGCTCGCGCGACACCTACGTGCACTTCGTGCAGGAGCCGTTCGATCAGGCCAGCCTGGTGCGCCCCTATCTGAAGTGGGAATGGACGCTGCCATCCGGCATCGTGGTGAAAGAAGCGCTGCGCCGCGCCCACTCCATCATGCAGAGCGATCCGCAGGGGCCGGTCTATCTGATGATGCAGCGGGAGACCCTGACGCAGCCCTGGAGCGTCGACGACGTCCGCAGCTTCGGCGCCGACCAGCACGGCAGCACCGCCGGCGGCGGCGCCGATCCGAAGCTGGTGTCGCAGCTCGTCGACCGGTTGCTGGCGGCCAAGAGTCCGATCCTGATCACCGGCTATGCCGGCCGCAGTCCGCGCGCGTCCGAATTGATCACGGAGCTGGCCGAGTTCGCCGGCATCGGCGTGTTCGAGTCGAACATGACCAATAATATCTCGCACGACAGTCCGTGCTTCCTCGGGTTTACGCCCGACAAGCATCTGCCCAACGCCGACGTGGGCCTGCTCGTCGATGTCGACGTGCCGTGGTTCCCGAGCGACGTCGAGGCCAATGCGAACACGTTCTGGGCCCATATCGACGTCGACATTCTCAAGCCGGCCTCGCCGATGTGGACGTTTCCCGGCCATCTGCGCATGCAGGGCAGCAGCGCGCGCATTCTCGAACAGGTCGTAGAGGAATTGAAGGCGAGAGCGACCCCCGCATTCACCCAGGCCGCGCAGGGGCGGGTCGCGCGGCTCACCGCCGAGCGCGATGCTCGTCTCGACCGCGCCAGAAAGCTCGCCGCTGACAAGGGCAAGCGGGACGCGATCAATCCGCACTACCTGTTCGCGGAGCTCGGCAAGCTGCTGGCGCCCGAAGATCTGGTCTTCAACGAAGGCGTCCGCAATGCCGGCGCGGCCCTGATGCAGATCGACCGGCCGCTGCCGGGCACGATCATGCGCGCGGGTGGCGGCGGCCTCGGCTGGTCCGGCGCGATGGCGCTCGGCGCCAAGCTTGCCGCCCCGGAGCGGCTGATGGTGCAGATCGTGGGCGACGGCAGCTTCTATTTCGGCAGTCCGTGTTCGGTGTTCGCGGTGGCGCAGCATCACAAGCTGCCGATCCTTGCGATCGTGCTCGACAATTCCGGCTGGTCCGCGGTGAAGGAATCGACCCTGCGGGTGTTCCCCGACGGCGAGGCCAAGTCGGCGAACGAGTTTCAGGCCGGGCTGATGCCCGGCGTCGAGTTCGGCAAGATCGGCGAAGCGTTCGGCGCCTATGCGGAAAAGCTCGACGATCCCGCCGAGGTGCCGGCGGCGCTCGCGCGCTGTGTGAAGGAGGTGCGCGGCGGCCGCTCCGCGATCCTGCACGTCCGGGTGACGCCGCTGTGATCTGCCGCCTCGTGCTGAACAGCGTTGCGAAGCGACGCGGCTCGAAGCATCGTAGGCAGGCCATGGCCGACTTGCGCGCTCAACAATGAAAATCCCGGGCTAACCCGGGATCGATCGTCGCCCTTCGAGACGCGCTTCGCGTCTCGTCGGGGTACAAGGCGCGGAGAGGGGGGACTGATGCATAAGTTCGCGGGACCAGCAGCGCTCGCCATCATGATCACCTGGGCTGCGACGCTGGCGCCGGCGCAGACCGCGCGCTATCCCAGCCGCACGATCGAGATCGTGGTGGCCTACGGCCCCGGGGGCTCGACCGATCTGGTGGCGCGTGCGCTGGCGCAGAAGTTTCAGGATCGTCTCGGTCAGTCGGTGGTCGTGCTCAACAAAGCCGGCGGCAGCGGCACGGTCGGCGCCGCGCTTGCGGCGCGCGCCAATCCCGATGGCCATACGCTCTATGTCGGCTACACCTCGGAGACGGTGATCGTGCCGCCGCTGGTCAAGAACGCCAAATATTCCATCGACGACTTCGAGCCGATCGCGATCACCGGGCTGGTGCCGCTGGTGCTGATCACATCGAAGAACATTCGCGCCAACACCGTGCGCGAGCTGATCGAGGAATTGCGCGCCGCGCCCGGGAAGTTCACCTTCGGCGGCGGCATCGCGAGCCCGCCCCACGTCATGGGCGCATGGTTCAATCGCCTCAACAATCTCACCGTCACCCACGTGCCCTATCGCGGCGGCGGGCAGGCCGTGGCCGACGTGATCGGCGGCCACATCGACATGTTCTATGCCGGCCTCGCCGCCGCCAAGGGCGCGATCGATTCCGGCGCGGTCAAGCCGCTGGCGGTGACCGGCGACGCGCGCTCGCCCGCGCTCCCGAACGTGCCGACCTTCAAGGAGGCCGGCGTGACGGATTTCGATCTCGTCAGCTGGAACGTGCTGCTTGCGCCCAAGGGGACGCCAGCTCCGATCCTTGCGCTCCTGCGCCAGGAGACCGCGCTTGCGCTCGACGATCCCAAAGTCCGCGAGCTCTATGCAACACAGGGCGTGGAAGCGAGCCCGAGCCAGGACGTGAAGGCTTTCCTCGTCAAGGAGCGCGACAATTTCGGCCGGGTGGTACGCAGCCTGGGCATCACGATGGAGTAGGATCGTCCGCGGGAGCTCCGCCGCTCCCGCGTCAAGCCTTAGGACCGGGGCGAGCGAAGCGAGGTGGAGGCCGTGCGTGGCCGCCGGCGCTCACGCAAGTGAACCTAAGCCAGCGGCGCGACCGTGCCGATATAGGCGGCGATGACGCGAGGATCCTTCAGCACGTCAGCTGGGGCGCCCTCGGCCAGCGTCCGTCCGTAGTCGAGGACGTGGATACGATCGGCGAGATCGGCCACCATCTGGAGGTCGTGCTCGATCCAGATCATGGTGATGCCGAGTTGGTGCTTGATGCGCAGGATGAAGCGCGCCAAGTCCTCGCGCTCGTCACGATTGAGCCCGGCCGACGGCTCGTCAAGCATCAGGATCGTCGGCTCGAGCGCCAGGGCGCGCGCGAAGCCGACGAGCTTCTGGATCCCGAACGGCAGGCCGGCGACGGGCGCGTGGCGATAACGCTCGAGCTCGACGAACTCGATGATGCGCTCGACCGCCTCGCGGTGGCGCATCTCTTCGCGCCGCACGCCCGGAAGAAAGAGCATCTCGGCCAGCGGATTGGTGCGGATGCGTGCGTGCCGCCCGGTCAACAGATTGTCCAGCACCGACATCTGCGCGAACAACTCGCCGTGCTGGAATGTGCGCGCGAGCCCGAGCCGGGCGATCTCGTGCGGCGCGCGGCCCGAGATATCCTTGCCGCGCACGCGGATCGCACCGTCGCCGTGGTAGATGCCGCTGACGCAGTTGAGCACGCTGGTCTTGCCGGCGCCGTTCGGGCCGATCAGCGCGAACAGCTCGCCCGCTCCCACCGCGAGCGACACGCCATCGAGGACCGTGAGTCCGCCGAAGCGCAGCGTGAGGCGGTCGAGCGCGAGCTCAGCCATACCACCTCCGGCTGCGGCGATATTGCTTCACGTCGCGATAATTCCTGCGCTCGCCGCTCTTGGAACCGAGATAGAACTCCTGGATGTCGGGATGGCTGCGCAGGCGCGCGGCGGTGCCGTCGAGCACGATCCGGCCGTTCTCCATCACGTAGCCGTAGTCGGCGATCTCCAGCGCCACGGTCGCGCTCTGTTCGACGATGAGGATGGTGATGCCGAGCTCGCGCCGGATTTCGATCAGCCGGCGCAGCAGATCTTCCACCACCACCGGGGCGAGGCCGAGCGAGAGTTCGTCGACCAGCAGCAGCTCGGGCCGGCAGACGATGGCGCTCGCGAGCGCCAGCATCTGCCGCTCGCCGCCGGACAGCAGCCCGCCGATGCGGGTCTTGAGCTCGCCGAGCCGAGGAAAGAACTGGTAGACCAGTGCTTCGCGCCGCCGGTGCTCCACATGCGACGTCCCGCGCGGCACCGGCGCGATGAGGTTCTCCGCAACGGTGAGGTTGGGAAACACCTTGTCGCGCTCGGGCACCAGCACGATGCCGCGCCGCGTATTCTCGTGCGGCGGCCGGTTCTCGATGTGCGTCCCCTTGAAGCTGATCGTGCCTTCGGTCACACGCGCGTCGTCGAGGCCGAGGAAGCCCGAGATCGCCCGCAGCGTCGTGCTCTTGCCGGCGCCGTTCGTCCCCAGCAGCGCGACGATCTGCCCCGCCTCGACCGCGAGCGTGATGCCCTGCACCGCGGTGATGGACCGCTTGTAGACCACTTCGAGCTTCTCGATCGCCAACAGCGTGCCGGTCATCAGCGCGATCCCGATGCGGAGCGGTGCTTGAACGGCCACAGCAGGAAGTAGCTCTGGATGCGATGCCAGATGCCGACGAGCCCGAGCGGTTCGAAGATCAGGAACAGGATCATCACGAATCCGAACCCGGCGTAGTTCACCGCGAACAGCAGGCTGGCATAACGTTGCGCGCCCGGAAGCGCGAGCAGGCCGGTTTCGATGATGTATGGAAAGAGAGTGACGAAGGTCGCGCCAAGCAGCGCACCGAGCAGCGAGCCCATGCCGCCGATGATCACCATGGCCAGGTACTGGATGGTGAGGAACAGGGAGAACGCCTCGACCGAGACGAAGCCGCGGTAATAGGCGAACAGCGCGCCCGCCACCGCGGTGATCGCCGAGCTGATGACGAAGGCCAGCAGCTTGTAGCCGGCAATGCTGATGCCGAGCGCCTCGGCGACGGTTTCGTGCGCGCGGATCGCGCGCCAGGCCCGGCCGCTGCGCGCGCGCAGCAAGTTGACGCAGAGCAGCAACGTCGTCGCCGCCGCCGCCAGGAGGATAAAGTACCAGATCCGGCCGTCGGTGATGGCAAAGCCGCCGAGCGTGGGCGGATCGATCACGATGCCGGTGGAGAACCCGCGCCGCGATTCATACTCGCCGCCGAGATAGATCACCACGAAGTGCAGCGCCAGGGTGCTGACCGCGAGGTAGAGCCCGCGCAGGCGCAGCGACGGCAAGCCGAAGATGATCCCCAGCAATGCGCCGACCAGAGCGGCGCACGGCAGCGTGATCCAGAACGGGGCATTGGTTTCCCGGAACAGGATCCCGACCGTGAACGCGCCCGCCGCCATCAGGCCGGCGTGTCCGAGCGAGATCTGGCCGGCATAGCCGGTGAGCAGCATTAGCGAGAGCGCGCCGACGCAGGCGAGAAAAACCTGGCAGGCGAGATCGAGCTGGAATGCCGAGGCCGCGAAAGGAAACGCCAGCAGCGCCAGGATGAACACGCCGAGACTGGTGCGTTCGAGCCGGGTTCCGACCAGCGCGAGGTCCTGCGCGTAGCTGGTGCGGAAGTAGCCGCTGGCGCGCGGTGCCCTAGACACGGTCGAGTTCCTCGCGGGTGCCGAACAAGCCCCAGGGCCGCACGATCAGCATGGCAATCAGCACTAGGAACGGCACCACGTCGGACAGCAGCGGATCGATATAGTGGATGGCAAGCACCTCGGCGGCAGCCACGATGAGCGAGCCGAGGAGGGCGCCGATGAGACTGTCGAGGCCTCCGACCAGCGCCGGTGCAAACGCCTTGAGCCCGATCACCACCATGGTCTGGTCGAGGCCGGAATCGAGCGCGATGAGCATGCCTGCGATCGATCCGCTCAGGCTCGAAAGCGCCCAGGCCAGCGCGTAGATTGCATTCAGGTTGACGCCGCGCTGTGCCGCCAGCAGCGGATTCTGTCCGGCCGCGCGCATGCGCACGCCCCAGCGGCCGAAACGCAGGAACGCGAACAGCCCGCCATAGACCACGGCGGTCATGATCACCATCAGCGCGGCGCAGGCCGAAATTCGCGCCCCGCCGATGAGCTCGATCGAAGGGTTGGAGAATCCGAGCGCCTCTAGCGGACGCTGCTGCGCTGCCGACCAGATCAACACGATCAGGCCGCGCAGCAGAATGCCGATCGCGATGGTCGTGAGGATGGCTGCCAGCACCATCTCTCCGGTCATCTTGCGCATCAGAAGGACGTAGACGAGGACGCCGATGGTTAGGCTCATCACCACCGCCACGGCGATCGCCGTGAGCGGGTTGCCGACGAACAGCGAGGCGCTGGTGAACAGCATATAGGCGCCGAGCATGGCGATCTCGCCGTGCGCCATGTTCAACACCCGGCTCACGCGATAGATCAGCACGTAGCCGCAGGCGAGCAGCGCATAGATCGCCGACAGCACGATGATATTGACGATGAGCTGCACGGACTGACGCTTTCGCGGTCATTCCGGGGCGCGGGCGAAGTCCGCGAGCCCGGAATCCATAAACTCAGGTTGGGGGTTCTGGATCCCGGGTTCCCGTACCGAACGCGGGCCCCGGCATGTCTGGTTCTGCGCGCCGGTCACTTCACGTCATACGGTACCCAATCCTTGGCCACGGCGATGGCCGACTTCGCAGGATCCCAGTGGTAGACCCGATAGTACTGGCGGGTGCGGAAATGGTTGTCCTTGCTCCACTCGATCGGTCCGCCGCGCAGGCCCTGGGTATCGACCTTCACGTTCTCCATCGCCGCGCGGATCTTGGCGGCGTCGGCCGGCCACCCCGCGTTCTTGAGCACCGCCTCCAGCACCATGCCGCCGATCCAGCCCTCGGTCAGCTGCTCCGCCGGATAACGCACGTTGCCCTTCTTGGCCTCGTCCACGATCTGCTTGTGGATTGCGAGATTGTCCTGGAACAGGGAGTTGGCGCCGATCACGTAGAACTTCGGATCCTTGATGCGGGCCAGCTCGCCCTCGGCCTCGATGTGAGCCCAGGTGATGTAGTCGCCCTGCCAGCCCAGCCGACGCAGCGCCTCGAAGGTCTTCACTTCCGTCACCCATGGCGCCCAGGAAAATATCCAGTTCGGGTTGGCGTCCTTGAGCTTGGTGGCGAACGGCGTGTAGTCCGCGGTCGGTGGCGGAATGACTTCCTTGTCGACCGCAGTCATGCCCATGGTCTTGGCCTGCTCCTCGGCATAGTCGATTTCACCGCGCGAGAGCGGGATCGCCATGGCGGCAAACCCGATCCGCACCGGCTCCTTCGCCGTCTCCTTGATGAAGGCGAGCGTGGCCCGGCTGTCGTAGCCGCCGGCATAGGCGGTGGTGCAGAACTGCAGCGCTTCGGCCGGCGGGTAGACTTCCTTCGGGCAGACCGCGCCCATGAGCATGAGCGGCACGTTGGCCCGCTTGGTCTCGGCGATGACGGGGGCGTAGGTGGACGACAGGCTCGACAGCACCATGAGGCGGACATTGTCCTGGGTCAGGAGCCGCTTGGCATTGGCGGCGGCCTTCGAGGGCTCGGCCTGGTCGTCGAGCACGATCAACTGGATCTTCTTGCCGTTGACGCCGCCGCTGGCGTTGAGACGATCGACATAAAGGCGGAAGCCCTCGATTGGCGGAGCATTGGTGCCCGCTGCCGGCCCGGTGAGCGCGCCGCTGACGCCGACGACGTAACTCTCTTGCGCCGCGGCCGGCCACGCCAGCGCCGCAGCGACCAATACGCCCATGAGACTTGGTCTCAGCATTCGTTTGTCCTCCCTCGTTGAGCGAAATGTCACGCGGACTCCGCCGCGATGCCATTGCTACGTTTGACGCGCTTTCTGCGAACCGGTGTCCACTTCGCCGGAAAGCGCTATGCCCGCAATCAGCTTTTCCTCGCGGTCATCGTACATGCTTTCGACCAGCGGCTTGAAGCGCTCGTACATGAGATGGCGCTTGACCTTGCGCGTCGGGGTGACCGGCTCGCCATCCTCCTCGGGATCGAGCGCCTTGGGCAGGATGCGGAAGGCCTTGATCTGCTCCGCCCGTGCCAGCTCGCCGTTCGCGCGCTCGATCTCGGCCGAGATCAACCGGACCACGTCGGGGCTGTTGGCGAGGCTGGTGAAGCCGGTATAGGGCACGTCATGGCTGCGAGCCCAGTCGGCGACCGTGTCGGCGTCGATCTCGATCAGCGCGGTCAGGTATTTGCGGCCGTGGCCGAACACGACCACTTCGGCCACATAGGGGCTGGTCCGCAGGATATTCTCGATGAACGACGGCGAGATCGTCTTGCCGCCCGAGGTCACGATGAAGTCGCGCGCGCGATCGACGAGACGAAGCGCGCTCTCGCTCCATTCGCCGATATCGCCGGTGCGCAGCCAGCCGTCCTCGCCCTTGATGGCACGGGTCGCATCGGGATTGTTCCAGTAGCAGTCGAACAGGTCGGGGCTCTTCACCAGCACTTCGCCCGTTGTCGCCGCCGCTGCGACGAGGTCGTTGAGCACGATGTCCAGTCGCAGATGCGGAGACGAGCCGTAGGCGGTTGCGTTCCGCAGGTAGGTGGGACTGAACGACTCGTCGGCGAGCAGCGCGATATCCGCCTCTGCGAGAACCTTGGAGCGTCCGTATGCCGTGACGGGATTGAAGTCGGCCTGTTCGGTGAGCGGTTCGTCGCCGGCGACGCCGTAGAGGCTGCACGAGGACGAAAAGAGAAAGCGCTCGACGCCGGCGGCCTTTGCCTCCGCCGCAAGACGGGCGCTCGCACGGTGGTTGACGTCGTAGGTCGCGTCCTGATTCAGGTCGCCGACCGGGTCGTTCGAGAGCGCCGCCAAGTGGACAACTGCGTCGAAGCCCTGGAGATCCGCGGCCTCGACCTCTCTCAGGTCGAGGCGGAGCGCGGGAACCGGCACCGGGTCGGGGCCGAGGGAGCAGCCCTCGTAGAGGAAGCTGTCGAGGCCGACGACCGAATGGCCCGCCTCCAGGAACATCGGCGTGATCCTCGTTCCGATGTAGCCGTCGTGGCCCGTGACGAGGAGGTTCATCGCCGGCGGGTCTCCACTCCGGCTGCTGCGGGTTCGCGCACAGAAGGCAGTGTTCCAGTTCCGGCGGAAGGCGGGCGTGCCTCATCCGGGGGATCCGGAGCGAAGGTCGGGTGCCCGTCGGAGCCGTCAGTAGAATTGCCCGCTCGCACGGGTACCCGAGGGGGCGACATGAGGCAGGTCAGATGAAAGCGGTGATCCTCGCGGGCGGATACGGCACGCGCATCGCCGAGGAAACCAGTGTTCGGCCCAAGCCGATGGTCGAGATCGGCGGCAAGCCCGTGCTCTGGCACATCATGAAGGTGTACTCCGCGCACGGCATCAACGACTTCGTCATCTGCTGCGGGTACATGGGCCACGTGATCAAGGAGTACTTCTTCCACTACGCCCTGAACCGCTCGGACGTCACCTTCGACCTGCAGACCGGCGAGATGGTCCGCCACGGCAGCGGGGTCGAGCCCTGGCGGGTCACGCTCGTCGACACCGGCGAGGCGACGATGACGGGCGGCCGGCTGCTGCGGGTCCGGGAGTACGTCGGCGACGAGACGTTCTGCTTCACCTACGGCGACACTGTGAGTGACGTCGACATCGTGCGCCTGATCTCGTTCCACCGCGAACACAAGGTGTTTGCGACGCTGACGGCGGTGCAGCCGCCCGGCCGCTTCGGCGCGATCGCGTTGCGAGGCGACGAGCCCGTGATCTCCGGGTTCCTCGAGAAGCCGAAAGGCGACGGGGCCTGGATCAACGGTGGCTTCTTCGTCCTCGAGCCCGACGTCTTCGACTACATCGGTGGCGACCAGACTTCGTGGGAGGCCGACCCGCTCGAGGTGCTCGCGCGCGAAGGGAAGGTCGCGGCGTATCGTCACGGTGGGTACTGGGCTCCGCTCGACACGCTTCGAGACAAGAATGTGCTCGAGGCGGAATGGCAGGAAGGCACCGCAGGGTGGAAAGTCTGGTAGCCGAGAAAGGCGACGCGACCACCGAATCCCCACTCGTCAGCGTCGTCACGCCCGTCTACAACGGCGCCAAGTACATCGAGGAGTGCATCGAGAGCGTCCTGCGCCAGACGTACCGGCACTTCGAATACATCATCGTCGACAACTGCAGCACCGACGAGACGCTCGAGATCGTGCGCCGTTACGCGGCGGAGG
>Ga0207657_10007540_pt1 | contig 11152 bp, 12 predicted proteins | sample KBSC33metaG_FD_184316 | JGI IMG/M metagenome (GOLD analysis project Ga0207657, IMG submission 184316) | Corn rhizosphere microbial communities from Kellogg Biological Station, Michigan, USA - KBS C3-3 metaG (SPAdes) (version 2) | ecosystem: Host-associated > Plants > Roots > Rhizosphere > Soil ... | reverse complement strand
CGGTGGGCAATGGCGAAGCAGGAGCGGCGAAGGCGAATCCCGCTGCGGCCGCCAAGACTGTCAGCCGTGCGATCATTCGCCGAACACCCGGGCGAAAATCTCGTCGACCCGCTTCAGGTGATAATCGAGGTCGAACAGCGCCTCGAGTTGTTCCTGCGACAGCCGTGACGTGACCTCCGGGTCCTTGCGGAGGAGCTCGAGAAGCGAAAGCTCGCCGTCCGATTCCCACACCTTCATCGCGTTGCGCTGGACGAGTGCATAGCTGTCCTCGCGGCTGAGTCCGGCCTGGGTGAGGGCCAGAAGCACGCGCTGCGAGTGGACGAGGCCGCCCATCCGGTCGAGGTTCTTCAGCATCCGCTCGGGATAGACGAGCAACTTGTCGATGACGCCGGTGAGGCGGGCGAGCGCGAAGTCGAGCGTGATCGTGGCGTCGGGCCCGATGAAACGCTCGACCGACGAGTGGGAGATGTCGCGCTCGTGCCAGAGGGCGACATTCTCCATCGCGGGAATCGCGTACGACCGGACCATGCGCGCGAGGCCGGTCAAATTCTCGCTCAGCACCGGGTTGCGCTTGTGCGGCATCGCCGAGCTGCCCTTCTGGCCGGGCGAGAAATATTCCTCGGCTTCGAGGACTTCGGTGCGCTGCAGGTGGCGAATCTCGGTCGCGATGCGCTCGATCGAGGAAGCGGTGACGCCGAGCGTGGCGAAGAACATCGCGTGGCGATCGCGGGGGATCACCTGGGTCGAAACGGGTTCGGGCTTGAGGCCGAGCGCGCGCGCCACATGCTCTTCGACCGACGGCGGGATGTTCGCGAAGGTGCCGACGGCGCCGGAGATGGCGCAGGTAGCGATGTCCTCGCGGGCGGCGGCGAGGCGATCGCGATTGCGCGAGAATTCGGCATAGGCCTGCGCGAGCTTGAGCCCGAAGGTGACCGGCTCGGCGTGGATTCCGTGGCTTCGGCCGATGGTCGGCGTCCGCTTGTGCTCCTTGGCGCGGCGCTTCAGCACGTCCAGCAGCTTGTCGATGTCCGCGAGCAGGATGTCGGCGGCCTGCTTCAATTGCACCGCGAGCGCGGTGTCGAGCACGTCGGAGCTGGTCATGCCCTGGTGAAGCCAGCGCTTCTCCGGCCCCAGTTTCTCGCCGGCCCAGGTGAGGAAGGCGATCACGTCATGTTTTGTCACCGCCTCGATCGCGTCGATCGCCGGCACGTCGATTTCGCCGAGCACGTTCCGGTCGTAGGCGGCGCGAATCGTCGCCGCGTCTTCGGCCGGGATCATCCCGATCTGCCCCATCGCCTCGGCCGCGAACACCTCGATCTGCCACCAGATCCGATAGCGGTTCTCGGGCGACCAGATCGCGGTCATTTCGGGGCGGGAATAGCGAGGGACCATGGCGGAGGCGGCTAGCAGAGCCGCCGCCCCGCTTCAAATCACGCTTAGTGTCTGCTTTGGGTCGAAGGACCTCAGGCCGAGACGGTTGGAGGCCCCAGGTGCTGGAGAAAATCAGGCTTGCCCAGCGACACGCCCGCATTGCGGAGTATCGCGTAGGCCGTCGTGACGTGGAAAAAGAAATTGGGGAGGGCAAACCCCGCGAGATACTGAGCGCCAAGGAAGCGATAGCCCATTCCGTTCGGGAACTTGAGCACGACTTCGCGATCCTCGCTGCCAGCCAGGGATTCTGCGTCAAAGCTCTTGAGGTACGCGATTGTTCGATCGCATCTATCCCGAAGCTCCGCGAAGCTCTTCTCGGTGTCAGGCATCGATGGAGATTCCGTGCCCGTGAGGCGGGCAAGCGCATTCTTCGCTGAGTCCGACGCCATTTGGTACTGGGCAGGGAGCGGCCTCATGTCAGGCGCGAGCCGCGCCTCCAAAAGTGCCGACTCGCCCTTCTCTTCCTCAGCCTTGTTTAGCCAATCACGCATGTTCGTAAGCGAATTCACGAACACCGGAACCGACGCCTCCCAGATACCAAAACTCATTCGCTTCGCCTTTTCGGTTGTTGAAATCTCTACCCCCGCATGGCCCCTCCGACTGATGTCCGCAATGGGTGGAAAGCGAACACTAGATTAACCCCATTGCCCGCATGCTGGTCCGCCCCGACGCGCCGACGATGACGTGATCGTGGACCGTGATCTTCATGTGCCGTGCCGCTTCGACCAGGTCCTGCGTCACGCGCACGTCCTGGCTTGACGGAGTCGGGTCGCCGCTGGGGTGGTTGTGGACGATGATGAGCGCGGTGGCGCCCAGTGCAATGGCGCGGGCGATAATCTCGCGCACATGCACGGAGGCTTCGTCGACCGAGCCGTTCCACATCGCCTCGTTGGCGATCAGCATGTTCTTCGCATTGAGGAACAGGACTCGCACCTGCTCGGTGCGCGAATGCGCCATCGCCGCGTGGAGATAGTCGGTCAGCGCATCCCAGCTGGAAAGCACCGGCGCGCCCTCCGTTCGCGTCTCCAGCAGCCGTAGAGCAGTCGCCTCGGCGATCTTCAGCGCTCCGATCACGGAGTCGCTCAGCCCCTCGCGCCGAAGGGTCTCCGCGCTCGCCGAGAGCAAAGGACCGATCCCGCCGAATTTCGCGACCAGCTCCTTCGCCTGGTCCTTGGTGTCGCGGCGGGGAATCGCGAGCGCGAGGAGATATTCGACCAGTTCATGGTCGAGAAGCGCCTTCCCGCCGCCGTCGAACAGGCGCTTCCGAAGCCGGGACCGATGTCCGCTGCCGTTGCCGATGGGTGGGATTCGCCCGTGCATGAAGTTCCGTCCAGACTGCCGAGCGGACCGATACTAGCCACAGATCGTCGCGAGTGGAAAGGAGAGGTCGTACCGGTGACGGAACGGCTGCTTAAGGCACGGGTTGATAGGAACCATGGCGGAATCGTGGAGCGAGCGCGGCGAGAGGGATCCCGACACTGTCGTGATCCGGCAATCGCGCTTTCGCCGGATACTCACCTGGGTCGCCGTGCTGGTGCTGGCACTGGTCCTGGTCGCGCTCGTCGTCGCCTGGACCCAGCGACGGCAGATCGCCGGAGGGATCATCAACCGGGAACTGACCAGCCGGGGAGTCCAGGGTAGCTACACGCTCGACCGGGTCGGCTTGCGTACGGAGCAGATCAGCAATTTGCGGATCGGCGATCCCAGGCACCCGGACCTGACCGCACGGCGCGTGCTGATCCAGATGCGGCTGAAGTGGAACGGAAGCGTCGATGTTTACCGGATCGTCGCGCGCGGAGTCCGGCTGCGCGGGCACGTGCTCCCCACCGGTCGCGTGAGCTGGGGCGAGATCGACAAGCTCCTCCCGCCTCCGAGCGGCAAGCCATTTTCGCTTCCCGACGTGTCGCTCGACGTCGACGACGCCAGCATCGCCCTTGCGACGCCGTGGGGGCCGCTAGGCTTCGCAGTTCGGGGCAACGGCAACCTGACGGGCGGGTTCACGGGCCGCTTCGTCTCGTCGAGCCCGCAGCTGATCACGAAGAATTGCGTGGCAACCAACGTCCGCGGCACTGCGGCGATCGAGGTCAAGGCGCGTCATCCGCACGTGGCCGGGCCACTGACGGCCAATTATTTCGCCTGCCCGAAAAGCCGATTTTCCGTCATCGAACCGCGGCTCGAGCTGGATGCCAAGTTCGCGGAAGGCTTCAACAGTTACGAGGCCGGCGCGCGGATCATCTCGCGGGTCATTACCGCCGGCGACAACGGACTTGCGGCGCTCAATGGCCGGATCATCCTGATCGGCGATCCCACCGACGCTCGCGGCGAGGTCAACCTGGCGGCGCAGAGGTCGCGGCTCGGCACGATCTCGGCCGAGCGTACCAGGGTCGAGGGCAGATATCGGCTGAGCACCACGAAGGGCTCGCTGGTCATGGTAGGCCAATATGCGGCGAACGGCGCGGCCCTCGCCCCGTCGATGATCTCCGGCCTCACCGGCGCGCTCGCCGCGACGAAATCAACGCCGATCGGGCCGGTCGCCGCGGCCATCGGCGAGGCGATGAGGAAGAGCGCCAATTCCTTCGACGTCGCCGGCGGAATCCGACTCGTGAACTTCCCCGGATACGGAGCCGCGCGAGTGACCGACGCGGCGGTCCACACCTCGACCGGGGGCAGCGCGCGAATCTTCGGCGGAAAGGGCGTCACTTATTATTGGCCGACCGGCCGCCTTCGAATCGACGGCACCATCCAGATGGGCGGCGGCGGCCTTCCGACGGGCTCGGTCACGCTTCATCAGGCAAGCAATGGCGCGATGACCGGCGCCGGCCAGTTCCAGCCCTATGTCGTCGATGGGTCGAGGCTGTCGCTGTCGACCCTTCGGTTCCAGGCCGAGCCGGACGGTGCAACCAGCTTCTCCACGCTTGCAAACCTCACCGGGAATTTCCCGGGCGGGCAGGTCCGGAACTTCAACTTGCCGATCAACGGCCGCGTGGGGCCGCAAGACCGCATTGCCGTCGGCCCCGAATGCACCGTCGTCAGCTGGGACTATCTGCGTCTGCAGCAGGTGAAGTTCGGACGGAGCCGGCTTCCGGTGTGCCCGACCGACAGTGCGATAATTGCCAAGGCGCCCGGCGGGGCGGTTCGAGTCAGCGGCCGAATTGACCAACCAGCGCTGGCCGGAAGCATCGGATCTTCGCCGATGCGGCTGAACGCAAGCAGCATCCTGGTTTCGCAAGCCGGGTTCAACGGAAGCAATGTCGCGCTCCGGATCGGCAAGGCCGAATCCCCGGTGGCGCTCAATGCGGCGACATTGCGCGGTGCGTTTACGACCGCCGGCGCCAGCGGGACCTTGTCGAACGCCGATGCCGTCATCGGCGCGGTTCCGCTGAAGATGACCGACATCGCGGGGCGCTGGCGTTTCGCCGGGAACAAGCTGACGATTGACGGCGGCCTGTTCGTCAACGATCGCGACGACCCGCCGCGCTTCTATCCGCTCAAGAGCGACGACGTTCACTTCGTCCTCGCCGACAACCGGATCACGACGACGGGCACGCTTCGGCACCCGGATACGGGCACCCGGATCACCGACGTCACGATCGAGCACAACCTTGGCACCGGCGTCGGTCACGCGAACCTCGATGTCCCGGGAATCACGTTCGGGCCAGAACTCCAGCCGGCCGAGCTGACGAGGCTGACCGAAGGCGTCGTCGCACTGGTCCAGGGCACCGTTACCGGCCACGGAGAGATCGACTGGTCGCCGTCGGGCAAGGTGACGTCGACCGGCGACTTCGCGACACGCAACATGGACCTGGCCGCGCCGTTCGGCCCCGTGACCGGCCTGACGACGAGCATCCATTTCACCAATCTGCTCGGCCTGGAATCGTCGCCTGGACAGGTGGCGACGATCCAGTCCACCAACCCGGGAATCATCGTCAACAATGGCGTCGTCCGCTACCAGCTGCTTCCGAACAACCTCGTGAAGATCGAGCGGGGCGAGTGGCCCTTCATGGGCGGCCGGCTCATCCTCGACGAGACAATCCTGAACTTCGGAAGCCCGAGACCCAAGCGGCTCACGTTCGAGCTGATCGGGTTCGACGCAAGAGAGTTCACCGAAAGCCTCGGCTTCTCCGGGCTGCACATCACCGGCACCTTCGACGGAGTGCTTCCAATGATCTTCGATGAAAGTGGCGGCCGGATTGTCGGCGGGCGGCTCGATTCGCGGGCGCCGGGCGGCGAATTCAGCTATACGGGTACGAAGCCGAACGCGGGGCTGGTGGCCGGCCTGGCCTTCGACCTGCTTAGCGACATCCGCTACGAATCGATGACCGTGCGGCTCGACGGCGACCTTGCCGGAGAGTTCGCGACCCGGTTCACGATCCGGCAGATCTCTCTGTCCGACAAGGGCGGACTGATCGGCAGGCTGGTCCGCAATGCCTTCCGAAAGGTCCCGTTGCAGGTGAACCTCAACATCAATGCCCCGTTCCGGGCGCTGATCCAGATGGCCAAGGGTTTCAAGGATCCGACCCAGGTGATCGCGCCGGTGATGCCGTTCCCGCTCGATACGCCGGGAATCGTCACCGAGACGCGCACGCTCAAGAAAGACGAGGACCAGAATCGAACGACGCCGGCCAACCAGGTCGACGTGTCCACCAAACCCCCACCGCCAAGCGAGGAATGACGATGACGAAGCTCACAATGAAGCAGTCCGTGCGGCTCGCGGTTGCGGCGGCGCTGGCCGTCCCGCTTGCCAGCTGCATAACGGTCAGGGCGCCCGACAAGCCGATCGAGATCAACCTCAATGTCGACATCCGGCAGGAGGTGGTGGTCCGGCTTCAGCAGGACGTGCAGCAGCTGATCAAGCAGAACCCGCAGGCCTTCCCGCAGACCCCGCCCGGAGGGTCGCAGTGAAGCTGGCCGTTCGCGCTGTCATCGCCGGTGCGCTCCTGGCAATCGCTGCGCCGGCATTATCGCAGAGCAATCCGGATATCATCGCCGCTCGGCAGGCGGGCGTCGTCGGCGAACGCTATGACGGTTATCTTGGCTTTGCGGGTCCGGGAGGCGAGCGCGTCCGGCGCCAGGTAGGGGAAGTGAATATCCGCCGGCGAAGCCTCTACACGGGACTGGCGACGCGCCGGAATGCGACGGTGCAGGAGGTGGGGATCGCCGCCGGCTGCGAGCTTCTTCGCGAGGTTGCGCCCGGCGAAGTCTATATGCTCAGCGACGGTGCCTGGCGGAAGCGAGGTGCGGGCGAGGCGGCCCCCGAGCCGAGCTATTGCAGGCGCTGAATTTGCGAGATTTTCGCGCTGGCGGCCGCCGCGGTTGACTATCGGCAGCCCGGTTCATAAAGGGGCCGCGCCTTGGCGGGCTCTAACGCCGCCATGTTTCTCGTCCCGGAGCCTTGCCCGATGCGAATTGCTGAGGGGCGACGCACAAGGGAGACGCATGGCTGAGGACGAACCAGACGAGGCCCCGAAGCTTTCGCCGGACGCACGGCTCGAATCGCTCGATAAGCGGCTCGAGCGCTTGCAGCAGGCGGAGGCCAAAAGGAGCCAGAAGCGGCAGCCTGATGCCAGCTATCAGGCGGGCCAGCTGGTCCTGAGTCAGCTGGTCGGCTGCCCCCTTGGGGGCGGGATCGTCGGGTGGCTGCTGGATCGCTGGTTCGGGACCAAGCCCTGGCTGATGCTGGTAATGCTGTTCCTCGGCTTCGCGGTCGGTTTCTGGAACGTAATTCGGATTGCAAACAAATCCGCGGGCAAAGCCGACAGCGGACGGGAATAGGGAAGCAAAGTGGCCGCCGACGGCAAGATCGACCCGATGCACCAGTTCGTGATCCAGCCGATTTTCGGCTCGTTCCAGGGTGGCAATCCGTTCGTCTTCACCAACAGCGCACTGTGGACGCTGATCGTCCTTTTCACGATCTGGCTGTTCATGTTCGGCGGAATGAAGCGCGAGATCATCCCCGGCCGCTGGCAAATCGCGGTCGAAGGGCTGATCGAATTCGTCGACGACATGGTCAACGTCAGCATCGGCCCCGAAGGCAAGAAGTACCTGCCGTGGGTCTTCACGTCCTTCGTCTTCCTGCTGTTCGCAAACCTCATCGGCAACATGCCGTTCGGCATCGTCCCTGCCGCACATCCATTCACAATCACTGCCCAGTTCACCTTCACGGGCATCATGTCGCTGATCACCTTCGCGATCGTCCTTGGGGTTGGCTTCTGGAAGCACGGCCTTCACTTTTTCTCGCTGTTCGTCCCCAAGGACGCGCCGCTCGCGTTCAAGTTCGTCATCGCTCCGATCGAGTTCGTGAGCTTCCTGGTTCGACCGTTCAGCCTCGGCCTTCGGCCGTTCATCGCGATGTTCGCGGGGCACGTCCTGCTCGACGTCTTCGGCAATTTCGTCGTTCAGTCGCTCAACAGCCATAGCGCCGGCGGAATCGGCATCTGGCTTCTGTCCATGTGCTTCATCATGTTCGTGAGCATGATCGAGTTGCTGGTTGCGGCGATCCAGGCGTACGTCTTCGCGATCCTCACGTCGCTCTACATCAGCGAAGCTGTAAACCTTCACTAACCAACGGATTTTCAAAGGAGTTCAATCATGGATCTCGCTTCTGCAAAACTTATTGGCGCCGGTCTCGCGGCGATCGGCGTAGGCGCCGCCTCGGTCGGCGTCGGCTTCGTCTTCGGTTCGTTCCTCCAGAGCGCGATCCGCAACCCGGCGGCTTCCGACGGTCAGCAGGGGCGTCTGTACATCGGCTTCGCCGCCGCCGAGCTTCTCGGTCTGATGGCGTTCGCGGTCGCCATGCTCATCCTCTTTGCTTTCTAAGACCAAAGAGAAAGACGGGGTGAATTCCCCGGGAGCATAGAATGCCTCAACTTTCGCAGCTGTCCCAAGTCTACCTGTCGCAGTTCCTGTGGCTGGCCGTGGCGTTGGGATTCATCTTCTTCGTGATCGCCCGTGGAATGGTTCCCAAGATCCAGGCCACGGTCGAGGCGCGCAGCAACAAGATCGCATCGGATCTCGAGGAGGTGCAACGCGCCCGCGACGAGGCCGAAAAGGCGGAAGCCGCCTATCGCGAGAAGATGGACGCGAGCCGCAGCGAGGCGATGCGCCTTGCGCAGGACGCCAAGCAGTCCGGTGCGCGGGAGGCGGAAAAGCGGGTCGCCGCGGCGTCGAAGTCGATCGATGACAGGCTTGCGAAGGCCGAAGCCAAGATCCGGAAGGCGGCGCAGGCGGCGAGCGGTGAAATCGAGAGTGTCGCGGTCGAGGCGACCCGCGAGATCATCGCCAAGCTGATCGGCGCGACCGTTCCGGCGGCCGAGGCAACTCGAGCAGTAAAGGCAGTGCTCAATGGCTAACGCCCAGACCACGGCCATGGTCGGTCAGCCGCAACCCGCGGAACATGCCGAGCCGACCGCATTCTTCCTGAATCCGGGCGGCTGGGTCGCGCTTGCGATCCTCATCGTCTTCGCCCTTCTTATCTGGAAGAAGGTGCCCGCCGCTGTCGGAAAGGCGCTCGACAAGAAGATCGACGTGATCCGCGACCAGCTCGCCGAAGCCGAATCGCTTCGCAAGGAAGCCGAGGCCCTGAAGGCCGAATATGCGGCGAAAGCGGCCGCCGCCGAAAACGAGGCCGCGGCGATGGTCGAACGCGCCCGTCACGAGGCCGATGCGTTGATCGCCAAGGCACGCGACGACGCGACCGCGCTGGTCGAGCGGCGCACCCGGATGGCCGAAGAAAAGATCGCCGCCGAAGAGCGCGCCGCGGTTCAGCAGCTTCGCTCGGTCGCTGCGGATGCCGCTACCCGCGCGGCCGCCCTGCTCATCACCGAGCAGGTCGACGCAAAGACGGATTCGGCGCTGGTCGACAGCGCGATCAAGGAACTCGGAAAGCGCTAACCCTGGCTATGCTGGTCGCCGGGCGCGCTGACGCCCTGCAGCGCCTGTTCAGCTGATCCCGGGTCGGCCTCGCGGCTGAGATCGCCGAGGCTGACGATCCCGCAAAGCTTCTCGTCGGAATCGATGACCGGAACGCGGCGAACCTGGGCGTGGCTCATCCGGGTCGCGGCCTCTTCGATATCGTCGTCGTCGCGAACGCAAACGACGTCGTTGCTCATCAGTTCGCGGACCGGCGTGTCGGGACCGTAGCCCTTGGCAACGCCCCGAACGGCGATGTCACGGTCCGTGATGATTCCAACCAGGCGATCGCCGTCACTGACCGGCATCGACCCGGCGTCTTCGTGGAGCATGAACTTGGCGGCTTCCTTCGCGGTCTGGTCCGGACGAACCGTCCTCACGTCGCGGGTCATCACTTCACTGACTTTCATCTCGCCCTCCTTGGCTGGAATTCGCTCGCTCAACGAACGGGCGGGAGCGCAAGTTGCCGAAGCTAGGGCACGTTCTCGGTCAGGAGGTCGTACGTGGCCACCAGCTCGTCCCGCTGGTTGAAGATGTCGACCGCCCAGCGGACCACGCCGGTGTCCTCGCTCTTGAGCGACTTCGCCTTCACGCTCAGCTCGGCGCGCATCGAATCGCCCGGATAGAGCGGAGTCAGGAAGCGGAGATTCTCGAGCCCGGTATTGGCGAGCACCGGACCCGGATCGGGATCGACGAACAGCCCCGCGGCGAAGCTCAGGATAAGATAGCCGTGGGCGACCCGGCCCTCGAAGATCGGCGAGGCCTTCGCGGCCTCCTCGTCCATGTGGGCGTAGAATTTGTCGCCGGTGAAATTGGCAAAATGCTCGATGTCGTCGATCGTCACGGTGCGGCTGTCCGTCACCCAGGTGTCGCCGATGGCGAGCTCGCTCATCTTCAGCCGGAAGGGATGCACGTCGATGACGTGCTTGGGCGCACCGGCGACATATTGACTGGTGATTGCCGCGATCATCGCAGGCGACGATTGGAGCGCGGTGCGCTGCATATAATGTTTGACGCCGCGGATGCCGCCCATCTCCTCGCTTCCGCCCGCGCGGCCCGGGCCGCCGTGGACGAGTACCGGGAGCGGCGAGCCGTGGCCCGTCGACTCCTTCGCATTGTCGCGGTCGATCACCAGCATCCGGCCGTGGAAGGAGGCGGTGCCGCGAACAAAATCGCGGGCCGCGTCCGGCGAATGGGTGAAGAGCGACAGCACCAGGCTGCCCTTGCCGCGATTGGCTAGCGCGACGGCGTCGGCCAGATCCCCGTACGGCATGATCGTCGATACCGGCCCGAACGGCTCGACATCGTGTACGGCGTCTGTGCCCCACGGGTCGTCGCTGCGGAGAAGGATCGGCTCCAGGAAGGCGCCGCCCTTGACCGGTGCATCGGCCGTGGGATTCCCGGCGACGATCCGCGCTCCGGCGGCCTCAAGTTCGGCGATTTTCTCACGCACGTCCGCGCACTGGCTGGCGCTGACCAGGGCGCCCATGCGCGTATCCTCCGAGCGCGGGTCCCCGACCTTCGTTATTGCGAGCCGGTCGCGGAGCGCGGCCTCGACAGCGTCGATATATTCGGCGGGCACCAACGCACGCCGAATTGCGGTGCATTTCTGCCCGGCCTTGACCGTCATTTCGGTCGCGACTTCGCGGACGAACAGGTCGAACTCGGGCGTTCCAGGTGCTGCGTCGGGCCCGAGGATCGAGGCGTTAAGGCTGTCCTGCTCGGCGATGAACCTGACGCTTTCGCGCATGACGACGGGGTGAGTGCGGAGCTTGTAGGCCGTGGAAGCGGAGCCGGTGAAGCTGACCACGTC
>Ga0207657_10007538_pt1 | contig 11153 bp, 12 predicted proteins | sample KBSC33metaG_FD_184316 | JGI IMG/M metagenome (GOLD analysis project Ga0207657, IMG submission 184316) | Corn rhizosphere microbial communities from Kellogg Biological Station, Michigan, USA - KBS C3-3 metaG (SPAdes) (version 2) | ecosystem: Host-associated > Plants > Roots > Rhizosphere > Soil ... | reverse complement strand
CCCGGATCTTCAACCTCGAAGCCGGGCACTTCGTGTTCGGGTACCAGGCGACGCTGAACGGGCGGGCGGTCACGGCGTACCGCGTGGCGGCGCGCTAGCCACGGTAGTCCTTCGATACGGTGCCGCCATGATCGATCCCGTCGCGCTCCTCCAGGAGCTGATCCGGTTCGACACGACGAACCCGCCCGGGAACGAGGAAGCGTGCGTCGCGCACATCGAGGCGTTGCTGCGCGAGCACGGCATCGAGTCCGAGCGCTTCGAGAAGACGCCGGGCAGGCCGAACCTGATCGCGCGTCATGCCGGGACGAACGAGGGGCCGCCGCTCGTGTTGTACGGCCACGTCGACGTCGTCACGACCGTGGGACAGCAGTGGACGCAACCGCCGTTCGCCGGGAACATCGTCGACGGCTACGTGTGGGGCCGCGGCGCGCTCGACATGAAGGGCGGCGTCGCGATGTGCGTCGCCGCGTTCGTAGCGGCGCACGACGCGGGCTCTGCGACGCCGTTGCTCCTCCTCATCCTGAGTGACGAGGAGAACGGCGGCGACGAAGGCGCGATGTTCATCGCCGACGAGCATCCGAACGCACTGGCAGGCGCCAAGCACGCGCTCGGCGAGTTCGGCGGCGTGACGCAGTGGATCGGCGGACGCCGCTTCTATCCGATCCAGGTGGCAGAGAAGCAGTTGTGCTCGCTGCGAGCGCACGTGCGCGGCACCGGCGGGCACGGCGCGCTCGGCGTCAAGGGCGGAGCGATGCGCAAGCTCGGCGACATGCTGCGGACACTCGACCGCCGTCAGCCGCCGGTGCACATCATCCCGCTCGTCCGCGACTGGTTCGAGCAGATGGCCGCCGAGCTGCCGCGCCCGCAGGCGTTGCTGCTGCGCCGGCTGCTCGATCCGAAGACCGCCGACCTCGCGGCGCGCGCGCTCGGGCCGCGTGGCCGCCAGCTCGGCCGGGTGATCCGCAACACCGTCAGCCCGACGATCGTCCGCGGCGGCGACAAGATCAACGTCATCCCGAGCGAGGTCGAGCTGGAGCTCGACGGGCGGCTGCTGCCGGGCTTCTCGCCCGAGGATCTGATCGCCGAGCTGCACGTGCTCGTCGGCAAGGATGTGGAGTTCGAGGTCACCCGCTACGACGAAGGCCCTCCTGACCCCGATCTCAGCTTCTACGAGCCCCTCGCCCACATCCTCCGCGAGCTCGACCCCGGCAGCGTCCCCGTGCCGATGCTGCAGGCGGGGGTCACCGACGCGCGCCACCTCAGCCGCGCCGGTCTCCAGACGTACGGGTGGCTGCCGCTGCGCCTGCCCGAGGACTTCGAGATGTATCCGCTCGTCCACAACGCCGACGAACGTGTTCCCGTCGACGCGCTCGCGTTCGGCGTCGAGGCCATCGGCCGCGCGATCGAGCGGTATCGCGGGTGAAGCTGCTCGTCCTCGGCGGCACGAAGTTCCTCGGCCGCCATGCGGTCGACGCAGCGCTCGCGGACGGGCACGAGGTGACGATCTTCACGCGCGGGCAGACGAGTCCCGAGCTCTTTCCGGAGGTCGAGCATCTGCGCGGCGATCGCGACGGCAAGCTCGGTTCGCTCGCCGGGCGCACCTGGGACGGCGTCGTCGACACGAGCGGGTACGTGCCGCGCGTCGTGCGCCAGTCGGCCGAGCTGCTGCGCGACGCGGTTGCGCGCTACGTGTTCGTCTCGAGCATCTCCGTCTACGGCGACTTCAGCGGCGCGATCACGGAGGCGACGCCGGTCGCGGAGCTCGAGGATCCGGACACCGAGGAGATCCTCGAGAACTACGGCGCTCTGAAGGCAGCGTGCGAGCGCGTCGTCGAGGAGGTCTACGGCGACCGCAGCGCGCGCATCCGTGCGGGGCTGATCGTCGGCCCCTACGACCCGACCGACCGGTTCACGTACTGGCCGCGGCGCATCGCCGCGGGCGGCGAGGTGCTCGGGCCGGGCGACCCGGACGCGCCGGTGCAGTTCGTCGATGCGCGCGATCTCGCCGCGTGGCTCGTCCAGCTCGCGCTCCGCGGGCCTGGCGGCGTCTTCAACGCGACCGGCCCGGCCGAGCGGCTCACGTTCGAGGAGCTGCTCGACCGCGCCCGCACGGCCATCGGCTCGAATGCGGAGATCGTCTGGACGGATGAGCAGCGCGTCCTCGATGCCGGCGTGCAGCCGTGGACGGAGCTGCCGCTCTGGCTCCCCGGCACCGACTACGCAGGCATGGCCCGCGCGGACATCAGCCGAGCGGTCGATGCCGGCCTGCGCTTCCGGCCGGTCGAGGAGACGATCCTCGACACCCTCGCCTGGGACCGAAGCGTCCCCGGCGACCGACCGACGCTGAGCGACGAGAAGGAACGAGCGATCCTCGCCGGCTCCGCCTGACGTCCGCGGCGCCCGTGACCCGGAGGCCTCTCGTTAGATTGGCGACATGTCCGATCGTCGCACCGTCGCGCCGCATCTCCGCGTGAAGCGCGAGCCGCACCGCGGCGCCTACGACCGCGAGACGATCGACGCGATCCTCGACGAGGCGCTCCTCTGCCATCTCGGCTTCCAGGTCGAGGGCCGGCCGACTGTGATCCCGACGCTGCACGCTCGGGTCGGCGACCGGCTCTACGTGCACGGCTCCGCCGCGAGCCGCATGCTCCGCCACGCCGCGTCCGGCATGCCGATGTGCGCGACGGTCACGCTCTTCGACGGGCTCGTGCTCGCGCGCTCCGTGTTCAACCATTCCGTCAACTACCGCTCGGTTGTCGTCTTCGGCACCGCGACGCTCGTCGACGACGCCGAGAAGCGCGAAGCGTTGCGCGCGCTCACGGAGCAGCTCGCGCCCGGACGCTGGGACGAGGCACGGCAGCCGACGGCGAAGGAGCTGAAGGCGACGTCGATTCTCTCGCTGCCGCTCGACGAGGCGTCCGCGAAGGTGCGAACGGGCGCGGAGGAGGACGAACCGGAGGATCTCGACTTGCCGGTGTGGGCCGGCGTCGTGCCGGTGCACCTCGCCGCGGAACCGAGCGAATACGAATGGCGCCGCGTCCACGATGGCCGGGTCGGAGCGCCGTGATGGACGGCTTCCCGTTCGTCCACCGCGAGACCGTGCGATTCCGCGACCTCGACGGCATGGGACACGTGAACAACGCCGTCTTCTCCACCTATCTCGAACAGGCGCGGCTCGCATGGTTCGGCGAGACCGACGAGCACGCCCTCGGAGACGTGATCCTCGCACGCACCGAGATCGACTTCCGCTCGCCCGTGCAGAGCGGGGAGATCGTCGAGGTCGGCGTCCGGCCGGCGCGCCTCGGCACGAAGAGCTTCGAGCTCGAGTACGAGCTCCGTGCCGGCGGACGGCTCGTCGCGGAGGCGAAGAGCGTCCTCGTCGGCTACGACTATGGGCGGAACGAGAGCCGGGCGATCCCGGATCGCTGGAAAAGGAGACTGAACGAGTGAGCACCTATGAACGGCACGTCCTCGACAACGGACTGCGAGTCCTCACGGCGAACCTGCCCGAAGCGCAGTCGGTGACGTGCATGGTGATGCTGGCCGCCGGCTCGCGCTACGAGACGCCGGAGTCGAACGGCATCGCGCACTTCTCCGAGCACATGTTCTTCAAGGGGACCGAGCGCCGCCCGAGCGCACGCGAGATCGCGGGCGAGATCGACGCGATCGGCGGAGAGTTCAACGCCTTTACCGGCAAGGAGTACACGGCCTATTACGTGAAGTGCGCCGCGGAGCATCGCGATGTCGCGCTCGACGTGATCGCCGACATGCTGCGCAACTCGCGGTTCGACGCCGAGGAGATCGAGCGCGAGAAGGGCGTCATCGTCGAGGAGATGAACATGTACTTCGACACGCCGCGCGACTTCATCGGCGGCGTCTACGAGGAGCTCCTCTACGGCGACCAGCCGCTCGGCTGGGACATCATCGGTCGCAAGGAGACGGTGCGCGGCGCGACCCGCGAGACGTTCATGTCGTACCTCGACCGCTGGTACAAGCCGTCGCGCATGGTGCTCGGGCTCGGCGGCCGCGTGGGCGACGATGTGCTCGAGAGGGCACAGGAGCTGTTCGGCGACCTGCCTGCAGCCGAGACGGGCGAGCCGGGGCCTGTCGCGCCGTACGCCAACGGGCGCGTCCGCGTCTTCACGAAGCAGTCCGACCAGGCGCACGTGATCCTCGGTGTGCCGAGCTATCCGATCGAGCATCCCGACCGATACGCCCTGCAGGTGCTGTCGACGGTGCTCGGCGGCGGCATGTCGTCGCGGCTCTTCACCGAAGTGCGCGAGCGCCGAGGCCTCGCCTACTACGTCTTCGGGCTGAACCACAGCTACACGGACGCGGGCTCGCTCTACGCGCAGGCAGGCGTCGACATCAACCGCATCGACGAGGCAGTGACGACGATCCTCGCGGAGCTGCGCGCGATCGCCGCCGACGTCGTGCCGGGTGACGAGCTCGAGAAGGCGCGCAACTTCGCGAAGGGGCGGTTCGTGCTCCAGCTCGAGAGCCCGCAGGGGCTCATCCTGTTCGGGCTGCGCCGCGAGGTGCTCGAGCGGCACGCGCCCGACCTCGACGAGGTGCTCGACGGGCTGAACGCCGTCACCGCGGAGGACGTGCAGCGCGTCGCGCAGGACCTCATCGCCGACGAGCTGCTGCGGCTCGCCGTGATCGGGCCGTTCGACGACGCCGAGCGGTTCGAGCAGCTCCTGGCCTAGAACGAAGCCGGGCGCCCCGTGGGGCGCCCGGCACTGCACATCTGCAAAGGGAACGTGGCCGTTTGTCCGTTCAGGTCGGCGGTCCGGTCAGCACCTAGGCCCGGGAGCCGCCCGTCAGAGTGCTTTCAACCCGACGGCCGTCGTTTCGCGATTTCGATCTAACCATTCAACGCGGACGGCCCCAAACCTGTTACGTGCGGATCGTCGCGAAGTCCGCCTCGATGATCGCGCGATCGTCCTCCTCCTCGATCTTCGCCGTCGCGGCACGGCCGAGCTCGGCATACCGGCGCGTCTCCGCTTCGTCGCCCGAGACCATGTGTGCGCGCGCGAGCGCCTCGTAGGCCGCGGGAAGATCCCAGTCCTTCATGTCGTCGGGGTTCGCCTCGACGAGCTCGAGGCACCGCCGCGCATGCCGCAGCGCCGGCTCGACATGCCCGAGGATCGCGTGCACGCGCGAGCACTGCCACTCGCTGCGCGCGCGATTCGCAGGCGTGCCGACCTGGAGCCAGTGATACGCCGACGCGTGCGCGCAGTGGATCATCTCGTCGTCGTCTTCGCGCGTCCGGTCGGTCTTCTCCATCAGCGTCCACGTCTTGTTGAAGAGGTCGACGCCAAGCCGCCGTTGCGCCTCCGGGTCGAGCCCCTCCGCATGCGTTCCCATCACCGGCTCCTTTCCGTCGATCAGCGGTTGCAGCCCCTGGAGGATCGAGTTGAGTTGCGCCGAGCGCCACGTCGTCCGCCGCTGGTGATCGACGAGCACTCGCCGCACGGTTGCGGGATCGTCGGTCGAGATCAGCGTCGCGATGTCGTCGAGTGGCAGCTCGAGCCGGCGCAGCGTCCGGATCGCTTCCGCTTGCCCGACTTGCGCCGACGAGTACGAGCGATACCCGGTCTGCCCGTCGACCGCCGCGGGCCGCAACAGCCCGAGCTCGTCGTAGTGGCGAAGCGCCTTCACCGACAGGCCGGTCAGCCGCGAGAAGCGGCCGATCGTCATCAGGCCGAACGTCTCCAGGGACTCCATCGCAGCAAGCATCGTGCCTCCCGTAACGGGAGAGTCAAGCCTCAGGCGTCGTCAGCAGGCTCGTCCGCCGCCCGGTTCTGGATCTCCGAGACGACGGTCGGGTCGGCGAGCGTCGTCGTGTCGCCGAGCGGACGGTTCTCGGCGACGTCGCGGAGCAGGCGGCGCATGATCTTCCCGCTGCGCGTCTTCGGCAGCTCGGGCGTGAAGACGATGTTGGCCGGCTTCGCGATCGCGCCGATCTTCTTCGCGACATGCTCGCGCAGCTCAGCGAGCTTCTCGACCGACGGCGTCGCGCTGCCCTTCAGCGTCACGTACGCGACGATCGCCTCGCCGGTCGTCGCGTCCTTCCGCGAGCAGACCGCAGCCTCCGCGACGTCGTGGTGGTCGACGAGCGCCGACTCGACCTCGATCGTCGAGATGCGATGGCCGCTCACGTTCATCACGTCGTCGACCCGGCCGAGCAGCCAGAAGTCGCCGTCCTGGTCGATGCGCGCGCCGTCGCCCGCGAAGTAGACGTTCTCGTACTTCGACCAGTACGTCTCACGGTAGCGCGCGTCGTCGCCGTAGATGCCGCGCAGCATCGACGGCCACGGCCGCTTCAGCACGAGATAGCCGCCGCCGCCCGGGCCGACCTCGTTGCCGCGCTCGTCGAACACGCCGGCGTCGACGCCCGGGAACGGCTTCGACGCCGAGCCGGGCTTCGTCGTCGTCACGCCCGGCAGCGGTGTGATCAGCACCATGCCGGTCTCGGTCTGCCACCACGTGTCGACGATCGGCGTGCGGTCGCCGCCGACGTGCTCGCGATACCAGACCCACGCCTCCGGGTTGATCGGCTCGCCGACCGAGCCGAGGAGGCGCAACGACGAGAGATCGTGGCGTTGCGCATGCTCCGGCCCCCACTTCATGTGTGCGCGAATCGCGGTCGGAGCCGTGTAGAGGATCGTCACCCTGTACCGCTCGATGATGTCCCACCAGCGCTCCTTGTCGGGGAAGTCCGGGGTCCCTTCGTAGAGCACCGACGTCGTCCCGTTGCAGAGCGGGCCGTAGACGATGTAGCTGTGCCCTGTGATCCAGCCGATGTCGGCCGCGCACCAGTAGACGTCGTCTTCGGGCTTGAGGTCGAAGATGTAGTGGTGCGACGTCGAGACGCCGCACAGGTAGCCGGCGGTCGTGTGCACGATGCCCTTCGGCGTCGCGGTCGTGCCGCTCGTGTACATGAGGAAGAGCAGATCCTCGCTCGCCATCGGCTCGCACGGGCACGTCACGGCGTCGTCCGGCTCGCCGTCCTCGAGCTCGTGCCACCAGTGGTCGCGGCCGTCCTGCATCGGCACGTCGTTGCCCGTACGCCGCAGGACGACGGACGCGCGGACCTTCGGCGCCTCGTTCATCGCCTCGTCCGCGGTGCGCTTCAGCGGCACCGTCGAGCCGCGGCGCCAGGCCTCGTCCTGGGTGATCAGCACTTCGCAGCCCATGTCGACCATGCGGCCGGAGAGCGAGTCGGCGGAGAAGCCTCCGAAGACGACCGTGTGCGGCGCACCGAGGCGCGTGCACGCAAGCATCGCGACCGGCAGCTCCGGGACCATCCCCATGTAGATCGCGACCGGCGTGCCCTTCGCGACGCCGAGCTTCTTGAGCGCGTTCGCGAAGCGCACGACGTCGCGCTGGAGCTGCGAGTACGTGATCGCACGGCGCTCGTCGGCGGGCTCGCCCTCCCAGTGGTAGGCGACCTTGTCGCCGCGACCGGCGTCGACGTGCCGGTCGACGCAGTTGAAGCAGACGTTGAGCGTGCCGCCGAGGAACCATTTCGCGTACGGCGGCTCCCACTCGTACAGCTCGGTGAACGGCTCGAACCACGTCAGCCGCTCCTTCCCTTCGCGCTCCCAGAAGGACTCGAACGGCTCGTCGTAGATGTCCGGCTGTGCGTTCGCCTGCGCCGCGAACTCGGGCGGCGGCGGATAGCGCCGCTCCTCGAGGAACATCGTCTCGATCGCGTGCTGCGTCACGGCGCGAGCTCGTATGGGTAGTTCGTCACGACGTCGATGCCGTCCGCCGTCACGATCGCAATGTCCTCGAGCCGCACGCCGCCGAGCCCAGGCCGGTAGAGCCCCGGCTCGATCGCGATCACGTCGCCCTCGACGAGATCGTCGCCGACGCGCGAGAGATAGGGATGCTCGTGCACCTCGAGGCCGACGCCGTGCCCGAGGCTGTGGAAGAAGCCGCGGTCGAGCACCTCGCCCGGCTTCTTCGTGAATTGCGTCGGGTGACCGTGCTCCTCGAAGAGGTCCGCGGCGATCTTCATCAGCGTGCGACCGTTGACGCCGGGCTTGACGGCGGCGGCGACGCGGTCGAGCGCCTCCTTGCAGAGGGCGTGCCACTCGGCGATCTCCGCCGGCGGCTCGCCAACGACATAGGTGCGCGTCATGTCGGTGAAGACCCCGGTCGCGCGGTCGCGCGGGAACAGGTCGAACACGATCGGCTCGCCGGCGAGGATCGCGCCGTGTCCCGCCTCGTGCCCGATCGCGGTCTGCGCGCCGTGCGAGACGGTGAACTCGTCGGCGAACGCACCATGCTCGCCGAAGATGCGCTCGACCTCCGTCCTGATCCGCTCGCATGTCAGCGGCTTGCCGCCGAGCACGAGCGTGCCGTCGGTCGTCGCGCTGCGCAGCATCTCCCGCGCGCTGTCGAGAGCGGCCTCGCACGCGAGCTGCGCACGGCGGAGGCCGGCGATCTCTGTGGCGTTCTTGCTCCTCCGCCGCAGGTCGAAGAGCTTGCGATCGGGCTGCACGTCGACGCCGTCGGCGCGAAGGCGGTCGGCGAGCTCGAGCGGAAACGTCGAGGGCACGGTGGCACTCGTGATCTCGAGCTCTCGGCATGCGCGCGCGTAGACGCGCAGCAGCATCTCGTCGACCGGCACGCCCTCGGCGAGCAGCTCGTCGGCCCCGAGCGCGTCGGGGGTGATCACCTCGATCCCAGGCTCCGCGGCGTTGATGCGTTCCGCCTCGAGCGAGCTGACGACCGCGACCCGCCGCCCGTTCTGCTCGGCGTAGAGAAAGGCGTCGGGGATCGCGACGGGCACCTCATGCCGCATCTCCGGCGACCGCGTCGTGTCCGCGCAGATGAGAACGCCGCTCACCGCGCGGATCCTATAGTCCGCGGCGTGGCGATCTTCCGACCCGACGAGGAGGCGAAGGTGCGCGAGCTGCTCGACGCCCTGGAGCGGCCGGTCGAGCTCCTCGTCGCACACGGCCCGGAGGAGACGCCGCTGCCCGGCGCGCGCGACATCGACTTCGGCGCGGAGACGGAGCGCGTCGTCGAGGAGATCGCCTCGCTGTCCGACAAGGTGAGCTACCGGGTCGAGATCGAGCCGGCCGGCGCCGAGCGCTACCCCGCCGTGCTCGTCCTGCCCGAAGGCGAGGACGTCGGGATCCGGTACGACGGGCTCCCGTGGGGCTACGAGCTGTCGTCGCTCCTCGGCGCCGTGCTGGAGGCCGGGAGACGTACGTCGTCGCTCTCGGCCGAGTCGCTCGAGCGCCTCGCCAGGCTCGACCGCGACCTCGCGATCGACGTCTTCGTCACGCCGACCTGACCGCATTGCCCGCCGGCCGTGCTGCTGGCGTACCGAACGGCCCTCGCGTCACCGCGGATTCGCGCCACCGCCATCGAGGCGACCGAGTTCCCGGCGCTTGCGGATTCGCTCGATGTCTGGGCCGTGCCGCGCATCGTCGTCAACGGGGTGCCGCAGTGGGACGGCTCCGTGCCGGAGCGTGTCTTCCTCGATCGGATCCTCGCGCCTGCGTTCGAATAGCCGACGCGGGTAGATTCAATTCCGTGATCGAGCTCGAGCGCGCCCGGGAGTTGTTCGCCGCTTTCGAGTCCGAGCTGCGCGGCAACCTGCCCCCCGGCGCCGGCATCTTCGACGCGCACACGCACCTCGGCGACGACATCGACGGCATGGCGGGCCGTCTCGAGGAGCTGATCGCGATCCTCGACCGGTACGGCGTCTCGCGCGCGAACGTCTTCTGCCTCGACGAGCCCGACCGCGTTCCCGCGTTCCGCGCTCCCAACGACCGAACGCTCGCGTTCGCCGAGGAGGCGAAGGGCCGCCTGATCCCGTTCGTGCGGCTCGACCTGACCGACAGCCCGATCGAGGAAGCGAAGCGCTGCCTCGATCTCGGCGCGCGGGGAATCAAGCTGCACCCGCGCGCGCAGAAGTTCCAGCTGAACGACGAGCGCCTTGCACCGGTGTTCGCGATCGCGTCGGAGCGCCGCGTGCCGATCCTCATCCACGGCGGCCGCGGGCTGCCGCCGATCGCGGATCACCTCGCCCGCCTGCACGACGAGTATCCCGAGGCGACGCTGATCATCGCCCACGCCGGCATCGCCGACCTCTCCGGCCTCGCCGGCCACTTCGCCGGCAAGGCGGGTGTCTTCTTCGACACCTCCGTCTGGAGCCCGATCGACCTGCTCGGCTTCTTCCATCTCGTGCCGCCGGAGCAGATCGTCTATGCCTCGGACTACCCGTACGGCATGCAGCCGCAGTCGCTCCTGCTCTCGCTGCGCACCGCGCGCATCGCCGGCCTGACCGAGCAGCAGATCCTCGACATCCTCGCCGGCAACGCGAACCGGATCGCGAACGGGCAGCCGCCCCTCCCCCCGTCGCAGCCACAAGGCGCGGCCGTCCTGCAACAGCCGATGTCGCTCGCGCGGATCCACCAGTACCTGTCGATGGCGATGCCGATGCTCTTCGCACGGCAGCAGGACACGTTCGGCGCGCTCGGGCTTGCGCTGAACGCGACGAACGAGCGCAACGGCCACGTCGAGGAGCTCGATCAGATCCGGGAGCTGCTCATCGCGGCGCGCGAGCTCTGGCGTACGCTGCCCGAGGCCGACGACGACGCCGACGCGCGCGTCATCGCCCGCACCGCAGCGCGACTCATCCATCTCGCCGACATCCTGGCGGTGACGAGCGGTGCCTGAGGTGAAGCTGACGGTGAACGGCGGCGAGCACGTCGCCGATGCGCCGGTCGGCACGAGCCTCGCCAGCCTGTTGCGCAACGAGCTCGGGCTGACCGGCACGAAGATCGCGTGCAACGAGGGCCATTGCGGGGCGTGCACGGTGCAGATCGACGGCGCGCCGACGCTCTCGTGCATCACGCTCGCGCACTCGGTGCGCGGCGAGGTCACGACGATCGAGGGCCTGCGCGACCACCCGCTGATCGAGGCCTTCGTGCGCGCCGACGCCGTGCAGTGCGGCTTCTGCACGCCGGGCCAGGTCGTCTCGGCCGCAGCGCTCGTCGCGTCGAATCCCGAGCCCACCGTCGACGAGATCCGCCATCGCATGGCGGGGAACATCTGCCGCTGCGGCACGTATCCGCGAATCGAGGAGGCGATCCTGCATTGGCGAGACTGATCCGCACCGAGAA
>Ga0207657_10007537_pt1 | contig 11153 bp, 9 predicted proteins | sample KBSC33metaG_FD_184316 | JGI IMG/M metagenome (GOLD analysis project Ga0207657, IMG submission 184316) | Corn rhizosphere microbial communities from Kellogg Biological Station, Michigan, USA - KBS C3-3 metaG (SPAdes) (version 2) | ecosystem: Host-associated > Plants > Roots > Rhizosphere > Soil ... | reverse complement strand
AACGCCACGGCGACGCAGATCAATACCGGCAACCTGAGCTTGAATGGCTACGGCTGCTTCGTTTTGAACGGCGCCGCGGCCGGAAGCGGCTACAGCCAGCTCAACACCACGGGCACGGTGTCGCTGGGTGCCGGCTCCACGCTCAGCGTCGCGCTGTCGCCGAGCTTCATTCCGGCGCAGGGTCAGACCTTCGTGTTGATCAAGAACGATGGTGCAGATCCGTTGAGTGGCACCTTCAATGGCAAACCGGAAGGCAGCGTCATCACGCTGAATACGGTCTACCAGTTCGTGCTCAGTTATGTCGGTGGCGACGGCAACGATCTGGTGCTGACTTCATTGAATGGCCTGCCGCTGCCCAGCGTGGCTCTGCTGGCATCGCCGAATCCGTCGACCCCGGGCCAGAACGTCACGTTCACCGCCACGGTGTCGGGCTCCGGTCCGGTGCCGACCGGAACGGTGACCTTCCTGGATGGCTACACCACTCTCGCCACCACCGCGCTCAATGGCAGCGGCGTCGCGACGTATGCCACCACCGCGCTCGTGGTCGGCACGCATTCCATCGTCGCGCAATACAACAGCGACTCGAACTACGGCGGCGCTGTTTCTTCCGCGCTGGCTCAGGTAGTCGGACAAGCCAGCCAGTTCCTCACTTTCGATCCACCACCGACCGTGACGATAGGCGGCACGGGCACCGTCACGGCCACCAGTGCCAATCCGAATTCCGGCAACGCGATTACCTACTCAACGACGTCGCCCGCGTGTTCGGTGAATGCTTCAACCGGTTTGGTCACCGGCATCCAGGTGGGCATCAACAACTGCACGATCACCGCGACCCAAGCGGGCAACGCCAATTACCTTGTCGGTACTGCAACGCAGATTCTGAGCATCAGCAAGGTGACGTCGACACTGGTTCTAAGCACTGCTTGCATGCATACGTTTGTCGAGTCGCAACCCTTCACCTACAGTGCAGCGGTAACAGGATTGAGCCCGACGGGCACCGTCACTTTCGATGACGGCAATTTCCAGACGTTGTGCACTGCCATTCCGTTGTCGGCAGGTATTGCAAGCTGCACCACCAGCACGCTGGCCTCTCCGAGTTTCCCCGCAACCATCTATTCGCTCGGCGCCAACTACAGTGGTGACAGCAACAACACCACCAGTCTGGCTGCAGCCCCGCTCACGATTACCGTGTTGAGCGCGGCCGAAGCCTTGTTCCGCGACGGTTTCGAGCCCGTGACGGCGCAATGCCCGGTGGAATGAGAAAAGAGCCGGAAAAGGGGACGCCACGGCATTCGATGAAATGGTGCAGATCGCGAATGAACCGGTAGACTGTTTGCTGCTGTTTTCCTCGGAGCCACAATGGACAGACGCCGCTTTCTCGCCACAACCGGCGCCACGGCCGCGCTGAGCGGACTTGGCGTCAACTGCGCCGTCGCCGACGATCGCGCCGGAAAAGCGACAGCTCATTTCGACGCCGCGGCGGTCAAAGCGATACGCGAGCGCATCCGGCCGATCGGCGCGGACGAATATCAGGCACGGCAGGAACACGCGCGCCGGCTCATGAAGGACAACGCGATCGATGCCATCTTCGTCGAGGGTGGGACGTCGCTTGCGTACTTCACCGGGCTGCGTTGGTGGCTGAGCGAACGTCTGTTCGCAATGGTGTTGCCGCGGCATGGCGATCCGTTCTTCATCTCGCCGAAGTTCGAAGAAGGTCGCGCACGCGAGAAACTCGGCAACGACGTCAAGTTCTATACCTGGGAAGAACACGAAAAGCCGATCGACCGGATTCGCGATGGCATGAACGATCGCGGACTGCTCGGTGCCACGCTCGGCATCGAGGAAACGACGCGCTACTACGCAGTCGAGCAGTTGCAGCAACGTCTGCCCACGTTGAAATTGCGCAGCGCCACGCCGGTCACGGCCGGTTGTCGCAGCGTCAAGTCGCCGCATGAAATCGAATTGATGCAGGTGGCCAACGACATCACCAAGCTGGTTTACCTGCAGGCGCAACGCGAGTTGCGCGAAGGCATGAGCGAGACGGAACTCGCGGCGATCATCAGCGCGCGCTATGGCGAATTCGGCGTCGAGGGCGACGCCCTGGTGCTGTTCGGCGAGGCTTCGGCGTATCCGCACGGATTGAAGAAGGACATTCTGCTCAAGGAAGGCGACATCGTATTGATCGACGATGGCTGCAAGGTCGAAGGCTACGGTTCGGACATCACGCGCACGATGGTTTTTGGTAAACCCAGCGACAAGCAGCAACGTGTGTTCGAGATCGTACGCGGCGCACAAGATGCCGCATTAAAGGCCGCGCGGCCCGGCGTACCGGCGGAAAAAGTCGACGCCGCCGCGCGCAGCTACATCGCCGAGCACGGCTACGGTCCCGGCTACAAATACTTCACGCATCGGCTCGGCCACGGCATCGGCATGGATGGCCACGAGTGGTTTTACCTCGTCGGCGGCAACACGCGCGCCCTGGCGCCGAACAACATGTTCAGCAACGAACCGGGCATTTACATCATTGGCGAATTCGGCATCCGCACCGAAGATGAAATGCTGATCACCGAAGACGGCGCGCGCCTGTTGCTGCCGCAGGCGAAGAGTCTGCAGGAGATTTTTTGAAGGCGTCGGCAGAAATGTTGCGGGCAAGAAGTTAAAGTACGCCGTCAACGAGCGGAGGGCCGCGGCGAACATGCAACTTGCGCAGAGTGATTGCGAATGACGATGAAACCCAAACGAGTCTCGACCACGAGTGTTCAGGACTGGCTCGTGTGCGTGCTGTGCGCAGCAGCGGCCGCATGGCTTGCCTCCTACGTCGACCACTCATTGACGGCCAACTACGCCACGGCGCGTTTTTGGGAAACGTGGATCAGCGTCGATAGCCCACTCGCAGTATGGGTGCCGCTGGTAGCGTTCGCCTTGGTCACGGGCAGCGTGCTCGGTCTCGTTATCGGTTGGATATTCCCGCAACACTTGGCGGTGACAGTCGCCGCCATGGCGGCTGTCCTGCAGTTGGTCACATTCGCGGTTTCCGGGGCAATCGCGACCGGTATTGTGCTCGCGGTCGGCTTGGTGGCAGGCGCGTTGCCAGCCCGCAAGCGTTGAGAGTCCGCGGCAAGCGCTCGTACAACCGGGTCGACTCACTCGCCGTTGCCGGCGTCAGCGCACCCTGGTCCGTCACCGCATCGACGTTTGCTTTTTTTTGCGGAAAACCTGCTGCGCTAAGAACCGTTCATGTACATGAGCGCAGGATTTCCTGTGCTGCTGCACCAGGATCGGTGCCGAGCGTTTCTTATCAATCGACAGGAGGAACCTGTATGCGCAAGCAATTGTTGATTCCCGCAATGCTCATCCTTGCCGCCGGTTTGCTGCAGGGGTGCAACCAGCAAGACACCGCCGCCAAGGCGCAAACGGATGCCGCCAAGGCTCAGGCCGATATTGCCAAGGCGCAAGCCGACGGGCAGAAGAAGATCGTCGATGCGCAGGCGAAACTCGATCAGGTCGTCGCGCAGAACAACAAGAACGTCGTCGGTGCGCAAGCGGATGCGCAAACGCAGGCGGTCAAGGATCCGAATGCGCCGCCGCCGCCGGACAATGCCGACGTCATCAAGGCTCACAACGCGGCGGAAAACAAGGTTGCCGATGCGCAATACGATGTCGACAAGGCGAAAGCCGAGGCCGACAAAGAGGTCGCCGATGCGCGCTGCAAGACTCAGGCGGGTGCCGCGCATGACTCGTGCGTGGCAACAGCAAAGGCCGCCTATGATTCCGCCGTCGCGGCAGCCAAGGCAAAGAACGATGCAGCGCACGCGTCGCATCCATAGTTTGCGAAATTGCGCCGCTTCGTCGCGAGTGTGATGGCAAGGATGATCGCTAAAAGGAGGTTTTCATGCGCACGCTATTTGTGCTGACGCTGGCTATCGCTGCGGCCGCTGCCACAGGCTGCATGAGCGATACGAAGACATCAGACGTTACCCATACCTACGATTGTTCGGGACCCGGCAAAGGCTTCGGCGATTGCACGGCGAAAGCCGACGCGGAATGTGGCGCCAATCAGTACGCCGTGGTGTCGCGCACCGGTGAGTCGTCCTCAAAATCGGCCACCGGCAATAGTGAAATGAAACGCACGATGGTTGTCTCCTGCAAACACTAGGAGAGTCGGGCGGACGGTCGAGAAGGCGACATCGGGTCGCTTTCTCGCACCGCCGAAATTACCTGCGGAATCAAGCCAGGCGTCGAGCGCGTCGCCATCGCCGGCAACATGAGTTTTCGGAGGGCAATAATCTGATCTAATTGCCTCGGGTTCCTTTCCATTTTTCCGATGGCTCACATCGTTCTCATTACGCATACGTATGACAACTTTCGAGAGCGCAGCTTTCTGCTCGGCAGCCTCGCTGGCCACTGGCTCGATGCGGGGCATGACGTAAGCCTGGCCGAAGGCCTCGGAAATTGGCCGGACGGCGACGTTGCCGTCATGCACGTCGATCTCTCCGTCGTTCCAGCCGCCTATTCCGAAGCAGCGAGGCGTTATGCCGTCGTTGTGAACGGGGCGGCAACCGATGTGCGCAAGAAGCGCGTGAGCCGCCACGTCGTAACACAGGACGATGACTGGACGGGACCGGTCATCATCAAGACCGATCTCAACTACAGCGGCATTCCCGAGATGCACGCAGCGCAAATGTTCCGGCGCGATGGCAAGCCGGCGGATTTGCCGCCAGGCCCGGTCGTCTCGACGACTCGCCCGTATCCGATACTGCGTTCGCTCGGCGAGGTTCCGCGAGAGGTGTGGGCAAATCCCGGACTGGTCGTCGAACGTTTCCTTCCGGAACAGGATGCGCACGGATACTGGGTGCGCGCCTGGGTTTTCTTTGGAGATCGGGAACGCTGTACGCGCTATCGGGGCACTCATCCGATCGTGAAAACCGCTACTATCGTTGGACGCGAGCCGGCGCCTGTACCGGAAGAACTGCGCGCCGAGCGGGAAAGACTGGGGTTCGACTATGGCAAGTTTGATTTCGTCGTGCACGACGGAAGGGCGACGCTGTTCGATGCGAATCGCACGCCGTCCGCTCCACCGTCCAGTCCGGAAATCGACGCTTCCAATGCGCACCTGGCCGGCGGGCTTGAATCGCTGATGAGAAAATGACGTTGAGCAACACGCAACCCGTGCTTGCGCCGCGCGATCACTTCTCGCGCATTGTTCCGCAATGGTCGCACTTTGGTCCGCCGTTGCGGCCGTCGCCGGATGACACCGCCGTGGTCCAACGGATCGTGTCGGGCCTCGACGCCGCCGCGCACGCCGTGGTGCTCGGATTGACTCCGGAAATCATTGCGTGCTCCTGGCCAGTCGACGTCAAGTTGTCGGCGGTGGATCACAGTCCGTCGATGATCAAAGCATTGTGGCCGCCGGCCAAGGCTCCGGTGGATGCGCAAGCGATTCTCGCCGACTGGTGCGCAATGCCGTTTGCAGCGGGTACGATCGATCTCGTCGCCGGAGACGGCTGTTACGTTCTGCAAACCTATCCCGCAGGGTTTGCAAAGCTCACGCACGAAGTCTGTCGCGTGCTTCGGCCTGGAGGCAGATTCGTGATCCGCGTCTTTCTACGACCGGACCGGCCCGAATCCGTCGCGGGCATTTCGCGTGCGCTGGCCGCCGGTGAAATTGGCAGCGTGCATTCGCTCAAGTTGCGGCTGCTCGGCGCGCTGCACGGCGCCAGCGGCGCGGGGAGCCACCTCGACGAGGTGTGGCGAGCCTGGAAGTCGATGCCGGCAATCCCGGCGGCACTCGCAGGAATTCGTGGCTGGACTGCAGAAGAGATCGTCGGGATCCAGTCGTACCGCGACATGGATGCACGTTATTACCTGCCGACGTTGGCGGAATTTCGGCGCAGCATCGTGTCGTCGTCTTTACGCGAAGAGGAATGTGTCCGCGGTCGCCACGAACTGGCGGACCAATGTCCAACGTTTGTGTTCACCCGCCGCAGCTGATATGGAAAATCTGCTCAACGATCGCCTGCGTGGCTCGTCGCGACCGGAGTCGCCGCGATCAGCGCTGCCGAAATGGGATCCGCGAGCGCCGATGTACGCATCCGAGGATGGGCGTGTTGCATCGCTGTCGAGCCAGGAATGCATCTTCTTCGTCAAGTACAGTGGTGCTGCGCATGTGATGACGTTGCAGGTATTGCAGGCACTCGATCAGTGCCGCGAATTCCGCACGCTCCACGATCATGCCGCGCGCATCGAATCGACCGTGTCTGGCCTGGCCGGCAAGGGCGAGGACATCCGGCGCGTGCTCGACGGTCTCGTGCAGCGCAAATTGCTCGTGCGTGATGCGGACTTCATTGCACGTTTCCACAACGCGGTGGAACGCGAGCCGCCGCCATGCCGTGCCGTGTTTATTCGCGCTTGCGATCGGCCCGGACGATTGGCATGTCTACTGGATTCGCTGGTCGACTACGAACAGCACTTTGGCGCCAATCGGCGCTACGTGCTGATCGATGATTCGATGAATGCGCGGCATATCGACGAGCAACGCGAACTCTTGCGCGAGTTCGCGCGCGCGACGGCATGCAAGGTCAGCTACGTCGGAAGGTCGGCGTCGGCGAAACTGGTGGAGAAGTTCGCCAGGGCCAAGCCGCATGTGCGCGATGCGATACGCGCGTTGCTGCTGCGTCAGTCGCATCCACAGGCGCAGCGTTTCGGCGGCGGCCGCAGTCGCAACCTGGCACTGCTGTTGTCGGCCGGGGCCCGCCTGATCCTGCTTGACGACGATCTGCGCCTGCCGTTGCGGCGGCCTGATTTCGCGCGGACCGGACTCGACCCCGACCCGGACACCTCAGCGAATGCGCGTTTCCATGCCGGCATGGAACAGGCGTTCGCCTGCGGTAGCGAAATCGACGAAGATCCTTTCGAGCTTCATCTTCAAGTGTGTGGTCGATCGCTCGGAGCTTGCGTCAACGGGCGCTATGGCCTGAGCCGTGATGCGCTGCGCGGCGTGAATCTTGGCCGGCTGGATTTGCTCAAGCCGGATGCTCGCGTCGTCACCAGCCATCATGGCAGTTACGGCAGCTCTCGCAGCGAGTCGACGCTGTGGCTCTATCATTCGATCGATCGCGTCGGCCGCGAGGAGTTCTGGCAGGATCGCGAAAGCTACGACCGCAATGTCCACGCTCATCACGTGCTGTATGCAGCCGGCCAGGCGCGCGTGCTGGAAGTGCCGGGATTCACGCCGTTCGCGCTGGACAACAGTCAGCTGCTGCCGTGTACGAATCCGGTCGGCCGCGCCGAGGATAGTCTCGGCAGCGCGCTGACCCGGTATTGCCAGCCCGATGCAGTCGCACTGGAGTTGCCGGTGGCGATCGGCCACATGCAGGAATCCCTGCGTCAGCGCTTTCCGGTCACGCAAGGTGTGAGTCCGCCACGAGTCAACGATTTCCTGCGCGAATTCGTGCGCCGCCAGTTTGGCGAAGCCAAAGCCGAAGACCCTGGACAACGTTTGGCTTTCCTCGCGCACGTGATGCGCGATTTGTCGCACGCCAGCAGCAAGGAGCGAATCTCCCATCTGCGCGAATACAGAAGTTTCGTGCACGCCGAAATGATTGACCGATTGCAGCGCGAATTCGAGGCGGCGACCGACGCGCCGGTGTATTGGCAGAGCGATGTCCGCGCCATCGTGCAGGGACATGCGAAGACATTGCTTGCCAGCGATGCTCCGCCGCGCTTGGCGGAATGGCCCGACGATGTTGACGCCGCCGGTTGCGCGCGCGCGCTGAGCGATGAACTGGACACGATGGCCGATGCCTGCGAACACTGGCCGGCGATATGGCGGCACGCTGCAGAGCAAGGCGAAACGCTTTTGAGTGCGCTTGATTGAAATGGTCAATGACTGTGGACTACCACAGATAAATCACTATTCGAATCGGATCGGTATTCAAATAAAAGGGGCGACTTCCATGAAATCATTTCGATCGCATCAATCATTCTTCACAAATGCCGCCGTCTTTCTGCTTTTTCTAACCGCCTCAAGTTCCGCATCCGCGCTTTGCTACGTCAACGGCGGCGCTGGCGGCGCAAACACAGGTGTGTCGTGGACCGACGCCTATACTGATCTGCAAGCGGCGTTGTCCGATGCCAACTGCACCGAGATCTGGGTGGCCCAAGGTGTCTACAAACCGGTCGTGCCTGCCAATGTCGGCAGCGTCACTCCTGGCGAACGAGCGGTCAGCTTCAATATCGGACCTGGTGTTGCGGTCTACGGCGGCTTTTCCGGCGGCGAGAACAGCTTCGCCGCGCGCGACCCCGCGACTCACGTGACGATTCTGTCGGGTGACATCGACAACAACGACACCGGGCTCAACGGCGTCGATGCCGATACGAGCAAGATAGTCGGCAGCAACACGCGGCACATCGTCGTGATGAACGGCACTGCAGGTGTTGCGATCATGGCGAACACCGTGTTGGACGGCTTTACCTTGACCGGTGGCGACAGCGCCGACAACGCGGGCGCGTTGTGGTGCAAAGGTAACGGTGCGGGTCACGCATGCAGCCCCACGCTCGGCAGACTCGCGTTCAGCGGCAATCGGGCCGCGAGCAATGGCGGCGCGATGGCGCTTGACGGCTACTCGGGCGGAGTCAGCAGTCCGACGCTGACCAACATTACTTTCAGCGGCAACAGCGCGGGCTTGTTCGGCGGCGCGATGTACGACAACGCCCAGCTTGCGGGCGGCACCAGCAGCCCGACGCTGACCAACGTCACGTTCAGCGGCAACCATAGCGCCAATTATGGTGGCGCGATGGTCAACGATGCTTCCGGTACCGGCACCAGCAATCCGCTCCTGACCAACGTCACGTTCAGCGGCAACAGCGCCACCAACGGCGGTGCGATGTTCAACAATGGCATCGGCTTCGGCTTCAGCCCGAAGCTGATCAATGCCACGTTCAACGGCAACAGCGCCAATTACGGCGGCGCGATCTACAACAACAACGGCAACGTACTGTTGCTCAATTCGATTCTGTGGGGTGACAGCGCGACAACCAACGGTTCCGAGTTCTTTTCCGTCAGCGGCGAGACGTCGCTTTACTACAGCATCGTCGAAGGCGGCTGTCTGGTGAGCTGTGGTGGTTCGCCCATCTACACGGGTGATCCATTGCTCGGCACATTGGCTGACAACGGCGGCTTCACGCGTACGCTGATGCCTGGCCCAGGCAGCGCGGCGATCAACGCGGTTCCGTGCAGTTCTTCGAGCGAAGCGCCCGTGAATGATCAGCGCGGCGCGGTGCGCCCGGACTCGGCAAGTTCCGGCCCCAACCGTTGCGACATCGGCGCCGTCGAAGCCGACTCTCTGCCGGGCGATCTTATTTTCGCCGACCGGTTCGGTTCGTCGCCGTGGGACGATTTTTGATCACGAGAACGAGCTCGGAGTGCTGCTCTGATCCGCACAAAGTGCGCGACGTCCGCTTCCGAAGTCCTCATTCGAATCTATTGCAATCTGCGGGCTGATCAGCCACCGCTTTTTCAAAATGCAAGAACTCAAACGTCCCGCGACCTTATTGGAATGCGGGATTTCCCACGCGAGCACACTGGCACGAGCCTTGCGATCCTGATTGCAGCATCGCAAGGTTCCACTGGGAACTCCAGCGAGCAAAATGGGCCGGGCGAGAAAACCCGGCCTGTTTTTTTTGCGCTTTGATCTTGATCAAAAGAGCGCGTCGAAATTCAAGCCGCCACTACCCGGTTGCGACCCGCGTGCTTGGCGCTGAGCATGCGCTTATCGGCGCACGCCAGCAGTACATGCGGTTTGTCGCCGTCATCGGGATAAATGGCAACGCCTATGCTGACGGTCAGCGCGATGCGGATTCCGTTCGGCGCGGCGACGGGCTGGTTTTGCGCCGCGCATCGCAGCGCCTCGGCTTTTTCCCAGGCTGCCTCGGCCCCGGTCTGGTTCAACAGCAGCACGAATTCCTCGCCTCCGAAACGCACCACGGTGTCGCTGTCGCGCACGCCATTGCGCAGCGTCTGCCCGAGTGCCTTCAGCACGGCATCGCCCGCCGTATGTCCGATGGTGTCATTGATGTCCTTGAAATGGTCGGCGTCGACCATGACTACGGCGAATCGATGCGAGTAACGCCGCGCGCGTTCGATCTCGTGTTCGAACAGTGTGTCGAAATAGCCGCGATTGAGCAGGCCCGTGAGCGGGTCGTGGATCGCGTCGTTGACCAATGCACGCGATCGCGACATGTAGAGAAAGCTGATGAGCACCGCGGCTGACAACAGCACGAGTCGGCGTATCTGATATACGGCGTTGAACTCGCCCATCTTTGGATGCAGCCGATACGCCGCGTCCAGGTCGTAGTGCGTCATCACATAACTGATGAGCGCGCCGTACTGCAGCACGACGAGACCGCCGGCAAGCAGGCAGATGCGCCGGTCCTGGCGCAGGCTGATTGCCATGATCACGAGGAAATACACCTCGAAGTTGTACGTGTCGTTCGCGCCTTCGAGCGGCGAGACCATCGTGACGTACAAGACCAGCAACAACGTCACGAGCGCACCGTCCAGGGCGGAGGTGAGGAATCCAACCCACGACGTGTAGGGCCGATAGCGCAGGTAGAAATAGACGACGAGCGCGTACGCCAGGGCGAGCAGATTGTCGAAGAGCCCGAGGACGTTCTTCAGATCGAACGGCTCGAACAATTGCCGGTAGAGCGGCGAGAGCAGCAACAGGGACACCACCAGCACGCGCACCCAGGCGACCTGGCGCTCGCCCACGCCGCCAGCGACCAGCATGGCGCCGTCCGGTGTCTTCCAAAGCTCCCGCCAAACCTTGCTCACAGCCTTCATGCAAGGGACAGCCTTTGCGCGCGCGGCGAAACGACTTTCACATAATAAAAAGTATACCCCAGAGCGGTGCGGCGCCGAGGCAAGGTCGGATCAATCCGCTATTGCTCGTCTGGGATATGCTTGCATACACCATACAGAGGAGGGCAAACGCATGAAACTCGCAACGAGGGAAACGTGCGCTCGTGCCGCGCGTTGGGGCGTAATTGCGACACTGGTGCTGGCACCGCTGACGCAGGCATTGGCGCTGTCTTACACCTGTGCGGGCGGCCAAACGCAGACGAGTTTCACTGACGCTTCACCTCCTGGCACG
>Ga0207657_10007536_pt1 | contig 11153 bp, 13 predicted proteins | sample KBSC33metaG_FD_184316 | JGI IMG/M metagenome (GOLD analysis project Ga0207657, IMG submission 184316) | Corn rhizosphere microbial communities from Kellogg Biological Station, Michigan, USA - KBS C3-3 metaG (SPAdes) (version 2) | ecosystem: Host-associated > Plants > Roots > Rhizosphere > Soil ... | reverse complement strand
TGCGCGTCGAGTTTCACCCCTGGGACGGCTGGGTGATCGCGGCGATCATTCTCTGGAGCATCGCGACGACGGCGCTGGTCCGCTCTTTCCGCGAATACGCGAAGCCGGTGCGAGTTGCGAGGACGCTCATGGCGTCCGCGCAGGTCGGCGCAAGCGCCGAGCTTTCAGCGCTGAACAGAACCTCAAAGGGTCTCTTGCTCCGCGCGCTGGGATCGGCAGCCGTGGTGCTGATCGTCATCGACATGATCTGGAAGCCAGGTGCCTGAGTTGCTCGCCGCAATCCGCCCCGATAATCAGAGCTTCGCCCTCCTGCTACATCTCGTCGGCGCGACAGTCGTCTTTGGCGCCCTGCTTGCCAGCGCGACGTCTCTTCTGCTGTCACGCGGTGAGACCCGCCTGCTGCGCCTCGGATACTTCTCGCTTCTTCTTGTAGGCCTGCCAGGGCTGATCCTGATGCGGCTTGCGGGGGAGTGGCTGTACCGAATGCAGAGCTGGAACAAGCTTCCACCGCAGTTCAGCGAGCCTAGTTGGCTGAAGATCGGATTCGTCGTCGCCGACTGGGGCGGACTCCTGTTCCTCCTCGCGCTCGCGCTTGGTGGGATCGGTGTCTATCGCTTGCGAAACAGCAAGGGAGGCACCCTTCTACTCAGGGCGACGATGGTCATCTCGCTCATCCTTGCCGTCGCCTATGTCGTCGCTGTGTGGGCCATGACCGGCAAACCGAGCTAATGAGAAAGGGGGAGGAGAATGATGATGATGATCAGTCGCAGGCTTGTCTGGGTCGTCGTGGTAGTCCTTGTGCTCATGCTCGTAGTGACGATGATCGGCGGCGCGATGGGCTAGTACGAAACGGAGGTATCGCATGGCGCTCATGATGTTCTCAATGCCGGCATTGCCCCCGTTCCGCCTCGATCTCACCGTATGGGCGCTGCGCCGCCGAGCCGATAACGTCATTGACAACTGGGACGGTCGTACGTATCGACGGTCGCTCGAGATCGACGTTGGCACGATCGAGCTCGCAGCAGTTCAGACCGGCTCATTTGCAGCGCCCGAGATCGCGGTCACGCTCACTGGAGCGACGCTCGACCAGCGCAGCGAACAGGCTGCACGCGTCGCGCTCACGCACCTTCTCGGCCTCGAACTCGATCTCTCTCCGTTCTACCGTCTCGCTGAGGTCGATCCCCTCCTGCGGATATTGGCCGACCGCTTCCGTGGAGTGAAACCGCCGCGGTTTCCGACGCTGTTCGAGTGCATCGTGAACGCGATTGCCTGTCAACAACTCTCTCTCACAGTTGGTATACGCCTACTGAACCGGTTCGCCGAGGCGCACGGCGCAACGCCTGAGAACAGCGTCATCCACGCGTTCCCGGACCCGACCCTGATTGCCGGCCTCGATCCGGAAACGCTGAAGCCCCTCGGCTTCAGCGGTTCAAAGGCACGCAGTATTGTCGAACTTGCCGCTGCGATCCGCACCGGGACGGTTGCTTCGACCGCACTCGGCAGACTCGACGACCGTGAGGCAATCCAGGCGCTCTTGCAGCTGCGCGGGGTCGGGCGCTGGAGTGCCGAGTACACGCTTCTGCGTGGGCTTGGAAGACTGCACGTCTTCCCCGGCGACGACGTCGGTGCTCGCAACAACCTTGTCCGTTGGCTCAAACGCCGGGGGCCGCTCGACTACGCGGGCGTTGAAGCCGCTGTGCGCCCTTGGCAACCGTTCGCAGGGTTCGTCTACTTTCACCTGTTGCTGGGGAACCTTGCCGGGAACGGAACCTTGACGGAAGGCTCCGGCGCGAACTGTTATACCGAACTCGACAGTTCCCGCGCGATCGCCGGGAGAGGAGCTGTCGGCTGACGATGTCTGAACTCGTCCAGTGGGAGGACAACGAAATCCCAATCTGGGATCGCACCTGCGCCGCGCTTCCCAGATCACGATCGCGACTTCGGATCGAGCGAAAGAAGGAGTACAGAAATGGGTGAGTTCGTGAAGGTGACCGACGCAGGTGAGGTTGCCGACGGGGAACTGGCGGCGTTCGACGTCGGCGGAGTGCGCATAGCGATCGCGAATGTGGGCGGGACGCTCCATGCATTCGGCGATACATGTACCCACCTCCACTGCTCACTTGCCGAGGGCCATCTCGACGCCACGGTCGTGACGTGTCCTTGCCACGGGAGCCAGTTCGACGTCACGACCGGCGACGTGTTGCGAGGCCCCGCTCAGGAACCCGTGCGAAGCTACGCCGCGCGCGTGGAGAACGACGCTCTTCAGGTGCAGATCTAAAGTCAGGGACGCACCGCTGTAGGCGCCGGCCTCGTCCTGCGCCGCCGGCGCCCCAGGGCTACGTTCACTCCGGACGGCGTCTCCAACTCCGCTCAGCGTAGGCGCAACCCATGGACGCGTCGATCGTCGAGTCAGCCTGTGCATCGTTGACGATCCACATCGGGCCGATACGTGTTGGGAACGCACGTGTGCCCTCTGTCTGTTCGCTGCGCTGCCGCAGGGAAATGAGGGCTGATCCGCTGCCGAAATGGGGCCTTTCGCCCATCGCCCAAAACCTCGCATGCAGCGACGCTTCGGCTCACGTCCAAAGCCAAAGACCCCGCAGGGAGAGGAGCAATGCAATGAAGCAAACGAGAACCAAGTTGAACTGGAAGTTGATGGCGACGCTCGGTGCTGCGGTTCTCGTCGCGTTTGCGGCTGTAGGGGCCGCGAACGCGACGACGAAGATCACCGTCGACTCCGGCTGGCAGTCGTTCATCACCGGCGGCGGCCTCGACGGCGCATCTACCGCGGGGCCGTGGGTCTTCACGAGCTCCACCGTCGCGAAGATCACGGTTACCGACGCATTCTGTCGCGGCGACGAGTTCCGCGTCTACGACAAGGATGTCCTGCTCGGCTCCACCAGCGAGGTCGCCTCAGACTTTCTTGCGTGTCCCTTCGAGCTCTTCTTCCCTGCGCTCGCACGTGCGGACGCAGCCCTCGCCGACCCTGGGTTCAGCCATGGGGTCTTCTTCGTCGGGCCTGGGAACCACGCCATCGAGTTCGAGAACAAGGCGCTCTGGTCAGATACGAGCACCGGGACAGGAGCGTTCTTCCGGGTCGACAGCGTCGCAGTCTCAAAAGCTGACTGCAAGAACGATGGCTGGATGAACTACGGGAACCTCTTCAAGAATCAAGGCCAGTGTTTGAGCTTCGCAACCTAGCGGCCTTGAAGCTGGCGGGGGAACGCGGCCGCACCCCTCGAGCCGCGTGGTTCGTCCCTCGCTGAGCGAGCACGGGGAATGCGTCGGGTACAGGTCATCACCGCCTGCGCCCGACGCACCCGTGCTCAACGAACGTACGTTGCGTCTGTGACGACTACGCCGGCGCCGAGTTGGCGCTCCGCCGACGAGTTCGCGGTCGCGCCGCTCCCTGACCACCGAGGCATCACGGCGTGAAGGTAAGGACACGTGGCATGGCGACACGAACGAGCCAATGAGCCTCGCACAGATCACGCCGCGTGCACATCGAACGACCACCGGACTACGTGAAACAGCGCGTGATCTGTGCGCGCTACGCGAACTGCCCATCGTTCTTGAGACCACGGGAGACGTGAACATATGGAATCGATCCGCTACCTGATCGTCGGCGGCGGCATGACGGGCGACGCTGCTGTCAAAGGAATACGAGAGCGCGACGTGGACGGCTCGATCGTCCTTGTCAGCGCCGAACAGCATCCACCGTACGCCCGCCCGCCGCTTACAAAAGGACTTTGGTCGGGTGCCGACGAGGCGAAGATCTGGCGCGGTACGGAGGACGCCGGCGCCGACTTGCGGCTCGGACGGCGCATTGTCTCGCTCGACCTCGACGGGCGCCGCGCAACGGACGACGCCGGCGACGAATACGCGTGGGAGAAGCTCCTCCTCGCAACCGGTGGCCGCCCGCGCACGATTCCCGGTACCGAGGGTGTCGTGTACTACCGTACGCTCGACGACTACAGGGCGGTGCGGGCACGGGCGCGCGAGGGCGCGCGGGTGGTCGTGATCGGCGGCGGCTTCATCGGCTCGGAGATCGCCGCGTCGTTGCGAGCCAACGGCTGCCTCCTGACGATGATCTTCCCGGAAGCCGGGATCAGCTCGCGCGTTCTGCCGGCCGCACTCTCCGCCTTCGTGACCGAGGACTACCGAAGGCGCGGTGTCGAAGTACTGACGGAGGAGACGGTGGAGGCCGCGGGGGCGGGATCGGTCACGACCGGATCCGGGAGGACAATCGACGCGGACATCGTCATCGCGGGGCTTGGTCTCGAGCCTGTAACCGATCTGGCAGAAGCCGCGGGCCTGGAGGTGGACAACGGGATCGTCGTCGACGAATTCGGCCGTGCTGCAGGGCACAAGGACGTCTTCGCCGCCGGGGACGTGGCGAACTTCCCCGTCGCAGTACTCGACCGGCGGATCCGGGTCGAGCACGAGGACCACGCGAAGTCGCACGGTCGTGCGGTCGGCGCGAACATGGCGGGAGCCAACGCGCCGTACAACCATCTGCCGTTCTTCTACTCGGACATGTTCGATCTGGGCTACGAGGCCGTGGGCGAGGTCGACTCGCGGCTCGAGACCCTCGAGCGCTGGGAGGAGCCAAACCGCAAAGGGATCGTCGCGTACCTGGACGAGGCGCGGCGTCCCCGCGGGTTCCTCTTCTGGAACGTCTGGGACCACGTCGGGCGAGGCCGCGAACTGATCTCGGCGGGCGCGCCGATCGACGAGTCGGACCTTGTCTAGCACCCTCGCACGTTCTCGCAAGAAGAAGGTCGCACAGGAGCTCGCGTGTGAGCACCTGTTTCGGCCACTCGCGCATCTCGTCGTGACGGTGCTGATGCCTCTTCGCGTGCCGCCGCCGCTTGTTGCAGCAGCATCGGGCGCGACGGGGATTGCAGCGGCGGTCGAGCTTGCCCAGGGGCGGTATCTCCTTGCGGCGCTGCTCGTCCAGCTGAAGACGGTGCTTGACAACGCCGACGGGCAGCTCGCGCGGCTCACACAGCGCATCACCGCGTTTGGGCGCTACCTCGATTCGGAGCTCGACCTGCTTGTCAACGCGGCGCTGTTCGCGGCCGTTGGCTGGAGCACCGGTCAGCCCGCGCTTGCAATTGCCGGATTCGTCGCGCTTACGACCGTGCTGAACGTCAACTACAACGCCGAACGGCTCTATCGCGCCGAACGCGGTGACGAGGTGACCGTGATGCCGGAAACGACCAGCCGCGCCGCCGGTTTTCTTCGCAGGCTCTACGTGCTCGCCTATGCGCCCCAGGATCGCCTGGTCGAGCGACTCTTCGCCCGCCGGCTGCGCGACGCGGGGCCACAAGCGCGTCTCGCCTACCACGACCGCGACACGGTCGTCGTGCTCACGAACCTTGGCATGTCGACGCAACTCCTAGCCTTTGGGATTTGCATCGCGCTCGGTCGACCGGCCGCCTTTGTGTGGATTGCGATCGCCGAACTGGTACTCGTCGCCATCCTCATCCTGCGTCGCGAACTCGCGGTTCGCAGCGTCCCGCAACTCAAGGAGGAGTCTCTGTGACCCCCGTTGTCGAGCTGATCCCGCGCATCGAGCGCGCAGAGCCGAGAAACATCGCGCCAGATGACTGGCAGCGCTACGAACGCTACGTCGGCGAGATCTTCGCCGCCCTTGGCATGCAGCTAGCCACTCCCGGCACACGTGACACGCCCGGGCGGTTTCTTCAGGCGCTCTACGACGCGACCGCGGGGTACGACGGCGACCCAAAGCTACGCACAACATTCCCGAGCGAGCGGCCCGATGCCGTCGACGGTTCACGAAGCCAGGTCATCGAAGGGCCAATCGTCTTTCATGCGCTCTGCGAGCACCACGCCCTCCCTTTCCATGGAGTCGCTCACGTCGCCTACATCGCCGGGCCGGAAATCATCGGGATTTCGAAGCTGACGCGGCTCGTCCGTCTGTACGCACGGCGTTTCACAGTGCAGGAGCGGGTCGGCGAACAGATCACCGACAAGCTCGTCGATCTCGTCCAGCCGCGTGGCGTTGCCGTGCACCTCGAGGCTGCCCATTTGTGCACACAGATGCGGGGCGTCGCAGAGGAGGGGTCGCGGACTGTCACGACGTTTTGGCGTGGCTTGTACAACGAGCACCCTGATCTCCGCGCCGAATTCCTTGCCGAGGTTCGGAGCCGCCACTGATCCCGCTCGAGTCTCTCTTCGAGCGTCCCGGTCTCGCGGAACTAGATCTGCCGCTGGAGCTGCGTCGCCTCTATGGCGGCGGGCTCGGCTTCGACGAACCCTGCCTCTTCGCCAACTTCGTCCAAACGATCGACGGCGTCGTGGCGATCCCCGAACTCCGGCGTTCGAACGCCCTGATCGCGGGCGAGAGCGAAGCCGATCGTTTCGTGATGGGTCTCCTGCGCGCCTCCGCGGACGTCGTTCTTGTTGGATCCGGGACAATGCTCGCGTCGCCACACGGGACATGGCTGCCCGAGCGCGTCTTCCCGCCGGCGGCCGAGGAGTTCGCCGAGCTGCGACGCCGCCGCGGTCGACCCGAGTCGCCGACCGTCGCATTCGTCACCTCGGGTCGTTCCTTCGATCCAACGCATCCAGCGCTCGAGCACCAAGCGATTGTTCTGACGACCGAACGCGCTGCTCCCGAGCTTCGGGCACGCGTACCGGTGACCAGCGAGGTGGTCGCGGTCGGCGACGGCGCGCGTGTCGACCTACCGCAAGCCGTCGCATCTCTTCGTGAACGCGGCCACTCACTAATCCTGTCGGAAGGGGGCCCGACGCTCTTTGGCTCGTTGCTCGCATCGGGCCTTGTCGACGAGCTCTTCCTCACGATCTCGCCCTTGCTCGCGGGGCGCGCCGTACGACCGCGCCTTCCGCTGGTCGAGGGCGTCGAACTGCTCCCCGACACAACGGTCGGCCTCGAGCTTCTCTCAGCGAGGCGGCAGGAAAACCACTTGTTCCTCCGGCACGGGCTTCGCTGACGCCCGGCCGTAAGTGCCGTGCGATACCAGCGACTCCGCCGGGTCGGCCAGCGCAATGAGGCGATCCGGCGTGGCCCGTCGTGGGCGGGCCGGTGCCGGAAGCGAGTTCTCAGCGTATGACGAAGAAGCCTCTCATGCCCGGCTTGGCCCGATCGGCGGGCAGCCCGCCGAAGTAGGTCTGCCGGGCTCGTACGTCGAGAAAGAGGCGCACATTGAGGTGCTGGCCGGGCTTCAGCGTCCGGCTAAACCCCTGCCGACGCCCGGTCGCGACCTTCGGGCCGGTGAGCGTGAAGTTGTGCGCCTTGGCCCCGGTGTTCCTGATCGCAAAGCGAGCATCGACACCGCGCGGCGCGCTGTGCCGGTCCAGCACGATCCGCGTGTCCGTAATCACGACACGGACATCGATCGCCAACCCTGGCAGAGTCGTCTGCGGACGGGCTTGCGCGCCGACGGAAAGTGGCAGCGCCATGAATACGGCGATTGCGACAAGAAAGTGCAGCGACACGGGACGAGCCGATCCTGGGAGGTGTTCGAAGAGCAATGCCTTCATCGACTACACCTCACGTGACCTTCAGAATCCCGTGCATGATCGACCTGTGCGGGTCGCACACGAAGTGGTAGGTGCCTTTCTTCAGCTTCACCTTCCACTTCGTGGTGCTCACGGCGGGGACGCTGGTCGTCTTGTTGACGCCGGGGCCCGTTAGATGGAAGTTGTGGATGGACGAACGGTCACGGATGATGATCACGTACGTCCCTGCCTTCACGGTCTTCTTGTTCATCGTGATCGTGAAACCTGGCCCGTCCGTGCCGATCAGCGTCTTCGTGCGCGCGGCGGCGAGAGATGGCACAGCGAGGGCGAGGGATGCAACGATCGCGATCAAGGCGAGCTTGGCGGTGCGCATGGGACTCCTTTTCTTCGTGTCCGTTCAGTTGCCGAGCTGCCCCGCCCGAAGGGAGTCGGGCGGGGCAGCTGCGGAGCCGGTTAGCCGAGGGCGAAAGCGGTGAACGTCGCCGGCGACGGCGCTACAAAGCCGCCGGTGCCGGCCCCGATGAGCGAACTGCCGCCGGAGGCGATCAGGACGTATTGCTTGCCGTCGATCGAATAGACGCTCGCGGCATCATCGATGCGACCGCCGAGTGCCTGTTGCCACAGCACCTTCCCGGTCGCGGCATCGAGCGCCTGGAACAGGCCCTTGCCGCTGACACCGACGAAGACGAGACCGCCTGCGGTCGTGGTCGCGCCGCCGATCATGGCGACCGGCTCCTTGTTCTGCCAGCGGATCTTGCCGGTCTCGACGTCGATCGCCGTGAAGGTGCCCGTGCCGGTCACGGCGCGCGGAAGCTTCTTCGTCCACGGGCCGCTGATCTGGAACGTGGCCCCGTAGTCGGCCCCGATCTTGTACTTGAGGGGCTTCTTCGGGACCTGGATCAGGCCAGGGACGTTGAGGCCTGAGACGTAAACGAGCCCCGTCTGTGGGCTGAACGGAACCGGCGACCATTCCGAGCCGCCGAGGGCTGCGGGCCAGGTGACCACGGGCGGGCCGCCCGGCTTCGCCACGACCCGATGCTGGTAGACGAAGGCCGTCGGCTTCGTTAGCCGCTTGCCCGTGCGCGCGTCGACCGAGTGCCAGAAGCCGCCCTTGTTCGCCTCACCGACCGCGAGTCCCGACTTGGTTGGGAAGAGGACCGGCGGCGAGGCCGAGTCCAAGTCCCAGACGTCGAAGGGTTCGAGTTGGTAGCCCCAGACCTGTTTCCCCGTCTTCGCATTGAGTGCGACGATCGAGTCCGTCCACAGGTTACGACCGGGCCGCACGCGGGAATCGAAGTCGCTGCCAGCGTTCCCGGTGGCGATGTAGAGCAGACCTGTCTTCGGGTCGATCGTTGGGTTCATCCAGACGGCGCCGCCTCCGTGATGGCCCTTCACCCACGAGCCCGGTGCGCCCGGGGCGGGCACGGTGTAGTGCCGCCAGATCTGCCGGCCGGTCTTGGCGTCGTACGCGGCCTCAAAGCCGCGCGCGCCGGACTCCGAGCCAGCGCTGCCAACGAAGACCATGCCGTCGTAGAAGATCGGCGCGGCACTCTCGGACAGGAAGAGGGGATTGCCAATGCTCTTCTTCCACAGAAGATGGCCCTTCTCTTGATCAAGCGCGAGCAGCAGCGCGTTCGGTGTTACCGCGTAGATGCGGCCATCGCCGACGCCGACGCCCCGATTGGGAAACCCGTGAACAGCAGCCTGCGCGGCGAGCCCGACGTTCTTCTGCTTGCCCACGTCGTACGACCACAGCTGCTTTCCGGTCACAGCGTCAAGCGCGTAGACATGCCCGAAGGTCGTCGTCACGTACGCCGTGCGGCCGACTATGACCGGATAGTTCTCGGCGCCGAGCGTCTTGACGCGAAAGCGCCAAGCGACCTTCAGTCCCTTCACGTTCGAAGTATCGATCTGGGTCAGCGGACTGTACCGCTGCCCGTCGAGGCTGCCGTTAACGTACGGCCAGTCGACATCTTCGCTCGCCTGTCCAGCCGAGCTGGTCGGCTCGAACAACGCGAAGCTGAGTGCGGTCAAGACCGCGAGCGTTGCTACCGCCCCTAGCCCGAGCCCTTTTGTCAGGTACTTATGCTTCATCATTCTCCTCTGGGTGTGCTTGTGTCGTGCGAACACCTCATGCAACGCGACCCAGCTGGACGAGAAACGAGTGGTAGAGCGAGCAGACGTTGTCGGAGCGCAAGACATCCGCAAATGCTGATCTCGAGGGTTGCTATCTCCACCGTTCTAGACACTGGTTCTCTTTCCGAGTGGGATTTCGCTGTCGAGCTTGGCGATTGGTGGGTGTCGAGCCAATGGGGCCGACACACCATTCGTCTCTCATCGATCGCGCAGTCCGACTCAGCGGCGACGACCGCGTCGGCGTGGGCCGCTATGGCGAATGAGTTGCCGCGCGCTAAGGCCGGGCCATCGGCCGGTCACGGTTTCGTAGAGGAGCGTGTTCGATGCCGCAAGGTGCGATCTCCGCTGAACGATTCGGCTAACAGCGACTGTCTATTTGAGGCATTTGGACACGAGCCGCGAGCCCGAGCGTCTCCGCGAAGTACGAGTGCGCCAACGGGCGGGCCGCCTTACACGCGCGTGCGGGAGGTCGACTGTCGGGCCGCGAGTTGCTCCGGCACTGCTCGTGGCCACGTCGAACTTGAACACGGAATCGCTTGACTTTCGGCGGCGGCAGGTGGTAGCGTGACTGTAATTCCATGAGTGAATATCTATTCGCAGACCGATTCTCCGCCGGTGTCTGGATGTTCGGGCGGTTCCTCGATCGATACGCGACCGATGGGTATGGCCCGGCGGTGAGCTTCACGGATGCGATTCGGGCCGCGGCTTCGGTGGGTGGGATCGAGTCACTCGATCTCAACTACCCGTTCTGGGGGACGGGCGATGTCTCCGTTGCCGCGGTCCGAAGCGTGCTCGACGAGACCGGGCTACGCGCGCTCGCGATCACCCCTGAGATTTACACACAGGACTTCCGCGCCGGGGCATTCACGAACCCGGATCGCAAGGTTCGGCAGCACGCCATCGATCTGATCGCACGGGCGACCGAGGTCGGTCACGAGCTCGGGGTTGACTACATGAAGATCTGGCCGGGCCAGGACGGGTTCGACTATCCCCTCCAAACTGACCCGCGGCGCCTGTGGGAGCTGTCGGTCGAGGGGATGCAGAAGGTGGCGGGCACGTACCCGGGCATGCCGTTCGCGATCGAGTACAAGCCGAAGGAACCCAGAACCCACATGTTCTTCTCGGACGCGGCACGCACGCTGCTTGCGATCGACGACATCGCGCTCGACAACGTGGGCATCCTGCTCGACTTCGGTCATTCGCTCTACGCCGGGGAGTCGCCCGCAGCTGCGGCCGACCTTTGCCTCCGACGTGGCCGGCTGATCGACATCGACTTGAACGACAACTTCCGCAGCTGGGACGACGACATGACGGTCGGCTCGGTTCACCTGGTGGAAACGCTCGAGTTCCTGCTGACTCTGAAGCGCGCGGGCTGGGACAAGGCGTGGAAGCTCGACCAGTTCCCGTTCCGTGAGGATCCCGTCGCGGCCGCTCGCGCGAGTATTCGCATGCTGCAGTCGCTGCTTCGCCTGCTCGATCGCATCGATCGCGGGGAGCTGGACGCCGCG
>Ga0207657_10007535_pt1 | contig 11153 bp, 9 predicted proteins | sample KBSC33metaG_FD_184316 | JGI IMG/M metagenome (GOLD analysis project Ga0207657, IMG submission 184316) | Corn rhizosphere microbial communities from Kellogg Biological Station, Michigan, USA - KBS C3-3 metaG (SPAdes) (version 2) | ecosystem: Host-associated > Plants > Roots > Rhizosphere > Soil ... | reverse complement strand
ATGTCCTGCTTTTCCTCGACGTTCATGCCGGCCATCGGCTCGTCGAGCAGCAGCAGCGAAGGCTCCGCCGCGAGGGCGCGCGCGAGCTCGACGCGCTTCTGCAAGCCGTAGGGCAGCCTGCCGACCGGCGTCTTTCGTATGTGCTGGATTTCGAGGAAATCGATGACCTCCTCGACCTTGGCCCGGTTCTCCAGCTCCTCGCGCCTGGCGCGTCCGAACCAGATCGCCTGCTCCAGGACCGTCGCCTTCATCTTCAGGTTGCGGCCGGTCATGATGTTGTCCAGCACGCTCATCCCGCGGAATAGCGCGATGTTCTGGAACGTGCGCGCGATGCCGAGCGCCGCCGTCTCGTGCGTGTCCATGTCATGCCGCGGCTTGCCGCGAAAAGTGATCGTCCCCTGCTGCGGGTGGTAGACGCCGTTGATGACGTTGAGCAGCGAGCTCTTTCCCGCGCCATTGGGGCCGATGATCGCCCGGATCTCGTGCTCGCGCACGTCCAGCGAGATGTCGTTCAGCGCCTTGACGCCTCCGAAAGCCAGCGATACGCCGTCGAGACGCAGGACCGGATCGCCGATCGTGCGGACCGCCGTCATGCGGTGCGAACGCTCAAGCCGCCGCCTTGGCCGCGCTCGCGGCGAACGTCCTGGCCTCGGCGATCTTCAGATCGGCGGCGACGACGCCGGTGCGGCCATCCTCGAATTTCACCTGCGTCTCGACGTGCTGCACCGTCTTGCCCGAATAGAGCGCCTCGATCAGCTCGGCGTACTTCTCCGCGATGAAGCCACGGCGCACCTTGCGCGTGCGCGTCATCTCGTCGTCGTCGGGATCGAGCTCCTTGTGCAATATCAGGAAGCGCTGCACCTGCGACGCCGCGAGCGAGCCTTCCTGTGCGAGCTCTGCGTTCACCTGCTCGACGCACTCGCGGATCAGCGTCTGGACTTCCGCCTTGGCGGCGAGATCGGTATAGCCGGAGTACGGAATCCCGCGCCGCTCGGCCCAGTTGCCGACCGACCCCATGTCGATGTTGATGAACGCGCACACCTTGTCGCGCTGGTTGCCGAAAGCGACGGCCTCCTTGATGTGCGGAAAGAACTTGAGCTTGTTCTCGATGTAGTTCGGCGCGAACATCGCGCCGGTGGCGAGCTTTCCCACGTCCTTGGCGCGGTCGATGATCTTCAACTGGCCGGCGGTGTCGAAAAAGCCGGCGTCCCCGGTGCGAAAATAACCGTCGGGGTCGATCGACTCGAGCGTTGCGTCCGGCCGCTTGTAATATTCCTTCAGCAGCATGGGGCCGCGCACCAGCACCTCGCCGTTGTCCGCGATCCTGATCTCGACCCCGGGAGCCGCCTCGCCGACGGTGTCGAACTTGACGCCGCCGTCCGGCTGGAGGCAGACGTAGGCGCAGGTCTCGGTCGAACCGTAGAGCTGCTTCAGATTGATTCCGATCGAGCGATAGAAGCGGAACAGGTCGGGCCCGATCGCTGCGCCGGCCGTGTAGGCAACGCGGATGCGGCTCATGCCGAGCACGTTGCGCAGCGGTCCGTAGACGACCAGGTTTCCGATCGCGTAGCGGATGCGATCGAGCGCACCGACCGGCCTGCCGTCGAGAATGTCCGGGCCGCAGCGGCGCGCGACCGCGGTGAAGTAGCGAAACAGCCAGCGCTTCGCCGCGCTCGCGTCCTCCATGCGGATCATCACCTGCGTCAACAGGTTCTCGAAAATGCGCGGCGGGGCGAAGTAGTAGCTCGGCCCTATTTCGCGCAGATCGGTCATCACGGTGTCGCCGGATTCGGGACAGTTGATCGTGAAGCCCGCGACCAGCCATTGCGCGTAGGAAAAAAGGTGGTCGCCGACCCACGCCATCGGCAGGTAAGCGAGGATGCTGTCGTCGGAGCGAAGCTTGTCGAAACCGCAGCCGCCTTGCGCCGCGACGATGAAAGCCGCGTGCGTCTGGCACACGCCCTTGGGTTTGCCGGTCGTTCCCGACGTGTACAGCATGATCGACACGTCGTCGGGCCGTCCCTTCGCCACCTCGGCCTCGAAAAATCCCGGGTTCGCGCGATCGAAATCGCGCCCGATGTCGAGCAGGCGGTCGAGGCTCGACACGTTCTCGTAATTGCGCAAGCCCCGGGGATCGTCGTAGTAGACACGCTGCAGACTCGGGACCTGCGGTTTGGCTTCGAGCACCTTGTCGACCTGCTCCTGGTCCTCGGCCAGCGCGTAGCCGATTTCGGCGTCGTTGAGCACATAGACGAATTCCGCGGCCGGCGCGTCCTGGTACATCGGGACCGGAATCCCCCCGAGGGCCTGCGCGGCGGCCATCGCCCAGTAGAGCCGCGGCCGGTTGTCGCCGATGATCGCGAGGTGCATGCCGCGCCGGAACCCTTGCGCGGCAAGACCGCAGGCGAGCGCGCGCACGTCGGCCGCGACCTCTGCCCACGTCCAGGTCTGCCAGATGCCAAGGTCTTTTTCGCGCGTCGCCGGACGATGGCCGCGCGTACGCGCGTGCTCCAACAGCAAGCGCGGAAACGTCGAGTCTGCCGGGGACTGCATTGCGCTAGCTCCTCCTCGAACCTTTGCGTTGCCGGTCTGTCTCGCCGGGAGGTCATAATACCTGCCGCCGCCACAGGCGCAACCAAGGCATCGGCGCTGGGGCCGGAGGCGGGCAATTCTTACGCGGGCGAGCAGTTCTTGCAGGAGCCGGCGAGCGACGGCTCGGGCTTGCGCTTGATAAACAATGACTTTTAGACGGCACCCTCCTTGCTTGCAGTCGGGAGTCGTGACCGTCCGCAACACGTTGCTGCGGCGAAACGGAGGAACGACCGTGTCCCCAAGCTGCGTTGCCGCCGGCCGCTGCCGGCGAGCCTGTCGCCACGCCGGTGCGAGCGCCGCGCGCCGCGGCAGGAAGCACGGCGCCGGCCTGCCTTGCCACAGTGCCCGCGAGCGATGGCGGGGGCCCACCGCGTGAACGACGCGCCGGCAACGATGTCGCCATTCGAAACCGGCGCCCCCGAGGCAGCGGCCGGGACGCGCGATCGTCCACGCGGCCTGCTCGTGCCCGGACGCAATTGCTGGCGCATCGCGCACGCGGCGCGGATCGGGTTCCTGGTCGACGGCAGCGAGTATTTCGGCGCGGTGCGCACCGCGCTTGTCGCCGCGCAGCGCGAAATATTCATTCTCGGCTGGGACATCGACAGCCGCATGTGCCTGGTTCCCGGCGGCGCGCGCGATGGATTTCCCGAGCCGCTGCTCGAGTTCCTCAACGCCCTGCTCGATAACCGCCCGGAGCTGCAGATATTCGTGCTGAGCTGGGACTTCGCGCTGCTGTTCGCGCTCGAGCGCGAATGGCTGGGCCGTCTCAAGTTCGGCTGGCCCAAACGCCGCCGCCTGCATTTCCAGCTCGACGACCATCATCCGACTGCGGCCTCGCACCATCAGAAGGTGGTCGTCGTCGACGATGCATTGGCGTTCGTCAGCGGCTTCGACCTCACCGGCAACCGCTGGGACACGCCGCGCCATCTGCCGGCCGATCCTGCGCGGCACAATGCCGATGGCAGCAGCTACGGCCCGTTCCACGACGTCGGCGCGCTGGTCGACGATGAAGCCGCACGGGCGCTCGGAGAGCTGGCGCGCGAGCGCTGGCACCGCGCGACCGGGACGCACGCGCAGGAGCGCGAGCGCGCCGCCGAACCCGCGACGTGGCCCGCGGCCGTGCCGGTCGCGCTCGGCGATGTCGAGGTCGGTATCGTGCGCACCGAGCCCGAGTTCGACGGCTTGCCCGCCGTCGCCGAGGTCAGGCAGCTGCATCTTGATGCGATCGGCGCCGCGAAGAGGTCGATCTTTGCGGAAAACCAGTATTTCACTTCTCCCTTGATCGCCGATGCATTCGCGTCGCGGCTGGTCGAGCCCGCGGGCCCGGAAATCGTCATCGTTTCGCCGATGACCCAAAGCGGCTGGCTCGAGGTCTCGACGATGGGCGTGCTGCGGGCACGCGTGCACCGTCGTCTGGTCGAGGCCGACTCGCACGGGCGCTACCGGCTCTATTGCCCCTGGCTCGGCGACGACGCGCCTCCGCACGGGCGCTGCCTCAACGTGCACAGCAAGGTCCTGGTCATCGACGACGACATCGTCTCGGTCGGTTCGGCGAATCTGAGCACACGCTCGATGAGCCTCGACACCGAATGCAGTCTGGTCATCGAGGCCAACGGCGAGCCGCGCGTACGTGCGGCGATCGGGGCGCTGAAGTCCCGGCTGCTCGGCGAGCATCTCGATCGAGAGCCGGCGCTGGTCGACGCCGCGATTGAAAAGCAGGGGTCGCTGATCGGCGCGATCGAAGCGCTGCGCGACGAAGGCCGGTCGCTGCGTCCGCTCGGGGTCACCGCCGAGGACGAGTGGAGCGCCGTGCTCGCCGATCAGCCGATGATCGATCCGGCGGAGCCGGTCGACGTCGACAGCCTGTTGTCCGACGTCGTCGCCCGCAGCGAGCGAAAGCCCGCGTCCGGCCGCATCGTGGCGATCGCGGCCATCCTGTTCGTGCTCGCCGCGCTGGCGCTGGCCTGGCGCTACACGCCGCTGCGGGAATGGATCAACGTCGAGTCGCTGGTGCACTTGAGCGACCGGTTCGAAGCGAGCCCGTTCGCGCCGCTGATCGTCATCGGCGGCTTCGTGCTCGGCGGCTTGGTGGTGATGCCGGTGACGATGCTGATCGCCGCGACCGGCATCGTGTTCGGTCCCTGGCTGGGCATGCTTTATTCGTTGATCGGCGCGACGCTCAGCGCGGTATTCGTCTATGCCATCGGCCGCGAGGTCGGACGCGATGCGGTGCGGCGGGTCGCGGGCCGGCGGATCAACGATCTCTCCCGCCGCATCGCCAAGCGCGGCCTGCTGGCGATGCTGTTCGTGCGCATCGTGCCCGTCGCGCCGTTTTCGATCATCAACCTCGTGGCCGGCGCATCGCACCTGGGCTTCCGCGATTTTCTGCTCGGCACGATCCTGGGCCTGGTGCCGGGCACGATCCTGATCAGCTTTTTCGTCGACCGCATCGTTGCCGCCGTGCGGCAGCCGGGACCGGTCACCTTCGCGCTGCTGGCGCTGGTCGCCGGCATCGCGATCGGCGGCACGCTGGCGGTTCGCGCGCGGCTCAAGCGCAGCGACGCGGCCGACGCGCGCCGGCAGACCGCGTCGCGCGCCGACTGAGCGGGCCGCGATGGCGTCGTCGACCATCACCGTTGCGACCTATAACATCCATGACGCGGTCGGGAGCGACGGCAAATTCGCGCCCGAGCGCATCGTCGCCGTGCTTGGGGAGATCGACGCGGATATCATCGCGCTGCAGGAAGTCGGCGCGAACCATGACGGCGTCGACACGCTGGCTCGACTGCGCGACGCCACCGGTCTGCATGCCGTCGCAGGGCCGGCGCGCTGGCGCGCCGCGGGCGGGCACGGCAACTGTCTGTTGTCGCGGCACCCGATCGTCGAATGCACGCACCTCGACCTGACGTTCCAGCGCCGCGAGGCGCGTAGCGCACTCGATGCGGTCGTCGATTGTGAAGGCACGTTGTTGCGCGTGCTGGCGACCCATCTCGGCCTGCGTCCCGCCGAGCGCCGCGCGCAGGTGCGCAGTCTCCTCAAAGCGCTGGAAGCGGAGACGCCGCATCCGACCTTGCTGATGGGAGATCTTAACGAATGGTTTCTGTGGGGTCGGCCGTTGCGCTGGCTGCACAGGCATTTCCAGGCGACGCCGTCGCCGCGAAGCTTTCCCGCGCGCGCGCCGCTGCTGGCGCTCGATCGCATCTGGGTCGAGCCGCGCGCTCTGCTGCAGCGGCTGTGGGTGCATCTGACCCCGGCGGCGCGCGCCGCTTCCGATCACATTCCGGTCGTCGCCGACATTCGCTTGCCCGACGCGACTTGACGAGTTGACGGGCGCCGCCTGCGTTGATCGGCCCCCTGCAACTGTCGCCGCCGGTCCTACAGGCAAATCAGCCGCTGACCGATAGCGGTTCGAGCCCCGACCGGGCAAGCTTGCAGCACCGGTAGCCGGCTTTCAAACGCGCAGCTTTTCCGTCGCGTGTCGGCAAGCACCGGTCGTCGCACGGCCGTCCCGGTAGCGCGACGTACGAGCCGCGCCGCGCGGGATAACGGTGCGCGCGCGGCAATCAATCTCGAAAGGAAGGCTTATGAGTCGTACAACTCCAGCAGTCCATGCTGCACGGCGATGGATAGGGCTGGTCGCTCTGGCATCGCTGGCGGCCGCGGCCGGATCGGCGTACGCGCAATCGGAGCAGGATCAACTGGTCCGCGACGCACAGACGACTTTCTCGAATTTCGTCCGTGATCCGGATATGACGTGGTTCCAACGGCACATCGGAGAAGCGAAGGCGGTGCTGATCGCGCCGAAGATCGTGCGCGCCGGCTGGATATTCGGCGGCTCGGGCGGACGCGCGGTGCTGTTTTCGCGCAATGCGCAAAGCGGCCGTTGGTCAGGTCCGGCTTTCTATAACGTCGGTACGGCAAGCGTGGGTTTCCAGGCGGGCATCGATGTTTCCGAAACCGTCACGCTCGTTATGACCGACAGGGGCCTGAACTCGCTGATGGCGAGCTCGGTGAAGCTCGGCGGTGATGCCAGCGTCGCCGCGGGGCCGATCGGTGCGGGCGCGAATGCCGATGTGACCGCCGACTTGATCGCATTCAGCCGATCGAAAGGCGTCTACGGCGGTTTGAATCTGAACGGTACCGTCGTCAGCGTCGCCGACAACTGGAACCAGGCGTACTACGGACGCAGCGTCACGCCGCCTGATATTCTGATGACGGCGAGAGCGCACAATCCCAACGCCGACCAGTTGGCCGATGCTATCAGCCGCGCGGCCGGCGGCGCCAAGACAAGTCTGCGTTGACGCACGTCATGCGCCGGCGATCACCGCGGCGCAAGTAACGAAGGCGGCTCGGAGCTTCGGCTTCGAGCCGCTTTGTTTGAATGGTAGCGCCGGTAAGCTCGCGCGGCCGCGCCGGAAGCGCACGGTCGCGGGCCGACTTGAGCGAGCCCATCGTGCCGAGGACGCGCGCCATCGCCGTCCTGCCGTTGCCGCCGCCTCCCCAGCGGTCGAGCGACTGTGCGTGCCGCCTGTAGAGCGAGTTCCGCATCGAGCTTCTCCTGATCGATGAACCGCGTTGCCATGACTCGTGGCCAGGGGCGTCCTACGCCAAATACGTTCCATTGCGACGCATTGCGTCACCGGCCCGGACCGGCCTTGTCGGGTTTGGTGCGCCCGCCCCTGCGATGGCCCTATCCCCGCAAATCCCGTGCCCGGGATCGGAGCGCCGCGCCGCATGCGCTTCAGGACGGGTGCTGCCGCGTCCGCGGGCGGGTTAAGCTAGCGGCCGTTCGACCCGGCATCGCACGCGACCCCAAAGAGTGATCAGATCAGGCAGCTCGGTACGGCAGGGGCAATGGCGCGCGGATGCGCCCCAGCCGACCGTCGTGCGGTTCGTGCTGTTGTCGATGCTGCTGCATGCGACGGTAGTCATTCTTTTCGGCACCTCGCATGGCGGAGGCGCCGGCCGCGGCCAAGGCGTGCCCGATGCGCTCGATGTGACCTTCCGGCGGCAGGCGGGCCCGCCGGACGCGGGCCTCCCCGGCGTCGACGCGGCGACCGGGCGCGACCTGCTCGCCGCGCCGCAGTCGAGTGCGGCGCCAGCTCGCAGCGAGCCGATGCCAGGCATCGAACCGGCCAAGACCGGTCACTTCGCCCCCGTCGAGCCGCCCCCCGCAGCGCCCCAACCCGATCGGGCACCGCCGGAAGCCTTGCCGCCGCAGCGCGAGCCGGCCGTTGAGGCTTTGCCGCGCATCGATTTGCGCGCGCCGCAGGAGGTCGACAAACCGCTGCTCCCGCCGTTGATGGCGCCGCCGGCGATCGAGCGCTTGGCGCCCCCGCCGAATCCGTCCGAGCTTGCCCCGGCGCCCGACACGGCGTCGCGCCCCAGCCCGGAGATTCCGGCGGCGCCTATCCAGCGCCTCGCGGTACCCGCGCTGCAGCACGAGCTCGCAGCGCCCCCGCCGCTGCCAGCGCCGGTACCGGGCGCGCCTCTTCCTCCGGCCGCGCCGATCGAGCGCCTGGCTGCGCCGCCGGCACCGCAGTCGCTCGCGCCGCCGGTCGAGGTGCCGCCGCGGGAGGCGGTCATCGCGCCGGCGCCGATCGAGCGCCTGGAGGCGCCCCGAATCGACCGCGAACTCGCGCCCCCGCCCAAACGGGTCGCCCCAAGCCCAGCGGTGATCCCGCCGGCGACGCCGGCGGAGACGCCCCCTGCGCAGGTCGGGCGCACAGTGCCGCCCGCAGGCGCCAGACCGGTCCCGTCCGAGGCCGCGGTGCCGGCCCCCGACGCTCGCGCCGTGCCCGGGGAGCGCGGCGCACCGGCCACGACAGTCCAGCCGCGATTGCGGCTGGGCTCTCCCGCCGGTCCCGACGAAGACATGTTCAAGCCGAGGCGCGACGTCGTACCGGCCGGCGAAGGCGGCGCGCCGCGCCTCGACATGGAGGCGGCACGGCAGCGCGCGCGCGAAATTGCGAGTGAGGCGACGAGCACGCGCGGCCTATTGCCTGCGCTGCCGCCACCGCCGGAACGGCAATCCAAGGAAAGCCATGCGCTGGAAAAGGCGGTCAAGCCCGACTGCCGTACCGCCTATGCAGGCATGGGCTTGCTGGCGGTCCCGGTATTGGTGGCGAGCACGATCGGCGATGCCGGTTGCCGCTGGTAGCGCGGCGCTCGTCCGCCTCGAGATCCGTTCGAGCGAGTCAGTGCCCGATGTTGAGCGCTTCCAGAAAGCGCGACACCATGTTGTACGCCGCGACCGTGGCCACCAGCTCGACCAATCCGCGCGCATCGAAGTGCGCGCGCAGCGGCTCGAACTGCGCATCGGGAACCTGAACGTCGCGCGTCATCGTATCGGCGAGCGTCAACACCGCGCGCTCGACAGGCGTGAATGCGTCGCCGATTTCGTCCGCCTGCAACGCGGCGATTTTCGCTTCGCCGATGCCGGCCTTGCGCGCTACCGGCAGATGCGCAGCGAACTCGAACGGCGCGCGATTGAGCACGGCCACCCGAAGAATCACCAGCTCGCGCAGATCCGCGGCCACCGAGCTGCGGTTGCGCACCGCGGTCAGCATCTGCTCCCAGCCCGCGGCCAGCGGGGCGCTGTTGAGCAGGACGCGATAGAGCAGAAGAATCTCGCCACGCTCGGCGAGGATAGCCGCTTCGATCGCCGCGAGCTCGGGGCGGGACCCGGGCGTGATCGGTGCAACGCGTGTAGTCATTTTCGTCCGGTCCGACGTTGTTAATGCCGCCATCCCGAATAATAGAGGAGCCTCATGACAAGTATTCGATCGAGCCTGCTGCTGGCAGCCCTTGTCTGCGCGATTCCGACAGCCGCGCTCGCGCAGGAGGCGTACACCAACCGCACGGCCAACGTTCGCGCCGGGCCGGATCAGACCTATCCGGTGGTCGCGCAGCTGCCGCCCGGCGTCGGGCTGCAGGTCATCGGTTGCATCGAGGGGTACAGCTGGTGCGACGTGGTCTTCGGCGACAACCGCGGCTGGATCTATGCCGGCAGCCTGTCCTATGCGTACCAGAGCCGTCGTGTCCCCATCCTCGCTTACGGCCCGACGATCGGCATTCCGATCATCACGTTTTCGATCGGCAATTACTGGGACAGCTACTATCGCGGCCGCCCCTGGTATCGCAATCGCAGCTATTGGATCAATCGCTCTCCGCCGCGTTTCAGGCCGGACGCGCGTTTCGAGCGGCGGGCGGTGCCGTCGCGGGAATTCCATCGCCCGAACGAGCCTCGCCGCGTCGAGCCGAGACCGCACGTCGAGCGCCCGGTGGTGAGACCGGATCGTTCGAGGTCGGACAACAGGCCGTCGGGCGGAAGGCGCGAAGGTCGACAGGAGGGCGGGCGCGAACACCGGGACTAGCGCATGTCGCCGCGGCAGCGCTTGCAGTCGGCGCGCGGTCCTTGCAGCGCACGGTGCCGGAGCGAGGGTCCGGCGCTACTGAACACGGTTCGCTGTGAATCGCCCCGGCGCTACTTGAGGCGATACGCGAGCACGTGTCCCTGCTGCGAGGTCGAGCGCAAGCCGATCCATTCGCCGTCCGGCGCATACCAGACCTCGATGCGATTACGCGGGGTGTCGATGCGATAGTGCGTTGCATCGACCGACGTACCGCGCACCGTATAGGGCTCCTTGCCCAGCGCATGCACGGTAATCGGCGTCGATGCGCCGGTCTGGACGTTGACCAGGCTGGGCTGCTTCAGAACGCGCGGATGCCAGTAGGCGAAGCTCATCACGCAGGCCGGCAGCGGCTGCTCCGCGCCCGGTCCGTCGATGACGAAATGGCCGCCTTCGAGCCGGCCGGACACCTTCGTTGTCGCGCCCTTCTCAACCGTCTTGGTGTCGAGGCGGGTCAGGCAATCGCCCTTCCAGCTTTCCTCCTCGTGCTGCTCGTAGCTGCCGGCCGTAAAGCCTAGCAGCGATACGCGAAAATGCATGTCGCTCACCACCGATCGGGCGTCGCCGTTTTCCCGAAGCGAAATGTCGTGCGTGCCGATCGGCAGCCCGTCGAGGCTGACGTCGAAATGCCACTCGCGCGCAGCCGCGCCGTTGGCGACCAGCAACAGCAGAAACGCCGCGGCCACCAGCGTCCATCCGACGACACGGCGGTGCCGGGGCGCGCCGAGGCCGGGCCTGCGGTCGCGGCGGCGGCGAGCCTGGGCACTCGGCGCGGGCCGGCGGGGGATGCGAGCGCGATGCATGCCGATTGGAGTCGCGTCGGGCACAGATGGTTGCGTGCCGCGCCGCAGGACGCGCTCCGACGTCCGGCTTCATTCAGCGCTGCAGCTGGCTCGCCAGGAAAGCCTTCAGCTGCCGGGTCAGCTCCGGCGACATCTGCCCAAGCACGCCGCGGCGGTGCTCGGGGATGTGCGCGGCCTGGTCCGCGGCGGCGCTGAAAATGTAATAGTCGAAAATCGCCCTCCACGCCGCGCGATGCTCGGGCGGCAGGTTCTTCAGCGCGAGCAGGCCGTGCAACAGGCAGCCCAGCGCCGAGTCCGGTCTGTCGGCCGATCCCAGCGAGCCCTTCCACCAGTAGTTGATCAGCAC
>Ga0207657_10007534_pt1 | contig 11154 bp, 8 predicted proteins | sample KBSC33metaG_FD_184316 | JGI IMG/M metagenome (GOLD analysis project Ga0207657, IMG submission 184316) | Corn rhizosphere microbial communities from Kellogg Biological Station, Michigan, USA - KBS C3-3 metaG (SPAdes) (version 2) | ecosystem: Host-associated > Plants > Roots > Rhizosphere > Soil ... | reverse complement strand
GTTCGACGATGGAGCGCGGGGTGTAGAACTGTCCACCTTGCTTGCCTTCGGCCAAGGCGAATTCGCCGAGGAAGTATTCGAACACATGGCCGAGTACGTCGGCGCTGCGGGCTTTGGCATCGCCCAGCGCGATGTTGCCCACCAGGCCGATCAGGCCGCCGAGGCTGACGGGGTCGAGATTCTGCCGTGCGAAGACCTTGGGCAGCACGCCTTTGAGGGGAGCATTTTCCCTTTCGATGGCGTCCATGGCGGCATCGACAAAGGTGCCGATCTCGGGCTGCTTAGCTTTGCTTAACAGGAAGGACCAGCGCGCTTCGGGCGGTACGAAGAAGATGTTTTCAGCCTTGTATTCGTCCTTGTCTTCGGGGTCGGCTCCGGCATACTCGCCTTCGCCCGCCTGCAATGTGGCGAACATTTCTTCGAAGGCGTCGGAGATGTATTTGAGGAAGATGAGGCCGAGCACGACATGCTTGTATTCGGCGGCGTCGATGTTCTTGCGCAGCTTGTCAGCCGCTTTCCAGAGCTGCTTTTCCAGCGGCTCTTCCTTGTTTTCTTTTACTGCTTTGGTTCTTGCCATGGGTTCTGTATCCGTTTGGTTTTTTCCTGCCCCCGAGTTGTCATAATGAAAATGGCGGGGAAGGAGTTGAGCCGAGGCATGCTGCCACGCAGAAACGGCAAATGCAACATCGGCTTGCTATTGTGCAAACGGGAAACGCAGCGGGGGAGAGAAAATGGCGATTTTTTGCAACGAGGGAAGATGCAAACGCGCACAGACGAGCCCGCAAACAGCAGGCCCGCCATGGCAGATGGATGAAACAGGGTAGGGCGAAGTGCCCGTCAGTGCTTATTACTCCAGCAATGAGCGCAACATCCACGCCGTCTTTTCATGCACCTGCATGCGTTGCGTGAGCATGTCGGCGGTCGGCTGATCGCCGGCTTTTTCCACAGTGGGGAAAAGCTCGCGCGCTGTGCGTACGACAATTTCCTGATCCTTTGCCAGTTGCCGGATCATCTCCTGCGCCGCTGGCACGCCGTCCGGTTCCTGGATCGAGGTGAGGGCGGCAAACATCGAATAGGTGCCGGGAGAGGGGCTGCCGAGAGCGCGAATACGTTCGGCAATCAAATCGACCGCTTCGGCCAGTTCGGTGTACTGGGTCTCAAACATGAGGTGCAGGGTCTGGAACATCGGGCCGGTGACGTTCCAGTGGAAATTGTGCGTTTTCAGGTAGAGCGTGTAGGTGTCGGCCAGGAAGCGCGACAGGCCGTCAACGATGGCGTGGCGATCCTGTTCCGAAATGCCGATATCGATATCCATTTGCTTGTCTCCATCAAGATGGTGTCGGATATGACATCGCCGTCCGGCTGCGGTTCGGCCTCTTGCGTGAGTTCAAGCAGCGATGCTTCTCAATGATTATTCGGGTCCTTGAAAAGAGGTTCCGTTCCCGCATTGCGCGTGCCGCCAGTTGCGGAATTGCCGCTGGCAACTGCCCCCTTGCTGTTGAGTTCGTTAAGGAAACGCCCCAACTCGTCATCATCGTCCGTCGCTGCGGCCTCGTGCCGCTGCACGGCTACGATGCCGTCAGGCCCGACTACCAATGTGGCATTGCCGTCGCTCGTGACCACAGTGCTGTAGCCGGGGGGCAGGGCAGCGACATCCGTGTCGCTCATCTCCGGATAAATTTGCGGTGTCTTGACGATCAATGACGACGACCGCTCGGGTCGGGGGAATTCCGCCTCGGTGTCGATGAGATTTGCATCGAATGTGTCGCGGAAAAAATCGCCGACCAGAAGGATGGCGTTGTGCCCGCCCTGTCCCCAGTAGTCGCTGCGCATGGTGACACGTGCATCGTTGAAGCCGACCCAGGCGCCGGCCACCAGATTGGGATGCATCAGAATGAACCAGCCGTCGGTATTGTTCTGTGTGGTGCCGGTCTTGCCTGCAATGTCGGCTTCCAGGTCGAACTGGCTGGTGACCATGGTGCCGGTGCCGCGTTTGATGACGCCGCGCATCATGTCGATCAATTGGACGGCGGTATCTTCCGTCATGGCGCGCTGCACTTCGGTGTTGAACTCGGCCAGCACATTGCCTTCATGGTCGCGGATACGCTTGATGAAAACCGGTTTGTGATACTCGCCGCTCTGCGCGATGGTGCTGTAGGACGACACCATTTCCAACAGCGTGACGGGACTGGTACCAAGCGCCAAGGATGGCACGGGGTCGAGCCGGCTTTGCTTGATGCCGACAGCGTGCGCGAGGTTGATGATATTGGGCAGGCCAGCATCCTGCATCACCTGGGCCGTGATGATGTTTTTCGAACGGATCAGACCTTCGCGCATGCTGACGGAGCGGCCGCTGGCCGGCGTCATGTCGGTGGGCCGCCAGATTCTGCCGTCGGGCAAAGGAATCTCGATCGGGATGTCGCGATAGGTGCGGTTTGGCGACAATCCCTGTTCAAGCGCGGCGCCGTAGACAATGGGCTTGAAGGTGGAGCCGGGCTGACGTGCGGCCTGCGCGACATGGTCGAACTGATCGACGTTGAAATCGCGGCTGCCGACCCAGGCTTTCACTTCTCCGCTTTGCGGGTCGATGGCAACGAAACCGGCTTCAAGCCGCGTCTTGTTGTTGCGCAGGGCGGCCATGAATTTCTCGTTTTCCTTCAGCGTGGCAAGAGCTGTCGCGTCTTTTTCTCCGGCGGCGATGACTTTGCGATATTCGGGTGTCTCGCGGATGAAGGCATCCAGCAGGTCGGGCCGCAAGCTCCAGAAATAGCGGAAGGGCTCAACCTTTCTGTGTAGCGAAGCGTAAGCAAGCGGCGTGCGGGATGCGAGGCGATCCGCAGCCTGTCCCCATTCGACATCGGCAATCTGCTGCAGCACCGTGCTCTGCCGCTCGACTGCCTTGGCCGCCGCGTCCTGCAATCGGTCGTCGATGGTGCTTTCAACGATCAGGCCGTCGGTGTAGAGGTTGTAGTCGTTGCTGTCAGCCCATTCGACGAGGAAACGGCGTGCATAGGCGGCGAAGTGCGGTGCGGTACCAAGGGGATCGGGCTGGCGGGTCAGCTTGACCTGCAGCGGCTGCTCGCGCATGGCCTCGTATTCCGACTGACTCAGCATGCCGTGCTTGACCATTTGCGCCAACACCACGTTGCGGCGCTTCATCGCGCGCCCCGGATTGGCGACAGGGTTGTAGTAACTGGTGCCCTTGAGCATGCCGATCAGCGTTGCCGCTTCCAGCACATTCAGATTGGCGGCGGACTTGTCGTAATAAGTGCGTGCGGCCATCTCGATGCCAACCACGTTGTACAGGAAGGGGACGGTGTTGAGATAGGTTTCAAGGATTTGCTCCTTGCTGTAGGCCTGCTCGACCTTGAACGCAGTGATCATCTCGCGCAGCTTGCGATCGATGGTGCGTGCCCGACCGATTTCTTCCGGGAATATGTTACGCACGAGCTGCTGGGTAATAGTCGATCCGCCTTGAGCATAGCCGCGCAAGGTGTAAAAGATGGCGGCTGCCGTACGGTGAAAATCGACGCCGCGATGCTCGTAGAAGCGATGGTCTTCGGTGGCGATCAGCGCCTTGATCGCATAGGGCGAGATGCGGTCCAGCGTTACCATTTCCTGCTGGCTGTGGCGGAAAGTCGCCAGTTGCGTGCCGTTGGCCGACAACAGGATGCTAGGTTCGGCATGGCGAACGTTGAGCAGATCGTCAACGTTCGGGGTGGTCGATTCAATTTTGAGGTAATAGAGGTAGGCGGCAAATGCTGCCCCGGCCATCAGCAGCAGGATGCCGAGGATTAACCCAATGGCAATCTTTCGTGCCGCACTGCGGCGCGGCTTGTTGCTGCCGGCATGGAGAGGCTGCGGTTCCAGCGCGTCGTTTTTGGCCACCGTCTCTACCTTCTCTTGGTGTGGAATGCAAAGTTGGACAGAAGCCTGTGGGTTTCGTTTTGCGGAAAACCATGAAGCTGCGCAAGTTAAGGCAACATGTCTTGGGCGAATATCTTGCCGGTTGGATATGGCACAAGTACACGCAAAAGTGCTTAAATGAAGACATCCCATCCAAGGCGCGAGATCTCCATGGCACTGATCCTTCCTTGCTATTACCTTGACGAGCCGCTGACCGAGGCGGAACTGGATTTCGTGAAGCAGTCGTTGATCGGCCCCTGGGCGAAATTCAAGACCCGTGCCGCGGATATCGAGCAAAGGCGTGTCCCCGCCGTCTTGCCGACACCCGACGAACACGGCAGATATGAGGAAAACCGGGAACAACGTGCCGAGCGCATGCGCGCCAATCTGCGTCATGCCGGCATCCGTGCCAGCAATGGCCGGCAAGTGGTGTGGGTGATGGCGCACGATCCCGAATGGGATGCGATCTTCCAGTTCGCGATCCGCGAGGAAACTGGTTATGCGCCGTATGTCGCTCAGCGCTGGTTCGTGCAAAACGGAGGTTTGGTGCGCGGGCCGGTGCGGGTGCTTGATACCGATCTGATGATCCGCGCTTTATAAAAAAAATTTCGCGCCTTTGTGCGAAATCTTCCTTGATTCATTAGCTTTTGCTGAGATTTAAGCCCCCGTTTGCAAGCAGCGAAGCTTCCTGGAGGCTTGTCCGTGATTTGAGGCGCAACAAGTATGCGGCCTTTGTTTTTGGTTACAACCGGATTGCATGCCGGATAGCGCCGGCCGCTGGGGAAAGAAGTCCCGGATCAGTTACGGAAAACCAGCAAACGCAATTCGGCAGCCGTGCTCGGCTGACTCGTTTCCAGTTCGGAGGCCATGCGATTGAGCATCCTGGCATGTTCGGGGCTGGTGCGCTCTTCGAATGAATAACTCGGCTTGAAGATGTTCAGCAGGGCACGCAGCAAGCCTGTCAGCAGCAACTTGAACATCATTAGCACGGTGACGAGGATACCCAGGCCAAACAGGGGAGGGGTGACATTGATGGCAGTAGCGGCAGCAATTTGGGCAACCGGCATGATGGCTTGGACAGGGAAAGTATTCGCGATAGAGGGCATTATTTACTCCTTTTCAACATTCAGATACATTCGTTTTCTTTGGTGAGTCGCAGTATATGAAGAGGCAAGTTATAGAGCCAATTTTGATTTCGCATACCTGTTATAGTTGGCTTGAATATCAGGTGTGCCTTTCCTGTCTGCGTTTGCCCTCTCCACCCTACCCATGAACTTCCTGACTCTTGACCTGAACCTGTTGCGCGTCTTTAATGCGGTGATGACCGAGCAAAACCTGACGCGGGCGGCAAGCCGTCTGGCGATGACGCAGCCGGCCGTGTCCAATGCATTGCGCCGGCTGCGCGACGCCTTGAGCGACGAATTGCTGATCCGCACCGCGCACGGGGTCAAGCCTACGCCTCGTGCGGAAGCGTTGTGGCCTGCGGTACGCAGTGCGCTGTCGCAACTGGAAGAGGCCATTGCTCCGGAGCAGTCATTCGATATCTCAACCGCTCAACATACGTTTCGCATGGCAATGGCTGACGCCACTGCCGCCCTGTGGTTGCCGGCGCTGGTACGTTCCATCGAAAAAGAAGCCCCCGGCCTGAAAATCCGCATGATGCCGCTGACCACGCGCGAGCCACGACCGATGTTATTGCGCGGCGACATCGACCTGGCTATCGGTTATTTCCCCGGCGTGGTCGCCCAGTTGACTGGCGCACAGGGGGCCTCAGTCTCGCCAATCCGGCACCAGCTGTTGTATTCAGGGCATTATGTGTGCGTGATGCGCAAGAATCATCCGCTGGCCAAGAGCGAATTGACGCTGGATGCCTACTGCGCGGCAAACCATTTGCTGGTCAGTTTTTCCGGCCGCGCCATCGGGCTGGTGGACGAAGTGCTCACCAAACTGGGCCGCGAGCGTCGCATTCTGCTGACGGTCAACCAGTTTTTCACCGCCGGCCGGGTGGTAGCGACCTCGGACCTGATCACGGTACTGCCACGCCACCTGATCGCCTCAACCGGTATCCCCAGTGCGCTGATCACAAAGGAATTACCATTCGAATTGCCGGAAGTGCATGTGGACATGCTCTGGCACGAGCGCGACACGCGCAACCCGGCTCACAGGTGGCTGCGCGAGCACTTGAGCGGATCGACCGGGAAGACGTTCGCGAAGGTTGCTGTCCGTTCCGCTTGAACGGCCAAGCATTCAAATCGAAGCTTCAGCGTACCGGCAGCTTCGTGGTGTTCTTCACTTCTTCCATCACGGCATAGGTGTGCGTCTCCCGCACTCCCTTCAATTGCAGCAGCGCGTTGCCGAGGAATTCACGATACGCGCTCATGTCCTTCACGCGCGCCTTCACAAGGTAATCGAAACCGCCGGCCACCATGTGGCATTCCAATACTTCCGGGATCATCTGCACACTGCGCTTGAAGTCGTCGAACACTTCCGGCGTGGTGCGGTCGAGCACCACCTCGATGAACACCAGCAGCGAAACGTCGAGCAATTGCGGATTAAGCTGCGCGGTATAGCTGAGGATGTAGCCGGATTCCTGCAGCTTGCGCACACGCTCCAGACAGGCGGCGGGCGAGAGATTCACGCGCGAGGCCAGCTCCACGTTGCTGATGCGGCCATCGTTCTGCAGTTCTTCGAGAATCTTCTTGCTGATCTTATCGAGCATGATAAAGCCTTGGATAAAATTTTCTTCGGTCACATTCTCTCACAGAATACAAAATTCTTTAAATCAGCATTTAATTCAGAATTAATAAATAGAAATAACCACTAAAATCAAAACATCATTTCTTTGGGTGTTTTGCCATGCTAGACGATGCCCGCAAAGTATCTCCGCAGATTGCTCCGTTTGCCGTTTTCGATTCCGAACTGGTACGGACAACATCCTCCTTGCGTGCTGCCATCACTGCCGCCTGGCGACGTGACGAGCGTGAAGCGGTGCAGTGGCTGCTGGCACAGGCACCGAGCGATGCCGCGCAACAGGAACGCATCAGCACGCTTGCCCGCCGACTCGTGGCAACGGTGCGCGAAAAGCGCAGCCGTGCCTCGGGTGTCGATGCGCTGATGCATGAGTTCTCGTTATCTTCCGAAGAAGGTGTGGCGCTGATGTGCCTGGCGGAGGCGCTGCTGCGCATTCCCGACAGTGAAACCGCAGACCGCTTAATCGCCGACAAAATCAGCAAGGGCGACTGGCGCAAACACTTGGGCGAATCGCCTTCGCTGTTCGTCAACGCCGCCACCTGGGGCTTGCTAATCACCGGCAAGCTGGTTACCACTCACAGCGAGCATGGCCTCGGCTCCGCGCTTGCCAGACTGATCGCTAAGGGCGGAGAGTCTCTGATCCGCAAGGGTGTCGATCTGGCGATGCGCATGCTCGGCAACCAATTCGTCACCGGCCAGACCATTGCCGAAGCGCTGAAAAACAGCCGCGCCAACGAGGCGCGCGGTTACCGCTATTCCTACGACATGCTGGGCGAGGCGGCATTGACCGAAGAGGATGCGGCGAAGTATTACGCCGCCTATGAAGAAGCGATCCACGCCATCGGCCGCACTTCAGGCGGACGAGGCATCAAGCAAGGTCCGGGCATTTCGGTGAAACTCTCCGCACTGCACCCGCGCTACTCACGCGCCCAGCGTGAACGTGTGATGACGGAGCTGTTGCCGCGCCTGAAGAAGCTGCTGCTGCTGGCAAGGAAATACGGTATCGGCCTGAACATCGATGCCGAGGAAGCCGACCGCCTTGAGCTGTCGCTCGACATGATGGAGTCACTGGCCTTCGATCCGGATCTGGCCGACTTCGACGGCATCGGTTTCGTGGTACAGGCTTACCAGAAGCGCTGCCCGTATGTGATCGACCATCTCGCCGATCTCGCCCGCCGCAGCAAGCACCGCTTCATGATCCGGCTGGTCAAGGGCGCGTATTGGGACGCCGAAATCAAACGCGCCCAGGTTGACGGCATGCCGGGCTATCCGGTCTACACGCGCAAGGTGCATACCGACGTTTCCTATCTCGTGTGCGCGCGCAAGCTACTCGACTATGGCGACCTCATTTATCCGCAGTTCGCCACGCACAATGCACACACGCTCGCTTCGATTCATATGTGGGCGAAAGAACGCGGTTTCGACGATTACGAATTCCAATGTCTGCACGGCATGGGTGAGACCTTGTATGACCAAGTGGTCGGCGTCGATAAGCTGAACCATCCCTGCCGCATTTACGCGCCAGTCGGCTCGCACGAAACGCTGTTGGCCTATCTCGTGCGCCGCCTGCTGGAAAACGGGGCGAATTCTTCGTTTGTAAACCAGATCGTCGATGAGAACGTGTCCGTCGATGGCCTTGTCGCCGATCCTTTCGAGGTCGCCCGCATCGACGGTGGTACGCCGCATCCGCAGATTGCGCTGCCCTGCGATCTGTACGGGGAACAACGCAGGAATTCGGCCGGCATCGATTTGGTCAACGAGCATGTTCTGCATGAACTCGGCGAAGCATTCCGCAGCTTCGGCATGCGGCAATGGCAGGCCCGGCCTCTGCTGGCGGTCGATACAACACCGGTCGGCGTAGTGCAACCCGTGCTGAATCCCGCCGACCGGCGCGATCTGGTAGGGCAGGTGATTGAAGCACAGGAAAACGAGGTGGAAAGCGCGCTCTCGGCTGCCGAGGCTTATGCCGCCGAATGGCAAAACACGATGCCTGCGGCGCGCGCCGACATCCTGATGCGAGCGGCGAATGTGCTGGAAAAACATCACGCTGAATTAATGGCGCTGGCGGTGCGAGAAGCCGGCAAGTCGCTGCCGAATGCGATTGCGGAAGTGCGCGAAGCGGTCGATTTCCTGCGCTACTACGCCACTCAGGTGCGCGACGAACCGAGCACGGAAGCGCTAGGGCTCGTGGCGTGCATCAGCCCATGGAATTTTCCGCTGGCGATTTTCGTCGGCGAAATCAGCGCCGCGCTCGCCGCCGGCAATGTCGTGCTGGCCAAACCGGCGGAACAGACACCATTGATCGCGCATCGCGCCGTGCAAATACTGCACGAGGCCGGCGTGCCGCGCGCGGCGCTGCAATTGTTGCCGGGGCGCGGCGAAACCGTCGGCGCAAGACTGACTTCGGATCGCCGTGTGTGCGGGGTGATCTTCACCGGCTCCACTGAGGTCGCGCAATTGATCAACCGCACATTGGCCAAGCGCATGCTTGACGAAAAGCGCGAGATCCCGCTGATTGCGGAAACCGGCGGCCAGAATGCGATGATCGTTGATTCGAGCGCTCTGCCGGAGCAAGTCGTGCAGGATGTGCTGACTTCCGCTTTCGACAGTGCCGGCCAACGTTGTTCAGCATTGCGTGTGTTATGCCTGCAAGCCGACATCGCCGACCGCACGATAGCCATGCTCAAAGGCGCGATGCGCGAACTGAAAATCGGCAACCCCGATCGCCTCTCGACCGATGTGGGACCGGTGATCGACGCCGAAGCGCAACGCAATCTGTTTGCACATATCGAGCAGATGAAAACGCAGGCGAAGGACTTCTACCAGTTGCCCTTGCCGCCGCAATGCGAATACGGCAGCTTTGTGCCGCCGACGATGATGGAAATCGCCTCGCTCGCCGAACTGCAACGTGAAGTCTTCGGCCCCGTGTTGCATGTACTCCGCTACCGGCGCGACGAGCTGCCGCAACTGATCGATGCGATCAATGCAACCGGCTACGGCCTGACACTCGGCATCCATTCGCGCATCGATGAAACCATCGATTTCATCGTCTCCCGCGCACATGTCGGCAACATCTACGTCAACCGCAACATCATCGGCGCGGTGGTCGGTGTGCAACCCTTCGGCGGTGAAGGCAAGTCCGGCACTGGTCCGAAGGCGGGCGGGCCGCTTTACCTGAAGCGGCTGCAGCGCCATGCGAACGTCGAACATAGGGCGCATGCGATACCAACGCAGACACAATCCACCACACAACCGGCATTCAACGCCTTGTTAACATGGGCAATCAACCATGGTTACAAGCACACCGCCATGCTGGCGCAGCAGTATGCGGAACACTCGCTGCTACATGTCTCATTGGTGCTGCCAGGCCCGACCGGCGAACGTAATACGCTTTTCTTCATCCCGCGTGGCCGTGTGTTATGTGCTGCATCGCAGCTTGAAACGTTGTTGAACCAATTTGCCGCAGCATTCGCAACCGGCAACAGAGCACTGCTGACACAGACACAGTGCGCATTGCTTCCTGCCGACCTGCCGCAGGAAGTGCGTGTCGCCATCGAGGTCATTGCACCGCATACGTTACAACATGTCCCGTTGAAACTTGTCTTGGCTGACGCATCGCAACTGCGCTCGCTTGCCATGATATTGGCTGACCGCGACGGCGCCCTGGTTCCCATCGTGGAGAGCAACGACGCCGAACCGATTCCATTGTGGCGGCTGGTGGCAGAGCGCGCGGTCTGCGTCAACACCACCGCCGCTGGCGGCAATGCCAGCCTGATGACCTTGAAGGGATGAGGCGGCATTGCTCTCGTTTCAATGCAGGCATTCTTGTCGTCAACAGAATGCCCTCGTGAACGCTCAGGATGGCTGGGCCGTCGCCACGTTGTTTTGAGAGGCACGAGCATCAGCACTTGCATGCCAGACTTCAGCCAATTCAGCAAAGGCCTGAAGGCATTGATGCAGCGTAGGCGCATCGAGCAAGTCCAGCGGTAGTTTGCCGTGCGCGATCACTTGCTCTGTGCGCGGATTGACGCTCCAGCACAGGCTGTGGCCAAGTACTTGCAACGTGAAATTGGCATGCAGCAGTGCCAGCGCGGCAGCGCCACCGTCATTCGACGGCAATTTTCCGAAATAGCCGACCAACAAGACCAGCGGTTCATCTTCATCGTCGTGGTACACGAGGTCGATTATCGTGTCGCGCACCTTCACCCGGCCGCGCTGCAGCAGGCTGTCCACATCTTCGGCTCCCGTCAACCGGCCCCACTCGCGAATCAATTGTTCGTAATTTTTTTGGCTCATGCGCTCCCCCCTTCAGCTTTAAAAAAAGTCTGTTGTCTCAGGCAAAACGTGTTTCCAGTTAGTCCGCAAGTCTTCATGCACAGCCTTCATTGCCTCCTTTGCCGCTTCTTTGTCGAAGTTATAGAAGGCTTGATCAAATGCCGCACCAAGCCGCTCGCGGGCCTGCTCCGCCTGCTGCTTTATTTCTTTTTGTTGCTTGGG
>Ga0207657_10007532_pt1 | contig 11155 bp, 14 predicted proteins | sample KBSC33metaG_FD_184316 | JGI IMG/M metagenome (GOLD analysis project Ga0207657, IMG submission 184316) | Corn rhizosphere microbial communities from Kellogg Biological Station, Michigan, USA - KBS C3-3 metaG (SPAdes) (version 2) | ecosystem: Host-associated > Plants > Roots > Rhizosphere > Soil ... | reverse complement strand
AGTGACCAGCCTCGTTGCGATCAGCACAACCGCCCAATGTTTATCTCGAGCCTCGACCGTCACCGTAACCTGATTCGTTATGCCTGCCCCGAACCAAACTGTTCCGATACGGGCACGGAAACAATAGAAAGCACCGTTCAGCCCCGCTCTTGGTGACATCTTTCAGCCTCGCTTTCATGCCAAAACCCTGTTCGCGAACCTTAGCCACCACTACTTCCGCGTTTTTTGTCCCCAAGTGCCCCGGAAAATGCCCAGATGCGCTATTCTGATGGCATGGATCATCTGGAAGTCCTCCGCGAAAAGGTTGCGCGGCTCCGAGCCGAGATTGCCCACATTCAAGATTTGAACCAGCAATACCGTCACAGCGATTGGAACAGGACCCAGGCCCAGGAAGCTCACGGCCAGAGGCACGAGCGTCTGCAAGCCATTCAGCGCGAACTCGCCCAGCTGGGCGACCTCGGTCGAAAAGTTCAATCCGTTGAAACGATAAGAGAAAAGAGCCCCAGCCGCCTGCATCTCGTCAAACAAGCCCGCGCTTCCTAGCGCACCGAAAGAACCGCGTTCTAAGTCGATCAGATCCAACCTTTAAAAGGGGTTGACCGGAATCATCTAACCCCAAGGCACCATCCTGGTTGCCATGCCTAGACTGCATAATCGTATGCGCGTAAGCGCACTTATGGCTGGACGCGGGGTCAAGTCAAAAGACAACGCGCCACATTTTTCTATGAGGGAGAGAAACTTCTTTTTCAACGGGGGGTTGAGCTAGGACAGACCCAGTCCCCGGAGCGCGGGGCGCCGGTTTCGTCACTGAACCGTTGCTCGTCGCTATGCGGGGTTTTGACTCTCAAAGGAGCCCTGTATGTCCTCCCGTTTATTGCTTGTGGCGGTGCTCGCCGTATTGTTTCTTCCAGCCTGTGGCAACACGTTAAATCCTTTTTGCACCAGCTCCAGGCCCGCGCCGCTCATCGCGTCGCTCGCCCCCAGCACGGTAGCTTTTTCAGACGTCGAAAGCGGCGTTATGCTCACGATCAATGGTAGCCAGTTCGTGTCCTCGTCCCAAGTTGTGATCAACGGCAAAACGCTTGGCGCGACGATTGTTAGTAGCGAGAAGCTGAAAATTATGCTGACGACCGGTGTAATTTCTGGCCCTGGGCCAGTCACGGTGAGCGTGTCGACTCCAAGCGGGAACACTGGCGACTTGGGTTGCACTAGCGGAGGAAAGAGTAGCGCGCTAGTCTTGACGGTAAATTGAGGGAGAGATCGAGGAAACTTGAGTGTCGGTGTTAGCTGGCCGCCGGCAACAAAAACCACTGCATTCGGTGAAATTCGTTGCTTTGGTGCCGAAGAAGGGACTCTTTCAGGCTCATTTCTGGCAAGTCTAGCTGAGACCTACGAATACTTACCCTTCTACATATCATCCATCATCCTTAAATATGGGCGTTAACTGCGGCTCTATCTGTACGGAATGGTGCGGCTGTTAAGCCTTGTAGGGAGGGGCGCTTTGGACTGCTGCTCTGCAAACAAGCTCGCCCCTTTCCTCCGCAGAAATGGGATGAATCTGGATGTTCTTCGGGCGCCGACATCGATTTTTGGTCGCACTGCTTCTAACAATTCGTTCGCGGCGGCCTAAACGACGGCGGGTGGGGTGATCACGCTGGCACTCTGGAGACACCACGTGCGGAAAGTGGGGCTGGCCTTGATGGCTGCGCTCTTCCTTGCCCCTGGGGCAGCAGCAGCGAAGACCGGCAAAGTATACGGCATCATCTATACGCTCGGCTCCGACGGGGTGCAGACAGTCTGGCCGAACGCGCGTATCACCCTGAAAAACCTTTCCAGCCAGAGTGCAGTTTCCACCGTGACCAATGATGTAGGGGAGTATGCGTTCATCGGGGTGCTCCCCGGAGAGTACGAAGTCATCGTCCGCCTTGCCGGATTTGAGAGATTGGCCAAGCGCCTCACTGTGAAAGGAAACGACGAAGGTAGACTCGATTTTGCGCTCGTGCTCGAGAAACAAAAAGAGACGGTCAACGTCAGTGCCGAAGCTGCAGGAGTGGATATCGGTTCAAGCTCAGGCAATACACCCACATTGACCGCCGACGTCCTGAAATCAGCGGTCCGACTCGGTCAGGACTTTCAAGAGGCTTTGCCGTTGCTCCCGGGGGTAGTCCGCGGGCTCGACGGAGAAATCCATATCAAGGGTGGACGTGCCCAACAGGCGAACACACTCGTCAACACAGCCAGCGTGTCCGATCCCTTCACAGGACAACCGGCATTGCGATTACCGCTTGTAGCGGTCCAGTCCGTGCGTGTCCTTTCGAATCCCTTCTCCGCCGAATATGGAAAGTTTTCCAGCGGCGTCGTTGAAGTTAACACGCGCGGGGGGACGGACGACTGGAAGTGGCTTCTTGAAGATCCCATTCCGCGCTTCCGTTGGATTGACGGCAGAACGCACGGCGTCGAAAGCGCCTCGCCCCACATCACGTTTGCAGGGCCGCTGAAGCGGGGAAAGCTGTATTTGTTTCAATCGCTGGCTTATGGATACGACACTGTGCGTGTGCCTTCATTGCCTGATCCCAACAACGTGCGGGTTGTGGAGACCGCCAACAGTTACACACAGATCGATTGGAACATCACTGCGAACCAGCAGTTCGCTGTATCCCTGACGATCGACCCGCAGGACACGGACTTCGCCAATATCGACACATTTAATCCCCCGCCCGTAACGGCCGATTACCAACAACGTGCCTGGTTCGGTTCGGCCACGCACCGATGGATCATGAACTCGGGCGGCTTCGTTCAGACCTTGTTCGCCGCCAAGAGGTTGAATGCTCAAGTCTTTCCTGCCGACGCAGCGACGGGAGAGATGGTTCTCTTTCCCGAGCAAAATTCCGGCGTGTTCTTCGAGCAGCAAGACCGGCGTACGCGCCTCTACCAGTGGTCGCAAGCGTTGCACTTGCATCCACTCCAATCTATCGGGCGGCATCTCTTCACGTTCGGCTATTCTTATGTGCGCTCCTCGTACCGTGGAAGCATCAGCAATCAACCACTTCGCGTATTGCGCGAGGACCGCACTCTCAGTAACACGATTGCTTACGACGGCGCGCTTAACTCTAAGGCCACCAGCAACGAAGTAGCGCTGTTTGTGCAGGACAACTGGCAAATCTATCCGCGATTATCTCTCGACCTCGGCGCGCGGCTTGATCGCAACAGTCTCTCAGCAGAAACCCTGAACGTTTCGCCACGTTTCGGTTTTGTCTACGTTCCTACGCGAGACAATCGCAGTGCCATCCGCGGCGGCTTTGGCGTATTCTTCGACAAGATCCCGATCAACGTTGCTATTTTTCGCGATATTCCCGCACAAACAATCACCCGCTACAGCGACGACGGCAACACGATCGTGAGTGGTCCCGCGACGTATACGCACGTGGTGTCCACAATGGATGGCGCACTGCGTGTTCCCTACAGTTTGGGCTGGAGTTTGCAGTTTGACCGCGAGCTGCGCCCCGGACTGCTCTTGCGATTGGGATATGAAGGGCGAGAAGTATTCCGCGAGTTCTACGTCGACCCCGCTGATGCGGTGAGCGGCCGCGCTCAGTTGCGTCTGTTCAATTCCGGACGCCAAAGCTATCGCGAGTATCAGACTCAGCTGCGCTGGAAGCCCGTGGAGCGCACCACGGTTTACGCGAGTTACGTGTACTCTCGCATCCGGGGTGATTTGAATGACTACGACCAATTCTTTGGTAATTTTCCACGCCCGCTTATCCGGCCGAACCAGTTCGGCAGGTTGAACTCGGACGCACCGCACCGTGGGCTGGTATGGGGCGTCATCGGATTACCGCATAAGCTGGAATTTGTCCCTGTTCTTGATGTACACACAGGCTTCCCCTTTTCACGGCTTGATCAGGATTGGAATTACCTTGGGAAGCGCAATGACGCTGGACGCTTGCGAACATTTGTGAGCCTGGACACAAAAATCCAATACCCATTCGACTTCACATTTCACAAGCACCGCTTCCAGTTTCGAGCGGGTCTGAGCATCCTAAACGTTCTCAACTATTTCAACCCACGGGACGTACAGCAACATGTTGACTCGCCAAATTTTGGCACATTCTATAACTCAGTGGGTCGGCTCTGGCGCATTGAAGGAGGTTTCGATTTTTAACCTGTACCGACAAGCGTCTCCAAGGACAAACGGCTGAATGCTCTGTACAGATCCTTTCGAACATGTAACCACTTGTACTGCTTAGCCGACCATTGCGTGATATTCGTCAGTTTTCAGCGGAACGCGAGCGCGAATGGTAGTGCCAACTCCAGGTTGCCGTTTCACTGAAAGGTCGCCGTGCACCAATTGCAGCCTTTCGCGCATGCTGATCAAGCCCGACCGTGGCGTTTCAAAAAATCTTGTAAGTAACCGCTAGGGACGTTTTACTCCGAACTTCCCAAGTGCCAGAGGCAAGGAGAGTTCCATAACCATTGAACGCCGCAGCAGAACATTGGAATGAAGCCCAAATCTCGCCAGGGCCAAAACAAACGAGGCTGCCGGGACTTTCCATAAGGAGAGCTTCCCCCTTATCCACATATGCAAACGCTCCGGTGCGGAGATGGCGAAATTTGTTTAGGCTCTTCCCATCCAGCCGCAAAGTAATGAGTCGGGTCAAATTGCCTAGATAAAAAACGCCCCTCGCAGGGATACCCACCTTCATCACAATCGACTTTTGTTCGGGCTGCGCGGTAACGATTTCCCACATGCCGTTCCCTTCGCCCTGCCACTCGAATTTGATTGGCAATGTGCCTGGACCATTCGGTTGCGTTACCGTTGGCGCTGGCAGAAATGAACTGCCACGTGCGGGAACGTTCGAGCCGTCAAAGAATACGTCGCCGCCGCCGCCCGGTCTATGGACGGTGCCCGCCAGTTCCCAAGTCCAACCTTCGACAGGGTTTTCCGTATCGAGGTGGTTGACTCCGAATGGGGCTTTGCAGCAGCGCAAGAGTGCCGACACTGGTTAGGCAAAATTGGAACGAGTGCTCGGGAAAGGTAAAAGTGTAAGCACATGTATTCGATTGACTGTACGCTAAAGTTCCGAAGAGCAGAAAGGCTGCAAGAAGACTTACTTTTTTCATGGTAAATGCCTCACTCGAGAAAATCGCCAAGCTGTAAGGATGGCGACGAGAGATATCAAGATCTAACGGATTACTTATGACTCACCCGATTCTTGGCAAAATCACCTGACCAAGCGCTCTTGCGCGAACGCCCATTTTCCGAGTAGTTGGTGAAATCGCCTGTTAACGACAGTTATCGTGTGCCCTCAGCGCTATTCGCGGTCAACGCCTGACAATCCCTTCCTTGATCGCGAATCGAATCAGATCCGTATTCGTTTGGAGGTGGAGTCGCGTCATCACGCGATATTTGTGGAATGCAATTGTACGTGCCTTGATTCCCAACACGTCGCCCGCTTGCTTCATCGTCGACCCCGAGGCAAGGAGATGCACAACGTCGCGCTGTCGTTGAGTGAGTGTCTCAGTATATGGCGTTACGTTCTCGGGAAGCATACGTTTCCTCGCTATCCGAAGAACAACAGGGCATTCTGATGCCATAGCCACGTTCTTCCCAATTGAACGGCGAGGGAACTGTCAGATATGCCAGAGGAAGTTGACACTCTCGTGTGGGTCGATCCTGGTCATGCTTTCACGGCAGAGTGGAGGCATAGTTTGTGAAATCGCCTGTTAACGTCGGCTGTGACCCCTACTACCGCAAAGCATGGTGTCTCGAGCCTCAACCGGAACCGGCGTGGGCGTCTTACGGCTTAGAGGATGATGCCTTTGGAGAAGAGACTATTGGCATACACTGTGTTGAGTGAGAATGCCGAGTTTGGCCAAGGACAGCGTGCGAAATGAAGGGCATCCTATGGTTGTTCGCGATCTCGGTGTTAATGCTGGTTGTTGTGCTCGCATTCACACTCGGAAATAGGTTGGTTCCTCATGATTCTCCTCCAGAAGTCATCAAGACCTTCTTCTCCGCGTGCAACAGCGGCAATTATTCACTTGCAGGGAGCCTCCTTGTGCCAGAGGCCAATCGGGTGTTGACTCGCCACATCGGTGCCGTTGATGGAGGGCTTCGAGCAATCTGCGATGAGGAAACAAAGCAGGGCCATCTTCAGAGAGTCGAGGTTCTCCAACAGGAAGTTCATGGCGAACTAGCACAGGTCCATTACATGCTCCACTATGCGGATGGGAGTACGATGGAAGGCAGTCAGGGGCTAGTTTTGAAACGTTGGGGTTGGAAGATCGCGCCGTAGAGGGCGAAGTCGGTGAAAACCACAAAGCCTTCAGGCACAACCGCTGAATGGTAAGCGCAGTCAGGATTGTAAACGCCGAACTGTAGGTGTTGGCGTAACATCGCCATTTCACCAACTACTTTTGCCCGGGCGTGCCTTTCCTGGCTGTTGGTGAAATCGCCCGGTTTCATCAGTTGATATCAAGGGTTTCGGATTGCAGGTCATCCGCCTTCGAATCCGTCGCGGAGATGGTGTCATCTTTTCTGTATCTAAGGCCCAAAAAACCGAAGCTACCGAACGCAGCCCCAATCGCAATCCATAGCCATGCCCCATTCAGGCGAGCATCCGAAGAGTTAGGCAAAGCCACCAGACGATTGGTGGAATGCGCGCTCTTCGTTTGGCTCCGAGCGAAAAGAAAGCGACCAGCGCTATGTCATTCCAACCACAGCCAAACTGTGAAACTGACGCGATCCATCTGGTTTTTTCCCTTCCGGTCGCCCGGTAGTTTATACGTTTCCCAAGCTGGTTGGCGTAACATCGCCATTACACCCATCGTGATTGCTCTTACGCAACGACAGTGTCATGCGGCAACTGCGATATTCAAAATGGCTCAGTTCGGGTCCCCCAATTTGCTGCGGGGGTGCGTGCGGCGATGCACGCTACTCCGGCGACCGGGCTGAGCCACGAATCGCGATCAACTAACGAAAATTGCGATTGCACGTTACTACCAAACGCGCATTGTCCGAGACACAATTGGGCGGCATCAGGAGCCTGCGAGACGACCATTCAGCATGTTGTGGAGGTCGTGATGATCGCGGTTGTGATTTACGCGGCGGTTCGCTTTTTTTGAACAGGGGGTAACTGGCGTAACATCTCTATTACACCAACTACTCTGTCGGGAAATGCTCGCTTCCCGAGTAGCTGGCGAATCGCATGTTAACGACAATTAGCGTTCGTGGGCAGAAAACTCGCATTTCTCAACATCCTTGCGACAGCTTTAGTCAATAAGTGTAATGGGCGGGGATTAACTTGCACGCATCCCCTCCGGCCCCACGAACCAATCTATCTTCGTCAATGGAGACCTGCTGCCATTGAGGGAGGTACTCAAACGGCAGGATGATTCCGCCGGCATCGGCTCTGGAAGCTCGTTCAACACTGAACTCGGGCACGCAGTCATCGTGTTTTTGAATTCTGCCGTAACGAAAAATTTGGTCCAAGTGGACTAGGGAAAGGACGGGAGTTTCGACTTGGGCTGGCTGCGACGAGTGTGTCTCATGTGGCGCGGAAGGCCCGCCTGGCACTGTCTGTGCCGCTAATGGCCAAACGCAAATCCTAGTCATCAGCGCCAAAAACAAAAGGCATGCGCGAAACATGAGCCTTCCTCATCGAGCGGGCAAGTATTCTAAACGACCGACCTGCCTAATATCGCCATTTCACCAACTACCTCGCGACCCGGGCGCGACAGCGATACCACAGTCAGCCCTTATTGCAAGAAGCACGCAGGCTCCCTCGAACGCGCGGCCTGGCGTCAGTTCACCATCCAGGACGACTAGCGGGGGGTTGTGCCAATAAAACCCGGGTCACGACCACTATCCACACCAGACCGATGACGGGCGACACGATCCGCGAATAGGTGCCGTCAGGTGCCCAGAATCCACTGCTCAACCATGTGGTGCCACCCAGCAAGACAAGCACTACGGCTGCTACTCCCGCTGCGAAAAGAGAATTTGAGATCAGCCCGGCCCGCCAAAGCCCGAAAGCCCCGGACATGATCAGCATCGCCCGGGGAAATGAACTCAAGACTACACAGGCCCATGCGAAGTCGTTCAGTCCCGATGTGAGCGCGTGACTGTCTGAGCCAGCGATCGAGTAAGCCAGCGCCGAGACAATGGCGATGAGGAAGAACAATAGGCCTCCGAGGGCCGCGCTAGAAGCAGTCGCCGCTGTGCCCCAGCCATCCTTCCCTGCATCTGCCAAAGTGGTCTTGAGCGCCGCCGCGAACCACATCAGATTAAGAACTGCTAAGCCAAACAACACAGCAGCGATCAAGATCCGTGTGCGATCCCCGTTGTAAAACGCGACGAGAGTGTCTGCTGCCGCGCCGACTCGGGGCTGATCGCCGTAGATGACGTACGCGATGATGAAGCAGGCGATCGACTGAATACCACCTGTTCGCCAAAACCATTCCCAAAACGCAGGGCTGTAAACGGTGGATGATGTCATAGCTTTGCCAGATGCGCCCATTAGAATCTCCTCGCCAGATTGAGAGTGAATGCGGAGACGCGAATAGCTTGACAGATATGGTTCGGACCGTTGATTGGCGTGGAATTTTAGGTAGAGGCATGGCGCATGTCAACAAGACGACTCATCGGGAAGGCTGTTTTCGAGTAGTTGGTGTAATCGCCTTATTGCAACAACTACCATCCCCTAGACGCCACCGCCGCTGCTGACGCTGATGAAACGAGCGTGCCCGGAAGCCGATAAAAGACAAATCGTTTGGCGCTCGCTCGTACTTCGTTGACAAATTTTTTACATCTAAGTTACTGACGTTATCTTTGTTAGCCGCGCGGCCCCTATGACAATCGACCCATAACGTGGGGAACCGATGGCGAAAGTGTGTTCGGCAAACGTATTCGTGCGATTGGCGTGGCCTCGTCAGCTATTGTTGTTGTGGATTGCCGCGACGTTCCTCACAGCTGGCGGCCTCGCTCACAGTCAGGAAGTACAAGAGTTATCGGAGCGGCCAGTCCCCATCCTGACCGGCAGCGCTGGGTACTTCACTAACGTGACGGCCGGCGAAAACGCACTCGCGCCTGTGGTCATGCCCGTGATACTGGTTCCGATCGGCGAGCGTTGGCTAGTCGAAAGCCGCGGCAATTTCAGTGCCGAATTCGAGCGCCCCAAAGGTGGCGGAGGACCTTATGGCGGTCAGGTAGAGAAGAACCTCGATTACCTGCAGCTCGACTTCATCGCGAATCCGCATCTTACGGTCACTGCTGGACGCTTTCTCACACCGTTTGGGATTTACAACGAGCGCCTGTACCCCATCTGGATACGCGATCTGCAGGTCACGCCCCTGATTTTCCCCATCGCAACGGGTTCTAGCGACGGGGTGATGTTGCGAGGCGGATTCCCCGTCAGCTCATCAGTCAATCTGAACTACGCGACATACTTTTCTACAGCCAGCACGTTGACTGCGTTCGAGTCGGACCGCACAGTCGGCGGACGGGTCGGATTCTTCTTTCTGCGGCCCCGCATCGAGATTGGCACGTCGTGGCAAAAGTTGCTGCAGGACGAGCGGACCCAGTCTGAAGGATTTCATTTCGCGTGGCAGCCGTCGCCCGTTCCGCTCAATCTTCGATTCGAATATGCCCGCGGCCACAGTGGCAGTGGCTACTGGGTGGAAGGTGCCTATCGCTTTAGCCAGGTGCAGGTTTGGAATAGTGTCATGCGGCGCACGGAGTTCGTCGGCCGCATGCAGCAATTTTTTGCGGGCGAAGGCGATGTGCCTACCAACAGCGATAGCGAATATCACCTGCCCCACAGCAATGTTCAGCAGCCGGATTTTGGGTTGAATTACTACATCAAGGACGGGCTGAAGGCCTCGGCCAGCTACGGCCGTTGGCTCGGCAAGCGCAACTACAACGTCTGGTCGTTTGGTATCGCTTACCGCTTCGCCGTTCCTTTGGGCAAATTGGAGTCGCAATGAGAGTCATGCCGATTCTTTTGAGTCTGGTTTTGATCTTTACGCTGTTTGGAAACGCGCACTCCCGCAATCGTGAATCTGCGAACACGACAGTCACCCAGCGCAATCCAGATAACGAAGCGAAGCGGGTAGAGGGCGAGCAACGGTTTCGGGCAAATTGCGGACGTTGCCACGCTGCCCCTCAGAAGTTTCCTCCACGCATGATGGCGACCATTGTGCGCCACATGCGCGTGCGCGCCACCATCACGGATGATGACATGAAACTTATCCTTCTCTACATGACCCAATAGATTGCCTGCAATGAGCGGACTTCTGATGCGACGAGTGAAAGAATGGATTGTGATCGGAATGTGTGGTGCCGTGCTTCAGGCTGCGGCGGCACAAGCGCGGGTGATCGAAGTGACGGCAGACAAGGACAGCCGTTACAAAATCGCCGGGCAAGGTAAGCCGTCCATTAGCGCGCACGTGGGTGAACAGCTGTTGCTGCGCATCACTGCGCGACGGGGAAAGAGCTGGAATCGCGACGGCTCCATTCACGGGTTCACATTGTTGCGCGCAAAAGACCGCACCAAGATCGAGGGATGGAACCTGCTGTTGCAGCCGGGACTGAATGAGTTTGAATTGGTCGCGCCATTGGAGCCAGGCGAATACGTAATAGTTTGCACGGTGATCTGCAGCGAGGAACACGAAGGCATGAACATGAGGTTCACGGTCGTGCCATAAGCGGATTGAACTTATGAAGAAACTGGCAATGATTGTAACTGTCGTCGGCATGGCATGGTTAACGCTCTCAACTGGCGCAACGGAAGAACCGCGCGCCTTTTTCGGTGAAATTGCCGACAGCCAATGCGCTTTGAATGTTCATTCGCTTACGCGGTCGCATCGAGAGATGCTGAAATCGAAATCGATGGGCGGTACATCCGTGTCGTGCGCGACATACTGCATTAAGTATCTCGGCGGCGATCTTGTGCTGGCTGCGAAAAAAGATGTGTATCGGCTGGACGATCAGGAAAAGGTGGCCAAGTTCGCGGGCGAGAAAGTGAAAGTCACCGGCGTTCTCCAATCCAATAAAGGTACGATCCACGTCGTCAGCATCGAACTGGACGGCCGCCCGGTCTCCACTGAGCGCGGCAACTAAGAATCGCCATTACACCAACAATTGCCGACTGGTCTT
>Ga0207657_10007530_pt1 | contig 11157 bp, 5 predicted proteins | sample KBSC33metaG_FD_184316 | JGI IMG/M metagenome (GOLD analysis project Ga0207657, IMG submission 184316) | Corn rhizosphere microbial communities from Kellogg Biological Station, Michigan, USA - KBS C3-3 metaG (SPAdes) (version 2) | ecosystem: Host-associated > Plants > Roots > Rhizosphere > Soil ... | reverse complement strand
CACGGTCGAGAAGCGGTGTGACACGAGAACGGTGATGCGTCCCGAGGCGTCGCGTCCTCGTTCGCGCGCCGCCGCGGCGTACCGTTCGAACAGCGCATGCTCGGTTTCCGCGTCGAGCGCCGCCGTGGGCTCGTCGAGCACGAGGAGCAGCGGATCGTCGCGCATGAAGCCGCGCGCCAGCGCGAGCTTCTGCCATTGTCCGAACGACACGTCGACGCCGCCCGGCCACGTCGGCCCCAGCTGCGTCGCGAGACCCGACGTCAACGCCGACACGACGTCCGCCGCGCCGGCGCGATCGATGGCCCTCTCGACCGCACGCTCATCGTCCAGCCGCGCGACATCGCCGAGACCGACGGTGTGCCTGGCCAGAAATTCGAATCGGAAGAAATCCTGAAACGCGCCAGCCATCCGCGATCGCCACTCGGCGGCCGCCATACGCGCCAGAGGCGCCTCGTCTATGAGAATGGCGCCCGACGACGGCTCGTACATCTTGGCCAGCAGCTTGACCAACGTCGACTTGCCCGCGCCGTTCTCGCCGACGATGGCGACGACCGCGCCCGCGGGGAGCGACACCGACACATCGTCGAGCACGAGGCGCGACGTGCCCGGATACGCGAACGAGACGTGATCGAGGCGGATGCCGCTGCGAAGACGCGCGGGCACCGGTTGATCGGCCGATCGCTGGAGCGAGGCCGCATAGTCCTCGAGCCAGGCAAGACGCCGTGAGCCATCCATCCAGAAGCCGCGCAGGAATCCGACCTCGCCGACCGTCGCGCCGATGTAGGCCGACAGCCGCGACCCCGCCGCCAGCACCAGCAGCACGTCGCCGGCGGACGCGCGCAGGCCAAAGGTGACGAAGACGACGGCGCCGACATAGGCCGCGCCGAAAATCAGCCAGGCGAGCACGTGCCACGCGGCCGATCCCCACCGTGCCGCGGCGATCGGCGCATATCCGCGCTCCCATGCTGTCCGGCGTCCGGCGAGGAGGCGATCGCCGATGCCGAAGACGCGCACATCCTTGCCCGGCGGCGCGGTCGTCGAGACCGTGAAAAGGTGACGCGCGAGGCGGTTCGCCTGCGCGCCGCGCTCCTGGGCCGCGCGTTCGACGGCCGGCCGCCACGTCGACGCGAGCACGGTCGGCAGCGCGAAGACGGCGAGCAGCACGAGCACGATGTGGATCGACGCCAGCAGCGCGATCGTGATGCCAAGACGCAGGATCCATCCGCACGTCGCGAACACCGACGAGTACATGTGATCGAGCACGAAGACCTGATCGCGCAGCATGGCCAGACGATCGAGGTACTCCGGCCGCTCGTGGTGCGCGATCGTCGCCACCGACGCCTGCAGGCTCGCGACGTGTGACTCGAGCGCGATGGTGATCTTGTCGCGGAAGCGCCGATCGACGCGCGTGCTGATCGTGCGCAGAAACCACGTGCCGGCTGCGGAGACACCGAGTCCGATGGCGGCGGCGCGCACGAGCATCGGCCGATGCTCCACCACGCCGTTGGCGAGGAGCAGCAGCCACAGCGCGAGCAGCGCGTCGGGAAGCGCGGCGAGCTGCGTCAGGGCGAACGCCGTCACCATCAGGCGCGGCTCATGCCGGTAGCCGATCCGGCACAGGCGCCACATCGACGAGAGGGCGGGCGGCAGTTCGTCGCGCGCCGGCCCGGCGCGCTCAGGAGAGGACGTCATACGCGGTCCCTTCCTCGCTCTCGGCGGCGCTGAACCGCTGCGCCTGCAGATCGAACATCGTGCGATACCGTCCGCCAAGCGCCATCAACTCGTCGTGCGTCCCGAGCTCGGCGACGGCGCCGTGCTCGAGCACGCAGATGCGATCGGCCTGACGCACGGTGGAGAAACGATGCGAGATGAGAATCGTCGTACACGATCGCGTCGCGGCGAGGATGCGTCCGAAGATCTCGGCTTCACCGCGGACGTCGAGCTGCGCCGTGGGCTCGTCCAGCAGCACGATGCCCGCGCCGAGCTGCACCGCGCACAGCGCGCGGGCGAGCGCGACGCGCTGCCACTGTCCGCCGGACAGATCCGTGCCGCCCTCGTAGCCGCGGGCCAGCACCGTGTCGAGACCGGTCAGCTGCGCCGCGCCGGCCGCCTCGAGGGCCGCGCAAACAGCTTCGTCCGGGGCGCCCGCCGGCGCGACGTTCTCGCGCAACGGGAGCTCGAGGCGCAGAAAGTCCTGGAAGACGGCGGTGATCCGCGATCGCCACGACGCGAGATCGAGCGCGCGAATATCGACGCCGTCCACTTCGATCGCGCCCGCCTGCGGATCGTACAGCCGGCACAGCAGCTTCGCGAGCGTCGTCTTGCCCGCACCGTTCTGGCCGACGATCGCGAGAGAGGAGCCGGCGGGAATCGACAGATCGAATCGATCGAGGACGGCGCCGCCGCCGGGGTACGCGAAGCCGACGCCGCGGAACCGTATCTCGCGCGCGGGAACAGGTGCGGCGCTTTGGGAGCCAGGCGGCAGCGCGCCGCGAGCTTGCATCGCCGGTTCGAGCCGGAGGACCGCGGCGACCGGCGCCGAGCCGCTGTCGAGCGCCCAGTTGAGCCCGCCGAACGCGATCATCGACGTGCCGACGGCGACCTGCGCGAACACGGCCGCCTGCGCGAGCGTGATCGCGCCGCCGGCGGCGTCGGCAGCGAGCGACCAGAACACGGCGATCGTGGCGCTCATGACGACGAGCAGGCTCCAGGCCACGGGTTTTTCGCGCAGCCGCGTCGCTTCGTACTGGAGGACATGCAGCCGCGTGCGACGCGAGACGAAACGATCGATCGTCCACGCGCCGAGATCGAAGAGGCGCAGCTCTTTGGCGGGCGCGGGATCGACCGCGAGGCGGTACGCGTAGTCGGCGTCGCGCTGCGCGCCGCGGACCTCGTCGGTGTTGCGGTCGCGCCAGACGCCGCTCTCGCGCAGGAGCCAGTGGGTCGCGAGCCACGCGCCGGCGAGGAGGATCGGCGCCCACCACGCATACGCGGCAAGGACGAGGGCGCACGCGAGGCCGCCGATCATCTCGACGAGCCCGGCCGCGATGAAGTCCATGGCGATCGACAGCGGCGGTCCGGTCATGCCGAGATCGAAATCGCGTGCGACCGCAAGGTCGGCCGTCAGCGTGGGATCTTCGAGGTGGCCCATGCCGGGCGGCCGCACGCACGCGCGGGTGAGCCGATCGTAGAGCCAGGCCGACGTGCGATCGCCGAGGTTCGCGCCGACGGCCTGGTGCAGCGGCGCGAGCACCTGCAGAAGGATGAAGACGATCGCGACGAACGTGAGCGCGCGTGCCAGGCTGCCGCCGCTCTGCACCGCTGCGATCAGCGCGCCCATCGTCAGAGCGAAAACGGCCGGCAGCATGCCGCGCAGCAGGACCAGCGTCCACCACGCGGCGGCGAGCAGGCGATCAGCCGATGGCAGGACGGCGAAGAACGCCCATTCGTTTCGCGCTCGCAGACGCTTGAACATCGGTCACCTACGAGGGATGGCCGTCGGCGACTGACCGGACGGAATTGCGGCGGCGATCGACGCGTTGATCATAGCTGCCATGACCACTTGGGAAGTCGCGGCGTGACAACTCATATCAGACCGAATGTGTCGCCTTTGACCATCCAGGGCATCCCCGTGCCCGCTCAGCGCCCTCCCGGGCCCGTTCGCTGAATTTGTAATCGCGCAAGCCTTTGCTGGTCTATGATTTACCGAAATTCGGGTCCGCCGCAGGACTCGTCAAGGAGACTGACGCATGCACGCGCCCATCAAGTACTTCGAAAAGGGGCTGTCCTTTGCCGCCAACGGCGCCTGGGTGGTGTTCAACGGCCTGAACAAAATCAACCAGCGCCCGTCGTTCACGCCGAAGTGGTCGGACAAGCCGCTCCTCAAGTCGTACGAGAAAACGAAACCGCCGCTCGGATGGCCGCGCGAGACCGACTCGCTCTGTCCGGTCTGCACGCGCGAGGCGCGCCAGGAGATTCTCGACGGCAAGAAGGACGTCAGCGTGCTGTTGAACGAGAAGGTCGGCGAGATCAAGGCGACGATTCTCGAGCGCGACGGCAAGATCCTCATGGTGAAGGACTGCCCGATCCACGGCCACTTCGAAGATGTCATGGCGATGGACACGGCGTTCTTCAAGCACCTCGAGGAAGTGTTCCCCGGGCGCGACATCCGCGCGCACAACGACGACAAGCTGCACAACCACGGCACCAGCACGATTCAGCACGGCCGCGGCTCGGTGCTCACGGTCGACCTCACCAACCGCTGCAACATGATGTGCGACCCCTGCTTCATGGATGCGAACCAGGTCGGGTTCGTCCACGAGCTGTCGTGGGAAGACATCAAGACGGTGCTCGACAACGCGATCACGATCAAGCCGCGGCGCCAGATGTCGGTGCAGTTCTCGGGCGGCGAGCCGACGATTTCGCCGTACTTCCTGGACGCGGTCCGCTACGCGCGCAAGGTCGGGTACAACAGCGTGCAGGCGGCGACCAACGGCATCGAATTCGCCAAGAGCCCTGAGTTCGCGAAGGCGGCGGCGGAGGCGGGCCTGCGCTACGCGTATCTGCAGTTCGACGGCATCGGCAACGCGGCCAACTCGCACCGCCGCGTCGGCAACCTCTTCGACGTGAAGCTGCGCGCGATCGAAAACCTGCACAGCAACGGCGTCGACATCGTGCCGGTCGTCACGATCGTCAACGGCGTCAACAACGAGCAGGTCGGCCGCATCATCGAGTTCGCGCTCGACAATCCGAAGAAGATCAATTTTCTGTCATTCCAGCCGGTGAGCTTCACCGGACGCGACGAGGAGATCACCGACGAGCGGCGGCACGCGCAGCGCTACACGCTCTCGCATCTCGCGCACGACGTGAAGAACCAGACCGGCATCGGCGAGCCGGTGCGCGACTGGTTCCCGATCTCCTTCATGGGCAGCTTCACCGACTGGGCCGACGTCACCCACGGCGCCGAAAAGGAGTTCGGTCAGCTCACCTGCGGCTGCCACCCGAACTGCGGTGTCGGCATGGCGGTGATGATCGACAAGGAAACCAAGGAAGCGGTGCCCGTGACCGCGTTCCTCAAGGCGGAGCAACTCGCTAAGGATGTCGCCTCAGTGAGCGACGCCGGACGCGGCCGCTTCCTGTCCGTGTTCGGCATGGCGCTCGCGCTGGTCCGCAACTACGACTCGTTCAAGTCGCCGACGCACTTCAAGCTGACCGACCTGCTGAAGAAATTCGACAAGACGTTCGGTGCGACCAAGTCGGCCGAGAAGGGCAAGTATGGCCGCGTCGAGGGCGATCGGACGAAGGACGACATCGCGAAGCGGCGCGCCGACCGCTGGAACTTCCTCTTCATCGCCGGCATGTGGTTCCAGGATCTGTTCAACTACGACTTCCGCCGCACCGAGATGTGCATCATCCCGTACGCCACGCAGCAGGGCGAGATTTCCTTCTGCGCGTACAACACCGGCATCGGCTGGCGCAACATCATCGAGAAGATGCACATGACGGCGACGCTCACGAAGTGGTACGAAGAGCACGGCCGCCACGAAATCTTCGCCGGCAACAAGTCGGTGCCGATGGCTTCCACGGCGCACTCGCTGAAATTGAACGAAGAAGCGGTCCGCGCCGGCGCGCAGACCGACCTCGAAGACCTCGGCATCGCCAAGAATGCGCGCGAGGAAAAGCTGGCGTCGCGCAAGCACAAGACGCCGGAAGAAGCGGCGAAGGAAGCGGCGCACAACGCGGAGATGGCGCGCCTCTACGCACAGCACGTGTTGAAGGAGCAGCCCACGCTCTCGATCATCGGTCTGAGCGGCAAGAAAAAAACGGCCGTCGAACCGGCGGAAGTGCTGCACAAGCCGACGGTTTAAGCGTCGGAATCGAGAATTTCAGAATTTCAGAGTTCAGATTTCAGATTTCAGATTGCAAATCGGGCCGGCGGGCAACCGCCGGCCTTTTTCTTTTTCTCACGGTAAATCCTGAATTCGGGATCGAATCCAGATCTTTGGAGGCGTGAGGAGCCAGAGGTTTATTTTTTTATCTCTGCGCTATGACATCTCGTGACATTCGGGTCTGTTCGATTATGATCACCGTCCGTTTTTGCAATTTTTGAGAATTGCTCGACAAAGGAAGGTGATCGATGAGGGGACCCTCTCCCGCGAGTGTCGCACGGTTGACGCTGCTGATCGCCCTGCTCTGCTCGGCGGCCCCGGTGTGGGCGCAGTCAACGGCCACCCTTCAAGGCACCGTCACCGATTCGCAAGGTGCCGTCGTGCCTGGGGTGGCACTCACCATACGAAACGCGGCCACCGGCCAGGAGCGGACCGCCATGTCCGACGCCGCTGGGCAATACGTCGCCGCGTCGCTCCCGCCCGGCCGCTACAAGGTCGCCGCGCACATCGAGGGATTTCAGGACCAGACGCGTGACGTCGATCTCGATGTCGCGCAGACCGTCGTCGTCAACGTCAAGCTGGGCCTCGCCTCGATGGCCGAAACGGTGACGGTGGCCGGCGTCGCGCCGCTCATCGAAACCGCAACGGTCTCAGTCGGCCAGGTGATGGCGGAGCGGACGGTGCAGGAGATTCCGCTCAACGGCCGGCACTTCGTCGACCTGGGTCCGCTGATGCCGGGTGGCGTCACGCCGCCGCAGAACGCCGGCCTCAGCGCGCCGCTGCGCGGACAGGGCGGCTTCTCGTTCTTCTCGGCTGGCAACCGCGAAACCTCCGTCAACTTCATGCTCAACGGCATCAACCTGAACGATCTGTCGAACAGCCAGGTCACCTTCCAGCCGTCGATCAACACCGTGTCCGAGTTCAAGGTGGACAACTCCACGTTCAGCGCCGAGTACGGCCGCAACTCCGGCGCGATCGTGAACGTGGCGACGCGATCGGGCGCCAATAGCCTGCACGGCGAAGCCTTCGACTTCTACCGCGACGACAAATTCGACTCGCGCAACTATTTCAACCCGGCGCCGAACCCGAAGTCGCCGTTCAACCGCAAGCAGTTCGGCTTCAATCTCGGCGGCCCGATGGTAAAGAGCAAGCTTTTCTATTTCTTCAGCTACGAGGGCCTCCGGCACATCCAGGGCGTCGATTTGAATGCCGGCGTGCTCACCGACGCGCAGCGCGCTGCCGTGTCCGACCCGCTCGCGAAGCGCCTGCTGCAATACATCCCCGAGGGCAACACCACGGACGCGAACGGCCAGGCGCGCCTGCTCGCGTCCGGGACGGCGCCCGTCAACATCGATCAGTACACGCTCGACATGCACTACAGCGTCGCGCAGAACGACAATGTGCACGGCTACTACGCGTATCAGAAGGATCTCCGGCAGGAGCCCAACGCGCAAGGCAACACGGTGCCGGGGTTCGGCGACACGCGCGGCGGCCACCGCCAGATCATGACGCTGAACGAGACGCACATCTTCAGCCAGGCGCTCGTCAACGAAGCGCGCGCCGGATACAACCGAATCAACATCAACTTCGCGCCCAACGTCGTCGTGAATCCGGCGGACCTCGGCATCAGTAACGGGATCAACTTTCCGATCGCCTTGCCGCAGATCAGCATCACGTCGCTCGGGTTGAACATCGGCGGACCCTCGAACTTTCCGCAGGGCCGCACGGTGATCACATCGGTCGGATCCGACACCGCGACGTACCTGCACGGAAATCACATCGTCAAGTTCGGCGGAGAGTTCCGCCGGGCGTCGGTGGCCACCTTCACCGACGATCCGGGAACGTTCACGTACGCCACCGTGCCGGCGTTTCAGACGGGCCTGGGCAACGCGTTCAACGTCACGCTCGGCGACCGCTCGGCCAACCTCATCATCAATTCGGTCGGCGTCTTCGCGCAGGACAGCATCTCGGTCGGTTCTCGGGTCAAAGTGGACGCCGGGCTCCGATACGACTTCATCGGGGCGCCAACGGAGCCAAACGACAAGTTGGTGGTGTTCGACGCCTCGAAGGACGCGCTCGTGCGGCTGGGCGCCGGGATCAGCCAGGTGCACAAGAACGGCAGTGACTTTCAACCGCGACTCGGCGTGATCTGGAACCCGTACGGCGACAGCAAGCTCGCCGTCCGCGCCGCCTACGCGGTGATGGTCAACCAGACGAACACCGGCTACATCGGCGGCTCAACGTCCAATCCACCGCTCGCGACGCCGCTCAACGTCGCCGGCGCCGTTCGTCTGGACAGCGCCTTCGCCACCGCGCAGGCCTCGGGGCTCGCGCCGACGACGACGAACCCGAACTTCCAGCCGGGGCGCATGCAGACGTGGAACGTCAACGTCGAGCGCGAATTCGGCGCAACGGGCGTGATGGTCGGCTACTTCGGCTCGTACGGCGATCGTCTGCGCATTCCGATCAACATCAATCAGTTCGTCAACGGCGTGCGCCCGTATCCGACGCTGTCGGCGACGAGCCCCATTCTGCCGGGCGCGACCCTGGGCAACATCACCGAGGTCGAGAGCGCCGGCTGGTCACATTACAAGGGGCTCTGGATCACCGCGAATCGCCGTATGACGAAGGGGCTGCAGCTCAGCTCGTCGTACACGCTGTCGAAGTCGACCGACACGAACTCCTACGACGGCACCCTGACCGCGCAGGACAGCTTCAACCTCGCCGGCAGCGAAGGGCCCTCGGACTTCGACACGCGGCATCGCTTCAGCCTCAACGGCACGTACGAGCTGCCCTTCCACGGCAACCGGTTCAGCGACGGGTGGCAGATCGTCGGCGTCCTGCAGCTCCAGTCGGGCAACCCGCTGAACGTGGTCACCAACATCAACACATTCACCGGGGTCGCGACGCTCAGGCCGGATCTGATTGGCAATCCGTCGATCGTCGGATCGCCGACGCAATGGTTCAACAACAGCGTGTGCGATCCGCGGATTGCGGCGCCGGCCGCCGGTTCGTGCAACGCGACGTCGGTGTTCGCGCTGCCGGTGTCGGCCAACGGTGTGTTCCACTTCGGCAACCTGCCTCGCAACGCCATCATCGGTCCTGGATTCAGCGACACCGATTTGTCGTTGATCAAGAACGTGAAGCTCACCGGACAGGCGCATCTGCAGCTGCGGGCGGAGGTGTTCAACCTGTTCAACGTCGCGAACTTCGGGCAGCCTGGGCGGACCGCCATCGCCGGCAGCACGGCGTTCGGTGTGATTACCAACACACGCTTCCCGACGGGCGACTCCGGTTCGTCGCGTCAGGTGCAGTTCGCGATCAAAGTGTTGTTCTAACGGCGCACGCGTTGGCGTGCTTCAGGCCGGCGGGCAACCGCCGGCCTTTTTTTTCAAACGCTCGGCTGAAGCCGTCGCGCTTCGCGAATCCTGAGTCCCATCGAATTCCGAATCCCGAATCCCGAATCCCATATGATTCGAGGATGGATAAGACCTTTCTCTTCGTGGGCGCGCTGGCGGGATTTCTGGCCGTCGCGTTCGGCGCGTTCGGCGCGCACGCGCTGCGCAGCCGCCTGACGCCCGAGCTGCTCGGCGTGTTCGAAACCGGCGTGCGCTACCAGATGTATCACGCGCTCGCCATCCTCGCCGTCGGGTTGATCCTCGCGCGCAGCGGCGGTTGGCTCTTCTCCACCGCCGGCTGGCTGTTCACGGCCGGCATCGTGTTCTTTTCGGGCAGCCTGTATGTGCTCGCGCTGACCGGCATCACCGTCTTCGGAGCGATCACGCCGATCGGCGGCCTGCTGTTTCTCGCGGGCTGGGCGTGTCTGATTGTGGCGAGTCTTTGACCGCGGGGCTGGAGGCTGGGCCCTGGGGGCTCGCCCAACTCCCGAGTCCCGAATTCCTAATCCCGAGTCCCGAATCCCTTCTTCTTCGTGGCCTTGGGCGGCGGGCCCGGACGATATTCGATCTTCACGTCGCTCAGAACGGCAATCGGACGGCCGAGCGATGAATAGGTCGCCGTGCCGTCGACGCGATCCACGGTCAATTTCTCGCCGAGCACGCTCACTTCCGATTCGCTTTCCGGAATCGTGACGGAGATCGACTCGGTGCCGGTGGGCGCGACGGCTTTCACGCCGCCGGGGCCCGCGCCGCCGGCGATCCGATCCACGAGATCCGCGCCCGTCCGAAATTCATTCTGCACGGCCGCGCGGCTGATGAGCGTGTTGTCCATCGTGAACACGCCGACCGTCGCCGTATAGCGCGCATAGGCGCGATGCGCCTGGACCTGCTCTTCGGAATACGTCTGACGATTGTGCAGATCGAAGGTCAGCGTCACCGGTCCCTTGTGCGGCGGCAGCGTGATCAGGATGCCCGACGATGGGTCGCGCCCGGTCAGCACGTCGCAGAAATTCGCCTTCGTTTTCACGCCGACGCCGAGCGGTGTGGGACAGATGATCGGCGGCGACACCTGCTTCAGCGGCGCAGCCGTGGGCGCGGGCGCCGGCTTGCGGACCGGCTTCGATGTCTGCGCGGCGAGCGGGACCGCGATGAACGCCGCCATTGCGATTCCGGTGAGTCGCATGCGTTCAGTGTACCGCAGACGCGGCAATCGAGAGGGCGGGACTGAAGTCCCGCCCCACAGCGCGTCACTGTCGGGAAGGTCTTTAGACCTGCCAGGCGTGTGTTGACCTGCCCTCCGTGTTCAATGCGTCGCCGTCGATCCATTCATGAGGTTCGCATCGAAGAACGCCTCGACCCGATGCCACGCATCGCGCAGCACGTGCTCGCGCGTGAAGTAATGGAACTCGCCCGGATACGTCATGAACGAGACCAATCCGCCTTTGCCCTTCTTCAGCAGCTCGTCTATCAGCCGCACCGAGTGCAGGTACGGCACGTTGACGTCCGACGTGCCGTGCAGGATCAGCAGCGGACGCTCGAGCCGATCGACGTGCGACAGCGGCGACGCGTTCGCGTACACGTCGGGATGCTCGGCAGGCGTCCCGATGCGGCTCGCCGTCCACCCGCCATGGTATGGATCCTCGTAATACATCGCGTAGTCGACGACGCCGGCAACGTCGACAGCGGCGCGAAACATCCTCGGCTGATCGGTAACCGCGATCAGCGTGAAGAACCCGCCGTAACTCAACCCCCAGATGCCGATGCGCTGAGGATCGACGTACGGCAGCGTCTTCAGATAGTTGGTCACCATCCACGCGTCCTGCGCGTCTTTGCCGCCGACGTCCATATACACGCCTTCGCGCCACTTGCGG
>Ga0207657_10007527_pt1 | contig 11158 bp, 11 predicted proteins | sample KBSC33metaG_FD_184316 | JGI IMG/M metagenome (GOLD analysis project Ga0207657, IMG submission 184316) | Corn rhizosphere microbial communities from Kellogg Biological Station, Michigan, USA - KBS C3-3 metaG (SPAdes) (version 2) | ecosystem: Host-associated > Plants > Roots > Rhizosphere > Soil ... | reverse complement strand
GGGCGCGCACGAGGTAGCGCCCGGCCGCGAAGACCTGCCCGCGGATCGCCGTGTGCCCGAAGGAGGTGATCACGGGGCTCGCGGGGCCGGTGAGGAGCGGGGTCGCATGCGGGAGCTCGTAGATCGTCCAGTCCCGGCTCCGGAACACCGCCTTCAGGCCGGAGCCCGGCGAGCGCAGGAGACGCGCCTCCTGCGGACCGCCCTCCCAGTCGAGCGGCGCGGTCGTGCTCAGGAGGACGTACCGGACGGCGGCGGAGCGCAGCCAGTGGCGATACGCCGTGGCGTCGAGGTGCTTCGCATAGAGCGTCGGGTTGTCGGCGACGTCGAGCTGCCGGTACCAGCCCCGCGCGAGCGGGAATCCGGACTTCGGGATCCAGTACGCCTCCCAGTGCTCCGCGGTCGGCACGACCTCGACCCGGAAGCCGGGCCGGTCGTGCTGGCGGAGGAAGCCGATCGCGGGCCGCCAGAAGCTCGCCTGCTGCGTGTCGTTGCCGAGGCGGGACGGGACGAGCAGCGCGTAGGGCACGAGGTTGAAGGCGAAGGCGGCCGCCAGCGCGAGGATGACGAGACGCCGCGGCTGGAAGCCGGCGAGGCTCGCGGTGAGGAGCATGACCGGAAAGACGAAGGCGCTCAGCCGCGTCCAGTTGTCCCCGAGCGGGGTGGGCACGATGTAGACCACGACGCTCCCGAGACCCCACAGCGCGTAGAACGCGACGAGCGGCCCCGCGCCGCGCGCTCTCTGGGCCACGAGCAGGCCGAGCGTCGTGACGCCGAGGACGGCGACGAAGTCGATCCAGTGGAACGGATAGACCCCGCCGCCCGCGCCCGGGAAGAGGAGGAGCGCGGCCACCTCGATCGCCGCCGCCAGGCCAAGGGCGACGCCGAACCAGAGGTGCCGGCGCGCGATCCGCCGGCGAGAGACGGCGTAGGAGCCGACGATCAGACAGAGGAACGCGAACGCGAGCGGGCTGAATCCGACGGTGAGCGCGGCGACGATGCCGGCGAGCCAGAGCCGCCGCAACTGCAGCAGCTTGAGCGTCGCGAGCATCGCGACGAAGCCGAGGGTGTACGCGTAGAGCCCGGTGAACAACGGCGCAGCGGCGAGCACGCCGAAGATGCGCGAGGGCCAGAGCGCGGCACTCCCCCATTCCCGCAGCGCGATCGAGGAGAAGAGGACGGTCGAGGCGACCGCGGCCGCGAAGACGAGCGGCAGGTTCCCGACCAGCGCGGCCGGGAGGTAGTAGAGGAGGCTGTACGAGGCGAGCGGGTACGTCCCGGAGTACCAGAAGTTGTCCCAGACGAGCGCGCCGTCGCGGACGAGGAACGTCCGGTACAGATGGACCGGCGCGTCCCCCGGGGCAGGCCCGACGGCAAGGACGAGCCCCGCAAAAGCGGCGGTCAGGGCAGCGCCGAGCAGCAGCTCGCGGCGGGGCGAGAGACGACGGAGATCGGCGAGGCTTGCGGCGGCGGAGCTCATCCGGGCAGCCGCATGGTAGGGCGGGAACGGGCCGGCAGCGCCGCAGGCGCCGGCGGTACACTCGTTGGTGCCCGGCATCCGCTTCGGAGCTGGAGCGAGATCGTGATCGAGAGCGTCAATGTCATCGGTTCGGGCCGGGTCGGGTCGGCCGTGAGCGCCCGGCTCTCCGAGCGCGGCGTCGCCGTGGGCGAGGACGATCCGGACGTCGTCCTCCTCTGTGTTCCGGACACGGCCATTCCCGACACGTCTAGGTGTCTGACACCTGGACGTGCCTGGGTGGGACACGTCTCCGGCGCGACCCCGCTCGCGGCGCTGGAGCAGCACGAGCGCCGCTTCTCGCTCCATCCGCTGCAGACCTTCGACCGGAGCGGCGATCCTGCCCAGCTCGACGGTGTCTGGGGGGCGATCAGCGGCGAGACACCCGAGGCGCTCACGGTCGCGCGCGAACTCGCGGAGACACTCGGGTTGCAGCCGTTCGAGCTCGCGGACGCCGACCGGACGCTCTACCACGCGGGTGCCGTCTTCGCCTCGAACTACCTCGTGACCCTGCAGCGAGCGGCGGTCAGGCTCGGCGTTCCGGCGGAAGGGCTCGTGCCGCTGATGCGCGGGACGATCGACCACGGCTTCGAGCTGACCGGGCCGATCGCCCGGGGTGACTGGGCAACGGTCGAGACGCACAAGCAGGCGATCCGGGCCGAGCACCCCGAGCTCGAGCACCTCTACGACACGCTCGCCGGAGCGACGGTGTTGCTCGCATGAAGGTCGTCCGCACCATCGCCGAGCTGGAGCCCGCTCCCGGGACCGGGCTCGTCCCGACGATGGGAGCCCTCCACGACGGCCACGTCGCGCTCCTGCGGGCCGCCCGCGCGGAGAACGAGACCGTCGTGATGTCGCTCTTCGTCAACCCGGCTCAGTTCGACGAGCAGGCGGATCTCGACGCGTACCCGCGCGACGAGGCCGGCGACCTCGCGATCGCGGAGCGCGAGGGAGTCGACGTCGTGTTCGCGCCCGCGGCCGACGAGCTGTACCCGCCGGGGTTCACGACCTGGGTCGACCCCGGCGACGCGGGAGCCGAGGGCGCCGCTCGTCCCGGCCACTTTCGCGGCGCCGCCACGGTCTGCCTCAAGCTGTTCAACCTCGTACGCCCCGAGCGCGCGTACTTCGGCCAGAAGGACGCGCAGCAGGTGGCGGTCATGCGGCGTCTCGTCCAGGACCTGAACGTCCCGGTGGAGATCCGCGCGGTGCCGACGGTGCGCGACCCGGACGGCCTCGCCCTCTCGTCCCGCAACGCCCGCCTCTCGCCGGAGGAGCGGGAGCGCGCTCTCGGCCTGCCGCGCGCGCTCGCCGCCGCCGCGGGTGCGCCCGATCCCGTCGCCGTCGCCCGTGGCTCGTTGAACGGGCTCGAGCCGGACTACGTCGAGCTGCTCGACCTCGGCGACGCCAAGCTCCTCGCCGCCGCGATCCGCGTCGGCTCCACGCGGTTGATCGACAACGTCCTCCTGGAAGGAGAGATCCGATGAGCATCCCCGCAGGCAAGCTGCCGCTCCCCGAGCTGCTCGCGATGAAGCGGCGCGGCGACAAGATCGTGATGGTCACCGCCTACGACGCGCCGGGCGCGCGCTTCGCCGAGGACGCGGGAATCGACGTGATCCTGGTGGGCGACACGGCGGCGATGGTCGTGCTCGGCCACTCGGGCACGACACCCGTGACCGTCGACGAGATGCTCTTCCTGACCCGGACGGTCTCCCGCCAGGTGCACCGCCCGATCGTGGTGGGCGACCTCCCCTTCGGCTCGTACGAGACCTCGGACGAGGACGCCGTCCGCACAGCGGTGCGCTTCGTCAAGGAGGGCGGCGCGGACATCGTCAAGCTCGAGGGGGCCGGGCCGATGGTCTCGCGCGCCCGCGCGATCGTCGAGGCCGGGATCCCCGTCATGGGCCACGTCGGCCTGACGCCGCAGTCGGCGACGATGCTCGGCGGCTTCAAGACGCAGGGTAGGACCGCCGCGGCTGCGGAGCGGATCGTCGAAGGAGCCAAGGAGCTGGAGGCCGCCGGCTGCAGCTCGCTCGTGCTCGAGGCGGTGCCGTCTCCGGTGGCGGCACGGGTCACGCGCGAGCTGTCGATCCCCACCATCGGGATCGGCGCAGGAGCGGACTGCGACGGTCAGGTGCTCGTCTACCACGACCTGCTCGGGCTCTCGGAGGGCCACCTGCCCCGCTTCGTCAAGCGCTACGCGAACCTCTCCGCCGAGATCCGCGACGCGCTGACCGCCTACGCGGAGGAGGTGCGGAGCGGAGCCTTCCCCGAGCAACAGCACACGTACGCGATGCCCGAGGAGGAGCGGGCCGCGTTCGAGTCCGTGTCGTCAGGTGACGGTGGCGAGCACGATCAACGCGGGTAGCGCAGCGGCAAGGGCGAACGTCGCCAGGCTTCTCCCCCAGCTCCAGCCGTGCACCGCGCGGATGCCGATGAGGAGCAGGAGCGCGCTCCACGCGAACGCGAAATAGAACAGGCCGCCGAACGCCCTGTCGCCGGGCCCCCAGTCGGTGCCGCCCGTGCGGAAGAGATCCTCGCCGTAGATCGCGATCCGCACCGGCCAGAGCGTGAGGAGCGCGAGCGCGAGCGGCGCGGCCGAGAGCGCGAGCATGCTTCGCGCCCGCCGGTAGCTGCCCAGGCCGCCGAAACGGCGGGCGGCCCCGTAGAGGAGCCCACCGCCGAGCCAGTACACGGCGACCGCATAGACGACACCGCCGAAGAAGGCCCAGACCGGGATCAGCGAGACCGAGAACGAGGCGTCGTTCAGGAGCTGGCGCGCGACGGGCGACCCGAGCACCGCGGCGATTCCCGCCAGTCCCGCGATCGCGAGCAGCGGCTCCTGCCGCGCCTCGACCGCCTCGTCCGACTCGTCCCGCAGCGAGACGAACACGGCGCGCGGCGCGACGAGAACGGCCGGCGCGCGCAGCCACCAGCTCCGCTCGAGCGACGACGTGCGCGCGGTGTCGGCGGATGCCGCCATCGACGTTGAGGTTAGCCCGTACCGGCTGCTCAGGCAGCGGCGATGGCCGGTGCCGGCAGCACGTTCTGCAGGAAGCGGCCGGTGAAGCTGTCCTCGACCTGCGCGACGTCCTCGGGCGTCCCGACGGCGATCAGCTCGCCGCCGGCCTCGCCGCCTTCCGGCCCGAGGTCGATCACCCAGTCGGCCTGCTTGATCACGTCGAGGTTGTGCTCGATCACGATCATCGTGTTCCCGCCGTCGACGAGCCGCTGCAGCGTCTCGAGCAACTTCTCGATGTCGGCGAAGTGGAGCCCGGTCGTGGGCTCGTCGAGGATGTAGAGCGTCTTGCCCGTCGCGACCTTGCACAGCTCGGCCGCGAGCTTCACGCGCTGCGCCTCGCCGCCGGACAGCGTCGTCGCGGGCTGGCCGAGCTTGATGTAGTCGAGCCCGACGTCGTGGAGCGTCTGCAGCCGGCGCCGGATCTTCGGGATCTTGGCGAAGAACTTGAGCGCCTCCTCAACCGACATCTCGAGCACGTCGGCGATCGAGCGTCCCTTGAACCGCACCTCGAGCGTCTCGCGGTTGTAGCGCGCGCCCTTGCACGTCTCGCACGGCACGTAGACGTCCGGCAGGAAGTGCATCTCGATCTTGATCTGCCCGTCGCCCTTGCACGTCTCGCAGCGGCCGCCCCGGACGTTGAACGAGAAGCGGCCCGGCTTGTAGCCGCGCACCTTCGCCTCCGGTGTCAGGGAGTAGAGCTCGCGGATGTGCGTGAACAGGTCGGTGTACGTGGCCGGGTTGGAGCGTGGCGTGCGGCCGATCGGCTTCTGGTCGATCTCGATGACCTTGTCGAAGACCTCGATCCCCTCCACTCCGGCGTGCGCGCCCGGCTTGACGCGCGCCCGGTTGAGCCGGTTCGCGAGCGCCTTGAAGACGATCTCGTTCACGAGCGTCGACTTGCCGGAGCCCGAGACTCCGGTCACGCAGATGAACTTGCCGACCGGGAACTCGACGTCGATCTCCTTGAGGTTGTGCTGGGCCGCGCCGCGGACGAGGAACGAGCCCCGGTCCTCGTCGCGCCGCTCGGGCACCGCGATCGAGCGCTTGCCCGAGAGGAACTGACCCGTGACGGACTTCGCGGTCCGCTCGACCTTCCGCGCCGGCCCCTCGGCGACGACCTCGCCTCCGTGCAGGCCCGCGCCCGGGCCCATGTCGACGAGCCAGTCGGAGCGGCGCATCATCTCCTCGTCGTGCTCCACGACCACGACGGTGTTGCCGATGTCGCGCAGGCGCCCGAGCGTGTCGATGAGGCGCGCGTTGTCGCGCTGGTGGAGCCCGATCGACGGCTCGTCGAGGATGTAGAGGACGCCCACGAGCTGTGAGCCGATCTGGGTCGCGAGCCGCAGCCGTTGCGCCTCCCCGCCGGACAGCGTCGCGGCCGCGCGATCGAGGGTGAGGTAGCCGACTCCGACGTCGTCGAGGAAGGTCAGCCGCTCGCGGATCTCCTTCACGATCCGGTGCCCGATCAGCTCCTCGGTCGCCGTCAGGCCGAGCTCGTCGAGGAACGCGAGCGCACGCGTCACGGACATCTGGGTGAACTCGTGGATCGACCTGTCGCCGATGGTGACCGCGAGGACTTCCGGCTTGAGGCGCGCCCCCTTGCAGACCGGGCACGGGCGCAGTGACATGTACTCCTCGATCCGCTCCCGCTGCTGCGACGAGTCGGTCTCGCGGTAGCGGCGCTGGAGGCTCGCGACGATGCCGTCGAAGGCGAGCATGTACTGGCGCCGCCGGCCCATCCGGTTGCGGTACTGGACGTAGATCTTCTCGCCGTCCGTGCCGTTGAGGAAGCGGTCCTGCTCCGCCTCGGTCAGATCCGACCACGCCTTGGAGGTGTCGATCTCGTAGCGGTCGGCGATCGCCTGGATCACGGCCTCGTAGAAGCCCGACGAGCCGCCCACCGACCACGGCACGAGCGCTCCGTCGTCGATCGAGAGCGACGGATCGGGCACGAGCAGGTCGGGGTCGATCTCCTGCTGCGAGCCGAGACCGGTGCAGCGCGGGCAGGCGCCGTGCGGCGCGTTGAAGGAGAAGATCCGCGGCTGGAGCTCGGGCAGCGAGACGCCGTGATCGGGACAGGCGAAGTTCTCGGAGAACAACAGCTGCTCGCCGGTGTCCACGAGGTCGACCGCCACGAGACCGTCGGCCAGCCCGGCCGCCGTCTCGATCGACTGCGTGAGCCGCAGCCGCAGGTCGGCGCGCATCACGAGCCGGTCGACGACGACCTCGATCGTGTGCTTGAACTTCTTGTCGAGCTCGGGCACGCCCTCCTCGAGGACGTACTGCTCGCCGTCGACCTTGACCCGCGTGAAGCCTTCCCGCGTCAGGTCCTCGAAGACCTCTCTGTACTCGCCCTTGCGGTCGCGCACGATCGGCGCGTTGACCGTGAAGCGCGTCCCTTCCTCGAGCTTCAGCGCCTGGTCGACGATCGCGTCGAGGCTCTGCCCCGCGATCGGCTTGCCGCAGATCGGGCAGTGCGGCCGGCCGACCCGCGCGTAGAGGAGGCGCAGGTAGTCGTAGATCTCGGTCACGGTGCCGACCGTCGAGCGCGGGTTGCGCGAGGTCGTCTTCTGGTCGATCGAGATCGCCGGGCTGAGGCCGTCGATGTGGTCGACGTCCGGCTTCTCCATCATCTGAAGGAACTGGCGCGCGTACGCGGAGAGCGACTCCACGTAGCGGCGCTGGCCCTCTGCGTAGATCGTGTCGAAGGCCAGGGACGACTTGCCGGAGCCGGACAGCCCGGTGATGCAGATGAGGCGGTTCCGCGGCAGCCGGACGGTGATGTCCTTCAGGTTGTGCTCGCGCGCGCCGTGGACGACTAGCTCGTCGGCAGCCATATTGGAGGGCATTCTACCGGGACGAACAGACGTTCGGGAAGGCTAGCGCCGCTGCTGGAGAAGGCGCGTGAGCCGCCGCGGGACGCAGTCGATCTCGAGCTCCCCGGCGATGACGGTGCCGTACCCGAGCATGCGGCCGAGCAGTGTCCGCTCGATCTCGAACACCGTGCCGGTGAGCGAGACCGACGCGCTGCGGCGGCGCAGGAAGCCGTGCTCCACGACCAGCATGTTCCCGCTCACGGAGAGGTGCGTCCGGTCCCAGCGCGCCACCCCGACCACGGCGATCAGAGCGGCGACCGCGAGGAGCACGGCCCCGAGGACCGAGGCGGCCGTCCACGGGGCGAAGAAGCACGCGGCGCCCGCGAGCGAGAGGACGAGGGCGCGCAGCAAGGGCCGCGCGAGCGCGATTCCGTGCCGGTGGGCCTCGATCGACGGCGTATCCATGTTCGCTTCGTTCCAGTTCTGACAGGGAATCCCTCGGAAAATGACCGGAACCGCACGCAAAGCGGCGACCGCGACCATCGTCGCCGTCTCCATCATCGTCCTTGCCCTGGCGCTCTGGAAGCTCAGGGTGGTCATCGCGCTGCTCTTCCTCGGCTTCGTGATCGCCTCGGCGATGCGCCCCAGCGTGGAGTGGCTCCACCGGAAGGCCCACGTGCCGCGGGGTGTCGGCGTCATCATCCACTACCTCTGCTTCCTCGCCGCGATCGGGCTCTTCCTCTACCTGGTGGTGCCGACCGCGATCACGCAGATCGACCACGCGATCGGCGAGGTGCCCACCTCGCGCTCGCAGCTGCACCACGCCGCCGCCCACTCGCACGGGATCCGGCACGAGATCCTGAGCGCGATCGACAAGCGGCTGCGACAGCTCCCCTCGGGCGCAAGCCTGCTCCATCCCGCGATCACCGTGACGAGGACGCTGTTCGAGATCCTCGTGGGGATCCTGTTCATGTTCGCCGTCGGCGCCTACTGGATCGTGGAGCGCGACCAGGCGATCGCCCTCGTGCAATCGCTCGTGCCCCGCAAGCACCGGCGCGTGACGCGGGACACCTGGGTGTTGATCGACATGAAGCTCGGCGCCTTCGTGCGCGGCCAGTTCCTGCTCGTCGTCATCGTCGCGACGCTGCTCTCGTTCGCCCTCTGGCTCGACGGCGAGCCGTACTGGCTGCTGATCGGCGCCTTCGCCGGGGTCGTCGAGCTCATCCCGATCGTCGGGCCACTCGCCGCCGGCGCAATAGCCATCGGAGCCGGGTTGACGGCCGGCTGGATGGTCGCAATCGGCGCGGGCCTCGCGGTACTCATCCTGCGCCAGCTCGAGGACTACGTCATCGCTCCGCGCGTCATGGGCCACGCGGTCGGGCTGTCGCCGCTGGTCGTGCTCGTGTCGGTCATCTCGATCGGCTACCTGCTCGGCCCTGTGTACGTCCTGATCGCGATCCCGATCGCGTCGATCGCCGCGACGCTCGTGGACGTGGTGCTCCACGGCCGCGACCCTGCGGAGGAGGAGGCGCCGGCGGTTCTCTTCCCCGGAACGGGAGAAGCGAAGGGCTAGCTAAGCCCTGCGCCAGCGGCCGAACACGAGGCCGCCGAGGGTGAAGCCGAGCCCGAACGTGCCGAAGGCGAACGCGCCGATCGCAGCCGCCTTGCGCGCGGTCGACAGGCGCTGCCACCGGCTGAGCGCCTCCTTCTCCTCGTGCGTGAGCTCCTCGCCGCGCCGCTGCTTGCGCAGGGCACCCCCGGCGCGAAGGCCGACATAGAGGTCGTCGAAGATCTCTGAGGTGTCTTCGCTCACAGCATCCAATCTATAGCCTCGTTCGGTTGTGAAAGCCAGCCTCCTCCATGTATCCGACCTCCACGTGGGTACACAACAGGAGCGGGACGTCGAGCAGGCGCTGACGCGGCTCGTGGAGCGGCTGGAGCCCCAGCTCGTCGTTGCGTCGGGCGATCTGGCGCACCGCGGGCGCCGCCGGGAGCTCGAGCGCGCGGCCGAGCTGCTGCGCTCGCTCGGCCCGCCGGTGCTCGCGGTGCCCGGCAACCACGATCTCCCGTACACCCCGTCGCGCTTCGTGCACCCGTGGGGGGAGTTCGAGCGGGTCTGGGAGACGACCGAGCCGACTGCCTCGGCGGAGGGCCTGCACGTCGTCGGGCTCAACTCGGCCCGGCCGTTCCGGCACCAGGGCGGTGCGCTGAGCCGGGCGCAGCTCGAGCGCACGGCCGAGCGGCTCGCCGCCGCCGCCGAGGGAGCCCTCCGCGTCGCGGTCCTCCACCACCACCTCATCGGCGCGCCGTGGCGGGCGGCACGGAAGCGGCCGGTCTCGCGCCGCAACCACGTGCTGCAAGCGCTTCTCGACGCCGGGGCCGACCTCATCCTCGCCGGTCACATCCACCAGGCCGCCGTCAGCGAGCGGCACGAGTTCGAGGTGGTTGGCGACGAGGCCCGCACCGCCGTGGTCGCGATCGCGCCGGGGCTCGGGCAGCCGCGGCCGCGGCGGCTGGGCGAGGCGCGGGGGCTCCACCTCCACGAGGCGGACGCCGAGGCGATCTCCGTGCGCACGTTCCGCTGGTCGCGCGGCGACTGGACGCTGAGCGCCGAGCGCCGCTTTCTGCGCTAGCCGGGCGGCAGCCGGTGCGCGCCCGGACCGGTCAGCGGCCGGTGCTGGACGAAACGGCGGTGGAGGTAGAGCAGGAGCGTCGCGGCGAGGATCGAGACGATGATCCCGCCGGCGTGGCCGAGGAAGAGCCACGAGAGGATGCCGCCGACGAACGATCCGAGGAGGCCGAGCCCGATCGTCGCGAGGATCCCCATCGGATCCGGCCCGGGCAGCGCGAGGCGCGCGAGCGCGCCGACAACCAGGCCTTCCAGGGCGAGCACGAGGATGAACCAGAGCACCATCGCGCTCCCCTGCTAGGCCCGCAGGCTCTCGAGCAGGCGCATTCGCGCCGCCGTGTATTCGTCGTCCTCGAGCACGCCCGTGTCGTGGAGCTCCTCGAGCAGGCCCAGATAGTGCGCCGGGTTCTCGGTCGGGTCGTCGCCCGAGCGGGCGTGGCCGGCGGCGACGGGTTGCTGCAGCGGCGGCCTCGGCTGGAGGACGCCGAACTGCTGCGTCCCGATCTGGTCCGGGTCGATGCCGGCCCGCTTCAGCCGCTCGCGATATTGCTCGACCCCGAAGCCGCGCTCCGGGAAGCGGTAGGCGTCCTTTCCCCAGAGCGGCCGCTTCTGGACGAAACGCCTGTAGAGCACGACGAGCACGACGGCCGTGCCGAAGCTCACGACCCCGGCCCACGAGCGTTCCCCGAGGACGCCGTAGACGATCCCGTAGCCGACGGCGCTTCCCACGAGGCCGATGGCGATCGTGAGCCAGAGCGGCATGGGATCGGGACCGGGAAGCGCGAAGCGCGCGAGAGCGCCGGTGACAAAGGCGATGAACAGCGACCCGATCACGGCTCCGAACATTCGCGGAGCGTAGCGCGGACGAGCGCTCGGGCCTAAGCGGCGGTCTGCTCGAACGCCTGCAGGTCGCGCCGCAGGTCCTTGATCTCGTCCCGCAGCTTGGCCGCGTACTCGAACCGCAGCTCCTCGGCGGCGAGGTACATCTCCTCCTCGAGCGTGATGACGAGCTTCTCGAGCTCGTCGCGCGACATCCCCTCTACCTTCGTCGCGCCGCGCCGGCGCCGCGAGGAGGGCACGGTGGGCGACTCGAGCTGCAGCAGCTCGGCGATGTCGGAGACACCCTTGGCGATCGTCTCCGGCACGATCCCGTGCTCCTCGTTGTACGCGAGCTGGACGGC
>Ga0207657_10007525_pt1 | contig 11162 bp, 17 predicted proteins | sample KBSC33metaG_FD_184316 | JGI IMG/M metagenome (GOLD analysis project Ga0207657, IMG submission 184316) | Corn rhizosphere microbial communities from Kellogg Biological Station, Michigan, USA - KBS C3-3 metaG (SPAdes) (version 2) | ecosystem: Host-associated > Plants > Roots > Rhizosphere > Soil ... | reverse complement strand
GCTCATATGTCCCTCGGGATTACTTGGTCGCGGCGGCGCTGGCGGCCGGCGAAGTTGCGGGAAGGGGCTGGGCCTCGGGCGGGGTTCCCGCCGGTGCGACCGCTGGCGTCGGAGCGATCGCTGCTCCGGCCGGAGCAGCGGCCTTGGTTGCGCCGGGCATGGTTCCACCCTTGGACGCGATCCACTGGGCGAACCGCTCCGGAGTTACAACGTCGATAACGATGGGCATGTAGCCGTGGCGGGCTCCGCAGAGCTCGGAGCATTGGCCGAAATAGACGCCGGGCCGCTCGACCTTGACCCAGGTCTCGTTGAGCTGGCCGGGGTTGGCGTCGATCTTGGTCCAGAAGGATGGCATCGCGAAGCTGTGGATGACGTCGTTGGACGTGACGATGAACTTCACCACCTTGCCCGCCGGGATGACCATCCGGTCGTCGACGGCAAGTAGCGGCGGACCGTCGGCGGCGGTGCGGAAGCGCTCGCCCGGCCGAAGCGTCGGGTCGGTTTTTTCCTTGAGGATGTTGGAGACGATCTCCAGCCCGCCGTTGTCCGGATACTGATAGGTCCAGTACCACTGGTTACCGATCACCTTCACCGTCAGGTCGGCCTTCGGGAAGGAATATTGCAACCGCATCAGCCGGATCGAGGGGATCGCGATCGCGACCAGGATCAGAACCGGGATCACCGTCCACAGCACTTCGATTACGGTATTGTGCGACGTGCGCGACGGCGTCGGATTGGCACCGCGGCGATAGCGGACGATCACGAACACGAGCAGCGCGAGAACGACTGCGCAGATCAGCGCGCAAACCGTCAGCAGCCAATAATCGTGGAAGTCGGCAGCCTGCTGCCCGACCTTCGTAACCTGGTACTGCGTGCTCCAGCCGCCCGGCACCGGTTCGCCGATGCCCGGCGTCGGCGCATCATAGTGGAAGGGCTTGGTCGCGGCCTGGGCAAGACCGCCGATTCCCGCCGTGTCGGCAGCCATCGCATTCGTCGCCGCCACGTTCGTCGTCGCTGCCGTCGCCGGGCTCGCCGCACTGACGGCCTGGGCCGCTGCGGGTGTTGCCATGGCTGCGGCAAGGGCAATCGCCCATCCAATGAGTTTCATTCGCACCCCGAGGTACAGTGATTTCCATTCGGGGAGAAACGCCGCTGGCGGCCCCCGAACCGCAATCCCTATAGGCGCGGGTTCCCGGTCTCTCAACTCCCTTGTCCCAAGGTTGAAGGCGCGGCGCTCAGCGCCTATTCGGCTGACCCGCAACGGCGGCAGAAGGCGATATGACCGACGACGAGATTCTTGCGGAATTCCGCGATGCCGACGCCTTGCTCGAGGGGCATTTCATCCTTTCCTCGGGATTGAGGAGCCCGCGTTACCTGCAATGCGCGCGGCTGCTGATGGACCCGCAGCGCGCCGAGCGCATGGCGCGCGCGCTCGCCGCCAAGCTTCCGGCGGAGATTCGCGAATCCATCGATATCGTGGTCTCGCCGGCGATGGGCGGGGTCATCATCGGCCACGAAATGGGGCGAGCGCTCGCCCGGCCGGCGATGTTCGTCGAGCGGCCGCAAGGCACGTTCGAGCTCCGCCGCGGCTTTCGGCTGGAAGCGGGACAGCGCGTGCTCCTGGTCGAGGATGTGGTGACGACCGGCCTCTCCTCTCGCGAGGCGATTGCGGCGATCGAAAAGGCGGGCGGCGAGGTGATTGCCGCCGCCTCGCTCGTCGACCGCTCGAACGGAAGCGCCGATCTTGGCGTGCCCTACACGCCGCTGATCCGGATCGACGTTCCCGCCTACCAGCCCGACGAGGTCCCGCCCGAGCTGGCGCAGATCCCCGCGGTGAAGCCGGGGAGCCGCGCAGCAGCGTGAGCAAGCTCCGTCTCGGCGTCAACATCGATCACGTCGCGACCATCAGGAACGCGCGCGGCGGCGATCATCCGGACCCGGTTCGAGCGGCGCAGATCGCGGCGAAAGCTGGGGCCGACGGGATTACGGCGCACCTTCGCGAGGACCGCCGGCACATCACCGACCGCGACATCGCGCGGTTGATGGCCGAGATAGATCTGCCGCTGAACCTGGAGATGGCGGCGACCGAGGAGATGCTCGCGATCGCGCTTCGCCATCGGCCGCGCGCGGCCTGCATCGTTCCCGAAAAGCGCGAGGAGCGGACGACCGAGGGCGGGCTCGATGCGGCGGGCAAGCTCGACCAGCTCCGGCCGTTCGTCGACAGGCTGGGTGCCGCGGGAGTCCGGGTCAGCCTGTTCATCGAGCCCACTGAACGGCAGCTCGCGGCAGCGGTCGCTCTGGGCGCGCCCGTCGTCGAGTTTCACAGCGGCCGCTACGCTCATCTCGATGGCGAGGAACGCGCTCACGAATTGAATCGGATCGCCGACTGCGCCGCGCTCGCCGCGAAGAACGGGATCCAGCCGCATGCCGGCCACGGCCTCACCTTCGACAATGTCCAGCCAATCGCCGCAATCCCGCAGGTCGCGGAACTCAACATCGGTCATTTCTTGATCGGCGAGGCAATCTTCACGGGCTTGGAGGCCAGCGTCCGCCGGATGCGCGAGCTGATGGACGAGGCGCGATGACGATCCTCGGCATCGGCAACGACCTGTGCGACATCCGCCGAATCGAGAAATCGCTCGAGCGCTTCGGCGACCGCTTCGTCCGCCGGGTCTTCACCGAGACCGAGCAGGCGAAGGCGGCGCGCCGGCCCTACACCCGCGCCGGCACCCTTGCGAAACGCTTCGCCGCCAAGGAGGCCTTCTCCAAGGCCGTCGGCACCGGCTTCAAGCGCGGCGTCTTCATGAAGGACATCGGAGTCGTCAATCTGGCCTCGGGCCAGCCGACGCTTCAGCTCACCGGCGGAGCCAAGGCGCGGCTTGACGCCCTTGCGCCGGAGGGCCACGCAATCGACATTCACCTCACACTCACCGACGAATACCCATGGGCGCAGGCATTCGTGATTCTGGTCGCCCGCAAGATGGAGAGCTGATTGGCCGACGACAGTCCGGCGCTGGCGGACGAAGACACCGCCAGGGACACGCCAACGGAGAAGGAAGGGAAGGGATCCGCGCTGTGGCGCGAGATCAAGGGGCTGCTGTGGGTGCTCCTGGCGGTGCTTGCCTTCCACAGCTTCGTCGCCAAGCCATTTTACATCCCGTCGGAATCGATGATGCCGGCCCTGTTGAAGGGCGACCGGCTGGTGGTGAGCAAATATCCCTATGGCTGGTCGTGGGTCAGCCCCAGCTTCCATATCCTTCCGCACTGGAAAGGCCGGCTGTTCGGCCACATGCCCAAGCGCGGCGACATCGTCATCGTCACTCCGCCGCAGAGCAGCGAGGATTACATCAAGCGGGTGATCGGCCTTCCCGGCGACACGGTCGAGGTGCGCGACGGCCGAGTGATCCTCAACGGCCAGATGGTGAAGTGGGAGAAGCGCGCGCCGGACATGGTCCCGGTCGATCCCAACGTCCCGTGCGGGATCGAATTCCCCGGACGGCTGGTCGAGGGAGCGGACGGCAAGCCCTATTGCCGCCTCCCGATCATCCGCGAGACGCTTCCCAACGGGGTCGAATATGACACGATCGACCTCGGCCCGACGGTCGGCGACAATTACGGGCCGGTCAAAGTGCCAGCGGGCCGGGTCTTCCTGATGGGCGACAACCGCGATCGCAGCGCCGACAGCCGCTTCCCCGCGGGCTATCCGGAAAACGGGCTCGGCGGGCCGGTGCCGTGGGAGAATATCGGCGGCCGCGCCGAGTTCATCACCTTCTCGCTCGACGGAACGACCGAGTTGTGGAACCCGGTCAGCTGGTTCGAAGCGCTTCGCGGAGGCCGAGCCGGGACGTCGCTTCGGCCGGCCCACGTGCCCGAGCAAGCGAGCAAATAAGGCTTACTGCTGCTCCGGCTGGCCCCGCTGCTGGGATTGGGCCTGGGCAGCCATCGCCGCCCCGCCGGGGGCCACATCGACAATATGGACGTCGAATTCGAGATTGGTCTTCGGCGGGACTCCCGGCGGCGGAGTTTCGCCATAGCCGAGCTTTGGCGGGACCACGAAATGGTAGGTGCCGCCCTTCTGCATCTTGGTCAGCGCCTCGCCGAAGCCGGGGATCGTCTGGGTCGCCGCCATGACCTGCGGGCCGCCGTGCTGGGCGCTGCTGTCGAGCAGCTTTCCATCGGGAAGGCGGAGTTCATAATCGGCCAGCACCGCGTCGGCCGTGGTGATGACGGGCCCTGTTCCGGCCTGGATCGTCCTGAAGACGAGGCCGCTCGCGGTTTTCTCGCCCCGCAATGCTCCGGCGCCGAGCCAGGCGAGGCCGACGCCGACAGCAAGCAGGACGATGATGGCGAGCCAGAATTTGACGAGCGCCGGCTTGTGATGCGGCGGATGATAGAGGGTGCTCACGGACATGGTTGTCGCCCGTAGCCCCGCCGGTTCGAGTAGGAAAGGGCCTTAACGGGTGCCTTCGCGTTCGGCGCGCTTGCGCTCGAGCTTGCGGGCCCGGCGGATCGCGGCCGCCCGCTCGCGGGCGCGCTTCTCCGACGGCTTTTCATAGTGCCGCCGCAGCTTCATCTCGCGGTAGACGCCTTCACGCTGCAGCTTCTTCTTCAGCGCGCGCAGCGCCTGGTCGACATTGTTGTCGCGAACGATGATCTGCATAAACGGCCCGTCAAACTCCTCTCGAATTGAGACCCCGCATCCAACAACGGCCCCGCATCAGCGAAGGCTCCATTCGTTGGCAGAGCGCAATAATCTGTTCGCCGCAAGTCGGACCTGCGGCGGCCGCGGGCCCTTAGCAGCGACCCGAACAACATACAAGCGGGACGAGGCGGCCGCACATGCGGCGAACCGAGACCGCGAAGCGATGAACGGGGCAACCCTTAACGAATGGTTGGCGGTCGTTAACCTTCACTTGGGTATAAGGGAAGCATGAGAGCTGGGGAGCGAATGTCTTTGAATCGCAGGGAATTGCTGCGCTGGGGCGCGGTTGGCGCGGGCGCTGCGGTGTTCTCGACGGCCGGCGGCTGCGTCGGCCTTCCGTCATTGATCTACAACCCGCCGCAGGCTCCGACGAGCCCGCTGGCGCCGCTTGCCGGCACTCAGCCGTCGCTGCCGCTGGCGCCGGCCGGAATCGATCCGCAGCTGTTCCAGCGCGCCAAGGCGGCGATGGACCAGCACCGGATCTGGTACCGCGACAAGATCGGGATCGTCGACTTCACCAAGCCGTCGAGCGAGCCGCGGTTCCATGTCATCGACCTCCATGCCGGCAAGGTGGAAAGCCACCTGGTCGCGCACGGCCGCGGGTCCGATCCCGACCATTCGGGCTACCTGCAGCGGTTCAGCAACCGATTCGGCTCCTATGCGACGTCGAACGGCACCTACACGACCGATTCATATTATGACGGCAAATACGGCACTTCGATGAAGGTGCGCGGGCTCGACCCGACCAATGACAATGCGATGGCCCGGGCAATCGTTATTCACAACGCCTGGTATGCGGAGCCCGAGATGATCGCGCAGCACGGCCAGCTGGGCCGGTCGGAAGGCTGCTTCGCGATGCCGAGGCAAAGTCAGTGGGACGTGATGCAGCAGCTTGCCGGCGGCCGGATGATCTACGCGGAGAAAATCGCCTAGGCTTCCGCCATTTGGCCCGACTCGGACGGCAGGAGTATGGTCTGCAGTCCCTAGAAAGGGAGGCACGCCATGCAAAAGATCGGCGACATCTTCCACCACCGGTCGCGCGATGACTTCGGCGACGGCGACCATCAGGAATATGTGGAAACCGGCGTTCGCGACATCTTGCTTGTCGGCGGCGCCGCCGTCCTCCTGGTCGGCGCGTTCGTGGTTTCTTTGTTCTGAGGTCTGTTCCGACTCGAAGGCCGTGAGAACAGGTCGCGGGCCCTGCCGCCGTGCGCGCAGGCAATGCCGAACGTCTGCCGCGGGTTAACGGGTGGGGCTCAGGAGACAAAGTCGGCCGCCCATCAGCCGTTCGCCCCCGTTTGTCGTTAATGCCGCCACCTGCGCGTCCGCTCCGAATTGACCTTCATTATGACCCAGAAACGGATACATGTTCGCCCCGGTCTGACGGCGCTTGGCGTCGTCCTGACCATCACCTCCACCTCCCTCGTCGCGCAAAGCGTACCGCCCGAACCGGATACGACCACGCCGGCATCGAACTCGACGCCGCCTGCGACGGATTCGACGACGACGGCGCCAGCCCCGGATTCGGACACGCAGACCTCGACCCAGCCGACGCCGGACACCGCCGCTCCGGTCGAGCAACCTGTCGCAAAAGCGGCAAAGGCAAAGACCACGGCAGCCGCGGCTCGAACGAGCAAGGTTGTCCACAAGGCGGCAGCGCCAGCCCCCGAATCAGCAAGGATTTCAGCGCCGGCTCCCGTCCGGACGCGGGCGCCAGCGCCTCCGCCGGTTGCAGCTTTGCCTTCAGCAACCTCGCCGCCGGCCGAGATCGCCGCGCAGCCGGCGCCCCCGGTCGCGCAGCCGCCGAAACCGGCGCCCTGGTCATCCTATTGGCGCAACGAGGCGAACCCCGCCGCCGCAGCGGGCGCGCTCGGAATCCTCGCGCTGGCCGGTGCAGGCATTGGCCTGCGCCGCCGCCGCCGCCGCCTCGACGAGGAGGAGGCCGCCGGCTGGGACGATCCGACCGATGCTTCGGACGAGAGGCAGAGCGTCGAGTCCGAAGGCGACATTCAACCGGCCTGGGCCGCGTCCGCGCCTGCACGGCAGCCGTTGGCGAACGGCGGAGAGACCCGGCTCCCGAACGGCTTCGATCTGTCGCGCTTCGGACCTCACGTCCAGGCCGCCTACCGAGGGCCCACGCCGGACAATCCGTCCCTGTCGCTTCGCCATCGACTGCGCAGAGCCGCGGCGTTCGACCAGGCGGAACGCCGAGCTGCCGCACAGCGGCCCGAGCCCGCACTTGCGCCTGCGGCCGGACAAGCCGCTCCCGCCGACAAGGCATGGATGCTTGCAGACGGCAATTCGGTGAAGCCCAGCCGCGCAAGCGAAGAGCCGGAACTGGCGCTTTAGTCGTCACTCCAGCCGATTACGCGGTCTTCGACAGATTGAGCATCACCGCGGCGCTGACGAGGGCCTTGAACGCCACCGGGTCAATGGTCTCGCCCTCGCGGATATCGATGGCGCGGCGGGTTCCGCCGGTGAGGCTGGAGTTGAACAGGCCCGAAGGGTCGGCAAGTGCTGCCCCGCGGGCGAAGGTCAGCTTGATCTTGTCCTTGTAGGTCTCGCCGGTGCACAGCATTCCGGCGTGCGACCAGACGGGCACTCCGGCCGGATTGGACGGCTTTCGCCACTTCACCTCCTCGACGACCTGAGGGTCCGCCTGGCGGATCAGCCCACGCATGTTGGCAAGCATCGCCCCGCGCCAGTCGTCGAGGCTTGCGATCTTCGCGTCGATTTCGGCCGAAGCCCCACTCATGACTTGCTCGCCCTCAACTTTCGAGAAGAGGCGACAGGGAGAAGATAGATGTTGCGGCTGAGCCCGTCGGGGAATCGCTCGCGGGCGATGACTTCACCGTCGAGCCGCTCGGCAAGCGCCCGCGCCGCCGAATTGCCGTCGTCCATGTGGGTTTCGACACCGGTCCAGCCGAGCGTGCCGCCGGCCCAGTCGATCGCCGCCCGCGACGCTTCGAGCGCATAGCCGCGCCGGCGGGCCGCGGGGACAATCCACCACGTCAGCTCATGGCGGGGCCAGCCTTCGGGCCAGACGATCCCGCAGCCGCCGACGCCACGGCCCGATTCCCGGTCGATAACCGTCCACATTCCAAAGCCGCGAAGCGCCCAGTGGCCGATGTCGTGGGAGAGCTTGCGCCAGGCGAGCTCGGCCCTCAGCGGCCCGCCATAGAATCGCGAGCCTTGCGGGTCGGCATAGAAGCCGCGGTAGAGCGGGAAGTCGCCCGCTTCGGGCGCTCGCAGCGTCAGCCGCTCGGTGGTCACGGTCGGGATTTGCATGAATCCCGAGCCGTAGGAGATTGGACTGGCGGCGTCGACTTCCAGGCCCATTTATCGCCCGCAGACGTCCTGCGTTCCTGTCGAGGACAAGCGCGAGAAATTGTCGGGATCGGTGCTGATGGTCACGCCCTCGGGCGTGCACTTGCGCAGCTGGAACCGGACCTTGCGCGCCTTGAAGTCGAGCGAGATCCGCCGAAAGGTTTCCAGCAGGTCGGTGCCGAGCAGCAAGGCGGGCTGGTCGGCGAGGCCGAACAGCTTGAACGGCGGCACGTCGGCGAAGGCCATCGGAACATCGCTGATAGTGATGGGGCCGAGCTGGAGCTCGCCGATTCGGGCAACCTGCAATTTCTTGGTGACTCCGGTCACTCCGATCACCGGCACTTCGATGAACTTGTCGCGGTTGCCGCGGATGAGAAGGTCGCGAAGCGCGAGGTTGCCGATGGTGATCTCGGTCCCGGTGTCGATCACGGCGTCGAGCGGAACGCCCGCCGCGCGGATGTGAGTCAGGATCAGTTGGCCGCGCTGACGCCTGGCCGTGACTACGATCTCGCCGGGCACGGGGATGTAGCGGACCGAAGCGTCCTCGACCTTGATCAGCCGTTTTTCGAAATCCATCAGCAGCCGCTTGCTGACGAGCGCGTCGATGCCGATGATCCCATCGCCGCCGACATCATATTCGCGAAGCGCCGGAAGCAGGAGGTTGTGCACGCTGGTTGGGCCGAGAGTGAGCTCGTCCACCTTCACCCGGTCGACCTGGTCGCGCGAGGTCATTCCATTGAGGATGGCGGGCGTCCCGAGCGGAAGCTGAAGGTCGCGGGCGATCCCTATCCCGACCACCGAGGTGTCGGCGCCGCTGTCGACGATGAAGCGATAGGGGCCGCGGCCGTTCACCTGGACGTCGACGCTGAGGCGCGTTTCGACCTTCTTCGCTTTCACGTCCTGGCCGCCGACGGCGAGCGTCGGGTCGATCTGGGCGGGTGGAAGAGGAGGGACGTCAGGCGGGATGGTCGGCGGCACCGGCTTGGGCTTGTCGATCCTGGGCGGCTCGCCGGCGGCGGCCATGCCCGGCGCGGCAAGGCCGGCGAGCGTCAGCCCGAACGCGACAATCACAAAGCGGCGAAGCTTGGGCAAGACGGTCCTCCGCTACTCGCGAGCAGACAAGCGCCTTTTATCGTGAACCGCGCCTGTCTGCCCATGCTTTTGTCGATGCGCGGTCGTCCCCGGCCGAAGCGGTGGCGGACCGGAGGAACGGATCGCCAAGCCAGAGCGTTTGTAACGGAACCGCAACTTTTATCAGGAATTCCGATGCAGAACCCCCACATTGTCGAGCGCGCGTTCCAATTGGCCCCGAGCCTGTCCAGCGTCGAGGACATTCGCAAGGCCCTTAGGCAGGAAGGCTATTCCAATGTCGACGCGCATCTGGCCGGGGCCTCGATCCGGGCGGACCTGAAGAAACGCCTCGCCGGATAGGAACGCCGCCGCCGAAAGGTTATGATGTGGCCGGCGTGGCGCATTCGCGCCCGGTAGGAGAGCGACCATGGCCAAGAGCCAGCAGAGATCGAACAAGGAAGCGCGCAAGCCCAAGAAGGTGAAGGTGAAGACCAACGTGTCGCAGCCGTCGCAGAAGGGCGGAGTCCGCGGCCTGGAGAATATGAAGAACAGCTAGGCGGGGTCGAAGGCCTCGATAATCGGGCAGGGTCCTTTCGACCCGGACGCGCAGCTGGAGCGAAGGCGTTCCAGCGCGGTCCGCGCCCGCTGGAGCTCGGCGATCCTAGAATCGAGCGCCGCCACGCGCTGGCTTGCGAGCTCGCGCACCCGTGCGCGGTCGTCGGTCCGGTCGAGCGCCAGGAGCTCGCCGATTTCCTCGAGCGTGAAACCGGCCGCCTGGGCGCGGCGGATGAATTGCAGCCGTTTGAGGTCGCCGGCACCGTAGCGGCGGATTTCGCCGGGCGGGCGCGGCGGCTCGGGAAGCAGGCCGCGCCGCTGATAATATCGAACGGTTTCGACGCCGACCCCGGCGGATTTGGCAAGTCCCCCGATGGTGTCCGCGTTTTTCGCTTGATTCCGTACCATGGTACGGATGCCATAGAGCCTTTGCCGGGCGCGAATCAATGTGTCCGGGTAAGGGAGAAGACGCCTTGGAAAAGACCATCGAGAAGTCCGGCTGCCGCTGCAACCCGTGCACCTGCAAGTCGGCCGGCTGCCGCTGCGATCCGTGCACCTGCAAGAATTGCAGCTGCTGATCATCCACAGTTCGAGCTTCGCAAAGCGAAAGGCCGCTTCGGAAACGAGGCGGCCTTTTTCGTGCTAGGCGAAGGCGATGAGCGATCTGCAAATCCTGGTCGATGCCGATGCCTGCCCGGTCAAGGACGACGTGTACAAGGTCGCCTGGCGGCGCGGCGTTCCGGTGACGGTGGTCAGCAACTCGCGAATCCGGGTGCCCGAGCATGAGCTGATCGAGCGGGTGGTCGTATCGGACTCATTCGACGCCGCCGACGACTGGATCGCCGAGCGAGCCGACGCCGGGACGGTGGTGATCACCGGCGACATCCTGCTCGCCGACCGCTGCCTGAAGAAAGGCGCGATCGTGATCGGCCCCAACGGCAAGCCGTTCACCAGCGCCAGCATCGGCGGCGCGATTGCGACTCGGGCGATCATGGCCGATCTGCGGGTCGCGGCGGACGGGATCACCGGTGGCCCGGCGCCCTTCGCCAAGGCGGACCGGTCGCGGTTCCTGCAGGCGCTGGACGCGGCTTTGGTGAGGTTGGCGAAGTAGCTTGGTGGAACGTCAACGGCTGTGGCCCGCTCCCCGAAGGAAGCGGACCCGCCAATCTGGAGCCGGTACTAACGCAGGAGCGCGCTGATCACCTGCTCGACCAGCATCGTGCGCGGGTTGACCTGATAGAGGTAGCCGTTGCGGTAGTAGTAACGGTCGTTCCGGTCGAAGCTGTAGCGCGAACGCAGGTCCATCGGGATCTGGTTGTAAGACCAGCGGAAGCCGCTATTGCGGTTGTAGCGCTGTCCGACGTTGTAGGCCTTCTTTGCCTGGCCCGGCGGCATGCAGCCATTATGTTTCCTGGCGAGGCCCGGAGGGCAGCTTCCGCGCGCGTCGAACGCATAGAGCCGTCCGCCATGTCGAGTGGCGACGATGTGCCTGCCGTGCCTGGCTTGT
>Ga0207657_10007524_pt1 | contig 11162 bp, 9 predicted proteins | sample KBSC33metaG_FD_184316 | JGI IMG/M metagenome (GOLD analysis project Ga0207657, IMG submission 184316) | Corn rhizosphere microbial communities from Kellogg Biological Station, Michigan, USA - KBS C3-3 metaG (SPAdes) (version 2) | ecosystem: Host-associated > Plants > Roots > Rhizosphere > Soil ... | reverse complement strand
TTTTAAGCGCGATCCGCTAGGCTCAGCCAAGGTCAGGTTTGAGTCAGTGAGTAAAATGACCGTCCAAATGCGTCCACGCGTGAAGTACGTCATTGGTCCAGACGGGAGTCCGTTGACCATTGCCGATCTCCCGCCCAAAACCACGCGTCGCTGGGTGATCCGCCGCAAGGCGGAAGTTGTCGCCGCCGTTCGCGGTGGTCTTCTGTCCCTCGAGGAAGCGTGCGCTCGCTACACGTTGAGCGTCGACGAATTCCTCAATTGGCAGGCGGCCATCGACAAACATGGCCTCGCCGGCCTGAGAACAACGTGGATCCAGCACTACCGGGAAGGGTGACATTCTCGGCTAACCCATTCAACCGCCCGGCCCCGTGCCGGGCGTTTGCATTCGCGATATCTTTACCCTGCTCGGCAGAACCTGCCGGTTTTTGCAAAGCGCAACAATTCGTTAAGACCTTCTTTACCATCCGCTAGGTAATTTTTGCCTACGGGCTTCGCTGATGCGTTCGAAGCTCGGGGGCACACGGCGGGTTCGGTCAGTGAACGGTCTAATTCAGCTTTTCAACCGCCTCGGTTTGCAGCGGCTCGCGGCCATGGCCGTCGTCGCCGTGCTGATGCTGGGTTTCTTCGGCTTCCTCATCATGCGGGCGTCTACCCCGCAGATGGCGCCGCTCTATACCGGCCTCTCCTTCGAAGACTCGTCGGCCATCGTCGATGAACTGCAGAAGCAGAACATCCCCAACGAGATCCGTGGGGATGGCGACACGATTCTGGTGCCCCGCGACCAGATCACCAGCATTCGCATGCAGTTGGCCGAGAATGGACTGCCAACGAAGGGTCAGGTTGGATACGAAATCTTCGATCAGCAGAACACTCTGGGCGCCACCAGTTTCGTGCAGAACCTCAACAATGTGCGCGCCCTCGAGGGCGAACTCGCCCGCACGATCTCCTCGCTTGCCCGCATCAAATCCACACGCGTCCACCTCGTGCTGCCTGAGCGCGCGCTGTTCTCCCGCGACAAGAAGGATCCGACCGCCTCGATCGTCCTCTCCGTCCGCGGTCAGCTCTCCAACGAGGAAGTCCGCGCGATCCAACACCTCGTCTCCTCGGCGGTCGAGGGGCTGACGCCCAATCGTGTTACCATCGCCGATGACGCCGGCAACCTGCTGGCCGCAGGGGCCGGCGACGGCAATGATGCAAGCGTGCTGGCCGGCGAGGCCGACGAGCGCAAGACCGGCCTCGAGAACCGCCTCCGCACCAGCATCGAAGCCCTCCTCGCCAATGTCGTCGGCGACGGCCGCGCACGAGTCGAGGTCAGTGCCGATCTCGATCTGACCCACATCACCAAGACAGCGACCACCTTCGATCCCAACGGCCAGGTTGTGCGCTCGACCCAGACCGAGAGCCTTGCCAACAATTCGACCGACAACTCGAATAACAGCGGCCAGGTCAGTACCTCGACGCAGCTGCCGGGTGCCAACGCCGCCGCTTCGAGCGCCCCCGCCGGCACGACCGAGCAAGGCACGACCGACAAAGAAACCACCAACTACGAGATCTCCAATACCAGCCAGACCGAGATGACCGATCCGGGCGCGATCAAGCGGCTGTCGGTTGCGGTACTGGTCGATGGCACCTACACCACCGACCCGAGCGGCAACTCGACCTACGCCCCGCGCGACCAGGCGGTGCTCGATCAGATCAAGTCGTTGGTCCAATCGGCGATCGGTTTCGACGCCAATCGCGGCGACCAGATCACCGTCGCCAATCTGCAATTTGCCCAGGGCCCCACCCCGGCCGTCGCCGGCACCTCGAGCCCCGGGCTCTTCGACTTCACCCGCGACGATCTTATCAATGGCGCCGAGATGGTGGTGACCCTGATCATTGCGCTCGCCCTTGTCTTCTTCGTGATGCGCCCCCTCCTCAAGCGCGTGCTTTCGCCCGAGAACCAGCCGCTCGCCCTTCCCGTCAGTGCGGAAGTCGGCGTCCCGGCACCGGCGGCGCCTGGCAGCCTGGCCGCCACCGGCGGCACGCCTGGAACGGAAATGATCGTCGATGACGGCAACGCGTCGCCTCCGATGATTCCGGCTTGGATGAGGGACGCCAAATCGCAGGGCGCCGCGCAGGCCCAGACCCTCAAGACGGTTGGCAGCCTTGTCCAGGAGAATCCGAAGCAGGCAGCGCTGATCGTCCGCGATTGGCTCTCGAGCGCAGTGTGAGTTTCTAGATGGTCGGCACCAACGTAGCAGCGCCCTCAATAGACCAAGGCCTCCGGCGTCAGCTTGTCATCGGCAGTGATGCAACGCAGCGCGACCTGAGTGGCGATGAGAAGGCGGCTGTGCTGTTGCTGTCGCTCGGACCGGATTTCGGCCGGCCCATCCTCGAAGAACTCGACGAGATGGAGATCAAGGTCTTGTCGCGGACCATGGTCCGCATGGGACCGATAACTCAGGAGATGCTCGACTCCCTGTTTGCCGAGTTCGTGACGACCATCTCAGCCAATGGCGCCGTCGCCGGCAATTCGGACTCCACGCAGCGGCTGCTCCTGTCGTTCCTCCCACCCGACCGCGTCGATGCGATCATGGAGGAAATCCGCGGCCCGGCTGGTCGCAACATGTGGGAGAAGCTGAGCAACGTGCAGGAGGACGTCCTCGCCTCCTACCTCAAGAACGAATACCCGCAGACCATCGCGGTCGTGCTGAGCAAGATCTCGACGGAGCACGCCAGCAAGGTGTTGGCGGTCCTGCCTGAAGAGCTGGCGATGGACGTCGTCAAGCGCATGCTGAGCCTCGACCCGGTCCAAAAGGAAATTCTTGAGAAGATCGAGTCGACGCTTCGCACCGAGTTCATGTCGACCCTCTCGCATTCGAAGCGCCGCGACAGCCACGAGCAGATGGCAGAGATCTTCAATGCCTTCGACCGGCAGACCGAAGCACGGTTCATCACGACCCTCGAGGCGAACGACCGCGAGGGTGCCGAGCGCATCAAGGCGTTGATGTTCACCTTCGAGGACCTTGCACGCCTCGACGCCGCCGCCATCCAGTCGCTGCTGGCCAAGGTCGACAAGAAGGAACTTGCCCTCGCCCTCAAGGGCGCCAACGACACGGTCAAGGACTTCTTCTTTGCCAACATGTCGTCCCGCTCGGGCAAGCTGCTCAAGGACGATATGGAGGCCATGGGCCCGGTACGCCTCAAGGACGTCGATGAAGCGCAGACCCGCCTTGTCTCCTTCGCCAAGGACATGGCCGCCCGCGGCGAGATCGTCTTGAACAAGGGCAAGGCCGACGAGGAGATGGTCGGATGACACCCGCGCCCGCGAAGTTCCGCTTCGATCTCGACCTCGGCCACCGCCAGGAGCGCAACTCGGTCATCACCGACAGCGCCCTCGCCGCCATGATCTCGAACGCCCGCGCCGAGGGGTATCGCGACGGCCTTGCGGAAGGCGAGCGTGCGGCAATTGTTCGGGCGGCCGAACGGATGGCGAGCGCTGCCGAGATCCTCGCCGACCACGTCGCCTCGATGAGTGCCGCGCTCGACGACCACCGCCGGCAGACCCTGACCGAAGCCGTCGGCCTTGCCGCGGTCATCGGCAAGAAGCTTGCATCGAGCCTGGTTGCCGCTGAGCCGACCCGCGAGATCGAGGCTCTGCTGACGGACTGTCTTGCCTCGCTCGATTCTGTGCCGCATCTCGTCATCCGTTGTGCCCCCGATCTGGCGGAGGCGGTGCGCGAGATCGCTACCGCACGCATCTCGACCTCGGGCTTCACCGGGCGCCTCGTCGTTCTCGGCGACCCCGATCACAGCGCCGGCGACGCCCGCCTCGAATGGGTCGATGGCGGTGTTGCCCGCGACCGCGCCGCGCTCGAAGCGGAGATTGATCGTCGCGTCGCGACCTACATCGCCGCCCACCGCGGCGCCTCGCATTCCCGTCCCGGAGGGACTGAACCTTGATCAACGAACCTGGCAGCAATGACCTCGGCCTCGAGGAGATGACTCCGCCCGATCGTGGCGGCCCGACCCAGGTCGTCGAGCGTACCGCCGGCGACCTCGAGGCGGTGTTCGACGTCCCCGTTCGAATTTCTGTCGTGCTCGGTCGCGCCAAGATCCCGGTCGCAAGCCTCTTGAAGATGGATGTGGGCACCGTGGTCGAACTCGACCGCCAGGTCGGCGAAGCCGTCGAGATCTACATCAACGAGCGCCTCGTCGCCCGTGGTGAAATCGTGCTCGTTGAGAATCGTCTCGGCGTGACCATGACCGAAATCCTGAAGGCGGCCTGACCATGAGACTCTTGATCGTCGGCGCGCTCGAAGGCCAGCTCTCTGAAGCCACCAAGCTCGCCATGCAGGGCGGCGCCAAGGTTGCGCACGCTGCCACCATCGACGTCGCCCTGGCCAGCCTGCGGAGTGGCCGCGGTGCAGATCTGCTGCTTGTCGACGTCATGGTCGATATCCCCGGCCTCATCGCCGGACTCGACGCTGAGCGCATCCACATTCCGGTGGTCGCCTGCGGCACGGAGACCAACGCCGCCGCTGCGGTGAACGCCATCCGCGCCGGCGCCAAGGAATACATCCCCCTGCCACCCGACGCCGAGCTGATCGCCGCGGTCATCGCCGCGGTGGCACGTGAAAGCAGCGACTTCCTGTTCCGCGATCCGGCAATGACGCGGGTGGTCCACCTGGCCGAGCAGATCGCGCCGTCCGATGCCTCCGTGCTCATCACCGGCGAGAGTGGAACCGGCAAGGAGGTGATGGCCAAGTTCCTGCACTCCAAGTCGAAACGGGCGGGACGCGCCTTCATCTCGGTGAATTGCGCCGCCATCCCTGAAAACCTGCTCGAGAGCGAGCTGTTCGGCCACGAGAAGGGCGCCTTCACGGGCGCCATCGCACGCCGCGTCGGCAAGTTCGAGGAGGCTTCGGGTGGAACGCTTCTGCTCGACGAAATCTCGGAGATGGATGTGCGGCTGCAGGCCAAGCTGCTTCGCGCCATCCAGGAGCGGCTCATCGACCGCGTCGGCGGTACACGCCCGGTCCCCGTCGACATTCGGATTATTGCGACCTCCAATCGCAACCTCTCGGAGGCTGTCCGCAACGGCAGCTTCCGGGAGGATCTTTTGTTCCGCCTTAACGTCGTCAACCTGAAGCTGCCGCCACTGCGCGAGCGTCCAGGCGACATTGCAGCGCTCTCCGACCATTTCGTCGAAAAATACTCCAAGGCCAACGGCATGCCTGCGCGCAATCTGTCCGGCGAAGCTCGCCAGGCTCTGTTGCACGCGCCCTGGCCCGGCAACGTCCGCGAGCTCGAGAACACGCTGCATCGCGCCGTGCTTCTCTCGTCGGGGACCGAGATCGGCCCCGACGCAATCGTCATGCCCGATGGCGCCGGTCTCTCCGAGGTCGTTCGCACCGCCTCGCTTGCGAGCCAGGCCGCGCAGGTAGCTGACAGCATCTCGCGCTCGATGGTCGGTCGCACCGTGGCCGACGTGGAGCGGGACCTGATCCTCGAAACGCTCGACCACGTGCTCGGCAACCGCACGCACGCCGCCAACATCCTGGGCATCTCGATCCGCACGCTGCGCAACAAGCTCAACCAGTACGCCGACGAGGGCACCAACGTGCCTGGTCCCGGCGAAGTGCGGAAGAGCGCATAGTGCCTCCATTCGATCCAGTGGCTGTGGCCACCTCCCACCCTCATTCCCTCCCCTCGAGGGCGAGGGCGGCGCAGGAGCCTCGGGCTCCCCTCCCCCTTGAGGGGAAGGTTGGGGGCGAGGGTGCACCACGCACGGAGTCGTCGATTGGCTGACTTGACCAACGAACCCTCTCCAGGACGCTTGAGCGGGTTCCGCCTGCCGTCGCTTGGCGATCTCAATCGCCTGTTCCGCTCGACCGATATTGGTCTGGCGATCGGCATCATGGCGATCATCGTCGTCCTGATCCTGCCGCTGCCACCGGTGTTGCTCGATGCACTTCTGGCAGTCTCGATCGTCTTTTCCGTCTTGATCCTGATGACGGCGCTCTTTATCCAGACGCCGCTCGAGTTCTCGTCCTTCCCCACGGTTCTGCTGATCGCCGCGATGATGCGGCTCGCGCTCAACCTCGCCACCACGCGCCTGATTCTTGCCAACGGTCACAACGGCCCCGACGCCGCCGGTCACGTCATCGAGGCATTCGGCAACTTCGTTATGCGCGGCAACTTCGTGATCGGCGTCGTCGTCTTCTCGATCCTGATCATCGTCAACTTCATCGTCATCACCAAGGGCTCGGGCCGCATCGCCGAAGTCGCGGCGCGCTTCAACCTCGACGCCATGCCCGGCAAGCAGATGGCGATCGACGCCGACCTGAGCGCCGGCCTCATCGACGAGGCGACCGCCCGCGAACGCCGCAAGACGCTGGAGGCCGAGAGCGCCTTCTTCGGCAACATGGATGGTGCCTCCAAGTTCGTACGCGGCGACGCCATCGCCGGCCTGCTGATCACCTTCATCAACATCATCGCCGGCATGGTCATCGGTGTGCTGCAGCAGGGGCTGACTTTTCAGGAAGCCGGCAACAACTACACCCTGCTTACGGTCGGCGACGGCCTCGTCAGCCAGATCCCCTCGCTGATTGTCTCAACGGCCGCGGGCTTGCTGGTCTCCAAGGCTGGCGTACTGGGGTCCGCCGACAAGGCGCTTGTGGCCCAGTTTACCGGCTATCCGAAAGCCCTCGGCATGTCGTCCGCGGTCATCGGCGTCCTGGCGTTCTTGCCCGGCATGCCGATCCTGCCCTTCATCGCGCTCGCCGGCGGCATCGGCTACCTGGCCTTCCGCTCGACCGGCAAGAAGGCCGCCTCCCTGGCCAAGGCCGCCGCGGAGGCACTCACCGCCAAGGCAGGTGCCAAACCGACGGACGAACAGCCGATCGCCGACAGCCTCAAGATCGACGAGTTGAAGCTCGAGCTGGGTTATGGCCTGCTGTCCCTTGTCAAGGAAGACGAGACCGGCTCCGACCGTCTCACCGAGCAGATCAAGGCGCTGCGCCGCCAACTGGCAACCGAACTCGGTTTCGTCATGCCGCCGGTGCGCATCCTCGACAACATGCAGCTCGAGCCCAACGACTACATGGTCAAGATCAAGGAGGTCGAGGCTGGCAAGGGCCGTATCTATGCCAACCAGCTGATGGTGATGGACCCGATGGGCAAGGAGATCACCCTGCCCGGCTACCACACCACCGAACCGACCTTCGGCCTGCCCGCCACCTGGATCGAGCCGGCGCTGCGCGACGAAGCCGAACTCAAGGGCTATTCGATCATCGACCCCTCGACGGTGATCTCGACCCATTTGACAGAGGTGCTCAAGGCCAACGTCTCGGACCTGCTGAGCTATGCCAATGTGCAGTCCCTGCTCAATGGCCTCACCAAGGAGCAGCAAAAACTGCTCGAGGACATCATCCCGAGCCAGATCTCGGTATCGGGGATCCAGCGCGTTCTCCAGCATCTGCTGACCGAACGCATTTCGATCCGCGACTTGCCGACCATTCTTGAAGGCATCGCGGAGATCGCTGGAGTCAACCGCACCACGCAGATGATTGCCGAGCATGTACGCTCTCGCCTGAGCCGCCAGATCTGCGCCTCCAACCTAGGGCCCGACGGCAACCTGCCGCTGCTCACGCTCTCGCCGCAGTGGGAACGCGAATTCGCCGAGGCCATGGTGGGCGACGGCGCCGACCGCCACCTCGCGATGGCGCCTTCACGGCTGCAGCAATTCATCCTGAGCATCCAGCAGGGCTTCGAGAACGCCGCTCAGATGGGCGAATTGCCGGTCCTCATCACGTCGCCCTCCGTTCGACCCCACGTCCGCGCCATCATCGAGCGCTTCCGTCCGCAGACCGTGGTGATGAGCCAGAACGAGGTGCACCCGCGCATCAGGCTGAGGACGATCGGCGCCGTGTGAGCCCACGAATGACACCAGGGGCGAAGACCAGCCCAAGAGCGATCAGCGGCGCATAGAGGGCTCCCCAATATTCGTTCTCGGGGCGGCCATAGACCAGGAACAGCAGTAGATAAAGCACCACCGCCAGCGCGGCGCGCGGCTCGTTCTTCAGTCCCAACAGACCGATCACCAACGCAACCGCCGCCACCCAGTAGGGCAGGACCAGCAGCACGCCGTTGAACGCGGCAGTGCGCAACACGAACGTTACTCCACCGAACTGCAACCAGTCGGTTGCAGCTGCGTGGTCGGATGGCCCGATCAATGCGCTGACTTGCATCCAGTGCCAGGCATAGAACGCCCCATAAGCAAGCAGCGCGAAAGCCCACATGCTGGCTTCGCTCCAGCGCCGTTCGCGCAGGCCGGTCGCCAGACAGACCAGCACATAGAGGACCGCGAGCTCCCTGACGAAGAGCGCCAGCAGGGCAACCGCGAGGCCCGCCCATCTCCACCCGAGACCATAGGCGCACACCGAGATCAGAATGAGCGTGCCGGTACAGAGCTCGAAGCTGAGTTCGGCCCGGTAGGCGATGATCGAAACGAGGCTCAGCGCCAGCACGATACCCGCCCACACGCTTAGGCCGACACCGCCACGCCGATAGGCGAACGCTACGCCCATGAGCCAGGCAACGATCGTCACCAACCCGAGAAATACCTGGGCCGCCTCGCGCGTCGGGAACAGCGCCAGAAACGTCAGGAACAGCGGCGTCCGCCAGTTGAGCGGCGAGAGCGTGCCGTAATTTCCCGCTAGCAGTGCCTCGTGCAGGGCTGGGTAATAGCCCTGCCCTCCACGCACCGCGTCCACCACGCGCTGATATGTATCGAGGTCGCTCGGTCCCGCCCTCCGCGCCGGCTCGGTGATGCCCAGGCTCACCCACACCAGCACGCCAATTGCGATAACCGCACCCGCCAGCACCAGCCGCGCCGTCCACGGCGAAATCCGGTCTGTCGAAGTCGGCGCGTCCCCCATGGATGGGAACTTGCCACGAACTGCGGCATTCTTCAGCGGCGTCAACCGGCCATCCCCACGAAAACTCAATGAAACTCTTCCGCTGCGACCACTGCGACAATGTCCTCTATTTCGAGAACACGGTCTGCGAAAACTGCGGTCACTCGCTCGGCTACTGGCACGCGACCAACATGCTGGTGTCGCTCGAGGTCGAGGCCGACCATTTCCACGCCCCCATCCTGCCTGAGATGAAGTTCGTCTACTGTGCCAATGCGCGGTTCGGCGCCTGCAACTGGCTGGTGGAATACAATCCGGGCGGCGATCCCTTCTGTCGCGCCTGCCGGCACAACGGCATCGTGCCGCCGATGGACAGCGCCGCCAATCTCGCCAACTGGCAGATCATCGAGCGGGCCAAGAAGCGCCTGTTCTATTCGCTGTTGCGGCTGCATTTGCCGCTTGCCACCCGCAACGAGGATTCCGTTCACGGCCTGCGCTTCGAATTCCTGTCCGACGGCGCCGCCGCGTCGCCGGTGCTCACCGGTCACGAGAACGGCATCGTCACCCTCGCCCTCGAGGAGGCCGACGACGCCGAACGCGAGCGACGGCGCAAGCAGATGAATGAGCCGTATCGCACCTTGCTCGGCCATTTCCGCCACGAAGTCGGCCATTATTACTGGGACCTGCTGATCGCCAATTCACCGGCGATCGAGGAGTTCCGCACCCTGTTCGGCGACGAGCGGCCGGACTACGCCGCGGCCCTGCAACGGCACTACGAGACCGGGCCTCTGTCGAACTGGCAGCAGAACTACATTTCGTCCTATGCCACCTCTCATCCGTGGGAGGACTGGGCCGAGACGTGGGCGCACTATCTGCACATAGTCGACACAACTGAGATGGCCGCAGCATTCGGGGTGCGACTTAGTCCGAGGGTCGACGTCACGGGCGAGCTCAAGACCCGCATCGATTTCGATCCCTACCGGGTCAGCTCCGTCGACGAGCTCATCGCCCATTGGGTGCCCCTGAGCTCACTTATCAACAACCTCAACCGTGCCGTCGGGCAGCACGACGCCTATCCCTTCGTGCTCACGCCACCGGTGGTGGCCAAGCTCGGCTTCATCCAGAAAACCGTTCGCAATGCAGGGGCCGTGCAGTGGACCGTGCCGGGACCAGACGGCCTGGTTCCGATCAACCAGCCTGCGTCGTAAACGCCGTCAATGCACGAAGTGGTGGATTAGCGACAATTGCCCCTGGCAGCGTGGGTTTACTAATCGCCCGACCAGTGATTCATTTTCCTTAGTGGCGGACTGCGTCGGGGCGGAGTGTTGGTCGTCAAACCCAAGAGTACCGGAGGATTCTACCGGGAGGATGCGGCTCGTCTTGCATCTGACGCGGCGCGAACTCCCAGACAACAGGATGCAGCTCCGGCGCCAGCAGCGCCTCAGCCGCAGCAGCCTCTGCCGGCGCAGCCGGCCATTCCCGCCATCGAAGTCGATCGGCCACGCCTGCGGCCGGATCCTGCGGACAATCAGAACGTTCGCCGTCCCCGTCCAGTCGGCCGCAGCGACGAGGACGACGAGCTGCGCGGTTGGGGCGTCGGACGCATCATCGCCTGGATCCTCCTGGCGCCCTGGTATGTCACGATGGCGGCCGCTGCGATCGGCGTCGACGTGCTGTTCGTCAAGGACCTGTTGGGCTTCTAGCGCGCTAGGAATGTGGTGGCACGCCCAGCTCAACACTCGGGCAGGCTGACGCTCAAACCGCCCAGGCTCGTCTCCTTGTAGCGCTCATCCATGTCACGGCCGGTCTGCCGCATGGTCTCGATACAGGCATCGAGTGGCACGATGTGCTGGCCGTCACCGAGCGCGGCCAGCGACGCCGCGGCGACAGCCTTCACAGCGCCCATGCCATTGCGCTCGATGCACGGGACCTGCACCAGACCGCGGATTGGGTCGCAGGTCATGCCCAGATGATGTTCGAGCGCGATCTCGGCAGCGTTCTCGATCTGCGCGTTGGTGCCGCCGAGCGCCGCGCACAGCGCCGCTGCCGCCATCGCCGAGGCCGACCCAACTTCGCCCTGGCAGCCAACCTCCGCGCCCGAGATCGAGGCATTGAACTTGATCAGGCCGCCGACGGCCGCCGCAGTGAGCAGCATGTCAGGCACCTTCCGGGGCGACGACCCCGGCACGAGATCGAGGTAATAGCGGATCACGGCCGGAATCACGCCGGCCGCGCCATTAGTGGGGGCGGTGACCACCTGCC
>Ga0207657_10007523_pt1 | contig 11164 bp, 10 predicted proteins | sample KBSC33metaG_FD_184316 | JGI IMG/M metagenome (GOLD analysis project Ga0207657, IMG submission 184316) | Corn rhizosphere microbial communities from Kellogg Biological Station, Michigan, USA - KBS C3-3 metaG (SPAdes) (version 2) | ecosystem: Host-associated > Plants > Roots > Rhizosphere > Soil ... | reverse complement strand
CTTCTCAGGAACTTCTTAGCTCGTCCTCAGTGACGGCATAGCGACGCCGGGAACCCTGGACGGAGAACTCGCGAACGAAAGGATCTCGAGCATGCCCAGGAACCGGATTGTCGCCATGGTCGCCGCGGCCGCCGTCGTCGGCGGTGGCGCAGGCGCCGCCATCACCACGCTCGCAGACGGCGGTGGCTCGGCGAAGACGACCACCGTCACGACCGCGGCCACCGGCGCGAACGTCGCGAACACCGACCTGACCGTCGGCCAGGTCGCGAAGGACGCGACGAAGAGCGTCGTCGAGGTCGACGCGACGAGCTCGGGCGGGAACCAGGCGTTCCCGCTCGGCAACAACGGCGGCACGTCCGCCGAAGGCACCGGCTTCGTCTACGACACGAAGGGCGACATCGTCACGAACCAGCACGTCATCTCCGGAGCGAGCACCGTCAAGGTGAAGTTCTCCGACGGCTCGACCTACACCGCATCGGTCGTCGGTTCGGACTCGGCGACCGACATCGCCGTCCTGCACGTGAATGCTCCGTCGTCGAAGCTCGACCCGTTGACGCTCGCCGACAGCTCGAAGGTCGCAGTCGGTGACGGCGTCGTCGCGATCGGCAACCCCTTCGGCCTCGACGGCACCGTCACGAGCGGGATCGTCAGCGCGGTCGGTCGCGAGATCTCGTCGCCGGACGACACGCCGATCGAAGGCGCGATCCAGACCGACGCTGCGATCAACCACGGCAACTCGGGCGGCCCCCTGCTCGACCTGCGCGGCGAGGTGATCGGCATCACGTCGCAGATCCAGAGCGAGGGCGGTGGCAACGACGGCGTCGGGTTCGCAGTCCCGTCGAACACCGTCAAGTCGATCGCGTCGCAGCTGATCTCGAACGGCAAGGCGGAGCACGCCCTGCTCGGCGTGACGCCCGCCGACACCGCGAACGGTGTCCGCATCGCGACCGTGAAGAGCGGCAGCGCCGCCGACGACGCGGGCCTGAAGGAAGGCGACGTGATCACCGCGGTCGGCTCGACGGAGATCAGGAGCTCGGCGCAGATCCGCGCGATCATCGCCGGGAAGCAGCCGGGCGACGCGCTGACGCTGACGATCAGGCGTGACGGCTCGAGCAAGACCGTGCACGTGACGCTCGGCTCGAGGTCTTAGCGCGAAGCGACATACGCGACGACGAAGGTCGCGGCGAACCCGGCGATCGTGAGCAGCACACGGCGCCATGACGGGTGGCTGTGCGCCTCGGGCAGAAGGTCGGTCGCGCCGAGGAACAGGAAGAACCCCGCGTACGCGGCCAGCACATACCCGAGACCGTGGTCGGAGATCCCGATCGAGGCACCGACGACCGCCCCCACCAGCGGGGCGGTCGCGTCGATCGCGAGCCACCGCGCCGCGCTTCGCCCGTCGCCGCTCTGACGCAGCACGAAGCTCACCGTGTTCATTCCGTCGGCAAAGTCGTGGCTGATCACCGCGAGGAACACGAGCAGTCCCGTCGCCGTGTTCACGTGCAGCGCGAGGCCGATGCCGAGGCCGTCGAGGAAGCTGTGGAGCGAGAGGCCGGCCGCGCCGAGCGCGCCGACGCGGGCGTGCGCGCGCGCCTGCTCGGGCTCGTCGCGATGATGGAGCACCAGCACACGCTCGACGAGGAAGAAGCCGACGAACCCGACACCGACGAGCGTCATCACGTGGCGCGGCGAGTCGATGAGGTCGAGCGCCTCCGGCAGCACGTCGAAGAGCGCGACCGCGACGACGATGCCGCCGGTGAAGGCGATCACGGTCGCGAGCTCCTTGCGCAGCCGGAACGCCACGAAGCCGCCGAGCGTCGTCGACACCGCGGTCGCGACGGCGAGCGGGACTGCGAGCCACGTCATGGCGCCAGAACGATCACGCCGTCGTCGTCGGCGTGGAGCAGCGCGCCGGGCGCGAACTCCGCACCGCCGAACGTCACCGGAACGCCGACCTCGCCGTCGCCGGTCTTGCCGCTCGGCTTCGGGTTCGTACCGAGCGCCTTGATCCCGATCGGCAGTTCGGCCAGCGCGACGACGTCGCGGACGCATCCGTTGACGACGATTCCGGCCCAGCGGTTCGAGACTGCGAGCTCGGCGATGTTGTCGCCGAGCAGGGCGCAGGCGAACGAGCCGCCGCCGTCGACGACGAGCACCCGGCCGTCGCCCGGCTCGGACACCTGCGCCCGCAGGAGCACGTTGTCCTCGAAGCAGCGAACGGTGGCGATCGGGCCGGAGAAGCTGCGCATGCCGCCGAACTGCCGGAACTGCGTCGAACACGACGCCGCGCCCGGGTGCTCGTCGAAGAGGTCGGATGTCGTCAATTCCCGCTCCGGCGCCGCGCAGGTCGGCGCCTCCGCTCTTTGCCGAGCTCCGTCGAGCCTACGCTCATGCGAGCTCCAGTGCGCCGGTCTCGAGCAGGTCGCGCGCGAGATCGCGCACGCCGCGGCGCAGCTCCGCGGCCTCGTGCTTCGAGAGCTCCTCGCGCCGGACGACGCGGGCGACTGCCTGGTCGAGCGTCGTTGCACCGTCGAGCGCGACGAGCACGTCCGCCTGCTCGACGCTGAGCTCCCAGTCGGAGCACGTTCCCTCGTCGAGCACGAGCAACGTGGACGTGACCGCCCCGGTGCGGTCGAGCTCCTGGTCGAACCGCGTCTCCTCGACGAGCCGCAGCCGTCCGTCGAGCACCGCGTCGCCGTTCTCCGCGATCGCGGCGAGCGCATTGAACACACGTTCGATCTGGTCGCTCGCGAACTCGAGCTCGTCCTCGTCGACACCGTCCGCGCGCACGATGTGGCGGTCGCCGGCACGCTTGTGCATGACGACTCCGCCCTCGGAGATCCAGCCCGCGCCGAGGCCGGCGAAGTACGACGTCCACTCTTCGATCGTCGAGGCGTAGGCGTCGGGATCCGAGCTCAGGTGGTCGTTCCAGCCCGCTGCATGGTCGATCGGGTCGGAGCCGGCGAGGCCGAGGATCCACGCGTCGCAGCCGTTCCCGTCGAGCCAGTCGTGCACGTGCTCGTCGGGCTCGTCCTCCGACTCCGCGAGCCAGCTGACGAGCACGGAGGCGAAGCCGTCGTCTGCCAGGTGCGTTGCCGCGCTCGTGACGACGAGCTGTGAGAACTGGTCGCCGGGGTAGCCGGCATCGCGGTACTGCCAGCGTGCCTTCGGCGAGATGACGTACGGCGCGTTGCACGTGATGAGGTCGAACGTCTCGCCGGCGACCGGCTCGAACAGGCTGCCCAGCCGCGTCTCGACGTTGTCGAGCCCATTCAGCGCGGCGCTGATCTCCGTGAACGCGAGCGCGCGCGGGTTGATGTCCGTGGCGACCACACGGCCGGCGTGCCGTGCGGCCAGCAACGCATGCACGCCGTTGCCCGTACCGATGTCCAGTGCCCGGGCGACCTTGCGTCGCGGCGTCAGCGAGGCGAGCCAGTACGCGGTCGGCGTGAAGCTCGCCACCCAGCCCGCGGGGTCGTCGACGCCGCTCGAGAACGTGTCGAACGCGAGGTACACGCCCTCGGTCGGGACGATGCGCGCACGCGGCACGAGCTGCGTGCCGTCGTCGGTCGCAAGCCCGAGCCGCGCGAGCTCCGCCGCCGCGGCAAACGACGATCGCGGCACGGGACGGGACAGGAGCAGCAGGCGGATCGCGTCGTCGAGCTCGTCGTCGCCCAGCCGGAGCGCGTGGACGAGCGCCTCGCCGCCCTCGGCCGAGATCCCGTCCTCGCCGAGGCGGTCCTCGATCGCATCCTCGTCGTAGCCGACGTCCCGGAGCGCTTCGCCGACCGCCGCCGCGGCCTCCTGGTCGGGAGTTGGGTCCCACATCGAGCCGCATCCTGCCGGAAGTCACCGATATGGGGGAGGCCGCGCGGACCCCGAATGCCGAAACGGAGGTATGCGGCGCGGCGGGTGGGTCTCGGCTGCGATCGGCGGCTTCGGCGCGCTCGTGGCGGTGCACGCGCTCAGTTCGCTGCTCTTCGGGTCGGCTCCGCACCTCGCCGGCCTGAACCTCACGAACGTCGCCACCTTCGGCGCGACCGGGTTGATGATCCGGCGGACGCTCGTTCCGGGCGAACGGCGCATCTGGCTGCCGCTCACCGTCGGCATGTCGTTCTACTCGCTCGGCTTCGTCGTCTACGCGGCGCTGACGGTCGCGCACGGGCACGTCTCGACGCCCTCCGCAGCCGACCCGTTCTGGCTCGTCCTGTACCCCGGGGCCTACGTCACGATCGCGCTGCTCGTGCGCCGTCTCGCCCGCGCGCTCGACGCCGGCCTGTGGCTCGACGGGCTGGTCGCTGCGCTTGCGACGACCGCGCTCGGCGCAGCGTTCGCGTTCCGCCCGGTGTTCGAGGCCGCGACGGGCGGCTCCATCTCCGTCGCGACGAAGCTGGCGTTCCCGCTCGGCGACGTCGTGCTGCTGGCCCTCGTCGGCGGCGCGGTCGTCCTGACCGGAGGCCGGCCGGTGCGCACCTGGCTGCTGCTCGGCGGTGGCCTCGTCGTCTTCGGGATCGGTGATGTCGACTACGTGAACACGCAGTGGACGGCGGGGCAGGTGATCGACGTGGCGTGGGCGACCGGCCTGCTGATGCTCGCCGCCGCCGCCTGGGAGCCGCCTCCGGCCGAGGCCGCGGCGGTGCCGCGTGGGATGCGGCGACTCGTTCTCGCCGTGCCTTCGGCGGCTTTGGCTGTGGGGTTGCTCGTGGTCGGCAGCGGCAGGATCGGAACCGCGGCGACCGTGCTCGCGACGGCGACGCTGCTCGCCGCGCTCGTGCGGATGGCGCACGCCGTCGGCCTGGAAGGCCGGCTGGAGGTGACGCGTGCCCAGGCGCTGACGGACGATCTGACGCAGCTCGGCAACCGGCGTCTGCTCGTCGAGGATCTCGATCGCGCGGTTGCCGTCGCGTCTCCGGACAAGCCGGCGGCGCTCGTCCTCTTCGACCTCAACGGCTTCAAGCACTACAACGACACGTTCGGGCATCTCGAAGGCGACCGGCTGCTCGCGCAGCTCGCGCGCCGTCTCGAGAGCGCCGTGTGCGAACGAGGGACGGCCTACCGTCTCGGCGGCGACGAGTTCTGCGCGCTCGTGGCAGGCGATCCGCGCGAGCTCGACACCTTGCTGCCGCAGCTCGAAGCCGCGCTCGGCGAAGCGCACGATGCCGGCACGGTGGGCTGCTCGTACGGTGTCGCGCTCGTACCGCACGAAGCGCAGACGGCGAGCGAGGCACTCGCGCTCGCCGATCGCCGCATGTACGAGCGCAAGGACCGCGACCGCCGCTCGACGCGTCTGCAGATGCGCGACCTCCTGCTCGCGGTCGTCGAGGAGCAGCGGCCCGACCTGCACCACCACTCGACCGCAGTGTCGGCGCTCTCGCGGACCGTCGGCCTGGCGCTCGGGATGTCGGTCAACGAGGTCGACGTCGTCGTGCTCGCGGCCGAGCTTCACGACATCGGCAAGGTCGCGATCCCCGACCTCGTGCTCGGGAAGCCGGGCCCGCTCGACGAGGAGGAGTGGCGGCTGATGCGGACGCACACGATCGTCGGTGAGCGCCTGCTGTGCTCGGTGCCGACGCTCGAGCCCGTCGGTGCGATCGTCCGCTCGACGCACGAGCGCTGGGACGGCCTCGGGTATCCCGACGGCCTCTCCGGCGAGGAGATCCCGCTCGCGGCCCGCGTCGTCGCCGCGTGCGACGCCTTCGACGCGATGCTCTCCGACCGGCCGTACTGCCCGAGCCTTCCGCTCGACGAGGCGGTGCGGGAGCTGCGCGGCAACTCGGGGTCGCAGTTCGATCCCGTGGTCGTCGAAGCGCTCGTCGAGGTCGTCACCTCGAGCGACGTCGAGGCGCGCCGCTCGCCGATCCGCAACGCCCCCGCCGAACCGCGTCTCTCCACGATCGCCAGCCTGCGCGGCCTGCTCGACGTGACGCGCCTCGTGCGCCGCGGCGGCTCGCTCTCGCGCGTCCTCGACGCGATCACGCGCACCGTCTCGGAGTCACTCGGCCTCGGAACAGTGGTCGTCAACCTGCGCCGGCCGGGCACGGACGTCTTCGACGTCGTCGCCGTGCACGGAAGCGACGAGGTCCGCGAAGCGCTCCTCGGCACCGTCAACAGCTGGGACGAGTGGGCGCCGCTCCTCGATGCGCGCTTCCACCGCCGCGGCGCATACCACATCCGCGCGGGCGAATTCGACTGGACGGAGCTCGAGGGCAATCGCGTCGTTGTCGGTGCATCGCGTGGGGACGACCCGTGGCTGTGGCATCCGGAGGACGAGCTCTTCGTCCCGTTCTACGGCTCGGACGGCACGCTCCTCGGGATCTTCTCGGTCGGCGAGCCGCGGAGCGGCCGCCGCCCGTCCGACGAGGAGCTCGACGTGCTGGTCGCGATGGCCGAGCACGCGGCCGCCGCCGTGGAGACGCTCGAAGACGCGCCGGTCGGCGCCTAGCCGTCTCGGTCCTGCGGCTACGACGGCCGGCGGGAAAGGGTCCGCAGCGCGTTCTCGACCGGGAGTGGATCGCCCTTCGCGACGAGCGTTGCGTTGCCGAGGCCTTGCACGAGACCCGGATCGACCGCCCGCACGTTGCCGGTGACGAGCACGATCGCGAGGTCCGGCAGGACGGCGCGTAGACGCTCCGCGACCTCGACGCCGTTCACGACCGGCATCGCGATGTCGACGACGGCCGCATCCGGGCGCAGATGACCTGCGAGCGCGACGGCTTCCTCGCCGCTGCCCGTGTCGGCGATCACGTCGAGGTCGAACGACGCGTCGAGAAATGCGGTCAGCGCGCGGCGGTACTTCGCATCGTCGTCGACGATCAACACGGTCGGCACACGCGCAGCATTGCGATTGAGCCGGATGGGCCGCCAAGCAAACCGTCTTGGCCGTCACGCGCGTACTGCCGCCGTACACATCGTCGAAAGAGAGAAGGATTGGAATGAAGAATCACTTTGTGGTCGCGCTGGCGCTTGCGTCCGCCGCCGTTCTCGCCGTCGTGGTGGGAAGCGCCGGCGCGAAGGCGGCAGACGACATCTTCTCGGTGCACGCGCTCGTCTCGGACGGCGCCGCGACACCGGCGCCCGGCACCGACGCCAAGCTGGTCAACGGCTGGGGCCTGACCGCCGGCCCGACGACGCCGTGGTGGGCCTCGAACAACGGCAGCAACACCTCGACGCTCTACAGCGGCGTCGGCGCGAAGGCGGCGCTCACCGTCACCGTCGCCGGCGGCCCGACGGGCGCCGTCTTCAACGGGAAGAGCACCGACTTCGTCGTGAGCCAGAGCGGCAAGAGCGGCGCCGCCCGGTTCCTGTTCGCGACCGAGGCGGGCACCGTGCTCGGCTGGTCGCCGACGGTGAACGGGACGACCGCCGTCGTCGGGGCGGACCGCTCCGCAGGCGGCGCGGTCTACAAGGGCCTGGCCGTTGCGAACGACCGCCTGTACGCGACGGACTTCCACAACGGCCGCGTCGACGTCTTCGACGCGTCGTTCAACCTGATCACCACCCCGGGCGGCTTCAACGACGCCAAGGTGCCGAAAGGCTTCGCGCCGTTCGGCATCCAGGCGCTCGGCAGCGACATCTTCGTGACGTTCGCGAAGCAGGATGCGGCGGCGAAGGACGACGTGCCGGTGCCGGGACAGGCGTACGTCGACGAGTTCACAGCCGACGGCCAGCTCGTCGCGCGCGTCGTGAACAGCGGCAAGAAGAACGCCCCGCTGAACGCGCCGTGGGGGCTCGCCCTCGCGCCGGCCGACTTCTCGGTGTTCAGCAACGACCTGCTCGTCGGGAACTTCGGCAACGGGCGGATCAGCGCGTACGCCAAGCGCGGCGCGACCTGGGTGTTCAAGGGTCAGCTGAAGCACGCCAACGGATCGCCGATCGTGATCGACGGCCTGTGGGCGATCGCGTTCGGCAACGGCTCCGCAGCCGGCCCGACGAACTCGCTGTACTTCCTCGCCGGCCCCGGCGACGAGCAGCACGGCCTCTTCGGCTCGATCACCGCGGGCTAGAAACGAATCGAGGGGGCCGCGGCGTCAAGCCGCAGCCCCCTCGTGAAGAGCAACCTGCTTAGAACGAGGGCTTGCGCTCGAGCGAGTCCGCGAACTCGCGGAGCTTCTGCTGCATCGAGCTGATCGTCTCGTCCCGCTCGGCGATCGTCGAGTCGCGACCGGCGACTTCCGCTTGGAGCCGCTCGATCTCGCTGCGATCTGCCTCGCGACGCGTCTCGGCCTCGATGACGATCGAGCGGAGCGACGCGAGCTGCGAGCTCAGGCCGTCGCTCAGCGAGCGAGCGACCTCGTCGAAGTTGCCGGCGCCCGGTTCGTTGCCTTCGCTGTCGAGGACGGGGGCCGGGGCCGGGGCCGCCTCGAAGGAGGCCTGAGGCTCGACGTTCGCCGAAGCCTCGAACGGCGACGTGGTCGCCATCGCCTCGTACGCCGCGAACTGGCCGCTGCCGTCGTCCTCCGTGGACTCGTCGACCGCGACGGCCTCGTCGGTGACCTCGGCGGCTTCGACCGGCGTCGCCTCGACCGTGCTGCTCCCGTTGCGAGCGAGGAGCTCGCTGCGGAGGCCCGTCTCGAGCGCGCCTCTGGCGACGACGACGAAGTCGATGCGGTCACCGAGCAGCTCGCGAAGCGCGAGGAGACGCGCATCGGTCGGCTCGGCGACGGCGACGACGACGGCGCCCTCGTCGTTTTCCTGAATCGGCAGAGCCTCGAGCCGGGAAGCGTCCTCCCACGACATGCGCCGGAGCGCCTTGCCGTCGAACGAGATCGCCGACCGCTCGAAGTACCGGAGGTGCCATTGCTCTGCGAGCACCTTGGCGAGATCGTCCTCGCTCGCCCAACCGAGGTTGACGATGACCTCGCCCAGCCGCTCGCCGTTCTCTGCACTGCGGCGCAGGGCCTCGTCAAGCTGTTCCTGGTCGATGTAACCGCGCTCGATCAGGAGCGTGCCGAGGGCCGTCCGCTTCGCGTCGCTTGCCTGGTCCATGAGCGTGTCGGTCATGCTCTCGACCCCGTCCTTTCGTAGTAGCCGCATCGTCTGGGCTTTATCGGCAGCCGCCCGCCGAACCTTGACGGTCGGTTGTCGAAGCCAGATTCCGCTCTGCGACCGGGCTACAGCCCCCGCGTTTGTTCGACCGCCTCGTTCGCCTCACGCTCGTACGGGTTGTTCTCGTAGCCGAGGCGCACGTAGCTGAGCGGCATGGCGATCGGGCGGTGCTGCATCTGCCAGACGTGGCAGAGCTCGTGGACGACGAGATCGTCGGGCGGGTCCGCGTCGCGCACCAAGATCGTCCCGTGCAGGGCGTAGCCGTCGAACCGGCGAAGCCACGGCAGGCGGAAGAACCACGGAGCCGTGAGCAGGCGCACGTGGCGGATGCCGACCGGCCGCGGGTACCAGTCGAGCCGGTCGAGCCGCGCCTTGGCGCGGACGACCTGCGGGTGAGTCACGCCGCCTTGATCGCCGCCGTCAGCACGAGGATCGCCGTGCCGTCGCCGGGAAGCGTCTGGTAGTCGTACGTGTAGAGGCGGGGCAGCGTGATCTGGTCGACCGCCGCCAGGTCGGCGGGCTTGGCGCCGAGGACGACGCTCTTGGGGGTCAGCGTGTCGGTCAGCGGCTTGTCGAGGACGTTCTTTACGTCGCTCCGCGCCACGAGCACCGATGTCGGCGGCGCCGCCTGGTCGGCCCGCGGCGGCAGGTACGTCAGCACGGCGTTGGTGCCGGGGACGTACTTCAGCGTGTACAGCGAGAGCTCGAGCGCCTCGCGGCGCAGGAGCTGCCCGCGCGCGTTGGTCGCCGTGCCCTTGATCGCGCAGTTCTGCGCGCTCGTTCCGAAGCCGCACATCTGAAAGGCGACGGTCGTCGCGGCGTTGAAGAGCTTGTAGTCGCCCTCCTCGTGCTTCCCGGTCGAGACGTCGGGCTGAACGGCGAGGGTCGAGATCGGCACCTCGACGCTGACCGGGCCGGTGTCGCCCTGGAGGAAGCGCGTCGTCTGAAGCGGGCTCGGCACGACGGTCGCGAGCTTGTGGCCCGCCTGGAGCTCGTACTCCCCGGAGACCCGGGCCGCGATCTGCCGCGTCCTCGCGATCGCCGAGCCCGTCGGCTCGAACTTCGACCAGTTCTGCTCTTTCGCCGCATCGGGTCGCGTGACGACGACGACGAGCGCAGCGATGCTCGCGGCAGCGACCGCGGCGAGCAGCGCGTAGACGAGGCTGAAGCGGAAGTGATAGCCCGAGCTGCGGGCGCGGTCCGCGCGATGCGCTGCCGGCGTTGCCGGAACTACATCTTCGGCCATATCTCGTCCTTCGTGTAGTCGAGCTCCGGCTTGACGAGCTGCTGCTCGTCGAGCAGCTCGACGAGCTCGTCGCCGAACAGCTCGCGCTCGTCGGCGAGCCGGGTCGCGATCGCGTCGACGGCCTCCTTGTTGTTCTTGACGAGGTTGATGGCGATCACGTACGCCTGGCCTAGGATCTGCGCGGCGACGGCGCTCTTGAAGCGGTCGTGGAGGATCGATGCGATCGGATCGGCGTGGAAGTCGGCGCTCCCGCGCGTCCGGTTCATCAGCGTCCGGCCGATCCGCTCGAAGCGCTCCATGATCCGCCCGCGGTACTCGTCTTCGTCCTCGCCGTCGGGCACGCGCCCTTCGAGGTCGATGCGCAGCGGCCGCATCCCGGCCGTGCCCACCATCCAGGCGGCGGTGTCCGTCGCGGTCTGGAGGTCGCCGCCCACGCCGCCGGTGTTCTCTCCGTAGAAGACGTTCTCCGCCGCCATCGCGCCGAGCACGTGGATGAGCGTTCCCATCTCCTCGTGCTGCCAGCGGCTGAAGCGCTCTTCGCGCTCGAAGGTCTGGTGATGCCCCAGCGAGCCGCCGCGCATGCGGGTCGAGAGCCGGCTCGACTCCAGGTCCGGGCGGTAGATGTGGGCCGTGACTGCGTGGCCGGCCTCATGGATCGCGACGGCGCGAAGCTCGTGCCCCGGGTAGGACACGTTGACCGCGGTTCCCGACTCGAGCGTCGTCATCGACTGCACGAGGTGCTCCCACTCGAAGGCGACCTTGCCCTCGTGCTGGGCGTTCGTGAGCGCCATCGAGCAGACCTGGTCGATCATCGCGGGCGAGTAGCCGTTCGTGATGCGCGCGATCTCGTCGCGGCGCTTCGGCTCGTCGAGC
>Ga0207657_10007516_pt1 | contig 11169 bp, 7 predicted proteins | sample KBSC33metaG_FD_184316 | JGI IMG/M metagenome (GOLD analysis project Ga0207657, IMG submission 184316) | Corn rhizosphere microbial communities from Kellogg Biological Station, Michigan, USA - KBS C3-3 metaG (SPAdes) (version 2) | ecosystem: Host-associated > Plants > Roots > Rhizosphere > Soil ... | reverse complement strand
CACCAATCGTCTCGATGGCGATGACAAGGACTACGGATACATCGTCGACTTCAAGGAGCTGTTCGGCGACGTGCAGAAGGCCATAGCCGTTTATAGCTCCGACGAACTGGACACCGATCCTGGCAATGGTGGCGACAACAACGTCCATCTCAAGGACTGGCTTGAAGAGGGCAAGAAGAAGGTGGAAGTGGCCCGCGAGGGCCTGCGTTACCTCTGCGAACCGGTAGCGCTGCCGCTCGAGGTGGAGCAGTTTCTTCATTACTTCTGCGGCGATGCCGCCAACCCAAATGCGCTGAACGAGACCGAGGCGCTCCGGGTTTCGTTTTACAAGGCCGTTGCAGTGTTCGTGCGTGCGTTCGCCGCCATCGCGCAGGACCTCGCCGAGGCCGGGTACTCCGACTCTGACGCGGACGCTCTGCAGAAGGAGGTCGAATTCTATAGCGAGATCCGTTCTGCCATCAAGAAGCACTCGGGAGAGGAGCTCGACATCAAGCCCTACGAGGCGGACATGCGCCACCTCCTCAACACGTACGTTCAAGCCGATCCGGCGGCTGACCTGGGCGAGCTGGGCGAGATGTCGCTGACGGAGCTCATCATCGAGACCGGGATCCATGACGCCATTGCCAGGAAGCTGAACGAAAAGGGTAAGCTCTCGAAGAACGCCATAGCGGAAGGGATCATCAACAACGTTCGCAAGACCATCATCCGCGACCAACTCACGGACCCTCGATTCTACGAGCAGATGTCAAGGCTGCTGGACGACCTCATCAAACAGAGCCGAGCCGATACGGCGGCGTATGAAGAGTTTCTCCGGAGGGCCGAGGCGCTGGTGAAGCGGTTGGCCGCGAAGCAACCCGATGAGGGGGTGCCTGCCGCGCTGCACGGGAAGCGGGAGGCGACAGTGATTTACAACAACCTGCCCCGGATTCTTTCCGGCGCTAGCGTGGCGGAGCCTAACATTGAAGATGGAGAGAAGCGCGCCATGCTGGCGCTCGAAATCGACAACGTGATGCGCGAGTGGGCTCCGGCGGGCTGGAAGGGCGACCAGGGGCGCGAGGCGCAGGTCCTGAATGCGCTCTTTCCTTTACTCAACCGCGACCGCGATGCTACCCTCGCGCTCTTCGAACTCATCAAGAACCAACCGGGATACTGATGGCAGAGACGATCCAGATCGGAGAGATCGCCATCGCTTTGGCGCGTAAGGACATCAAGCATGTCCACCTGTCGGTGCACCCGCCCAGCGGCCGCGTTACGCTTGTCGCGCCTAGGGGGACGCGCCCTGAGGTGGCACGTGCCTACGCTGTGTCCAAGCTCGGTTGGATCCGTGATCAGCAGGCGAAGCTGCGCGGGCAGGCGCGGGAAACGCCTCGGAAGTTCGTCGAGCGTGAGAGTCACTACCTCTGGGGAAGACGCTATTTGCTCTCTGTCAGGGAAAAAGAGGCGAAGCCCTCCGTGCGGCTTGATCACCACAGGATCGTACTCACGATACGTCCCGGGACGAGCAGGCTGAAGCGTGAGGCGGTGGTGCATGAATGGCACAAATCTCTCCTGCACGGCGCTGTACCCGGCCTGATTCAGAAATGGGAGCCGAGGTTAGGCGTCGAGGTGGCCGGATATTTCCTGCAGCGCATGAAGACCAAGTGGGGCAGTTGCAACCACCGGGCACGGAACATCCGCCTCAATACTGAACTCGTGAAGAAGCCCAAAGACCTGCTCGAATACGTGGTCGTCCATGAGATGCTTCACCTCATCGCACCCACCCACAGTGAGCAGTTTCTCGCGCTGATGAGTAAGCACTATCCAGCATGGCGGGAGGCCCGGACAGAGCTGAATGAGCTGCCGTTAGCTTCGGAGTCATGGAAGGAATAGCTTGGGGGTTCTTCAAGCAAGGAACAAGTACACAAAACGACGGGGTGAAAACTCCGCTACACCGCCACCCTCAGCTTGATGACATCGTTGGGCGCGTGGACCAAGTCCTGCTTGGTTCCCAAGTAGCGTTCCGTCGTCTGAACTGAAGCGTGGCCCAGCAAGAGTTGGATCTGCTCTAGCTCGCCACCGCCAGCGCGGCATAGTTTGGCGCAAGTGCGGCGGAGATCGTGTGGGGCGATACCTGGCACGCCGGCCGCTTCAGGCGTAGGGCTTGATGAGCTGCCAGACAACCTTCTCGCCCAATCCTTCGCCAGTAACGCGATCCGCGCGTTTCACGGACCGGAACACATAGCCATCTGCCACGGCGGCAGCAGAGGTCCACGCGTCGATTGCGACTTTCACCCACGTTGGCATCGGCGCCGTGCGAACTCGCCCGTGCTTTCCGACCAGGTCGACAATGCACCAACGACCGTCGCGCTGCTGGAGATGACTGAACGTTAGTGCTGCCACTTCGGAGCGCCGCAAGCCGCAGCCCAGGAGCACAGCCAAGATTGCCCGGTCGCGCAGCCCACGGATGGTCGTAATGTCCGGCGCGCTCAGGAGCGCCTGTGCCTGCCGCAACGATAGCCAATTGCCGACTCGGATACCTTGCGTCTTGGCGCTCTTCACACGGCTGATTCCCGCCGCCAACTCCGGTGCTAGCAACCCGTTGTCGGCGGCCTCGGCAGCGAGCTTGCGGATCGCCGACATTCTAATAATGATGGAGGACGAACCGAGGCGGCGGTCTTCCAGGGATACCCGCCAGGCGCTAACGGTAGCCTTGGTGAAGCCCGGTCGCGGCGCCTGCTGGAACCAGCCCATGAACTCATCCAGCGCCATGTTGTACACGCGTTTCGTAATCGGCGAGGAGACGCTGTCGAGCACTAATGTCTTCAATTTCTGCCACTGTGCTATCTTTTCGAGGCTAATCAATTCATTCATCCCGGCTCCTGTTATTGGGCATTATCGGTAGCGTCATCAGGACATTACCTCTACTTGACGTGGACATCAAGGCGAGAGTTCGAAGGGATCACTTGTTCAGGAATGGTGCCGTTCGTTAACCAACTTCCTGGGAAATGATCGTGGCGACGGGCTTGCTCCAATCGGTTAATCTGAGTTCGATTGAAAGGGAGAGCAGTGGAAAACCGATCGCATAAAACTCATAGCGTAGTGTCCATACGCCCGCGGTTATGGGTAGGCGACCCGCCCCAACAACGTCAAGGGCACTGTTCAGGTATACGCCCTGATCTATGAGCGTAATAGGCGGTCCTTCAAACGCGCCGCCGGCTGCGGGTACGCTCAAGCCGGGCTCGATGAGGTTTCGGTGTGTTCCAACACAGAGCAGATCGAATGCTTCGTGGGATTTTGGAAAGATTGTGTGCGAGTAGCCGGGTCGAGCGGTTGCTTTGAGGGGACTACGTATCGGAGATGGTCGTAAGGTCTTGCCAGCTGGCCCGTACTCGGAAAATCTGGCTGTGGCTTCGAGGGCCGCGATGTCTGGACGACCATTCCTGATATCAACGTATAGGAAGCGGCCGACGAGTTGTCCGTACGAGCCTGATTTAGTCGAAGTTCTCGCGGTCATGCTGGCAAAGATGGTTCAACACGTTACGCGGCGTGGCCTGTTAAATGGCTACCAATGCGAAGAGGATTCCTTGCAAGGGCCGCGCGGACGTATTTTATTCGAATGAACAGATCCGCCGGAATGGCTCCCCCTGTCGAAGTGCGGCATGACGTTTTTACGGCCGACATCATTGAGAACCGTTTGCTGCTTGCAGCGCTAGTCTCTATGCTACGCATTCCTCATCGCTCGCATCTAGCGAAGAGCGAGATCTCGCGCGCTCGGAGACTTTTCGGTGGTGTGCAAATGCTCCATTTTTCGTCTACAGCTGTCCCAGAAATCGTGTTTACGCGGCTGAACCGCCACTATCAGCCCGCTATCGCATTGGCGACGCTCCTCCTTCGATCTGGGTCTCTCGATCTCGGTGCTGGAGGTGCCCGAGGCTGTGCTTTCCTGATCGATATGAATAATGTCTTTGAACGATTCGTCCGCAGAGCCTTGCGGACTGCCCTTCGCGTCGACGCCGCCAGATTCCCTGATCGGCCACCGAAGATTTATTTGGATGAGGCAGGAGTCGTTCCTGTCAGGCCGGACCTATGCCTCGTCGACAACCGACAAGTTCTCTGGGTGGGCGACGTAAAGTATAAGCGTTTGCCAGCTTCTGCCTATCTGAATGCGGATTTGTACCAACTCCTCGCCTACGCACTCGCGCTAGACTTACCTGAAGGGACCTTGATATACGGCGACAACGAAGGTGTCTTCGCCGCTGAGCACGTTGTCGTCCGGAACCGTAAATGCTTGCGCGTGATTGCGCTCGATCTGTCAGTTCCTCGCATGAAGCTTCTAGATCAGATCGCCTCAATCGCTAAATGCATCCCCGTTACACACCGAATGTAACATCGTGCGTCCGGGTTTACTTACTGTCCCGTTAAGCAGCATTAACGGCACTCCTGAAACACTTGTCGGCCTTTTGATAGCGTGCTTAAACAGGCCGGGCTTCGACGATGCTGAAGGCTCCCGTAGTAGGCACTACGCGGACCAACTCGAACTGGGTGGGCTCGAACAGATTCTTATACTCGTTTACCGTTCGTTGGCGCGCTTCGCCGAAATACATCAGCATCGTCATGTCAATCAGGCTGACCCTCTGATTGGGTTCACCGGGCACGGTGAGCATTTCTATCACGAGCAGCCGGTCCATCTCACGCATGGCCTCCCGGCAGCGACCCAGGATTGTGCGGCAGGCCTCATCGGGCCAGTCATGGAGAACCTGGCACAGCGTCCAAACGTCGCCTACGGCTGAGATCGGGTCGAAGAAGCTGCCAGCGCTAAGCTTGCAGCGGTCGCGCACACCGCGGTCGGACAAGACGCGCTCGGCGTCAGGCAACACCGCGGGCTGTTCGATTAGCGTGCCGCGGATCGCCTGCTGTTTTCTCAGAATAGACGACAGTAGCGAGCCGACGCCCCCTCCGACATCCACCACACTGCTCACGCCGACCCAGTCATAAGCATCGGCGATCTGCTGGTGCTCTCCGCCGCGCAACTCGGCCAGAGCGCGGTTGAAGGTATCGCCTTCTTCGGGATGTTTCCGCATGTGTTCCCAAGCGGATTCCCCAAAGACATGTACCGTTGCCGAATCGCCGGTAACGGCGCTATGACCGAGCGCTGCGGCAGACCGTACAAAGTGCGCGGAGGAATAGTGAATCGCCACGTTATGGAGGCCGCCCGGTCTATCGCGAAAAATATCGGAGACGGAATTATTGGCGAACACACCGGGCGAGACTTCCTGAAAGGCTCCGGCAGCTGAGAGTGCGCGGAGCACTCGCGTCAGCGACAGTTCGTCCATTTTGCTGTGTTTTGCCAGTTCTCCGGCTGGCATTGGGCCTTGATCGAGATGATCGGGCACGTTACAGCGAATAAGCGCGCCAATCAAAGGATTGAAGTACACGTGGCGCAGCAGAGCAAGTGCAGCGTAGAAGTCTCGCGGTGAAGGGGGTTGGGCCATTGGCGCTTGGAGATCCTTTCTGAATAAAGAACGCTGATGGATTCCTCCCGATGATAGCGCTGCTAGGGGCGTTAACGAACATTATCGGAACCTATCCGCGGCTCCGTTCGTGACGTTCAGGCAACCAAAGGTTAGGCCGATTGCGATAAGCGAGAAGGAAACCCGCGGGCACAAGAAATACAGTTAACAGCACCGAGGCGAGTAAACCGCCAATGAGTGCACGAGCCAAGGGCGCGTAGGATTCACTCCCCTCGCCCAGTTTCAATGCCATCGGCATCAAACCTATGATAGTCGCGAGAGACGTCATTAGAATGGGGCGCAGACGAACACGACAGGATTGGACGATCGCTTCAAGCACTCCGCGCCCCTCGAATTTCAAGTGATGAGCGAATTCCACGATCAAAATACTATTGGACATCGCAACTCCTGCGAGCATGACGACCCCCATTAGCGACATGACGTTCATGGTCGTTTCCGTGAGAACCAATGTGACCAAGACACCGGAAATGGCGGGCGGGAGAGCCAGCAAAATAATGAACGGATCGATGAATGAGCGGAACTGAGCCACCAGAATCAGATACAACAATACGATCGACAGGGTAAGTCCGATCCCAAAACTTCTGAACGAGGCGTTCATGGCTTCCGCGCTTCCCCGGATGGCAACCGAGACGTTGGTGGGAATATCTTGGTGCGCAATCACCTCCCGAACGTAGTCAGCCGCAGCGCCAAGATTCTCACTCGCCGGGCGCGCATAGATATCGAGCTTGCGGCGAATTTGATAGTGATCCACCTCGGTAGGCGCCTTGATGCGTTCGATATGGGCGATCATGTCCAACCGCGTCGGCCGCGAGCCGCCGTCGGCGTGAAGCGGAATGGACTTCAAATCCTGAATGGACTGAATCTGGGCTTCGGGATATTGAACGGTCAAGAAATAGTTATTTCCGTTGCGTGGGTCGATCCACAAATTGGGCGCGATCATCTGGTTCGACGTTAGAGAAGTAATGACATTGGTCAGAACTTCGCGTTCCGTGAGGCCGAGCTTGGCGGCATGCAAACGGTCGACGTCCACGCGAAGAGACGGATAGTCGAGATCTTGTGGCATAAAGACGTCCGCAATGAGGGGCGACGGCCGCAACTTGCTGGCGATCTCCTGAGCAATCCGGTTATCGATTTCCAAGTTTGCGCCTACCACTTGCACGTCGATCGGCGCCGGCGCGCCCATACTGACTACCGCATCCACTAAGCTGCCGGTCGAGAAAAAAGGAGTGATTTCGGGCATCTCGTCAGTGATGCGTTTTTTAATCCGGCGAATATATTCATAGCTGCCCACCTTGTGTTCGGGCTGCAGGCCGACCTGAATGAATCCCGTGTGCATGGCTGCATTCGACGTGTACACGGCCGAGAAACCATTGTCGACCCCGATGTTATCCACAATGATTCCAAGATCCTCCGGCCGTACAATTTCTTTGATGACTCTCTCGATCCCGGCCGCTTCTTTTTCAGTTGCTGTAAGCTTCGTCCCCGAGGGCGCCTTGAAGGTGATTACGAACTGCCCCGCATCCGTCTGCGGGAAGTACGCAAAACCGAGCTGACTGTAGAGCAAGAGACTCGCAGCGAAGGCGACAAAAAAGATCGCGAGCACGGTTGCCGGTATTCGAAGAGCCTGCTTGACCAGAGCTTCGTACCAGACCAACATTCGATGAAAAGCTCCGTCGAACGCCTCGTTGAAGCGCGCTCCCCAACCGGGCGAATGTTCCTTCAGCGTTCGGGCCTCGGCAGACTCGGATTCACCAAGATGTTCCGGCTGATCGAATTTCAGATATCGAGCGCAAAACAGCGGCACCACCGTCATTGCCACTAAGTAAGATGCGAAGAGAGACACCACGACGGCCAATGCCATCGCCGAGAAAAGAAACTTGCTGACTCCGACTAGCAGAGTGACCGGGAAAAAGACCACTGCGGTTGTCAGCGTCGATGCGAGCACTGGAAGAGCCACTTCCTTCCCGCCAGTTTCCGCTGCGACCCGGGGGGGCTCTCCCATCTCAAGATGACGGTAGATGTTTTCGAGCACGACCACGGAATTGTCGATCAGGCGGGACAGTGCCAGCGCGAGCCCCCCCAGCACCATGCTGTTGATAGAAGAACCGCCTAGCTGGAGAACGAAAAAGGTCGCGCACACGGATAGCGGAATCGAAAAGAAAACCGCCAACGTCGCACGCATGCTGCCCAGGAACACCAGGATCATCACGCACGTGAGGAACAGGCCGATTCCGCCTTCATGCAGCAAAGTCTCAATCGCGGTGCGCACGAAGCGCGATTGATCGAAAACGACAGCCGTCTTCATTGCCGGAGGAACATCGACGAGATGCGATGCGATCCTGCGGACACCGTTCACCACGGAAATTGTGTTGGAATCACCGCCCTGTTTCATCACCGGCAGGTAGACCGAACGCTGGCCGTTGACGTGCACCACGTTGTACTGAAGAGCGTGAGCATCTTTAAGTTGTCCGACATCCGACATCAGGACCGGGTTCTCACCGTTCATCTTGATGGGATATTGATCCGCGTTCTTCAAATTGAATTGCGCGTTGGAATAAATGTTGTAGTCCAGGTTACCGATTTGCACATCTCCGGCCGGCAGAATCACGTTGGCTTGGCTTAGCGATCGAACCACATCCATCGGGCTGATCTGACGAGCCTCCAACTTGAGCGGGTCCACATAAAACTGGATTTGACGCCACGGGCCCCCAAAAGGCTGTGGAATGGAGGCGCCAGGCACACTCGCAAGCTGGTTTCGAACAAAGTTTTGCGCGATGTCTTTCAGATTGCCATCCGTCATGCCGTCGCCGTTCATGGTGATCAGGCACACAGGAAGACTCGAAGCGTCGGATTTCAGGACCACTGGCGGCAAAGTGCCCGGAGGCAAGTCTTTCATGTCGGAGACGGCTAAATTAGCGATAGTCGCCGCGTCGATATCCGCATTCGTGCTGGATTGAAAATAGATCCGAATGATGCTGACGCCGTTCAGCGATCGCGATTCGATGTGGTCGATTCCGCTGGCGAAAGTGAAGAAACGTTCCAGGTGGAAGGTAATGTCGCCTTCGATTTGTTCGGGCGGCATACCCGGATAGAAGGTCGCGACCACAACTACCGGAATGTTCATCGTAGGGAACATATCAACCGGCATTTGAGCCACGCTGACGCCGCCGAGGATCGCAAGAATCAGGCAGGCGACGATGATCAGGTAAGGCGTGTTGATGGCAAACCGGGACATGTGCGTTCCTACGGTTTTGGCGCCGGATCGGCGTTCAGCGCGATCACCTTGGGCTGAACTTTGCTGCCCGCCTTGAGTCCAGCTCGTGATCCAACGATCACGCTGTCGCCTTCGTTCAAGTCGCCGGACCGAACCTCGATCCGCTGCGCGTTCTCGATACCTAAGCGGACCGGAACGATTTGGATCACGCCGGAAGGCTGGACCACAAATACGCTAGAGGAATCGCCAGAACCATCAATCGCCTCGACCGGCACCGACAACACGTTTTTTCGCTGTTCGGTAGTGAGGTCCACCTCTGCGTACATCCCCGGCACCAGCACCAGCGAGGAGTTCGGGACATCAACTTCCGTCTTCATGGTTCGAGTAGACTGGTCCACTCTATCCTCGAAGCGAGCAACTGTGCCCGGGAATGTTCGACCCAGCGCAGAGACTTTGACATTCACCGGTGCACCCAGGCGAACCAGCGCTACAGCCGATTCAGGCACCGGCAGCGCGAGCCGAAGCAGACCATTTTCGGATAAGCGGATGACCGGCATCGCTTGCGTCTGCGAAGCCGTCCCAGCTTGGATCAGCGAGCCTACGTTGGCGTAGCGTTTTGTTACGACACCGGCAAATGGAGCGGTGATGACGGCGTATTTGTAGACGGTTTTGAATCGCGCTTGCTCGGCTTGAGATACATGGATGCGCTGCTCAGAAGCCGCAATGTGCGATTTGGCGCCGGAAACCTGCGCTTCGGCCACCAGGTCGCGCGAGTGCGCCTCATCTACTTCTTGTTGCGGGACGAGCCCTACTTCGCGCTTAGAAACGCCTAAGATGCGCGAGTACGATAGATGCGCCATGTCATGCGCCGATTCCGCGCGCTGCAATTCGTCGCGGGCGGTCGCCAGTTCCGCGTTTGCTTCCTCAATCGCAGCCGCGGCGCGCGTGAGATCATCCTGCATCTCCGGTATTTCGAGAGTTGCGAGCAGTTGCCCTTCACGGACTCGATCACCGATGTCTACCTTGATCTCCCGGATGTAGCCGGAGACCTTGGCCATAACATCGATCTCCTGAAACGGCGCGAACTCGGCGGTCAACGCTAAATCGCTCGACAAGTTGACACGCGCGGCTTTGACGACTGCCACAGTGGGAATTGCGGCCGGTTGCGGCATCTCCGCGTTCCCGCGGCGAGCGCAGGAGGCACTCACGATCACCATCGAGGCCGCCGCACCAATGGGAAAAATGCGTCTTGCGAGTTTCCGTATCATGCGATTCACCGTAGGATTCCCATTGCGTAACTCAGCACCCCCCGCCGGCTGAGGTATTCATATTTAGCCGCGGCGGCAGCGATCTCAGCCGAAGTTTGATTCAGTTGTGCTTGATTCAGCTCGACGATACTGCCCAGCGCGTTTTCGTAGCGAGTCTGGGCCAAGCGCAGGGCTTCATTCGCCTGCGCAACCAGACGCGCTGTGACATCCAGCCGCTGGAACGCGTCATTCGCGTCGAGCCAGGCCACCCGCACATCCCGAGCGACCTGCACCGTCAAATCTTGAATGTCCTTGCCTGCCGCCGCCGCGCGCGATTCCGCTTCTTCCCTACGGGCTTTGAACAAGCCGCCGTTCAGAACCGGGATGTTCAGGTTGACGCCCGCGGCACTATAGGTTTCCGGCAACCGCTCGTCGCGGACAGGCGCCACGCCGGCAACCGCCGCCGCAACGAGCGTGGGATTCCGAAGCTTCTTCTCGGCATCCGCGAAGCGGTCGAGCGCATCCCGATTAAGGCGCAGTGCCGCTAAGTCCGGCCGCTCGCTGAGCGCTTGTCCGATCAATGCTTCAACGTTCGGATCGAGCGGTGACGGTAAAGCTTCATCCGTGAGGGAAAACGGCTGGTCGCGATCGTAACCGATGGCTGCTGACAAACGCGCATGGCTGCCTTTCGCATCATTCTCCGCCCGGTACAAATCAAGTTCGGCTTGCGAGACGTTCACTTGGGCAAAACTAACGTCGAGCGTAGAGCGGAGAGCACTTTGCGCCAGGGCGCTCACTTGGCGTAAGGTCAGGCGCCGCAGATCGAGCGTCGCTTGCTCCACTTTCAGAACCGATTCCGAAGCGAGCGCCTGGTAGTACGCTTGCTGGACTTCGATCAGCACCTGGGCGCGAGTATTGTTGACATTTTGATTCTGCGAAGCATTGCGCAGCTTCGCGCTCTGCTCCAGGCTGGCCGTCCGTCCAAAATCGGTTAGCAACTGATTAGCAACGATCCCCGTCGCCGCCCGGCTAAAGAGGCTGGATGTGGTGATCGCTCCGGCCGACACCGTTGAATTGTGCTCCGAGCCGACACCGGTGAAGTTTCCGGATAGGGTCGGATAGTATGCCGACCGCACCTCCCGCGTGGCGAACGCACCTGCTTGCGCCACTAGTTCGGCGGAAGCGATCCGCGGATGAT